>Ga0209511_1003467_pt1 | contig 12077 bp, 7 predicted proteins | sample SSSSmetaG_FD_184141 | JGI IMG/M metagenome (GOLD analysis project Ga0209511, IMG submission 184141) | Glacier valley bacterial and archeal communities from Borup Fiord, Nunavut, Canada, to study Microbial Dark Matter (Phase II) - ​SSSS... | ecosystem: Environmental > Aquatic > Freshwater > Ice >... | reverse complement strand
AATCGGGATTGTGAGCATCCTGCTTATCGCAGCCATCGGAATTCCGGCAATCTTGCTACAGAGCACTATTAGTGAGGCTCTGTTGGGCGAGAGTGGTGCGACTTCCTTTAATCTGGCGGGAGCCAGTCTGGGCTTAATAGGGATGTTTGTAGTTTATTACCTGCTAGGCTACTTCTTATTCGCCACGATTTACGCTGGAATTGGTAGCCTGTGTAGTCGGGTAGAAGATGTGCAGCAAGCTCTAGCCCCAATTTCGGTGTTTCAGATTATCGGCTACTTGATAGCAGTATTTGGATTACAGGCAATAGACGCGCCCTGGGTGGTGGTGGCCTCCTTTATCCCGTTCTTTAGTCCGATTTTGATGATAGCCCGCCTGGGTTTAGGAACGGTCAGCCCAATTGAGATTATTATTTCGCTAGTGCTGGTAACCCTCTCTATAGTGTTATGTACATGGTTGGCGGCCCGCCTTTACAAAGTGGGGGTATTACTCTATGGCAAGCGGCCTAGCGTTTGGCAAGCGTTGGGCTTCGGCAGCATCTCCAAATAGGGGACGGGGGCTAGGGGTTGGGGGTCGGTAAATATGTATAAGCGACCTCCTTATCTAAACTGTCTGATATGGGGCATACCCCGTAAGGGGCGACCTGCTGGTCGCCCTTTTTTATTCATAAGGATAGAGATATTTCGTAGGGACGGTTCGCGAACCGCCCGCTATTACTAAAAACCAAAAGAATAAACGTGACCTTAACCTTGCCCTAAAATATTTATACAACTCCTGCTTAATTGTGGGATAATAAACTGTCACCAATAGTAATTCAGGCGACCTAATAGGCGGCGGGCGCACCAGCCAGAGTGAAAGTTAAACCGTCAAGAACGCCAAGTAATTTTATCGTATCTTGGTGTCTTGGTGGTTAGTTTTTTTTAATTAAAGAGGGGAAAAGATGCAAATCACTATTAAAGAGGTCGAATTACGGGTTGATAATAGCCTGATGCGGACGTATGTGGCGGCCCCGGCAGTGGCGGGCAAATATCCCGGTATTTTGCTCTACTCCGAAATTTTCCAGCTAACCGGGCCTATCAAACGCTCGGTTGAACGCCTGGCGGGGCATGGTTTTGTGGTAGCCGCCCCCGAAATCTATCATCGCATCGAAAAACCGGGTATTGCTATTCCTTATGATGATATTGGGCGAATGTGGGGCAACGAGGATGCCTTGCAAACTCCCCTTTCAGCTATTGATGCCGATTGTCGGGCGACCCTCGATTATCTGACGGGTCATTCTCAGGTTCAGGCTGATAAAATTGGTACAATGGGTTTTTGTATTGGCGGGCATCTGGCAATGCGGGCGGCTTTGCAACCTGAAATCAAAGCGGGGGTTTGTTGCTATCCCACGGGGGTGCATAACGGTAAATTGGGGAGTGCCAGCAACGCTGATACCGTTACTCGACTTGGTGAAATCAAGGGCGAGCTAATGGTGGTCTTTGGCGAGGTTGACCCCCATGTTCCTGCCGAAGGTCGCCGGATTGTGAGGGAAGCATTAGAGGCGGCGAAGGTGAACCATCAGGTGAAAGTTTACCCCGCCGAACATGCCTTTATGCGGGATGAAGGCCCCCGCTACGATTCCGCTTGTGCCGATATAGTTTGGGCCGAAACCGTTACCCTGTTCAAGCGGGTGCTGGGCTAGACCTAACCCCCTGGCCCCCTTCCAAAAATTAGGGAAGGGGTAATAATTGTAGCGACAGGTCTCCACGGCTGCCCTGTAACATTAGGATTATCCATATGAACGATGAACAAATAAACCTTCAAATTACTCAAATATTGCCCTCCCTAAAAGATGCAGATAGCGAAGTTCGTTTGAAGGCGGTTCAAAAGCTGGGAAGATTAAACCATATCCTTACTTTTGAGCCTCTGGTGGAAGCTCTTGGTGATGAAGATTTCAAAGTTAGGGGATTTGCTGGGGATTACTTGGGAAGATTGGGCGATATAAGAGCAATTGAAGCACTAACTAAAGCTTTGGCTACTCATAACTGGACTCCTGAAGCCAATTCAGCAATTGGAGCTTTAGTTAGATTTGGTGAGTTGGGGCAACAGGCGTTATTAAAGGCAATTGAAAGTGATAATTGGGTTACTCGAATGAATGCCGCTCACGGTTTGGGCTGGGAAAAAATAAAAGATGGTCGCTCGGTAAATGCTCTTATAAAAGCTTTGGAGGATGAAAATTGGCAAGTCCGTTTCCACGCAATTGATTCTTTGTATACGGTGGGAGATGAAAGGGCGATTGAACCGTTAATTAAGGCATTAGGTCGTGAAACAGAAGAAAATAACGCCATCCAAATATTATTGGTTTTAGAAAGGTTGGCTGGTAAAGGGGTAATGCCTCAACTCCTCAAACGGGTTGAAATCAGCAATAGTGCTGTCATTGAGAGAGATTTTAACCTTGAATATTTTGTCAAGCAAAGAATTAATGAAGTAGACGATAACCCAAAATAAGTTACCATTTCGCCAAGGCGAGAAATTGCCCCTTTTGTATATGTTTTGCCTCCTGTCAACTCACAACCTATATCCCCCGACTCATGCTCCCCGGCGATTCATGGTAAAATAACCCTTAACAAAAATCGCATGCGCGAAAATTGTCTATCAACCCGACAAAAAGACAACTTTAGCGAAAGAACAACCTCCCATGTATCTCAAAAAACTTCAGTTGCAGGGGTTTAAGACCTTTGCCAGCAAAACTGAGTTCCTCTACGATAGTGGTATTACCGCCATAGTTGGCCCCAACGGTAGCGGAAAAAGTAATATTGCCGATGCAATTCGCTGGGTGCTGGGCGAGCAGCGTTATAGTATGCTGCGCGGTAAAAAAACCGAGGATGTCATTTTTGCTGGAAGTGCCCTGAAAGCCGGAATGGGATTTGCCGAAGCCTCCATTACTTTCGATAACAGTGATGCCCATATTCCCCTTGAGTTCAACGAAGTGACTGTCACCCGCCGAGCCTATCGCAGTGGTGAGAATGAATACTACATCAACAAAAGCCGGGTGCGCCTGAAAGATGTTCAGGAAACCGTCAGCAAAATTTCCTCCACGTATAGCGTAATCACCCAGGGGATGGTAGATGCCGCCCTGAGCCAGAAGCCCGAAGAACGCCGCAGCCTGTTTGAGGATGCCGCCGCCATCGGTCATTTTAATGTCAAAAAGGCCGAAGCCGAAGACCGCCTGAATAAAACCCAGGATAATATGCAACGGGTGGCTGATATTCTGGCGGAGATTGGGCCGCGCCTCAAGAGTTTAGAAAAGAGCGCGAAACAGGCCGAAGAATATTACGGACTACAGGAAGATTTGCAGACAATGTTCCGGCGTTGGTATGGCTATCGTTGGCGCAAAATCCAGCTACAAGGTGTTGAGGCTCGCCAGAAAGAGCAACAGGCGGGGGTCAGCTTGCAAGAATGTGAGCTTAACCTGGAAGCATTGAAGGAACAGACCGCCACCGCCCGCCACCGTCAGAACGAACGAAGGGCTGTGCTGGTCAAACTCCACCGCGACAGCAGCACCCTCCACAACCGGGCGCAACAGTTGCAGCAACAGGTAGCGGTTGACCGCGAAAGATTAAACGGCTTGAACCGTCAACAGGAAGGCCAAAAAGGCGAACTGGTAAATTTGCGGATTCAGGCCGAGGGGAACGCCGCCCGTTTGGACGAACTGGAACGCGAATTTCAGGCTATTAAAGCCGATCAACAGGAAATTGCCGGACGGGTCGGCGAGCAGGAACAGGCTCAGAAGGCTAAAGCTACTGAAACCCGGCAGGTTGAGGAAAAGCTAACCCGCCGCCGCGAGGAAGTTATGCGGCAGGGCCACCGTCTGGAAACTTTGCAGAACCGCCTGGGGCAACTGGCTCAACGTCGGGCCGAACTAACCCGCCAGCAGGAGCAATATTTTCAGCAGCGCGATACCGCTATCGCCAGACAGGGCGAGGTTGGACAAGAACTTACCACCGCCGAAAGCACCCTGACTGCTTTTGAGGCTGAATTGACTAAGTTAGCCGCCCGTCGTCAGGAAATCGAGCGTGAGACCACCACAACTAACGAGGCCCTCCGTCAGCACGAACGCAACCTTCAGGATTTCCGGGCCAAGCGCGAGGCTAACCGCAGTCATCTGGAACTTCTAAACCGTTTGCAAAGCAGCTTTGCCGGATTGCATAGCGGGGTGAAAAGCGTCTTACAGGCGGGACAAGGCCAGAATCCCAAACTAAAGGGCGTTTTGGGGCTGGTGGCGAATTTGTTAGCCGCGCCCGCCGACCTGGAAGTGGCGATTGAAACCGCGCTAGGTGGGCATACTCAGGATATTGTGGTGGAAAGTTGGGCCGAGGCCGAGGCTGCAATTAGTTTCCTGAAAAGTTCGGGGTCAGGCCGAGCGACTTTTATGCCCCTGGATAGCCTCAAGGATAACGGGCCAGGGAATATCGAGCGCAAAGTGCTGAAGACCGCCGGGGTACGCGGAATTGCCAGCGACCTGATTGAGTATGACAATAAACATCGGGCGGTTTACGAACAGCTTTTGGGGCGCACCCTGATAGTGGAGGATTTGCAGGTAGCCCGCGCTATTCTGAGTAGCCTCCCCACTGGCTTTACCGCTGTGACGTTGGGTGGCGAACTTATTCGCAGTGGTGGGTCGGTGTCGGGTGGGGCAACGGGCAAAGACCGGGCCGAGGGTAGTATGTTGCTACGCGAGCGGGAGTTGCGGGAGTTACCCAAACAAATTACCACCCTGGAAAAACAAATCGCCGAGGAAGCCACTTCTTTGAGCCAGCGACAGGGGCAATTGGCTACCCTGCGCCAGCAACTCGCCGAGCAGGAGCGCGAGATTGCCCAGATGAATAGGAGCCAGCAACAGGCCCGCGAGAAGTTGGCAGGGCTAAAAGCGCAAGCCGATAGACTGACCGCCGAACTAAAATTGCGCGAGGAGAACCACCAGAGTCTGGCGCGGGAGGTGGTGGGGCTGGATGAGCAGGAACGGGGCATCAAGCAGGAGCAAAAAGAGGCTGAAAAACTTCGGACGGAAGCCCAGACAGGGGTGAAAACTTTGGAGCGGGAGTCCCGGTTAGCTCATAGTGTCGAGCAGGACGAGCGCGAGAAGCTGGCGGCCTTGCGTACTACCGCCGCCCTAGCCGAGCAACGCCTTAAAAATAGCGAATCTAACCTGCAATATGGGCGAGCCGAGCAAAAACGACTGGCGGAGCAAATTGCGGGACGGGAGGGGCAGTTGGCCCAACTAGACAAGCAACGCGCTACCCTGCAAACCGACCTTGAGCAAGCTCAGGCCGAATTCTCCAAGCTGGGTGGGCAGCTAGACCGCTTGCGAGCCGAAATTAACCCGCTTGAGAAAGAGTTAGAAGCTCTGGAAAAAGAGCAGACCGAAAGCGAAAAACGCTGGAATAGCCTCAGTTCGACCTTGCTCACCCTGGAGGCGGGTCATAGTCGAGCCGAGCTAGAGTCGCAGCGCGTGCAGAACGACTTGGAAAATCTGTTGGTACAGGTTTCCACTGACCTCGCCCCTTCGCTGATTGCCGAGCAGGGCGAAAATTTTCAGGTTGACCCGGCGGAGTGGGCCGAACTTTTGGAGCTGAGCAGCGATGAGGCTAAACAGCTACAAGAGCGAATTGAGCAACATCGAGGCAAGTTGCGGCGGATTGGGGTGGTAAACCCTTTGGCCTTGCAGGAATACAAGGAAACCAATACCCGCCACGCCTTCCTGTCTGGTCAGTTAGCCGACCTAGAACAGGCCGCCCTCTCGCTGCGCTCCCTGATAAAAGAGTTGGACACCCTCACCCAGCAAAAATTCGGTGAAACCTTCGAGCTAGTTGCCACCGAGTTTAGCAAATATTTTGGCTTGCTATTCAACGGTGGTTCAGCCAAACTTTTCCTGACCGACCCCGAAAATCTGGCCCAGACCGGCATCGAAATTATTGCTCAACCCCCCGGCAAACGTCAGCAAAATTTGGCCTTGTTGAGTGGCGGCGAACGCGCTTTGACCGCCGTAGCCCTGCTGTTCGCCTTGCTGGAAGTAAACCCCACTCCCTTCTGCGTGCTGGACGAAGTGGATGCCGCTCTGGACGAGGCCAACGTCAACCGCTTCTGCGAGACCCTGCAAAAGCTGGCGGCGCGTACCCAATTTATCGTGATTACCCACAACCGGGGGACGATTGAGTCAGCCCGCACGATTTATGGAATCTCAATGGGAGCCGATAGCGTTTCCAAAACTATCTCGCTACGGGTAGACGATGTGGCTAAGTTCCGGCAAGCAGTCAACGCCAATAGTCATAAAAAATCAGCCAAACCAGTGGCAGTTTCTTGAAATAAAAAAATTGTAATAACTTCTTAACATTTTACCCCCCACTGATATGGTATATTTAGCATATTAGTGGGGGTATTCCTATAATCACCACTTCAATTATTTCTCTGGTTTGCTGTGGCTAGGGTAAAACAAAATAGCCCTTATAATATGCCTCTAAAAGTGGAAGACTTAGCCCTGTATTTGAAATGATAATATTATAATACGAACCTGGAGCAACATGTCTAAATTACAAAAGTCCTTGCCTGATAGTGCCTTGCCTGCGGCTGATTCCCTGCTAAATATCCAGCCAGAAAACCCAGCCTACCGCCATCGCCAGTTTATAATGAACGTTTCCCTAATATCGGGCGCGCTGGTTATGCTAGGTGTGCTGCTAGTTTTGTACAGACTTTTCTCCAAAGGCGATCTTGCAAACCTTTGGGTTGCAATTGTATTGTTAAGTTTCTCTGCTCTTTTCCTCGTAGCTTTTTTTCTAACAAAAAATGGTCGGGCCTCGCTAGGTGGCGGAATACTTCTGTTTAGCATGTTTTTTGTAAGCTGTGAAAGTTTTTTTGTCAGCAAGCTTGGCATTATTTCCCTCCTTGCTTTCCTAACGGTGGCTATGGGTGGGTTGATCATTCTTGGTACACGGGCAGCTTATATCATTACTGCATTTGGTAGTGGAATATTTATCCTGGCGTTAATGACCGACCGCTTTGTAGCTTTTACGGCAAGTGAAACAGACCCCTCAAAACCGGGTGTCAGTGATGTAGTTTTACTAATCCTGGTAATGTTTGTGGTTGTTTGGCTGGCAACTTATCTGGAGAAAAGCTTTATTAAGGCGAATGAAAATCTCAACCGTCAGAGTAGCAAATTGCAAATGGCCCTGGCGGATATTGAACACAAACGGGCGTTGGGTGAAGATGTCAGTCGGCAGGTCTTTTCGCTTACCGCCGAACTTAACGCCATTGCCAACCAGCAAGCCAGTGGTAGCCAGCAACAGGCTTCGGCTTTGGCTCAGGTTACGGCTTTTCTCCAGCAAATGACCGCTACCGCGCAGAATATCGCTAACAAAACCGAACTTCTTAACCAATCTTCCCATCAGATTAAAGATGTTACCCATCGGGTGAAAACCGCCTCCATAAAAGTCTCGCAGGTTGGGGAAAGCGGCACAGATGCGGTAGGAAAAACCATTAACGGCAACCAGAAGGTCAATAAGTTGTACGGTGATCTGGGCGGGATTTTGAATGATTTGGTGCAGCAACAAAGCCAAATCAGGGAGATAGTCACTACTATTCGCAGCATCAGCGACGAGACCCGCTTGCTTTCGTTTAATGCCACGCTCGAAGCAGCAGGGGCGGGAGAATATGGTTCACGGTTTGCGGTGGTAGCGGGCGAGGTTAAAGCCCTGTCTGACCGTTCGGTGCTTGCCAGCCAACAGGTCAGTGCGATTTTGGGTCAGGTAGAACAACGCATTCAGCACGCGGTCAGTGCTACGGCAAGTGGGCATCAGGAGATTGAAACCGCCTTGACCACCGCCCAACAAAGTAGTGAGGTTTTGCGCGAACTAATGGACGCTATCCGTCAAACTGCCAGCGAAATTGAGCAGATTGATGCAGCTACTAGCGTTATGAACGAGCAGTCCAAAGAAATCAGCTATGCTACCAGCCAGCAATACAGTGCCTCCAATCAGGCTCTTGAGACTTTGCAAAGTATTGGTACGGTGGCCGCTCAATATGCCAGTGGTAGTGCTGCCGTCACCCAAACCACCCATAATCTTGAACAACTATCCCACAATTTACTCAAGACCCTCGGCCTGGATACTATGAGCAAGAATTAAGAAATCCAAACCTTTGCCCCCTTCATTGGTGCATTTCCAAACCAAAGGGGGTATTGTGCAAAGGGATTTAGATCTCTCCCAAAACTTAGGGTAGCTATAGTGGTCTACCCCTACGCATTTATCCGACACCTGAAGACTGAGAACCACCCACCACCCTGTTGAAATGAAAGTCGGGGCGTGTTATGATTCCTTTCTGAATAATATTTTGAAAGGAAGTATCCAAGTTGCACTTATTATTAACTAACGACGATGGCATTGAAAGTCCGGGGTTACGGGCCAACTATGACGCGCTGGCAAAAATCCCTGGAGTACAGGTTTCGGTTATCGCTCCTGACCACAACTGGAGTATTAGCGGACATAATAAAACAATGGATCGCCCCTTGCGGGTAAAAGAGATTAAATGGTGGGGAGTAGGTGAGGCTATTTTTTCTACCGATGGTACCCCCGCCGATTGCGTCAGTCTGGCGAGTCTCGGTTTTTTAACCACCCCGCCCGACCTGGTTATCAGTGGCATTAATACCGGGCCAAACCTGGGAGATGATGTCACCTACAGTGGCACGGTAGCGGCGGGGATGGAAGCCCATATTGCGGGCTATCCAGCTCTGGCGGTCTCGATGGATGTTTATCTGGATTGGAAATTTGAGACCGCTTCAGGTTTTGTGGCGGATTTAGTGCAGCGTTTTATGCGGGGTGAATTAAAACTGCAACCTGATATTTTCTGGAATATTAATATCCCCAACCTCTCCCCCGAAGAAATAAAAGGAGTAGCCTTTACCAAACAGGGGCGACGGATTTATACCGATGAGCTCTTTAAGCGTTCCGACCCACGTGGCGGCCTCTATTACTGGATTGGGGGGGCGCGACCCGGCGGTAATGTTCTGGAAGGCACGGATATTGAGGCCGTAAGTCAGGGTAAAATTTCGGTTACACCCCTGATGCTCGACCTAACCAATTACCAGATGCTTGAGAGTATGCGAGGTTGGAAATTTTAGGTATTTATAACTATTTAAAAATTAGTAACTGCTATGGCAGCAGGAGCATATTATGAACTACACTAACATTTTATTTGAGGTCAGGGAACACCGCGCCGATATTATTATCAATCGGCCTGAAAAACGTAACGCCCTTAATAGCCTCGTTATAACCGAACTCGTAGCGGCCCTGGAGGAGTGTCGGGATGACCCCCAAGTACGGGTAGTAGTGCTGAGTGGGGCGGGCGAGAAGGCCTTTTGCGCTGGGGCAGATTTGGCCGAAACCCAACAACCCGTCAACGAATACGAACGCTGGCAAGGCCGCCAAACCTTTGTTTATATGTGGGAACTAATGGGCAAACTGGGTAAACCGCTCATTGCCCAGGTGCAAGGGATTGCTCTGGCGGGGGGGCTAGGTCTGGCGGTAAACTGTGACTTTGTGATTGCCAGCGAAAATGCGCGTTTTGGTACGCCAGAGATAAATGTGGGGATGTTTCCGATGATGATTTCGGCGATTCTTTTGCGTAACCTGGGACGCAAGAAAGCGGTAGATCTGATACTGACCGGGCGGCAGATAGATGCTCAGGAAGCTGAGCGTATTGGCATTGTCACTCGCGTTGTGCCCGCCGAACGCCTTCAAACCGAAGTGGATACTCTAGCGGCAGAGTTGGCGAACAAAAGTCCAGCTATTATGAAATTAGGAAAAGAGGCCCTTTATAACGCTGGGGATTTACCCTTTGAACAGGCTCTCGATTATCTAAGCACTATGCTTTCGCTGTGTATTATGACGGAAGACTCAAAAGAAGGCTTGGCGGCTTTTATTGAAAAAAGAAAACCTGTGTGGCAGGGTCGTTAGGTTAATTCAGGATTCACTTACCATCTAAAATGCACCCTTGATTTTCAGATAAAAGATTATTTGAGTATTGAAAAAATAACCCTGAAATAACCCTTAAACAGCCTTTAATAGCCATCTGTAATAAATAAGTTTTATAAGTTATATGAGTAAAGTCGGCTAAAATGTTAATAGCTGGCTTTTTTATTTAAATTGAGTTATTATATTAGCGTTGTAAATGCTCGCTAAAATGAATAAATTACTTTATATTAGGACTTTCGCTTGAGGCGAATTTCCAGGTTCAGTTTGTAGCCGCTAACTTCAATTAATGAGTTCCAAAGCGGAAGTCGTGTATATAAAAAGAGGCCTTCAACTATGACTCTTGAGCAACCTTCTCAAAGCTTGGATAGTCTTGCCCCAGCTATTGGTCTGCGGATAAAACAGGCTCGCAAAGATAAAAATCTAAGTCAGAAGGATTTGGTAGGAGAACGTTTCTCAAAAAGCTACATTAGCTCGATTGAAAGAGGAAAAATAACCCCCTCTTTGAAGGCTCTTGATTATATTGCGCGACGGTCAGGGGTCAGTGTAGTTTTTTTGCTCACAGGTTTAGAACCAGGCCAAACCCTACAAATTAGCGGTAATAAATTAGAATCAGAAGATACCCCCTCCCGTTCAGATTTATTGCTACTGGAAGCCAGAATTTTGCGTGAGCAGGGTCAGTCTGACGCTGCTCGGATTTTATTACAAAGTAAAATCAAACCCCGCCAGCTTAATACCGAACAGCTAAAACTATATCACTATACCCTTGCTCGGCTTTATATAGACCTGCACGATAGCGAGGCCGCTCTGGTAGAACTTGAAGTTGCCCGAGACCTGGCAGAAAAAACTAACGACTACGAAACCCTGGCAAAAGTACGGCATTTGATGGGTGGGGTTTATATGTTTCAAAACAAACCCGTACAGGCGATTGAGCAACTTCGTAATGCTTTGCAATCAATTGAGGCGGGGTTGGTTAAGGATTTCCAGTTTCAATTGGGAGTATATAGCAATCTAGGCATTTTAAATTATCAATTAGGCGACAAGGAAGAAGCCATTTCAATGTACCGGGAAGCCCTTATAATCGCGGAAAACGCCGCCAGTCAGGAAAAATCTGCCAGTATGTATTGGAGTCTAAGCCAGAACTATCGGGATAATGGTAATTACAGCAATTCCAAGACCTATGCCCTCAAAAGTCTGGCTCTTTATGAATGGGCCACTGTTTCGCGGGCTTTGCCCCAATTACGGGCCGGATTTGGGGTAATTATGCTGGAGGCCAAGCGTTTTGAGGAGGCTGAGGAACAATTCAACGAAGCTTTAAAGTTGGCGGCCTTATATAGCGACTTGGAAGGCTTGACCTATGCTAATTTGAATTTGACAGAATTGTATCTGGAGCAAGGGCAAACCCAGAAAGCCCGCCAGTTTAGCGATGAAATGCTAAAACATTTGGATAGTGTTGACCTGACCACACGTGGGCAAGCCTATAGCAATCGCGGTAGTCTTTTAGCGGCTCTGGAAGACAATGAGGGAGCGGTTCAATATTTTGAGCTGGCTCTGGAGGTGTTAAGCAATAGTCCGTCTAAAGAATTATTAAGTAAGGTTTACTTCCGTTTCGCGGGCGTCTTGCGAAATATGGGTAATACTGACCGCGCTGCCGAAATGTACGATTTAGCTTTCCGTCATTTGAACTAGAGTAGCCCGTCACCAGAAATGTGAGGGCCGTTATTGGTTGTTAGATGTTGGTTGTTGGCTGGAAAGACCTAATCCCTAATTCCAGGGCTACCCACCGGGTAGCCCCTACAAAAATTCCCCCTACCCGATTAAGATAGGGGGAAAAGAGATTTTTCTTAGGCTAAAAGCTGAGGGCTGATAGCTGACAGCTTTTTACTAGCAAATGCCGCCAGTGCCAGCCGGTAAGCCCTTGCAGACATCTTCCTTCTTCACGAAGTTGTCCTTGATGACCGTCGCAGCTACATTCTCTTTGGTTACGGTTACTGGTGTCGCCAAAACCGATGGTACCCCTGTGCCACCTTTGGTCTTGACCACTGCCCCAGCCGTAAGTCCGGCGGTGTCAGTGCCCT
>Ga0209511_1003462_pt1 | contig 12089 bp, 5 predicted proteins | sample SSSSmetaG_FD_184141 | JGI IMG/M metagenome (GOLD analysis project Ga0209511, IMG submission 184141) | Glacier valley bacterial and archeal communities from Borup Fiord, Nunavut, Canada, to study Microbial Dark Matter (Phase II) - ​SSSS... | ecosystem: Environmental > Aquatic > Freshwater > Ice >... | reverse complement strand
CGGTGCAGTGAACAGGACGGCTTACAATGCCAACGATGCTGAGATCAGGCGAATGGAGATTGTGATGAAGAAACATCAGGATGCCACTGATGCGGCAGCGGCTCTTGGAGTGACCAGGAATAAACAGCTAGATGCTGAATTGAAAACTGACTATATCAAAAGGATGCAGTCGTTAATAAGACTTCGGTTCGTCTATACGGACGAATACGCCAAACTAAAGAGTGATATCGCGGCATCGGGAGCGCCGGAAAAAATCAGGGTTGCACCTGTTGGCATGGAATTAAAGGACGAGGTTTTTGAAACTTTCAAAAAGAGGCAGGATGATATGAAATCGGCTTTAGCCAGGGAAGAGTATGATATTCATGTACGTGCATTGCGCATGAATAAAACCAAACAGTCAGAGGATGAAGATTTAAGACTGGCGAAAATCAGGTATCTGAAATTATCGATCAGTGACAGGGAAAAAGCCTGGCGTACAGAGGAGGGTGAGGAAGCGGCCTATATGGCAGCAAAAAGTGAGCTGGTGGCGCTTCAACGGGACAAACAGCTGGATGGTAAAAAAGAGGATAAAAAAGAGGCCAAAACGCTGGCCCAGGAAGCGGAAGCACAGAACAATAAAGAGGTGGCAAGGATAACACAGCGCCGGATTGATGGCGTGACAACTGACAGGCAGTATAATGCAGAATTGCTTGATCAGGAACTCTCCTACCTGAAAGCTAAGATTAGCCTTTTTAAAGAAGGAAGCTATGAGTACGAGGAGGCCAATACTCAATATCTATTGAAACGGGTTGCTGCCGAGAAGCAAATGAGAGATCTGCTTCTGGAGGCTCAGAATAGTCTGACCGATGCCAAAATTGCAAATTTAGAGGAGGGTATCGATAAGGAAAGGGCTATTGAGGAACAGCGCTGGAAAGAAGAGATGGCCTTGCTGAAAGAGAAGCTGATCGTAAAAGAGTTGTTATCTAAAGATGAAATTGCATTTAATGAAGCGATGAATGCAACCATTGAAGCAAAGCAAAAAGCGCATGATAAAAAACTGGCCGACCTCATTGATGCTGATGCGCTTCAAAAGGTGATGAGTTCGGTGATGTCCATTAAAGGAAATAAGGAGCGGTTTGCAGCGGAACGAGCACAGAATGAGTTGCAGCACAAACAGGATCTTGCCAGGGCAAAAGGTAACGGGGTTAAGATAGCGGCTGCCGAAAAAAGATACGCCGATACCAATATTCGTATCAAACAGGAAGAGCGGGATAAAAGGACAGCGATTGGCGAAGAGATATTTGGTGCAGCAGATCAGATATTTGGGAATATGGCTGAGCTTGTGGGGAGAGAAACGGCTTTAGGCAGGGCGTTCTTCCTTTTCCAGCAGGCTAGCGCAATTGGGCGAATCTTATTTAATACAGCTATTGCAAACTCAGCGGTATTGGCCGCGTATCCTGGACCGCTTGCTACGCCATGGCTTGTTCTGAATGGCGTCTCAGCAGCGGTTGGGATCGCAAGTGTTTTAGGCCAGGTATTCAAAGAGTTTTCGGGACCTGCCACATCACAAAAGGCGAAAGGAAGTTATCCGGTCATTGGTGCGGATGATGGGATATTGTATCACGCTGAAGATGGTGGACGTCCGGCAACCGGCGTATATAGCAGACCAACACTGCTTAATATGAGTGATGGTCGCAGTCTGGTAGGAGAAAAGGCGCCTGAGCTCGTGGTTGACGGTGATACTTTCAGACGAATACAACTCAATGCCCCTGAGATACTACGGGATATTTACGCTTACGCCGGGAAGGGTCCGGCGCGTTCCAAACAAAAGGCATCCGGAAGTTATCCATCCTCCTTTGAATCGTCACAAAACGGATATAGTGATAGAACCGGAAGAGTGTCAGATACTAATGATAAGGAACTGGTATTTCAGCTTCGCAGATTGAGCGATCACCTTGATAAGGGACTCAAAACAAGCATTAATAAGTATGGCACCAATAGTCTGTCGGATGCCATGAATGATATTAAGAATTTCAATACAAAAATTCACAGAAAATAATCCGTGTAATTCGTTCTAATTCATGTAATTCGTATTTTATGAAATTAACCATTGCAGGTAATCAAATCGCATTAACAGAGGGGACGGTAATCAGCATTGAAAGATCTACTCCTTTATTGAATGATGACACGGGGTCCTTTTCGTTTCCATTTCCCGTGCCAACTCTTCCTAACCAGCGGGTACTTGGTTGGCCAGGCAATCTGGAGAGGTCGGGCGATATCCCTGACCAGACTTTTGTTCTAGAGGATTCAGGTTTGCAGATTTTGCTTGGAGAAGTGGATTATGATGAAATTACCGCTAATGAAATTGGGATCATTCTGAAAAGCGGTTTCACTGAATTTACCAAAAGAATGGAGGGGAAAAAACTGGGTGATATTGAATATGGAGGTGAAACATGGCCCATAAACTCACCGCAGGTTCCGTGGACAACTGAAGCGTTGACGCCGATAACTAATGGTATTAATAATAAATTACTCGAATGGGATTCCGCAAATACTACAAGTAATGGAAAATATGTAGTGTGCCCCTTTTTTATTACCAGATCCGATGCCCCTGCATGGGGATATGTTGAAGAGGTTAACGCGCATACGTATGATGTTTATTACCCGATGGGAAGGGTGTCGTTTTTCAGCCCTTGGTCGAATATAGGACAAACCGCTGGATATGGGTATGAAGAGGCGAGTTACAGTCTTCAGTTTTATGTATCGTTTGTGCTTCGGAAGATTTTTGAAAATGCAGGATACACAATCGGAGTTGATGATTTTTCGGATTCGGAGTTTAATAAGGCTATATTCTATGGCAATATAATACACATTGCAATGAGTGTGAAAAATAGTGAGCCAGTCGCAGTTATTCCAGCGTTGGCATCACTTGAATATAAAACCTTGATGCCCGGAATTGAGATACTTGATTTTCTCAAAATGATTAAAGACATGTTCTGCATCATGTATGAGATTGATGAGTTGAAGAAAGAGGTTCAAATCAGATTTAAAAAAAATATATTCCTTCCTGAAAATCTTGACGGGATGAAAATAGTAGAGCTGTCTGGCTGGTCACATATGGAGGAGAAAGCGTTCAAAGGATTCATTCTTCGTTATTCCAGTCAAATTGACGAATTAGATACCTTCACGAATTGGCCCGAAATCAGCATTGTAAAGCTCACATTACCGGCTCCCACCGTGGAGGGAGAGATTTTTCAGAGTGGTTATGATCGTAGTTTTATTACAGAAAAGAACGACGCGGATGCGCTTGTGTGGAAAGAGGTTGGCAGACTAAAGGAATATAAAACAGGAGATGGTGAATTTGAAGTAGAACTAAATGTCAATGTACCAAAGCAAACTACCTATTTATGCAACGGTCTCAATTTTGAGTGCCCCTCAATTTTGAGCATTTCGAAAAATCCATCGGTCCCGTCTTTCGCCGGTTATGGAGTAAATGTTTTAAATAAGCCCGCATTCACTTTTGTTGAAGCGTTGTATGTAACGCTATACCATGGAAGGAAAACATTTACAACGATCAGCATTCCATATGCTTCGTTTGATAAGTTTTCGCGAGATGGGACAATAGATACAGGCATGTCGCTAAAGCCAGCTTACTTATACAATAAGGTGTATCTGGAATTTATAAACTGGCAAACCTACCGGGCGCGGGGATTTACAAAATACATTCAATTAAATATTCTCCAGCTACTTGCTTTGCAGTGGGGTAAACGGTACATGATCAACGGCTCGGTGGTAATCCTTGACACAATTAATTACGATCTGCCTTTTACAGGAACAATAGAGGTGAGTGGTTTTACAGCTTAATTATTTTGATTTATCAAGTACGAATCGAAGATTGGCGTAGCTGTGGAATTTTAAAAGTATTTCAAAACTATGCATTGTTGTTTCCCGATTACACTTCATGTTAAAAAGTTAATAACCATTTTTGTGGTTTTTATATCGTCAGCCTATAGCCTTACAATATTATATCCAGTGTCAGGATATAACCTGACTTTTATTTGCATATGTCAGGCCAAAGCCTTACTTTTGTTGTCAGTACGTCAGGTAAAAACTTTACAATATGAATAAAAATAAATTACAAATAGAACAATTAGAAGCCAAGATCAAAGTTTACGCTCCTATAACTAAAGTAGCTATTCCTCCTACAGGATGGATAAAAGCTGTTCGTTTGGCGTTGGGTATGTCACTGCAACAATTGGCAAATCGTATCTTTATTACTAAACAAAGTGTTCAGGAGATGGAACAAAGGGAAAAAGATGGTTCAATTTCCTTAAAATCACTACGCGAAACTGCCCGGGCACTTGATATGGAATTAGTATATGGTTTTGTTCCTAAAGATGGATCATTGGATGCATTGATTGAACGTAAGGCAAGGGAATTTGCTACTAAAATAGTCTCCAGAACTTCAAATACCATGAAGCTGGAAGATCAAGAAAACTCTGAAATGAGACTCAAGAAGTCCATTGAAGAACGGATAATCATGCTTAAACTCCAAATACCTAAAGTATTATGGGATTAGACTTAGGATATATTAATGGACAAACTCCATTGGATGAAGATGAAAAAGATGGATTACTTATACCAACCATTGCTACTCGTGCGGAATTAGACGAGTTTGAGCAACAAAATATTGAAGAAGCTATTCAATGGGTACTCAGTAGATCACTTAAAGCTAAGACAATTCTTACTGAGCAATTTATCAGGAACCTTCATAAACGAATGTATGGAAATGTTTGGGCCTGGGCCGGTGACTTCAGAAAAACCAACAAAAACCTTGGTATTGATAAATGGCAGATATCTACAGCATTGAATGCATTATTAAATGATACTTTATATTGGGTAGAGCATAATACCTTTACCCCGGATGAAATTGCTATACGTTTTAAACACAGAATAGTAAGCATACATTGTTTCCCAAATGGAAATGGAAGGCATAGCCGGTTGATGGCTGACGTTATTGTAGATAAAATTTTTAAACTACCAGTCTTTTCATGGGGTGCAGGAAACTTAGTGAAACAAAGTGATACAAGAACAAACTATTTGAAGGCGGTGAAAGAGGCGGATAAAAATAATTACGCCCTATTACTTTCATTCGCAAGATCATAAACTGCTTCATTAGGTAGAAGAGATTCAAATGTAAACATTGATCAGACAAGACTTTACTATATTTCAATTGATCATCAGACCGTTGTATTTACTTAACACATCTTTTCAATTACTTTACAATTCATTAACTTTAAAAATTAGGCTGGTTGCTGTATGGGCCTTATATTTGTCATACATTTTTTTTCATAAGTTTAGGTTTAGTTAGGTTAGTTAGTTTGGTTAGTTTTAGTAAAAGGATGGAACCGCCCGGTTCTGTCCTTTTCAACTTTATAGAGGTATTGTAATCCAAACAGTTTGGTTTCCTTTTTTTTATTTCTCATTGATCTTCCGTTGGCACATTTCATTGAGCTGACTAGCCTTTCCTCTCCGGTTTCAAGCACATGCACAATAATCAATATAGGCAATGGTTCAATACAAAATCTGAACAGCTCTTAAACAAAAGGGTTAAGAATTGTCCTTTGCCGAACACTATGCCGCGAATAGCTTTGGGGAAAAATAGTGAATGAGCACAATACTGAAACAGCCGGACGCATTATCATTTTCAGGAAATATAAAGCCGTTCGTGATCTCTTCGACGACCGAAGTGGTTTACGAATTACGCCAGATAACGCCAATCGGAGGAGACACAATTGTGCTTTCCGAGAAGTACCAGCCCGACGCAGCTGGAATGCTCACAATCGTGATCCAACCAGTCATTGATCGCTTATTGGAGATTTCAATTCCAACTACACAGGGGAAGGTTACCGAGCAAACGGTGGCTGCAGGCGCTGTGGGTAATTTCTTCGCAAGAATTGACAATGTGGCTGTTCCATTAACTGTTATCAAAGGTGGTGTGGCGGAATTGGAAGTAACCGCTGAAACATGGCTGGCCACACACTGGCTTACCTGGCAACCACAAGAAAAAGAGGTACTTCAAAGCTCCCCCGAATGGCTTGGGATATTTCCAATTGAAGTGGGAGTTGTCCGGTTAAAGGCTTATTTCAGTTCAATTTCAAACTATACCGGCAACTACACGACTTTAGCCGCTGGCAAGTCATACAGCATCAATACCAGGTGGGATAAAGTGACGGAATGGCTGTTATCTGAAGGGCAAACCAGTCATTTATTGGCATGGGATGTATGGTTTGAAGTTGGTGGAATCCGGAAGACCCCTATTCAGCGATACCAGCTACGAAATGCAGGTGATGAAGAACATGGTTTTGTGTGGACAAATACACTTGGTGGAATTGATTCGACTTCGTTTACAGGATCGGATGAGGAGAACGAAAAACTTACCCACTTTAACGCCACCTATGCCGACCAGAGCATAAGAGAATATTCCATCAAAAAAGAAAGAGAAATCAGGCAGAGTACCGGGTACCTGGATAACGAGCATTGTACGTGGTTAAAAGATTTTTTTGTATCGCGAAATAAATATATGGTCCGTCCTGACGGATTGCTAAAAAAGATTGCCCTTATAGAATCAGAAATTATCAGTATCAGTCTTGATGATGAGCGGGATTATGCTTTTACATACCGATTTGGTGAAGACACTGAACTATTAAATTTAAGCCGTAATCAGGGCCAATTACCAGCGCCAGGGGGATTAGATCCGATGATACCGAATAATAACGGGGAAGTTTTATTGACTGTTTTTTACAATAGTGCGCCGATTAATAACTTGCTGGTTGAGTTTTATGATGCGGCCAATGTTAAGACACTCAATATAACTTCACCGGGCGTATTATTACAACCGGTAGCTGTTGGTGTGTATTCTGTAAAACTATTTGCACCAGCCGGTTATCTTATAGATACAATCACTATGACAGATAGTGACAATACTGATAATGTTATTACGGGGAATGTTATTCACGGAGTTACAATTGCCTCAATTGCCAGGTGTGATATTTCTGTAACACTGGTCCCAGAGATAATTCCGTTTATTTACGGCATTTCGATTAACAATGGCGATGACACTTCGTTCTTACCCAACATGGAGGTTTCGGTAGATAAGTTCGGGGTTGTTGATGAGTATATGATTTCGACCAGCCCTCTTTTCACCGGATCTTCATGGCTACCTTATCCTTCCAATAATATTTTGCCTTTTTTTGTAGATTATATATCTGAGATAGTTGTCGCAGCCTATGTGAAACTAAGAAATATAAAAGGGGTCAGTGAAACCGCACACGATGATATCACATTGGGGAACGGTATTCACAGGGACGATTCCGTAAAAAGTTACAACAGTCTCGACGCTGCAATCGAAGATATTTACACTGACTATTCGGGGATACTTACTCAGAATGTCACCATTAATTGCACGGGCCGAGTGACGAACAAAAGAACTTCCGGTGCTTATTTTCATGTGATCGAGGATTTCAATAATAATTCTCAATACGCATTGATTATTAACGGGAATCACAAATTGAGCATTGATTGTGTTAGCCTGGGCGGAATTAAAATCAAGCATAGCAGTAATATCATATTAAGAGGAATTGAATATGTTAATGTCGGGACTGAATTAACGGCTACTGCACCCGAAGAGTTATCTGCCGTGTTTGTGCAGGGTACTCAGTTTCTTAAATGTGAAAATATCATTATCAGCGGGTCTACTGTTGACTGTAGCGAAGGCGGGGACACTTCTCAAAGAGGAAGTTATGCTATTATTGCCAAAAATTGCAACAACCTTACGATATCAAATTGTGCAGTTACCAATGCCGCAGCCACCGTAATAAAGGTATCAGCTATTGAGAATCTGAATATTGTAAAAAATACAATTACGGGTGTTCAGGTATATGGGATTGTTAGCCAGCCAAGTCACATATCTGCAATCAATTGTTTTAGAGCATATATCGCAGATAATGATTTCAACGGGAATACCTTTGACACTGGTTTGATTATTGACGCGAAGAATATCACCTTACTACGCAATAAATTTCACGGGTTTAGCGGTGAGTGTATCAGGATTTCAAATTCAGTAGCGGGTGAATTGCTGGATGTCCGTTCCAATGTATTTTACAACAACCTGTTAAATACGCCTTATTACTGGGTCAAATACACCATGATCATTAATAATAATTTCAAACTTGTGAGATTCGTATCTAACACATGTGAGATGCGGGGTATTAATAGTGCTGAATCTTTTGAATGCCTTATTAAAACCTACCAGGCCACGCTCGATAAGCTCATATTCTCAAATAACATTGTCTATTTTAATTGTGGTCAATATCCGGGTAACACATCAGGCGGCAACGTATTAAGTCTTGAAAATCTGCTTGCATTGGAGTCAGACAACAACGTGTATGTTGATAACAGTACGGATGGAATGACTGTTAATACCCCAATAATTACCACTTTTCCTGAGTCTGTGATAATGCTGAGATTCAAAAAGAATATTACGGAACTCAATGCCCTGGGTTATGAAATAAACTCAAAAGTGATCAGTAAAACGCAGGACCTGTTTTTCAATCCGGCTGGATACGATTACCATTTAACGGCTAACGGGAATATTCTTGCTGCCAGAATATCGGGGATTGTGAATGATACCGATAAGGATTACAGGAGAGGAAGCTCAAATGCTGGAGCGTATGGCTACGGTTATGCGCCTGTTGATGAAACAGATGTATCAACCGATTATAAAGCAACAAATTTTTTAACAGGCGAGGTGGTCCTTTCAACCGGTGTTATATCCGTAAATTCAAGCGAACTGGTAATGTTTGAGACACTTAACGTGGACAGAACGGTTATGATGATGTTCAATATTTTAAACAGCGGAGATCCTGCAAAGGTATATACTTTACTTGGAGCGTCAGGGATGGTAAATGTATTCTCAAATCTTGAACCCGATGGAACTTATTTATCTGACGCGTCCTATGATATTGATGTAACAATAATTTAAAAAGGCATTTGAAATGATATATAATAATAAACTGGTTGTGAGACAACGGAAAACTAAAGCGCTGTTTGTTGCCGACAAGTATTTCCCTGTTTTAAATGACACGGTTGTTTTAACAAATACTTCTGTGGAGTCTGATTCTGATCTTTGGACTGTTAATGACGGGGTGGATGTTACCGCTCCAACAACAAAGAATGTCTCCTTTGTTGTGAAGGCCGCTGATCCGATTATGCAGGTATTGAAAACGTCGAATATGGCGGGTGAAAATACGTATCAGAAATATTTGTTCCCGATGCCTGCCCTTTCAATTGTTTATTCATCCATACAGGTCAGTAAAGAATGTGCCAGAGTTGGGGACGTAGTTGTTATTAGTGCTTTGGATTATAATGTTGTGGATGGTGTCACAACTGCCTACCAGTTCAAAATCTACAACGGGACCACCCTTATTGATACACTGACCAATAAAACCAATAATTACTCTTTTGGCATAATAGGGGTTTTTGATATTGTTCTGGAAGTGAATACAAATGGCGGAGTCGTTAAGCAAACAATCAAAAAGCTGGTTACTGTAACACCGGCGCTGCCTGATATTAGCGAGGCTATTGTCTGTGAGTTGACTCCTATTGTGGCAGGCGGGGGGAGACAGATATTTGGAGATTCGGCTATTCTTCCGGGGTCCACTATTGTTGTACGGGTTCCTTCGACCCATAATTCTGACAACATATACCGGTTGGTATTTGAAGACCTTACCGGCACGGCAGAGAATCCTATTGTGATTACAATTGACAGTACTTCTCAAATAGTTGTAAATTTTCAGAGTTACTGGGGATTATCCTTCTCCGGCTGCAAACATGTCATATTTGACGGGAAGGGATATAACAATCTGGAACACGGTTATCACATCAGTAAGAACGATGCAACTGAAGAGGCCCTTGTTGGCATCGCCGTCGGGTATCTTTGTTCTGACATCCAACTGTTTGGTATTGAAGTTTCTAAATGTACGTTTGCCGGATTACAGGCAAAGACCGATCCGGATGCAGATACGCCTGCAACATGGAGAGAGAACTATGTGTTTTACAACTTCTTATTACATCACAACTATTTTCACGATACGCTTGCTGAAGGAAATTACATTGGGTATTTTGACTGCGGGGTCCATACCGGGACCAATGGCCAGGGAGTAACTGTTGAATACCGGGCGCACGAACTAAGGGACGCCAAGGTTTACAGAAACAAGTATGAAAGAACCGGGTGGGATGCACTTCAGATAAACAATGCAACGGGGTATTCTGAAATATGTTATAACACAATCAATTTCTCTTCAATCTATCCGGAAGCGGATCAGGCATCTTTCATGTCAATGACACTTGACGGGGCTGTTTATAATAACATCATGCACAACTCAGGCGGTGTTGGGATTCAGTTTGGGACTTTCACAGGTATTGATGTGTTCAATAATATCCTGTCAAATATCGCACAGGGTTCCGCAATGTTTTTTTTGCTAAGCGATGAAAGTACTCCGGAGCAATATGGTACTGACGGTAACAATACTACCGCAATAATAAACCTGTATAATAATACGGCTGTTGCAGATGGTTCTTTCTTCCTGGCAAGAAATGTAGTCCAATATTCCAACGTTCATGTTAAGAATAACTTAATAAAATACACGGGCAATTTATTTGGTGGTCAATCTGATGAGATAATTGCGCTTTGGAATGCCCAGGCGGAACAAAACTTCAGAATAACTGACGATGGAACCATTTTCGAAATTGCCAATATTGATGACGGCGATTTTAACATTTCGGCATCCTCCGATTTAATCGATAGTGGCGTTGCTTTTGGTACAAATTACGATATCAGAGGTTTTGAAAATTGGTTTGAAAATGCAAAACATATTGGAGCGTATTCTGCCTACCGGAAATTAGGCATAGCTGCCATATCCTTATCATTGGACAGCGTTGCAATAAATAGCGGGGTCTCCACGACAAACAGCAAAACAGTCAGTGTACTTTATACCGCAACGGGTACTCCCACCAGATATATGATTTCTGAATCGCCTTCATTAGCGGGCGCTGTATGGGTTGATATAACAGCCAATCCTTTACTGTTTGTTTTGTCTGAACCGGATGCAGTGAAAACCGTTTATCTGAAACTGAGTAACAGTGGCGGTACGACATCAAGCATATTGTCTGCAACAATATCACTGTTGCGTCAGAAAAGCTTTCTCGTTGATTTAGGATCTTCAGCCGGTTTCTATCAATCGCCTGCCGTGAACTGGAATAATCTGTATTCTGCCGGGAATGCAACACCTGTGGCTGTAGGAAATACAGTAATCAATTTAGTGTCTTCCAATGGAGAGGCTTCAGTGTATTCTGTAACAGTAAAAACTCAGTTTAGTGATTGGGAGGCCAACGGTGCTGCCGATCAAACAGGAGGATACCCATACAGTGCCTACAGGGATTCGTTTATTAGCAATTCCGGAACCTTTGGTGAGCTAACGATCGGAGGATTAGACCCTGCAAAGCACTATACAATCAAATGTATGGGATCAAGAGGATATTCCACAAACAGAACCATTTACACGGTTAATGGAAATTCGCAGCCACTGTTAACCCTGGATAACATTGCCAATACCGTAAGTTTTAATAGTATTATTCCTGATGGAAGCAACCAAATCGTTGTAAAAGTCGAAGGTACTGCCGGATATGATGATACACATGGAATAATCAGCATTTTAGAGATAATTGAACACAGCTAAATACTATAGCCCCGAAATCAGGGCTGTAAGCAAGAAAGTGGAACTATAGGCTAAAAAATAGGATTACGATCAAAAAGAGAATCCCGGTTTGCCAGTTGGCAGGTCGGGATTTTTTTGTCCTTTACTCATCCATAGAAGCATATTAAGTTTGAGAAAAACAGAAAATGGAACAAATATTAATGCTGATAATGGGGCCGTTGGTTGCCTCTTTTGTCACCTGGTTTTTTGCCATGCGAAAAACGGCAGCAGAGGCGAACAGTACAGAGCTTAATAATACGACCAAGATTATTACCATGTGGCGGGAACTAAGCC
>Ga0209511_1003459_pt1 | contig 12094 bp, 6 predicted proteins | sample SSSSmetaG_FD_184141 | JGI IMG/M metagenome (GOLD analysis project Ga0209511, IMG submission 184141) | Glacier valley bacterial and archeal communities from Borup Fiord, Nunavut, Canada, to study Microbial Dark Matter (Phase II) - ​SSSS... | ecosystem: Environmental > Aquatic > Freshwater > Ice >... | reverse complement strand
CCGGACCAAGGCGCTCGGCATTATCGAGAAGCTCGAGATGCCGCGCGACCGCCGCGTCCAGGACCTGACCGACGCCGAGGTGCTTCAGATCCGCGAGATGATCGACAAGGAGATCACCGTCGAGGGCGACCTGCGGCGCCAGACCGCGATGAACATCAAGCGACTGATGGACCTCGCGTGCTACCGCGGCCTACGGCATCGCCGCGGCCTGCCGGTGCGCGGTCAGCGCACCCACACCAACGCGCGCACCCGCAAGGGCAAGCCCAAGCCGATCGCCGGCAAGAAGAAGTAATCCGCGATTTCGCGTTGCGCCGCTCCAGCGTGAGGCGGTGAAGAATGTGAAGTTACGCTGCTCCCGAGGATAGACCGAATGGCCCGCGAACCCGCCCGTATCAAGCGCCGTGAGCGCAAGAACATCACGTCGGGCGTCGCCCACGTGAACGCCAGCTTCAATAACACGATGATCACCATCACCGATGCCCAGGGCAACGCGATCGCATGGTCGTCGGCGGGCACGATGGGCTTCAAGGGCAGCCGCAAGTCGACGCCGTATGCCGCGCAGATGGCGGCCGAGGACGCCGGCAAGAAGGCGGCCGAGCACGGCGTGCGCACGCTCGAGGTCGAGGTCCGCGGACCCGGCTCCGGGCGCGAGTCGGCGCTGCGCGCGCTCCAGGCGGTCGGCTTCAACATCACCGCGATCCGCGACGTTACGCCGATCCCGCACAACGGCGTCCGACCGCCCAAGCGCCGCCGCGTCTGACGCGGCGCCGCTCCCCGCCGGAATCGGTGGGGTCAGATTCCAAGGAGCGCCGCGTGACGACGCGCCTCCCAGCCCCCGAGGTGAAGCAGTGGCCGTGATCGCGAAGAACTGGACCGAACTCAAGAAGCCGAACAAGCTGGAATCCCGCCCGAGCGCCGACCACCGCCGCAAGGGCACCTTCGTCGCCGAGCCGCTCGAGCGCGGCTTCGGCCTGACGCTCGGCAACGCGCTGCGCCGCGTGCTGCTGTCGTCGCTCCAGGGCGCGGCGGTGACCGCGATCAAGATGGACGGCGTGCTGCACGAATTCTCGTCGCTTGCCGGCGTGCGAGAGGACGTGACCGACATCGTCCTCAATATCAAGCAGATCGCGATCCGGATGCAGGGCGATCAGCCCAAGCGCATCAATCTGTCGGCGACCGGACCCGGTGCGGTCACTGCGGGGCAGATCACCGTGTCGGGCGATATGGAAATCATGAACACCGACCTCGTCATCTGCACCTTGGACGAGGGCGCGACGCTCAACATGGAGCTAACGGTCGAGGCGGGGAAGGGCTATGTCCCGGCGTCGATGAACCGCCCCGCCGACGCGCCGATCGGGCTGGTGCCGGTCGACGCGCTGTATTCGCCGGTGCGGCAGGTGTCGTACAAGGTCGAGAACACGCGCGTGGGTCAGGAGCTCGACTACGACAAGCTGTCGATGTCGGTCGAGACCGACGGCACGCTGACGCCCGATGACGCGCTCGCCTATGCCGCCAAGATCCTGCAGGATCAGCTCGCGTTGTTCGTCAACTTCGAGGAGCCCGCGCCGGGCTACCACGCACCGCAGCCCGCGGGCGCAATGCCGCTCGGCCCGGTCGAGATCGACGACACCGCCGCGCTCAACCGCTACCTGCTCAAGAAGGTCGACGAGCTCGAGCTGTCGGTGCGGTCGGCTAACTGCCTGAAGAACGACAACATCATCTACATCGGCGACCTCGTCCAGAAGAGCGAGAGCGAGATGCTCCGCACGCCGAACTTCGGGCGCAAGTCGCTGAACGAGATCAAGGAAGTCCTCCAGGCGATGGGCCTTCACCTCGGAATGGCGATTCCCGGCTGGCCGCCGGAGAACATCGAAGAGATGGCGAAGAAGCTCGAACAGGAGTATTAGCGCCAGCCGGCTGCGCCTAGCGCCAGGATTGCCCTTGCAATCGTCGCGCTAGAAGCAGACTCGGCCAGCGCGGCCGGCGGGGCGCGCCCCGTCCGACGACGCGGCTTTGCCGCGGCGCAATCGACAACGGCGAAGGCAATAATGCCCCAGCCAGATCCGGCGTACCTGATACGGCGCCAGAACGAACAGGAACGAACCCATGCGTCACGGTAATGCCCATCGCAAGCTCGGCCGCACCACCAGCCACCGCCTCGCCATGTTCCGGAATATGGCGGCGTCGCTGATCAAGCACGAGCAGATCACCACCACGCTGCCCAAGGCGCGCGAGATCCGCCCGTACGTCGAGAAGCTGGTGACGCTCGCCAAGGTCGGCGGGCTGTCGAACCGCCGCCTCGCTCACGCCCGGCTGCAGGACGACGCGCAGCTGATCAAGCTGTTCGACACGATCGCCCCACGCTACGCCGGGCGGCCGGGCGGGTATATCCGCATCGTCAAGGCCGGTATTCGCCGCTCCGACGCGACCCCCATGGCGATCGTCGAGTTCGTCGACCGCGACGTCGACGCCAAGGGCCAGGACAGCGGCCCCGACGAGAACAACATGCTCGCCGCCGAGGATTGATCCGGTGGCGGAACGCGCGCCGTTCCGCCCGCGCGGCGTCTACCGCAATTACCGCTCGATCGCGACGCGGTGGATGGATAACGACGCCTACGGCCACGTTAACAATACCGTTTACTACAGCTGGTTCGATACCGCGGTGAACGCCTATCTGGTCGACGTGGGCGTGCTCGACATCCGTTCGGGCACGTCGATCGCGCTCGTCGTCGAGACCGGGTGTCGCTACGCCCGGCCGATCGCCTTTCCCGAGGTTGTGGAGGCGGGCATCCGCACGACGCACATCGGCACGTCGAGTGTCCGCTACGAAGTCGGGCTGTTCCTCGCCGGGGCTATGCGGGCGGCGGCGGAGGGCTTCTTCGTCCACGTGCACGTCGACCGGAGCACGCGGCGGCCCGTGCCGTTCGCGCCCGAGTGGCGTGCCGCACTTGCAGCGATCGCCGCCTGACCGGTTCATCGCGGGTACAATCGCGCGCGGTTAGGCGCGATCGATGACTGGGAGATCGACGATGCACATGCGTGCGCGAACGGTATTGGGTGCGGCCGCGGCACTGGCGCTGCTGAGCGGCGACCTGGCGACGGCATCGCTGACCCCCGCCGCTGCGGCTGCCGAGGGTCGCGGCTTCTACGGCGGCGGCTTCGGCGGGTATCGCGGCGGCTTCGGCGGGTACCGCGGATTCGGCGGCTTCGGGTTTCGCGGCTACGGCTACGGCTACGGCTACGGCGGCTACGGGGGCTACGGCTACCGGGGCTATGGTGGCTATGGCTACCGCGGCTACGGCGGGTATTACGGCGGTTACGGTGTCGGCGACGCGTTGCTCGGCGCGGCGATCATCGGCGGCACGGCGGCGATCATCGCGTCGGAGCGGCCGCGATACTATGTCGAGCGGGCGTATCCGGTCTATCCGGCGTATCCTGCCTATCCAGCCCCGCCGGTGGCTTATGGCTACGTCGCGCCGCCCGCACCGGCGTACGGTTCGAACGATCCGGTCGAGCTTTGTTCGCGCGCGGCGGTCGGCGAGGCCGGGGCACGCGGCGACAGCGGCCGCGTCACCCGGATCGACCGTGTCGATGGCTTCGCCAACGGCGGCAATGTGTACGGCAACCTCGAGGTCCGGCGCTCGACGCGCGGCGGCGCGTTCGAGAACGCTCGCTTCAGCTGCACGGCAAACTACGGCCAGGTAACGGCGTTCCGCTTCGGCTGAGCTGTCCTACAGGTCCGCGATAAGGTACGCGGGCGCGTCGTCTCGGTGCGGTACGACGCGCTCTTTCGCATTGCTGGCAAACGATCGCGTTCCGCCCGGACGATCGCGGGAAAACACGGTCGAACCGTGAACTTCGTGTCACCTTTCACGCGCCGCCGCTGTCGATACACGGTCGAAGCATGACCGTGTGTCACCTTCCGCCGCGCAACTGGACATGGCCGCTGTGCGCGGTGTACCCGCACGCATGACCGCCGCCGCCCCGCCACATGCCATCCTGATCCTCGACTTCGGCAGCCAGGTCACCCAGCTGATCGCGCGCCGGGTGCGCGAGGCCGGCGTCTATTGCGAGATCGTCCCTTTCCAGTCGGGGGCTGAGGCGATCGCCCGACTGGCACCGCGCGGGATCATCCTGTCGGGTGGGCCGGCGTCGATCGCCGACCTCGGTAGCCCGCGCGCGCCCGATGCGGTATTCGCCGCGGGCGTTCCGGTGCTCGGCATCTGCTACGGCGACCAGACGATGTGCGCCCAGCTCGGCGGCGCGGTCGCGAGTGCCGCCGACCGCGAGTTCGGCCGCGCGTTTGTCGAGGTCACCGGCAGTTGCGCGCTGTTCGACGGCGTGTGGGCGGCGGGCGATCGCCACCAGGTGTGGATGAGCCACGGCGACCGCATCGATGCCATTCCCGCCGGCTTCCGCGTCGTCGCGGCGTCGGACATGGCCCCGTTCGCGGCGATCGCCGACGAAGATCGCCGCTATTACGGCCTGCTGTTCCACCCTGAGGTGATCCACACCCCCGATGGCGGGCGGCTGCTCGCGAACTTTGCTGTAAACGTCGCCGGGTGCGCCGCGACGTGGAGCATGGCCGGCTTCCGCGCCGCCAAGGTTGCCGCGATCCGTGCGCAGGTCGGCGACGGTCGGGTGATCTGCGGCCTGTCGGGCGGGGTCGATTCTTCGGTCGCCGCGGTCCTGATCCATGAGGCTATCGGCGACCAGCTGACGTGCGTCTTGGTCGATACCGGGCTGCTGCGCGCCGGCGAGGCCGAACAGGTCGTCGGACTGTTCCGCGAGCACTACCGCATCCCGCTGATCCATGTGCGAGCGGCCGACCGCTTCCTCGGCGCGCTCGCCGGCGTCAGCGACCCCGAGGCCAAGCGCAAGATCATCGGCCGCACGTTCATCGATGTGTTCGACGCCGAGGCGCAGCGGATCGACGGCGCGCGCTTCCTTGCGCAGGGGACGCTCTACCCCGACGTGATCGAGAGCGTCAGCTATGCCGGCGGGCCGTCGGTGACGATCAAGAGCCACCACAATGTCGGCGGCCTGCCCGAGCGGATGAGCCTCGCGCTCGTCGAGCCCCTGCGCGAGCTGTTCAAGGACGAGGTCCGCGCGCTCGGCCGTGAGCTCGGGCTGACCGATGTCTTCGTTGGGCGGCACCCGTTCCCGGGTCCCGGCCTCGCGATCCGCATCCCCGGCGAGGTGACCGCGGCCAAGTGCGACATCCTGCGCGCCGCCGACACAATCTTCCTCGACGAGATTCGCGCCGCCGGGTTGTACGATGCGATCTGGCAGGCGTTCGCGGTCCTGCTGCCGGTCCGGACGGTGGGCGTGATGGGCGACGGCCGGACGTACGATTTCGTCTGCGCGCTCCGCGCCGTGACCTCGGTCGACGGAATGACCGCCGACGTCTATTCTTTCGACCACGCGTTCCTCGGCCGCGTCGCGACCCGGATCGTCAACGAGGTCGCCGGCATCAACCGCGTCGTCTACGACCTAACGTCAAAGCCGCCCGGGACTATCGAGTGGGAATAATCTTTGCCCATCCGAGCGAATTTGAAGCTGCGCCGCAGCGCGACTTGACCCACTGAACTAGATAACTCATCCTATCGACATGCATCGAGTGCAATCAGTTGGCATAAATCGTTACTGGCGGTCCTCGTCCCATTGCTCAACCGGCAATCGAAAGTACCAGGCCCGTCAGTAGACAGGAGGTCGCGGTGCCCGCCACGACATCGGCCACTGATGCGTCGGGTGTTGCCGCGGGTCGGCGAAATAGATCGGTTCGGCCGGGCACCAACCTAGCCGTCCCCCGGCCGGATGCGGTTATTAGAGAAATCGGCGATCGAGGCAATGCTCTCGTTGGTGAACCCCGATACGACCACTACGAGCGGTTGTAGCGCATCGCAGACGACCTTGAGCGGCGACCCGTCGGAGACAAAGTAGCTGAAGCGAAGGTGCGGCGGCCGGATCGAGTGTCCGCATGAACGCCTCGAACTCACGCATTGCTCGGGCCGCGACCGGATTTGTCGCCTCTATCCGCGCTGAACAGTAACTGAGGGACGCGTGGAGGGCCTCGATCTTCCGTCGGAACGAGGTAAGCGGAGCAGGACGCGGAAGAACAAGAGGCGTCGAGGGAGACTGGCCCCGTGCATTCAACCTCGCGGTGAGCACCGTCTTGTCGTCTTCAGCTTCGTTAATCATCGCGATGAGGATGGTGGGATGACACCAACGCTCAGGTTGTGCTTAGAGTGGGGAACCGCGATGTTCAACTTGGCGAGGCGGGCGTGCGTCACCTCGCTGCGTTCGTCCCTGGCGGCCCTCAGCCTCTTCATCTCACGCTGAAACGCCTCCACGAACGGCTTGACGTGCTGGTCGGTGAGCAGTCTTCTTTGAGGATCGACCGAACAGCTCTCTCAAACAATGTTTTCTGACGGAGACGGTGTTCCGGCACGTGCCGCATTCCTGTCGGCTGGCGCAGCGATCGTATCCTTTCCGCTAATCACGTATGCCGGGCCACGCTGCGAGCAGCGTATCAGGCCAGACCGCAGGTGCCCGCTGGCGCGGCTTTCCTGCCACAGCTGCCGCTCCGGCCGTCGTGGCGCGATCAACTATTCGTCCTGAACGGCAGACTACAATTCATCATCGATGATCCTTAACTCCGGGGCGGCAAGCGTGATCCAGTCTGCTTCATCGAGTGGTGTGGCACGCGTCCGCGACGATCCAAGTCGGGATTGCGACACCTATTCCAGCAATTAGCCGACATGGAAAATTACAGCGTTGCGCAGTCGCCAGCAGCCGCTCGCTCATGCGGACGAGCGACCTGAAGAAGCGGAGGTGCGCCAGCCGGAAGTTAACCGATTACATCGGCTGTTTAACTTCATTTCCGACGCCGAAAATGTCTCGGTTAATTTTCCGAAAACAATAAAGAGGCTTGCTAATAGTTTGAGTTCGGCGCTTGTCGATAGGTGGGGTTGAGTATCGGTACTGGGGGCAGATGATGACGCGCAAATCCGTCAGCAAGGCTGGTCTACTCACTTCCGTCGCGCGTGTGTTCGACCCCGGCCCGGTCCGGTCGCTCGCTCCCCGCCTCGCCCTGTTCGCGTTGCTCGCCATGCCGATCGCGGCCTGGGCCGATGCGTCGCCGCCACCGCCCCCGCCGCCGCCGCTGCCGATCTATCAGGTCTACGATAAGGCTAACCATGCTCCGGGGGCCATGCCGCTCGCGCACCCTGACGAGATCAGGAATCCGCTGACGGGGGTGGTCGAACAGGTCGTCTCGCTGACCGGGAACTACGGTGTAGTCACCGACCACGGCAATGCGATCCTGCTGCCGACCGTTATCGGGCAGATGTACACGGTCCCGGCAAACCCCAACATCATGGGGTCGATGGCGGTGACGTATACCGTGACGGACGTTAAGACGGGCATGCTGACTTACGACGTGATGGGGATTCCGACGAAGTTCACCGTTGTCACGGACCTCACGATCGAAGACCCGGCGATGAAGAAGCAGACATCTTCGGTGGTCTTCATCTCGCCGCCGGAAGCGAACGGGGGAGCGTCCGGCCCGGGCCAATCGAACGTCTTCCCGAACGTGCCGGGCGCCAATTCTCACGAGATTCCCGGCTCGGGCTACGCGGCCAGCTTGGGCTTCAACGGCACGTCGCAAGCTGGGGGCAAAGGCTCCGACGGCTCGCCCGGGGTCGCCGTCGAGATTTGTTTTGGTCCCTTCGGCTGCGTCACAATCGGCGCAGCGGCGGGCAACGGCAACAGCGGTGGCGACGGCCCGCCGGTCAACAAGACGATTCCAGTTTCATACGGTCCCATCACGACAGCTTCTAACGGTCTGCCCGGCATCGTGCTGTCGAGCGTCGGTGGCGACGGCGGGAAAGGCGGCAACTCGTATCTTGCGTCGCCCGCCGGCAAGGGCGGTCGCGCCGGCGTCGGCAGGGACGTGATAGGGGTCGTAAACGTCCCGTCGATCCAAACCACTGGCGACGACGCCCACGGCATCTTCGCGCAGAGCCGCAGCGGCCAGGGTGGCAAGGGCGGCACGGGCTATGTCTTTTCGGGCGGCGGCAGCGGCAGCGACCCCGCCGGGCAGGGCGGCATCGTCAGCCTGACCAGCAGCGCCAACATTCAGACCGCGGGCAACGGCGCGATCGGCATCTTTGCGCAGAGCCTCGGCGGCGGCTCGGGCAGCGGCGGCGGCAGCTACGGTATCGTCGGGAACCCCGGCGACGGCTCGGTTGGCGGCAATGGCAGCGACGTCTCCGTCGCCAACAGCGGTGTCATCCAGACGACCGGCGACAATGCCGCCGGCATCCAGGCGCAGTCGATCGGCGGCTCGGGCGGCAACGCCGGGGCGGGCGCGGGCATCGCTGCCTTTGGTGCGGGCAGCGGCGGCGGCGGCAATGCCGGCAATGTCAACGTCACCAACAGCGGGAAGGTCACCACCGACGGCCTCAACTCGCGCGGCATCTTCGCGCAATCGGTCGGTGGCGGCGGCGGCTCGTCGGGCGATGTCGGCGGCGTCGTCGCGCTGGGCGGCACCGGCGCGATCGGCGGTTCGGCGGGAACCGTCAGCGTCACCCAGACCGCGACCGGCTCGATCATCACCCAGAAGGCCGGTTCCGACGGCATCTTCGCGCAGTCGGTCGGCGGCGGCGGTGGCGCCGGCTCGGGTTCGGGCGGCCTCGTCGCGCTTGGCGGCTCGGGCGGCGGCGGCGGCAACGGCAGCACCGTGACGGTCTCGAACGCCGGCTATATCGAGACCCACGGCAATATCGCGCGCGGTATCTTCGCGCAGTCGGTCGGCGGCGGCGGTGGTGCCGGCGGCTCGTCGGGCGGACTGGTCGCGATCGGCGGCGACGGCAGCAAAGCCAGCACCGGCGGCGACGTCACTGTCATTAACTCGGGCATCATTACGACCGCGGGCCTCAAATCGAACGCCATCCAGGCGCAGTCGATCGGCGGCGGCGGCGGCGACGGCGGCAGCTCCGGCGGCCTCGCCTCGATCGGCGGCAGCGGCGGCGCGGGTAACAACGCCGGCAAGGCCACGGTCAACGATAGCGGCAGCCTGACGACCAGTGGCGACGCCGCAAACGGCATCTTCGCGCAGGCGGTCGGCGGCGGCGGCGGTAACGGCGGCGGCTCGATCGGCAGCAATTTCGCGCTCGGCGGCAAGGGCGGCGCGGGCGGCATGGGCGGCACCGTCGTCGTCACCAAGTCGGGGACGATCGGCACCGGCGGTGTCGACGCCAATGGCGTGCTGGCGCAGTCGATTGGCGGCGGTGGCGGCAACGGCGGCTTTGCGGTTACGACCGGCCTGTTCGTCACGATCGGGATCGGCGGCGACGGCAGCGGCGGCGGCGACGGCGGCAACGTCTGCATCAACGCCGATGACGTCAATTGCGGCAACGGCAGCAACGCGCTGGCGTCGGGCTACAGCCTCAATATCCAGACCCGGGACGACCGTTCGAGCGGGCTGTTTGCGCAGTCGGTCGGCGGCGGCGGCGGTAACGGCGGCTTTTCGATCGGCGCAGGGGTGGGGATCGGCGGCGATGCGACGTTGAATTTCGGTGGCAAGGGCGGCTTTGGCGGCGGCGGCGGCACTGTCGTGCTCGGCTCGGACGGCACGATCATCACCCACGGCCTCCGCGCCAACGGCATTCAGGCGAGCTCGATCGGCGGCGGCGGCGGCAATGGCGGCTTTTCGATCGGCGCAGCGGCGTCGATCGGCGGCGCGGCGACGCTCAACTTCGGCGGCAAGGGCGGCAGCGGCGGCATCGGCGGCACCGTCGAGGTCAACAGCACCACCAGCATCTCGACCGACAACGACGAATCCCACGGCATCATTGCCCAGTCGATCGGCGGCGGCGGCGGCAACGGCGGCTTCGCGATCAGCGCCGCCGGCGGCATCGGCGCGGTCTCGGCGGCGATCGGCGGAGACGGCGGCAGCGGTGCGACCGCGGGCACGGTGACGCTGACCTCGGCCGGCCAGACCACCACGCGCGGCAAGAACGCCGATGCGATCTTCGCCGAAAGCGTCGGCGGCGGCGGCGGCAACGGCGGATTCGCGGTCAGCCTGTCGGGCGGTCTGGTCGCCTCGGGTGCGCTCAGCTTCGGCGGACTAGGCAGCATCGGCGGCGACGGCAACACGGTGACCGTGTCGTCGACCGGCGCGCTAACGACGACGGGTATCGCCTCGAACGCGATCTTCGCGCAGTCGGTCGGCGGCGGCGGCGGCAATGGCGGCATGGCGATCTCGGGGGCCGCAGCGGTCGCCGGCGCGGTGACGGCGTCGTTCGGCGGCGGCGGCGGCGACGGCGGCAAGGGCAAGGCGGTCACGGTCACCAGCGTCGGCACGCTGATGACCGGCGCGGCGCTTTCGAACGGCATCTTCGCGCAGTCGGTCGGCGGCGGCGGCGGTAACGGCGGCTTCGCGATCGGGGCCGCGGGCGCGGTCGGCGGTGCGGGCACGCTGACCTTCGGCGGCAGCGGGGCCAACGGCGGCACCTCCGACGCGGTGCTGGTGACCAGCACCGGCAACATTTTCACTGGCGGCACCAGCAGCAACGGCATCCTGGCGCAGTCGATCGGCGGCGGCGGCGGCAACGGCGGCTTCGCGGTCGGGCTATCGGCGGGCGGCTTCGGTGCGGCGACCGGGGCGTTCGGCGGCCAGGGTGCCAACGGCGGCATGTCGGGGACGGTCGCCGTCACCAGTACCGGCAACCTCGCGGCGACGGGCGCGAACATCCTGACGACGGGGGCGAACAGCAGCGGTATTTTCGCGCAGTCGGTCGGCGGCGGCGGCGGCAACGGTGGCTTCGCGCTCAGCGTCGCGGGCAGCGGCGTCGCGTCGGCGGCGCTGGCGTTCGGCGGCCGCGGGGCGAACGGCGGCAGTAGCGATACCGTCACCGTCACCAGCACGGTCGGCACGGGCAGTTTCCTCAACGGCTGCGCCACCGGCGGCGGCATCTGCACCGGGGGGGCGAACTCCTACGGCGTCTTCGCGCAGTCGGTCGGCGGCGGCGGCGGCAACGGCGGTTTCGCGATCTCGGCGTCGGGCGCGGCGATCGGCGCGGCGTCGCTGTCGTTTGCCGGCGGCGGCGGCAACGGCGGCAACAGCGGCTCGGCGAGTGTCACCAGTACCGGCGACGTCCGCACCTTCGGCGCGAGTTCGGGCGGCATCCTGGCGCAGTCGGTCGGCGGCGGCGGCGGTAACGGCGGCTTCGCGGTGTCGGCGGCGGGCGCGATGGGCGGCGCGCTTGCGCTCTCCTTCGGCGGCCCCGGCGGCAGTGCCGGCAATTCGCTCGGCGCGACCGTCCACAGCACGGGTTCGATCCGCACCGGGGGCAACAATGCCGACGGCATCTTCGCGCAGTCGATCGGCGGCGGCGGCGGCAACGGCGGCTTCTCGGTCTCGGCCTCGGCGGCGCAATATCTGTCGCTTTCTCTCGCCATCGGCGGCAAGGGCGCGAGCGGCGGGTCAGTGCTCGGTGCCGTAACCCTGACTAGCGACGGCGATCTCGTCACGGCCGGTGATTTCAGTTCGGGTGCCAAGGCGCAGTCGGTCGGCGGCTCGGGCGGCAACGGCGGCTTTGCAGCTGCCATCGGGGCAGCGCAGTTCGCCGCCCCGACATTGTCGTTTGGCGGCGGGGGCGGGGCCGGAGGCACCTCGAACACCGTCTCGCTGACGTCGGGTGGCACGGTCCAGACGGTGGGCAACCAGTCGGCGGGCCTGTTTGCGCAATCGATCGGCGGCGGTGGCGGCAATGGCGGGTTCTCGGCGTCGGCGAGCGGAGCCCAGTTCGCCAGCGCGTCGCTTAGCTTCGGCGGCGGCGGCGGCAGCGGCGGCAAGTCCGGCGCGGTGACGCTCAAGAATACTGGAGCAATTATCACCGCCGGTTCGGGGTCGCAGGGCATCTTCGCGCAGTCGCTCGGCGGCGGCGGCGGCAACGGCGGTTTCTCGGCGGCAGTCGCGGCGGCGCAGTACGGCGCGCTGAAACTGACCTTCGGCGGCGACGCCGGCACGGGCGCGAACTCGGATCTCGTCGACGTCACCAGCGTCGGGGCGATCACCACCGTGAAG
>Ga0209511_1003457_pt1 | contig 12094 bp, 12 predicted proteins | sample SSSSmetaG_FD_184141 | JGI IMG/M metagenome (GOLD analysis project Ga0209511, IMG submission 184141) | Glacier valley bacterial and archeal communities from Borup Fiord, Nunavut, Canada, to study Microbial Dark Matter (Phase II) - ​SSSS... | ecosystem: Environmental > Aquatic > Freshwater > Ice >... | reverse complement strand
AATTGGCGCCGCCTTTTTTGAGCTGCACGTAGCGGCCCACGATCTCCACCACGTCAGCGCGCGCTATGAGCTCCTGAATGAATGTTTGGGGGATGGACATGCAGCGATTGTAGAAACACCGAGATCAGCTTGGTGCTCAGTCGCCCAACCTTGCGTGCCTGATGGCCTGCGTTGGTCGTCAGTGGGTTGGCCGCGGCGACGGCGACGGCGAATTTTGAAGTCAAGCAGCAACCAGTCACGTCGCCAGTAGGCTTGGCGCTAAAACATTCATGGACGTCTCCTTGTGTCGGAATCGTCCATGAAATTTCAGTTTTACCGAGGGGGCAGGCGAATGGCACCATCCAGTCGGATCACCTCGCCATTGAGCATGTCGTTCTCAAAAATGTGTTGCGCCAGCTTGGCGTAGTCTTGTGGTGTGCCGAGGCGCGAGGGAAAAGGCACGCTGGCGGCCAGCGAGTCCTGCACTTCTTGAGGCATGCCAAACATCATGGGGGTGCCAAAAATGCCGGGGGCGATGGTCATGTTGCGAATGCCGTTGCGAGCCAGATCGCGTGCAATGGGTAACGTCATGCCAACGATGCCGCCTTTGGATGCGCTGTAGGCCGCCTGGCCAATTTGACCGTCATAGGCTGCAACCGACGCGGTGGAAATCATCACGCCGCGTTCACCAGTGGCTTCCGGCTCGTTTTTGCACATGGCGTCGGCTGCCAAGCGAATCATATTGAAGCTGCCCACCAGGTTGACAGTGATGCACTTGCTGAATACGCCCAAGTTGTGCGCCCCATTTTTACCCACTGTTTTTTCGGCCGGCGCGATGCCTGCGCAGTTGACCAGGCCCATGAGTTTGCCCATGGATACGGCCTTGGCGACGACGGCCTGGCCGTCTGCTTCATTACTCACATCGCACTTTACAAATGCGCCGCCAATTTCCTTGGCAATGGCTTCACCTTTTTCTGCTTGCATGTCGGCGATGAGCACTTTGCCTCCTTGGGCTGACAGCATGCGGGCGGTGCCTTCGCCCAAACCCGATGCGCCACCGGTCACGATGAATACTTTACCTGCGATGTCCATAGTTGATCTCCTGAGTAATTGACGTTAACGTAAACGTCAATTATGGCGCATCAAGAATTTTCTTTTGACCGTTCGGAAAGTGTGTGTAGATCACTGATACAATTCAGGCTCTCGGACAAACCTTAGGCGCGTAGCTCAGCTGGTTAGAGCACCACCTTGACATGGTGGGATTTTTTACACTCTCCCTCTGGGGAGTTGCCCCGATTTTCACTGTGTAGGGGCCTAAAAATGGCTTATTTCACGGTGAATTACACGGTAATGGGCAGGACATGGCAACTATCACGATCCCTCGGGGTATTCAAGAAGTCCGCTGGAAGAACGTAGAGCGGCAAACAATCGTCAAGTATCGGATCCAAATCAAGCGCAAGGATTTCGCGGTTGATCGCTTCTTTGATGAGCTAGATGACGCCAAACTATTTCTTGAAGATAGCAAGTCGCTCTCGGGTCGCATAGCCATCGCTGAGGGCAGGGATAGGGCCTCGGCAACAAGCAAAGCAACCTCGGCTTACATGGCGGACTTGCTGGGATCAGGCAAGCTAACCGTGGGACAGGCTATCGACCTGCACATAGAGCGCGAATACGCCCCCAAGATTGGAACGCCGGAAAAGCCAAGCGGATTCAAAGATAAAGATATACGCACAGCTAAGGTGAACCGCGACCGCCTCAAAAAGATAAAGACGATCCTCATTGGCGGCTTTGCGGATGGCATGCTTGAACCAGCAGGGCAATACATCGGCCTTAGAACGCACGCCAAAGGCTTTAAACGCCGCCCCTTGGGTGATTGGCCCATCGTTGATCTAACGTCGCAGCAAACAACTGAATTCATTATTGAACGCTTGGCTAACAAGATAGCGAAGACGACTATTAAGCGTGAGATAGGGGCCTTGCAATCGGTTGTAAATAAGCTGGAACACTACAACAACAAAGCATGGCTACGGCTCCAAGGTCGCAACCCATTCAAGTCATACGATAAAACCAAACTCAAAGGCGGCATTAAACGCCGTCGCATGATCATCAATAAAGAAGATGAAGAAAAGCTGCTTAACGTCATGCGTAACGTGAAAAATAAGCAATATCCGCTGGCATTGGGGCTGGCTATGCTTACCGGCCTGCGTCGGGCTGAATTGCTTGCATTAGAGTGGCGCCAAATCGACTTAGAGGCGGGCGTTATTGACCTTGACCCTGACCAAGCAAAGGATGGCGAAGAGCGGCTTGTATCGTTGCTGCCTGAAGCTATCGATGCTCTAAAAGCATTCCCCAAGTCAGGCGACCAGCTTTTCACACTCTCAATAGAGGGCTTTAAAACTGGTTGGCAACGGATCCGCAAAGAAGCTGGGTTGGAGCATATCAACTTTCACGATACGCGCCGCTCCGCCGTCTCAATGATGCTCCGCGATATATCAAACTCGTCCGTCGTCATTGCTGAATACTTAGGCGCTAAAAGCATCCGCAATCTTGAAGAAACAACGCTTAACCCTATCCGGCAATCGGAGCGAGTGGCATCAAAGTCTTTAAGCACGCAAGAGGACGTCATGTCGCAAGTCGGGCATAAGAAGAGCCAAACGACACAAGGGTATACAAACCTTGCGCCGTCGCCGCTTGGCTAGCGGGCAATATTGCAAAAAAAAAATAAAAACTGCGGTTCGCTTTAAAAAAAAATCCCGCTAATGCCGGGCTTTTTTAATTTAGATCACTTTTTTACGGTTGCTTTTGGCATCGCAATAGGCGCCGGATTCGGAGGAATTTGGCTAGCTGCCGGTGCTGTCTTGGAAGGGCGGCCTCGTTTGCCAACAGCCTTTTCCAGTTCAATACGTTCGCGCTCATAAGCGACAAGCTTTGCAAATTCTGGATTCTTTTCAGCAGCTCTTTTTGCGGCCAATAAAAATCTTCCTTCATCCAGCGCAAAAATTTCCTTTTCAAGTAAGACTTGGCGTTCTTCAAGGCGCGAAATCTGATTTTTATGGCTTTCAATTTTTTCAGAAATAGTCTTTACTTGACTCTTCAATTCGTCTAAACGCTCCATTTTTAAAGCTCCTGTAAAAAGATGCGTAGGGTAGGGGAGGCAAGAGAATTGTATGACATGAAATTCTTGGAACGAAATGTTGCTTTTTGCCCCTTTAGCCTTGTTCGTCTAAGAAGTTAGAGGCTCCTTCCAAATTGACGCTTTTTTTCCTGCTTGGGCTTGGCTGCTTCTGCTACGACTGCTTTGACAGCTGCGACATTCTTTTGCTCTTCGATGATTGGCTTCATGGCTTGCTGTGTCGATTTAGCCGCCTGAATTACTGCTTTGTGCGACTTTTCAGCTTTGGCAATGAGTCCGGGCATCTGCCTCTCTTCGCGGGCAATTTGCCATTCTTTAACAGCGCTTTCCCCTTTAAGCTCGATGGCGTTTCTCTCTATTGGCTCGCGGTGAGCTTGATTGGTGAGTTTCTGCCAAAGTGTGCGCAAGTCTGGGGCGCGCGCTGCGTTAATTTCCCATTCTGAAAGAGTTTCGGCTGTGCCGATCATCATGGCGATATTTTTATGCCGCGTGAAGGCGACATACTCCGTAGACCTGTCGGCGACCTTCGACCCCTCAGCGACCACGATTACATCCTCAAAACCGTCGCCTTGGCTCTTGTGCTTGGTGATGGCCGCGCCAAGCTGAAAGCGGTTGTAATCCCGGCAATTCCATTCGATGATTTTTTCGTTGTCGCCTTTGCCGATTTTCGCCTTCATCATCGTATTGCCGTCCGCGTCTTTTTCAAAACCGACGATGGTGGCTCGGGTGCCGTTTTTAACCGCTGCGGTGCGTCCGTTCTCGTTGCGAATCGGTGAGTTTCTGCCGCCTTTGGAGTTCTCCAAAAATACAATTCTCTCGCCGACATAAAACTCTTTTTCAGATTCTCCCGTCAGGTTGTTCTCTGTTTTAGCCGAAAACTTCTCGCCAAGGTTTCCGGCCTGCATCCTCATTTCTCTGACTTTTGCGTTAACAGCCTCAACGCCTTTATTCGTTTCAAGCAAGCAAGATTTTTCGGTTCCGTCTTGGCTGCTTTTCAGATACATAGATGCCGCTGTGCTGTAAACGCTGTCCATCGTGTCGCAGACGATCAAGGCTTTTTGCTTTCCAAGCATCTCCAAGACTTTCGCGCTTTTTCCCTCTCGCAGAAGTGCCCCAATTTCTTTTCCTGCCACTAACGCCCGATCTTGACGGCGTGTCTCGTCGATGAATCCATAGAGGCCAGCGGCCTCTTTTAACAGTCCCATGCCGCCCCGGTTATAGATCGCCGCTAGCTGCTTTTCGTCGCCAATGGCAATGATTTTCGCGCCTCGCTCTTTCGCCAATTTCACAATCTCGGCCAACTTCGGAATGCCACACATTCCGACTTCATCTATAAAAAAAACGGTTTTTGAGTTGACTTTTTCAAGCTGTTTTTCCATCAGTAAAAAACTGTCGATGGTGTGGGCGTTTGCGCTGATTGCTTCTTGAAGTGGCTTCGTGGCCGTCCCGGTAGGGGTAAGGCCGATGATGGTAAAACCCGCCGATTTATAGGCATCTGCGGCGACTTCGGCAATGGTTGACTTGCCCGCTCCAGCCACGCCCTCGATGATAGAGAGGCGTCCGGTTGTCATGGTGCGGATGGCTCCGCGTTGCTGGTCGGTCAGGTCATGGCCCGATTTTTCCTTAAAGCTCGCGGCGACATTTTCAAGCAGTCCGTCTTGGATATCGAAGCGCTCGGTTAAGTCTTCCGCTATCTGCTTGGCATGAATCGACATCAGGGACTCGCGTGCCAGGCACGCGGCAGGGACATATACGACTGGCTGCGTCCGTGCCGTCGGGCCTTCTATGGCTACCAACCCAAGGGCCAGTTTTCTCGACCTGCTGTCTAAATATGCATCGCCTTGGCTCAATTCGCTGTCAATTTGCAACCTTGCCATAGACATCATTTCAGACGGCGATTTGAGGCCAGCATAGGCCTTTGCGATGATATTAATAAGGTCGCCCTCGCCGATACTGTCCTTCTCGCCTTTAAAAACAAGGCTTTTCAAGCGCTCGATTCCCTTGGCCGCCTCTATGGCTGCTGTCTCATCCCTGCGTTCCTGAATGGCCCAGCTTGGCGCTTGGTTTAATTCTTTTAAACGCTTGTCGGTGGGTTGCTCGATTCCGTATTCGGCGGCTCTCATTCCCCAGCTTGCTTTGAGTTCGTCATAGGACAAGTCGTCTTTCTTTGTGCGCGTCGCCTCGCTGGCTTTCTGTTTTTGGCTAACAGTCCCATTTTCGATTCCGCTTTTTTTAAGCTCCGCCTCAATCGCATCTGAACGTTGCGAAAAATTGTCGATATGACTTTTCGTAAAGCCGCTGTTGATGGTTGCCTGTTTATAGGTTGGCTCATCACCCGGCGCAAACTTTTTTCCGTTTTCGATAATCTTTTCTTCCATCGTCAGATTCCAGCCCTTGCCCTCCATCTTGCGAGCAAGTTCGCTTTGATACATCTGGCCTAACCACTGCTCGCGGGCGGCTTGAAAAAGTCGCCCAGTCTCGATGGCTCCAAAACCTCCGTCAGCATAGACCCCGACATTAGGTATAAATATATGGTCGTGCCATTGCATATCTGGCCCGTTTCCAGCGTCCCGCGTCTCTTTATGCTCAAAGACAAGGTAGGCCGTTTCGATCTTTTCATCCCGCCGACGGGAATTATTTGGATCAATAAGACCATCCATCAGCTTCAAGATTTCGGCTCGCGCCTCCTTTCTTGACTGGTCATAGTCCTTGGCGAAGCTTGAGTTTTCATCGGCAAGGCCTCGCGCCATCGACAACTCTTTGCCGTCAGAAAGGACGAAAGTCCAGCCCGGAGTGTGTTCGCGGCCTGCCCCCTGATCCTTTAAAAGCCCGTTTCCTTCTGTGTCTTTGGCCTCAAAAGCTCGCCTTAATTCTTCTTTGTTATCAAGATTTTTCAGGCCCAAAGTGTTTAAAAGAACGGCATTTCCAAGAGCATGGCTTGCTGTGCCAGGCTCCGACAGGTAATTAGCCATCGCCAAAGCTCCGATCTTTTCCTTGCCAATTCCCCAGCGCTGCCCCTTCTCGATGGCGTGATCCGCGTAGTAATTAAGCTCTTCAAGGCTTCCAACTTTGTGCAGTCCGATCATCATGGCGGCTCTCCTATTTGCGTTTAATCATGGACATTGCGCGTTGATATACCGGCAACATTTCGTTGTTATGGTTCCTTAAAGCTTCGATTTCTTTTGCCATTTCAGACACTGCAACATCACGCACGCGATACATATTTGCGAATTTAATGGCTTCGGCCTCCGCTGCTTTTCTATTTATTTCTTCTATATGGGATCGGCCCGATTCGGCCAAAGCCTCTTTTTTCATCCGTTCGCACTCATCTTTAAACCCGTTTGCAAGCAAATTTTTCTCTGTCGCCGTAGCGGCATAACGAATAATTTGATCCTCTAGAGCCGAAATTCTTTTTTCATATTTAGAAACCATAGGGGTATTTTTTCGCCAGTGGATTGCCAATAAGGTGGTGGATGTAGTGGCCGGGAGACTAACCAAAGCGGCCATAACGGCGCTCTTGATCCAGTTGCCAAAGCTCGAAAAAGCGTAGCTCCCAAGGGACGATTCGCTTGCAGACCAAGCCAAAAAGCTCCCAAAAATGACAGGGGCAACAACCCCAACCGCCATAATTTTCAAAGCGAAACGGGTTTCTTCATCCAATGATTTCCACATTTTTACTCTCCCAATAACTTTCTTTGGACTGCTTCCATCGTCCTGTTGGCCAAGTCGTCGGCCATCGTGATCGCAATCGTGGCGGCCAAAGTCCTCGCCACTTGCTCGACAAGCGCCTTTGATTTTTTCATTTCAAGGCTCAAGTCGTTGGCTTCGATAAGGGCTCGGAGGTAGTCGGCGGCGCATGTATAGCCCGCGCTTCTTGATTGCTTTTTGAAGCCATCGGCTTCTGCTGGCGTCATCTTGACGCCGATTAAAACTCCCCTTTTATCTTCGGCTGGTAATTTTGGTTTTGCCACTTCGTCACTCCTTTGTTGATACATCCAACCTCTCAAAAGCCTGATTAGGTAGCAAGGCCGCCTGTCGAATCGGGCTACCGTTTGTTAACCACCTCGGTGGACGTCTTGCGTATTAATTCACTTAAGCTTTTTGCCTACCTTTCCAGCCTTTGCCTTTGCCGTAAAGCCTCGGTAGTCAGCCTCTCGGCCCGACTCACGGCTTTCCAATCCTTTAATCTGACTTCTATCGCTTCACATACCAAACGCCCTAATAATCGTGCGACGAACGGAATTGACTATTTAGCTAGAAAATGCTTTATTGAAATGAGTAAAAAAACCTTTGGAGACCTCAATGTTTATCCGCATACAAACCAATCGCATCCAGTGCCTTCGCTCGTCTTATGTCGTTGAAAAAAAGCGTTGCGAACAAAAAATAGTTTTCTCAATGAAAGCAGACGACAACATTGATTCCTACACCGAAAAAATGTCGTCCTTGACGCCAGATGAACGCGGTCAGTTGTTAGAGTTTTACATCGAACATAAAAATAGTCTTGAACGCTCGAAAGACTATGAGCTTGCCTCGACTGCTTTAGATGTCGTAGAGCGTTTATCACGCGGTTTGAAAAATAATCCACCCGCCAATCTGGACGCCGCTAAAGCACTCTTGAAGGCTATCAACTATCTTGGAAAGCTTTCGGTTCAGCGTGTAAAAGAATTGACGCCCACTGATCTCGGATCTCAACTTGAACATGCTGTCGGATCTTCAGAGAGCGAAGAATGACGAACGAACAAAAAGAAATAGAAGAGTTCAGCGCCTGGCTCGTTGATGTTGCGATAGAAGAACAGGAGGCTCGCGGCGCAGGCATTTCAGTGCAAGTCAGTCGTCGGCTGTTCGGGGTTTGGTTGAGCGTTGAAATCTGCTTCGCAGAGTTTGAAGCGCTGGTTATCGTTTGGTCAGAAGGCTATCGCTGCGTATTGGCGCAAGCCCTGTCAGACGATGGCGAAGCCGCCTCGCCGGTTGGCCCAGCATTTGAAAAGTGCGCCCGCCAGTTGCTCCACAATTCGGAGTTTCTGGCCGCTATGGATGCCGTCGCTATCACTGGCGCTTTAGATGATGCTGCTCCACCAGGTAGAGAAGCACCCCGACTTTAAATTTAAAAAAGCCGTCTTGGTAGGCGGCTTTTATTTTCTTGACTTCCATGATGTCAATAATCTTCATTTGCCTTGGTGAATTTTTTCTCCATCTGTGCCAAGAGCTTGGTTTGAAACTTTGGATTTAATTCTTTTAGAGCCGCCAAGTTCCCGCAAACTGTTTCTGTTTTCATGTTGAACTTTCGACAAACGGCGCGCATGAGGCCCGGTTTGTCTTCATTCACTTTAATGAAGTTCTGGAAGCTTTCCAAGAAATCTTTTTGCCTAACAACATCGGTAGTTTTTGTCTGCTTGGCGATGAATGTTTGAAGCGAGTTCAACATATACATCGATACTTTTAGGCCCCATTGAAGTGAATACTCATCAACTACATGGCCTTGTTTTTTGTGGATTATGTGATGGAAAACTGCATATTTCCAAGATTCCATCATGTAGGTTCGAAAGTAGGTTTTTTGGCCTAAAAGGAATCTTTTAAATTGCCTCGTCCAAAAGACTTCAAATGTTTTTTGGTAGAGGGAAACGCAAGGTGGCGAGAAAGTGAAAGCGGCGTTTTGGATTGGTTGGCTAAACACTGCCTCCATTTCTTTCGACAATGCGTTGTCGTTGACGGTCAGCAAGTTGTAGAGGGCTGCTTTTTCAAACTCAATCCCGCCGTCGTTCTCTTCTCTGACTGCGCTGGCAACTGTGAAGCGCCTAAACATGCCGTCATACATGGAGGCGGGGGAGACTGCCCCAACCATGCTCTCCATTGTGTTAATCATCAAGACCACAAGAACGGCATTTTCAACAACCTCTTTTCTTCCTCCGACTGCGTAGGGCACGGGGTCGTTGTCTTTGAGCAATAGCAAGCTCTGCTTGGTCTGGGCGTGTGGGCCATTGAGGTTGTCTAGTTGCCGAATGAATTGACCGCCTTCGTCTTGCTTCCAGAAACCTCGATGGTCTGGCAGGTCCCTGATTTGTTCAAAAAGAGACTTGTTGCTGACTGGCTGAATAAAATTTGACTCGACTATGGGGCGACCTGTTGCCAAGTTTTTCGGCAGTGAGTTGCTCAAAATTCGGGTTGTAAGGCTTTTGTTTTCCCCTGTGCCTGCCAAGAGCATCAACCAGACGGCAAGCTCTGCCGGCGTTGAGGTCATCGGGACAAGGCAAGTCGCCTTGTTTTGAACACACCAAGCGGAGAGCATCGATAAAAAACTGAATATGGCAAGGCCGGGATGCGCGTCTGTGTTTTCAAAAAAACGGCAAAATAAAAGGCTCACAACATCATTGGTTGGTGAGTCGATAAATGGGTTGTCTACCAAGGTCAGAATGTCGCCAACATCTCGGCCTTGGTCATTGAAAACAAGGCTGTTGAGGTATTGGGTAATCATTTTGTCCTCGCGTGCTGTGAGTTTTTTCTCTGTTCCTGTGGTGGTTGGCTTGGCTTTATTGGTCATTCCTTTCTCCCGATGGATTAATTTAACTATCTAAATAAACCTATCGAATGTGAGAGGGTTTGTCATTACCGCTTGGCGTTTTTTTATGACAAATTAGCCACACCCATATGACACCTATGACACTATGACAAATTGGATATCCGACGCTGTTTTCAGAGGAGAAACCGTCTTTATGTTTGTCATAAAGTTGTCTTAAATGTCATTATGACAAGCCATGTCTCACGCCTTTTTGATGTAAATATAGCGTTCGATGCGGCGATCATTCCCCGTCTCTGCTCCCATAGTCTCGCCAAGCCAATAAAGGGTTGCAAGGGTAGGCTGATACGCGGCCCTAGCGCCACTTCTAACGCCTTGGGCTCCCCCCGCCTATGACGGCTCTAGTTGGGCGCGCTCAGGCCCTGTAGGATCCCCTGCTTTAGAGCCAAACATCAAGGGAGCCCATGGGGACTGAACTTTTGCCCGCTTTCCTGCGGGAAAACTACGAAATACACGAGTGGAAGCACGCCGCCGCCATCCTAAAAGGGGACTTCCCCGACCAGTGGCAAGACGTGATCGACGTGCTGACCAACTTCCGCCTCAATCGTTCCTGGATCACCGTAGGCGGGGGGCGCAAGTCAAAGGTGTCTGAGGCCATCGATAGCGCCCTGTATGCGCGACAATGGGAGGAGAAGCAGTTCAGGACCGAAATTGTCGTTGATGGCCATGCCACACAATCGCCGACTCATCAAATTGACTGTTTCAAAAACCGCGTTGCGCTCGAAATTGAGTGGAACAATAAGGATCCATTTTTCGACCGAGATTTGAATAATTTCCGGTTGCTTTTTGAGCTTCGGGCGGTCTCCGTTGGTATCATCATCACCCGGTGCGATAATTTGCAAGAAATTTTCGCTGAACTTGGTCGCGGATCGAGCTACGGAGCCTCCACAACGCATGTAAAAAAATTGTTGCCGCGAATAAATGGCGGTGGCGGCGGTGGTTGTCCAATTCTTGTTTTTGGCATCACCAAAAAACTATATATTGAGGATTGATGGTTAAACATTTTCCCGAAGCCTCTACCGACTTTTTGTCGCGTGTTGGCAATAAAAAATTTAAAACGGTCATCGCTGATCCTCCTTGGCAATTTCAAAATAGAACTGGAAAAATGGCGCCAGAACACAAGCGATTAAATCGTTATGCGACGATGACGCTTGATGACATTCTTGCTTTGCCTGTGGCCCAAACTTTGGATGATACGGCGCACCTCTATTTGTGGGTTCCCAATGCTCTTTTGCCGGACGGTTTAAGGGTGCTTGAGGCTTGGGGATTCACCTATAAATCAAACATTGTTTGGCACAAAATAAGAAAAGATGGCGGTCCGGATGGTCGGGGCGTTGGTTTTTATTTCCGCAACGTCACGGAATTGGTTTTGTTCGGAGTTAAGGGCAAGAAGGCTCGGACGCTTGCGCCGGGGCGTAGCCAAGTGAATTTTTTGGCAACCCAAAAAAGGGAGCATTCCCGCAAGCCTGATGAGTTTTATCCACTCGTCGAAAGCTGTAGTCCAGGCCCATATTTGGAAATGTTCGCGCGTGGCTCGCGCGATGGATGGACTACTTGGGGAAATCAAGCTGATGAATACACCCCAGATTGGCCCACTTATGCCAATCACTCGCAGTCGGGAAAATAGCGTTAAAAACCCATAGAAAGGCCCCTTGCGGGGCCTTTCTATTTTGCTTCTTCTGATTCTGCTTTCTCAATAGCGCTCATCGCCGCCATGGCCTTCGTGTTTGCCATCGTTATAGCTCTCTACGTCCTCGCCGGGGAAGTTGAAGAAGACAGAGATCGGCTGACCACTGACGCGTGAGGGCTGTGCTAGAATTCAAGGCATAAATAGGCGATTAGCTCAGTTGGTTAGAGCGCTTCCTTGACATGGAAGAGGTCGTTGATTCGAATTCAATATCGCCTACCAATCAACAAGTCAGGCCCGTATCCCGCAAGGGCTGCGGGCTTTTCTGTTTTGGAGACCGGGCTAGACGAGCTGGTAGCGTTCAAATCCAAGCTAGCAAAAGAGGAGAAGATCAAGGCGGCGAACTCAAAGCTAGCTGCAAAACTTGACGCCAAGGATGCAAAAGCTAAGAAAGTTTCACGGTAATTTCACGGTAGACGTTAGAATCATGCACAATAAACAAGCTATTCTCCTCTGGGGGTGCAAATATTGACCCCTGCCTTGACATGGTGGGGGTCGTTGGTTCGAGTCCAATCGCGCCTACCAGCATTTCCCTCTGAAGATGACCAGTCTTCAGTTTCTAAGGGAAATGCTAGAAAATGAAATTTGCTAAGCCAAGTAACCATTCTGTAAAAAGTTTGGTTCTGGTTTGAGCTATAGGAGTCCACATGCAAAGCAAGAAAACCGCTGACACAAATGTCGTTCAGCGCGTTATAAAAAAATATCCCAATCGGCGGCTCTA
>Ga0209511_1003456_pt1 | contig 12094 bp, 13 predicted proteins | sample SSSSmetaG_FD_184141 | JGI IMG/M metagenome (GOLD analysis project Ga0209511, IMG submission 184141) | Glacier valley bacterial and archeal communities from Borup Fiord, Nunavut, Canada, to study Microbial Dark Matter (Phase II) - ​SSSS... | ecosystem: Environmental > Aquatic > Freshwater > Ice >... | reverse complement strand
CTTTTTGATGCACTCAAGGTTGGCGTTGCCTGCCGCTGCCTAAATCTTTGATCATTTTATTTTCTTTTCAAGGTCATGAAGGATTGTTTTTTTAAATCTAGTTTTTCATATCAAACTTTACACTATCCTCGTTAATACTATTAAATACCTTTTTAGAACAAAAAACTTTATTGCTTTATGTCATTTGAAGATATTTTAACACATTTCACTACAAATGGAATATGACTAAATGTTTTTAGTGTCTTATAGTAGATTTATTCTCCTTTGCCGGCAATCTTGGAGTAAAAAATAAAAATATAGGAGGAATTATTATGACACTTAAAGAATTTTATAACCATTTAAACAATCAGGAGGCAGGATACCATCTATTATCATTCGGAGCACAGCCAAAATATCAAGACAATAGACGGAGCATCACATTAGACTTATTTTCTTGTATAGACGCGACAGGATTGAGCCCTATTATATGGGGTGACATTGAATTTTCTGCTTTAACCAGAAAAGGATGTATTAGTAGTAGAAATATAGAATTTTCAATAGGTATTTGTACAAAAACCAAAAATTCAGACAGAAAGGAAGTAATGATTTTTGGATCAGACAATATGTGCTGCGATGTTATGGCGGATGTAACATATTCTGACGCATTGTATTATGCATTTATATTTATAGGAAAGGATAATTCTACTGGAGAGGATACATTAGGAATCTTGTATTGTAATTCCCATAAAAAATGTCCTCAATTACAGTTTGCATTATCTTCAGATGCGGGATTTCAAAACATGTTAGTAGAACTATATAACCATATTGTAAGTGAAACTATTAAATCCTGCAAATTGAATTCATCTCCTAGAGAATATTCTTATCCAGGTATTGAAGAAGGAGAGGATGATATTTATGGAAAATAACTTGCAGCAAGCAAAGGAAGATTATTCTAAACAAAAAAGCATATCAATTGAATATAATCGAGAAATAAAACGGAATAATCCTGCAACCTATGCTTATGGTGACACGCCTGGTATTCTTTCTGACTATTATGAAAAAAGAAAAAATGAAAGCTTTAATTCAGATAAGGATATGAAAATTCCAACAACGAATGGTTTTGGTGACACGCCTGGTATTCTTTCTGACTATTATGAAAAAAGAAAAAATGAAAGCTTTAATTCAGATAAGGATATGAAAATTCCAACAACGAATGGTTTTGGTGACACGCCTGGTATTCTCTCTGACTTTTATGAAAAAAGAAGAAATGAAAGCTTTAATTCAGATAAGGATATGAAAGTTCCAACGACGAATGGTTTTGGTGACACACCTGGTATTCTTTCTAACTTTTATGAAAAAAGAAAAATTGAAAGCTTTGATTTAGAAAAGGATATGAAAATTCCAACAACGAATGGTTTTGGTGACACGCCTGGTATTCTTTCAGATTTAAATGAAAAAAGAAAAATTGAAAGTTTTGATTCAGATAAAAAGCAAAGTTATTTTGAGAAACATCCAATGAGCAAGGAAGATTTGATTAACTTAATTAATCATCCTTCAGGTATCGAAATCAATAATAAAAAACAAGAAGATCCTATTATGCAAAATGTTATTCAAAAAAATATTACACAATCGAATAATCGTAAAAATGATATAGCTTTAGTAATTAAAAAATTACTAGGCAATTATACGTTTTTAAATATTGTAGATGAAGGACTTTATGTTTATGATGAAAAATATTACAGATCATTAAATCCACAAAATGCGCTCACTTTCATTAAAAGTGCATTAGATAACCTGGGTAATAAACAGTTTCGTATGACTTGTGATTATAAAGAAATATTTCATCAGTTATTGATCGAGCCAGATATTCAATTGAGTAAACATGATATACAAAAGAATGAAGATGCTATAATTTTTAACAATGGAACGTATTACGTTGATAAAGAAGAGTTTAAAGAAAATTATTTTAGTAAAGAGGATTTTGCCTTTTCATAAATACAATATGCATATAATCCTTTTGAAGAATCACAAAATGTTTATACTCGACGTTTTATTAATAGCATTAGCAATGGCTCTTATGATTTAGAGGAGTTGTTATGGGAAACTATTGCATACATAATGTCTAACTATTATAAAGCAAAAGCTATTTTTGTGCTTATAGGTGCTCCCAATAGTGGAAAATCTACAATAGTATCATTTATTCAAAGTATAATTGGAAATGAATTATGTTGTTCAATATCCCCACATGATTTATCTGGTGATTTTAGCCTTGCAGAATTATATAATAAAAAGCTCTGTGTGGATGCTGATTTATCAAATAATGCAATGGGTGCTGCAGAACTTTCACTATTAAAAAAGCTTACTAGTGGTGGTAATGATCAAATGAAGGGAAACAAGAAATTTCTAACTCCCTTTTATTTTACAAACGAATGCAAGTTCCTGTTTGCTAGCAATAATATTCTTAGTTTTAAAACAACTGAGGATATTACACCGATATTAAATCGGCTGGTCATTTTACCTTTTAATCATTCTATACCAATAGAGGAACAGGATCCGGAATTACTTGATAAGTTACTTTCAGAAAAAAATTATTGTATTCAAATGAGTTTAGAAGCATTACATAGATTGAAAGATAGAAAATTTAATTTTAATAAGGTCGTAAATAGCAACTCATATATTTCGTATGGGTATCAATATCAACCTTTGATTAATTTTCTTAATGAATACTGTTGTATTGGCGAAAATAATGAAATTAAATCCAATGAATTGTATGAGGCATTTCTAAATTATTGTATAGAAACTAATCAAGAAAAAAATCTACTTGATTTAAACCAGGTAATTCCTTATATAAAAAAGCAATATAACGTAGATTCTGTTAGTAATGGAAAATATAGGAGCTTGCGAGGAATTGCATTAATATAATTTAAAATTTACAGACTTACGGGTATTTCTAAAATCTAAAAAATCTTATTATTTTATTAATAATATCAGTTTGTGAAGAAAAAATATATTATTAGCTTTTTCATAAAAGCCCGTAAGTCCGTAAACCTTGTAATATTATTAGAGGAACGTTGATTCATACTGCAACGCAGAATTGATATTTGAATTTATATATTATTTAAGTATATATAAGTTAAGAAAGGAGCTTTTTATGAAAACCGAAAACGATACCTGTCGTGGTGTTTATACCGTGCAAGAAATACAGTCAATATTAGGTCTTGGCAAAAATAAGACTTATCAACTATGTACCAGCGGTCTCTTTACATATAAAAGAATTGGTAAGTCAATTATCATACCAAAGAAATCATTCGTAACTTGGTTAAACTCAGATGAACAGTAGTAAAGTATACAATAATAATGGTAATGCAGCACTGCATTACCATTATCATTTAAAAGATTAAAATGAGGAGGAACTACTATGGCGCGAATTAAGACAGAGATACAAAATATTTCATTCGATGATCAAAGGAAAAAATATTATATAACATTAAACTATGGGTATGAATCTGGAAAGCAAATTAAAAAAACAAAAACAGCAAAAACAAAAACAGAAGCAAAAAAAATATTAAAAGAGTTTGAAGCTGATAAGATAAGAGGGGAATTAACTACTCCAAGAACTGAAACATTAGCAGATTGGTTAGACTATTGGATGACCAATGTAGTAGAACTCAGCCGAGAAAAAACAACCTTTTGTGGTTACAAAATTATTGTTGATAAACATATTGTACCCTGTATTGGTAACATACCACTCCAAAAGCTGACCCCTCAAAAAATCCAGGAGTTTTATACACTAGAACTTAATGCAGTTAATGAAAAAGGAAATCACACTTTATCAAGTAATACTGTGAAAAAGCATCACACTTTACTGAAGACGGCATTGGAATATGCTGTAAAACAAGACATAATTCGTGTAAACCCGGCAAAAAAAGTATCCGCGCCAAAATATGTAAAACCAGAAATATCATTCTATACGATAGATTCACTAAAAATTCTATTTGATTTGATAGATTCTGATTATGTATTAAAACCAGCAGTTTACTTAGCTGGTAAACTTGGATTAAGAAGAGAAGAAATCGCAGGACTTAAATGGGAACATTTAGATTTTGAAAACAACCTAATTTATATTAAAGAAGTTCGTGCTATGGCCAATAGAGAGATAATTATAAAACAAACGAAAAATATTTCATCAACCAGGAGGCTTTCATTTGGAGATGACTTAAAATCAACATTGCAGGAGATCAAGATAGCTCATGAGGAGAATAAAAAGATCTTCAGTCTAGATGATTTGAATACTGAGGAGCTGTCAGAGATTTGTATTGATTCCGATTATGTCGTAACAAACGAATTAGGAATACCTATCCACCCTGGATATTTATCAACACTTTTTGGCAAATTCGTCAAGGTGTATGGTATACCCCATATTACACTTCATGGCTTAAGACACACCATAGCATCTGTTGGAAATGATGCCGGATTAACACTCTATGATATTAGTAAGATATTAGGGCATAGTAGCCCAGATGTAACAGGAAAAATTTATACACATCTTTTTGATGAAACTCAACGTGATGCTATGGCGAAAATACAAGATAGATTAAAATGATCTGCCTAAATCGTCCTTTTACTTTTTTGCTACACTGAATACTAAATGTTTCTCAGTATTCTTTAAAGTTAAAAATATTTGGATACATAATTTGTTTTGACACTCTTTTTCGAGTTGTTTTAGATTACCTTTCCATGTTTGTGCACATAGGAGTTCTTTTAAAACTTTGATTTATATATTATTTAAATATAAATAAGCATCAACTCTTTCAATCGTAGGGATTAGAGAGTTGATGCTTTTATTAGTTTTATATAAAAATATTCTGTAAGAAGAGAAAAGACTACTATATTTAAGGCATTTTATTAATTGAGGAGGTGTGTGTTACATGGTAAAGAATGTGCTCAGAGCCATTAAAACAATACTTTTGAGCCTGATTAGAAACCTTATAGCAATTTTGTTTTAAAACAGGATTCTTAAAAGGATACAAATGTGTAATGGAGGGTAATTAAATGTTAGAGTACCAAGATGAATACAGCAGTGATATGAATTCTACCCCAAAGTTTGATAATAGGGGAGAAGAGAGGGGTAATACTAACCTGGGTTCTATTACCCCTTTAACCGCTATCAGCATAATCACGTTAATTGGTTTGGTATGCGTTGTTATTGATTTTTATCTAGAAAAAGAGGAGGAATAAATATGTCAGCAAATGTTGAAACGATGTTCTATACGAGAGAAAAACCATGGCATAAATTGGGTGTACAAGTAAACCACGCATTGAATTCGAAGGAAGCTTTAGTAGCAGCGGGTCTCGATTGGAATGTTTTACAGAAAGCTATCATTACAGAGGAAGGAATACCAGTTGAGGGATTTAAAGCAAATATTAGAGATTATGACGACAAGGTTCTTGGGGTTGTAACAGATCGATACAAAGTTGTACAAAACAGGGAAGCATTTGCATTTACGGATGATATGTTGGGTGACGGTGTACGATATGAAACAGCAGGATCGCTTCAAGAGGGAAAGAAGACATGGATATTAGCCAGACTTCCTAATGAGTATATTATGCTTGGAGATAGAGTTAGTCCTTATATGGTATTTTCTAACTCACATGATGGAACTGGTTCGATTCGAATAGCCATGACACCAATTCGTGTAGTTTGCCAGAATACATTAAATATTGCATTATCTACCGCAACAAGATCCTGGTCAACTATTCATACTGGGGATATACAAAGTAAGATGGAAGATGCGCAACAGACATTATTTATGGCTGAACGTTATATGGATTCACTGGGTAAGGAATTTGAAAACTTAACACGAATAAAGTTATCGGATGAAAAAGTGATAGATTATATTAACCTGTTATTGCCGTTGGATGGTAATGTTGCTACTCCGCTACAGGAACGTAACATTACAAAACTCCGTGAAGATATGAAAGTTCGTTACTTTGACGCTCCCGATTTATTAGATATCGGTAAGAACGGATACAGATTTATAAACGCAGTATCGGATTTTGCTACTCATGCAAAACCTTTAAGAGAAACCAGTAACTTTAAAGAAAATCTATTTGCTAGGACAATGGATGGTAATGCTCTGATAGATAAGGCGTATGAAATTGTAAAATCAGTAGCGTAATAATAATTGAGGCACTTGTTTGCAAAATCACAGACAAGTGCCTTTTTGGAGGAGATACAATGAAAAAAGAACAAGAAGTAATTGAAATGATAAAGAATCCCGTACCTAGGAAAAGGGTGGGGATCATTAAGACACAGATTGTAAGAGAGGGTAGTATCTTTTATGGCACTAGACGTATCAATAATCCTCAGGACGCTGCTGATTTGGTAAGAGGTATATTTCAGTATGCTGATCGTGAAATGATGGTTGTGCTGTCTCTGGATTCAAAAAATACACCACTTGCAATAGAAATTGTATCGGTTGGAACGGTTAATTCTTGTCTGGTTCAAATGAGAGAACTATTCAAGCACTCTATATTGAGCAATGCTACTTCAATTATGTGTTTTCATAATCATCCCTCCGGTTTGGCTGAGCCATCGAAGGAGGATATTGAAGTAACAAGGAGAATGGACGAAGCAGGAAAACTGTTAGGCATTTGGTTGTTGGACCACATTGTAATTGGAGAAGGAAAAACCTTTGTAAGTCTCCAGGAAAGAGGACTTGTGAAGAACGGATATCAAAAACTTGTTATTTGAAAGGAGGACATTAATGAAAAAACTAATTTCTACCATAGGATTAAGCCACGAAAACTGGCTGGATTATAGAAAAATGGGGATAGGTGGTTCGGATGCAGGGGCTCTTTGTGGATTAAATCCGTACTCTACTGCAATTTCAGTGTTTTTAGATAAGATCAACCCGGATAATAACGATATTGATAATGAAGCAATGAGACAGGGAAGAGATCTTGAAAACTATGTAGCACAGCGATTTATGGAAGAAACTAAATTGAAGGTTCGAAAAGTAAATGCGATGTTTGTACATGAAAAGTATCCTTTTATGCTGGCAAATGTAGATCGAATGCTTGTGGGTGATAACATTGGGTTGGAATGTAAGACTACCAATATCCTTAACGCTGATAAGTGGAAGGATGGAGATGTACCTGCACATTATCAGATTCAGTGTCATCACTACATGTTAGTGACAGGAGCAAAAGCCTGGTATATAGCGGTTGTAATCTTAGGTAAAGAATTCAAATATGTTAGAATTGATCGTGATGAAGAAATCATTAAGAACCTTATTTCGATTGAAATGAAATTTTGGAATAATAATGTTCTACAGAATGTAATGCCTAATCCGGATGGATCAAAAGCCGCTGATGATATTATCAACCAATATTTTGGTAAAGCAAAAAAAGAAACAATTGTACTTCAGGGATTTAATGAGCAATTAAAACGAAGAGATGAATTATCTGAGTTAATTGATAAGATGGAGAGAGAGAAGAAGACAATTGACCAAGAGGTTAAACTTGCAATGGCAGAGGCAGAGATAGCCTACTGCGATGACTATCAAGTATATTGGAAAAATGTCAGTACTTCGAAACTGGATATTGAACGAATTAAGCAGGAGAAGCCTGATGTATATCAAGATTATTTGAAAGAAATACAAAGTAGACGATTTACAATTAAAGCAGCGTAAAGGAGGAAGGAATTTGACAGATATTAAACAAGAACTTGCTAAGAAAGCGGATAAGCAAGACATAAAGATTACAAGGAATATGAGTATAGCGGATATGATTAAGGCATTAGAACCAGAGATAAAGAGAGCATTACCTTCCGTTATTACACCGGAACGATTTACAAGAATGGCCTTATCAGCGCTCAATACAACTCCTAAGTTATCGGAATGCTCACAGATTAGCTTTCTTGCCGCATTGATGAACGCCGCTCAATTGGGCTTGGAACCGAATACAGCATTAGGCCAAGCATATTTAATTCCTTATAATAATAAAGGGAAATTAGAATGTCAGTTCCAACTGGGATTTAAGGGCATGATTGATCTTTTATATCGTAATGATCAAGTGCAATCCATTCAGGCGCATTGCGTATATTCAAATGATGAATTTGAGTATGAACTTGGGTTGAATTCAAAGCTAGTACATAAACCAACATTAAAAGATCGAGGAGACCTTATCCTGGTCTATGCGTTGTTTAAGCTCGATAATAATGGCTATGCATTTGAGGTTATGAGTAAAATTGATATTGATCAACATGCGCAAAAATATTCAAAAGGATACGCATCCTCCTACAGCCCTTGGAAATCTAATTATGAGGAGATGGCTAAGAAGACCGTCATTAAGAAGGTGCTGAAATATGCTCCCTTAAAGGTGGACTTTCTACGTGCTGTATCGACCGATGAAACTATTAAAACGGAAATAGCCGTGGATATGACTGAAGTAAATAATGAACCTATTGATGGAGATTATACAGAGATCGCTGAAAATCAAAATAATATAGTTGCTTAAAAATAAGATAATTATATAAATTCGAAAGGAGTATTAGACATGAATTTCCAAACGTTTATAGAAGAAGTAAAAAAACAAGTTAAGGATATTATAGGGGCAGATTATACAGTGTCAGTGAATTGTGTTATGAAAATAAACAGAGAGCTACAAGGAATATCTATTCTGCAAAAGGGAACGTCAATTTCGCCATCTGTTTATCTGGAGGATTATTATAATGACTATCAGTCTGGAAAAAGTATCAAAGAAATAGCAACTGAAATAGTCCTTGTTTCAAAGCAAAGAAAGCAGAGTGTTGTTAGTATAGCTGCAAATCTTCAAGATTATCAATGGGTGAAGTCAAGGCTGAGGGTAAAGCTAATTAATTATGATCGAAACGTAAAGCTATTACGGACAATGCCCCATGAAAGGATGCTTGATCTTGCAGTTATCCCTTATGTGGTACTTATGAGTGATGATGAGATTGCGACCACCAGAGTTACATATACCCTGTTGTCTGCGTGGGGGATAGATCAAGATACAATACTAAAAGTAGCTAAGGAAAATACCTTGATGATGAGTCCGGTTGTTATTGAAGAGATGACGGATTTCATTTTACATATGATGCTACAGGAACTGAATATAATGGAATCTGATGGGGAGGATGACAGCGAGACAATGCTTAAGGCACTTCTTAAGAAGAATACCACGGGGAAAGAGATGTACATTCTGACGAACGAAAAGAAAATCGATGGAGTATATGCTGCATTTCAAACGAAGGAACTAGCCTCATTAGCGGATGGAATAGGAGCAGGGAGATTATACATACTTCCAAGCAGCATTCATGAGGTAATTGCTATTCCATCTTCTGGTATTGAGCCTGCAAAATTAAGAGATATGGTAAAGAGCATCAACTGCACACAGGTTCCGGAAGAGGATTTTCTATCAGATACCATTTACGAGTATGACAGATTGAGTAATCAAATTATGATTGTACCGCAATATTCGCAAATTCCAGTCTGAAATATCGATATTATTTATAAAAGAATGATGGATAAAATTATAGAATGGATTATATCAATTATAGTTGATAGATAATCCATTCTATAATTATTCGCGTATATTCTTCAATGCAATGGCTTGTTTCAGTATTCGGTAAAGAGCTTCTTGCTCTAGAAGGGTACAGCTTTTGACTTCAATAAGAATTTTATCGAGATATAGGTTGTCTGAGCTGTTGAGTGTATCAAAATTATAATTAAAAAGTTCGGATAAGCTAATCTCTAGTGCAGTTGCAATTTTTTCAATAGAATCAATTGAGGGCTTCTTGGTATTCCGTTCTATTTCTCCAAGAAAAGAAGGAGCAATACCAGCTTTTAAAGCGAGTTCTTCCTGACTTATTGAGATATCGTTTCTTAATTTTCTTATTCTATTTCCTAGTGTATTAGAGTAAGTGTGCATATCAGTACCTCCTATATTTACAATAGGGATAAGTTGGCACATAAACAACAGCCAAAAGAGTGTATTTAATAACGCTGTTAGCGTTGACATATTATGTTTTAAAAGGTAAAATAAAGTAATATTTACTGATAGAATAATTACAATGATACAACTAGACTAAGTTCAGGAGGATTAAGAGTATTTAAGGAAGGCGGATTTGCGGTAGTTCATATTTTGATTGATCTTCTCAATGTAGGAATATAGATCTGAATACTGAGCTATAGAAATATTGAATGATAAAATTGTGTTTAGGAGGAAAAAGAAATGGGATTATTCAGTTTTTTAACAGGAGGAAATGAAAAAAATCAAATTCTAGCAGCATCAGCCAGAGAAAAAGCCTATGCAATGAGCGTGGATCAATTAATTGGTATGGTATATCAAGACAGTGAAGCCTCAATGTCAGTTAAGGCTATTTATTGTCAAGAGCTATCAAAGAAAATTAAGGATATGCCGGATAGTATGTTAGAAAATAATTTTCATAATTTTAAAGACAAGAATATGAACCTAAGAGTTGTTATGGGCAGAGAGCTTGTAAACAGAGATCTTTACGAAAATATTGGAGGCGGTGCTTTCGCTAAAAAATGACTGTCAATATTTATATGTTAGTTGTAACAAAAGCAACTTAAATCATTTGGAGGCAATAATATGCAAAAGTTAAGGCGAAAAAATAAAGTTGCGGTACTATTGATTATTGCTATAGTTAATATAACGCTTACAGCATGCAATACTACGGAAACTAATAATTCGGATTCCAATATCAAAGATTCAATAGATAAAAAAGAGCAAATACAAGTCCAAGAAGTAGAAACGAAAATTTCAGAAGTGCCAGTATATAAGCCAAATATCATTTATGATGATGCTGATATTCTAACTGATGAAGAAGAAACTGAGTTAAATATCTATGCAGAAAAATATAGAGAAAATACTGATGTAGGGATTATTTTGATTACTACTATAGAATTACAATATGCCGAATCATTAGACAGTTTTATTAAAACATACACAGCTCAACATAGAGTTCTAGAGGGTGGATATGATTCCGTTATTCTTTATTTATACGATGCCGTAAGTATGGCCGGGGTGTGTTACGTATACGATGACCCTAAGAGTAATGACCATTCTCCTGGAATAGAAAATATGAGAGAATTAGCTGACATGTATTTTAATGACTATTTATATTATAAAGGATTTCATGCTTTTATTGAAGGTGTGTACGATGTGGTATTTTTTCCTGATACATCAAGTCCCAATTTCTATTTAACAAATGAAGAGAAATATGAAAACGATATGATTAGTGAAAAGTATTCAAATTACTCAGAGGATTATTATAAAAATGAAATTTTAATATCCGGCGTTTTACCATATTCAAAAGATGAAGTTGAGGCCGTACTATCAGAAAAGTTTTATGGTATTTGGAAAAATAAAAATCTTGAGGAAGTTATTGAAATAACAAAGAGTAAATTTGATAGTCGTTCATATGGTGTTATCTGTGCTATAGAGTTTGGGGGATTATATGTTTATTGGTATTATCTTGATGACCCATCGAAAATACATGTTTGGACAGAGGTTTTCGTTGGAGGATTTTATACAGAAACAGATGAATCCTATCTACCTATCGAAGATTATGATGAGTATATGGCATTATATGGACCCAATACTAATTCAACTAGTGATTCTGAATCTTCAAATACTGATATAAATGGAGAAGAATTAGAGGCCGGTGATAAGGTAACATATCATGCTGGACTTGTAACATATGGTGGAGTAGTACAATCTGTTGAAGATGGGCAATGCCTCGTAGATTGGCAAATTCAGAAAGGTGACTATGAGGTGTATTGGAAATCTATGATTAGTGATTCGAGTTATTTGGCATATCTGTTAATTGGTACACCACAAGATAAAGAGCAAATTGCCACCAATGAATTATCAAAGCAAGCTTTTGATGCATGGTAATGATTTAGAATAACAGTTATATTACAAGACCCTGGAATTTACGATAGTGTAAAGTTTGATATGAAAAACTAGATTTAAAAAAACAATCCTTCATGACCTTGAAAAGAAAATAAAATGATCAAAGATTTAGGCAGCGGCAGGCAACGCCAACCTTGAGTGCATCAAAAAG
>Ga0209511_1003454_pt1 | contig 12097 bp, 12 predicted proteins | sample SSSSmetaG_FD_184141 | JGI IMG/M metagenome (GOLD analysis project Ga0209511, IMG submission 184141) | Glacier valley bacterial and archeal communities from Borup Fiord, Nunavut, Canada, to study Microbial Dark Matter (Phase II) - ​SSSS... | ecosystem: Environmental > Aquatic > Freshwater > Ice >... | reverse complement strand
GCCGTCGCGGTCCATGCTGGTGAGCAGTATCTCGCCGGCACCCAGCTCGGCCATGCGGCGCGCCCACGCGACGGCGTCGAGCCCGGTGTTCTTGCGGCCGCCGTGGGTGTAGACGTCCCATGCCTCAATCTCGCCATGGCGCCCTTTCGCGTCGTCACGGGATCGACGCTTCGCGTCGATGGCCACGACGATGCATTGCGAGCCGTACTTCGCCGACGCCGCGCGGATCACCTCGGGGTCGGCGACGGCGGCCGAGTTGAAGCTGACCTTGTCGGCGCCGGCGTTGAGCAGCCGCCGCACGTCGGCCACGGTGCGCACGCCGCCGCCCACGGTGAGCGGAATGAACACCTGCGAGGCGACCGCTTCGATGATGTGCAGGATCACGTCGCGGCCGTCGCTGGTGGCGGTGATGTCGAGGAAGGTGAGCTCGTCGGCACCCTGTTCGTTGTAGCGCGCGGCGATCTCGACCGGGTCGCCGGCATCGCGCAGCTCGACGAAGTTGACGCCCTTGACGACGCGCCCCGCCGTCACGTCGAGGCAGGGAATGATGCGTTTTGTGAGCATGGTCTCGATCTTGTCATCCTGAGCGCAGCGAACGAATCTCGTCGGGCCGCCACGACCGGGATCCTTCGCTGCGCTCAGGATGACAGGCGCGCTGTTCGAGGAGGCCGTGCTTCAGGCGCTGGCCAGTTCGTCGGCGCGCGCCTGCGCGGCGGCGAAATCGAGGTCGCCACTGTAGATCGCGCGGCCGCAGATCACGCCTTCGATGCCCACGTCTTCCACCGCGCAGAGCGCGTCGATGTCGGCCATCGAGCTCAGGCCACCCGAGGCGATGACGGGAATCGTAAGCTGCTGCGCGAGCTTGACGGTGGCCTCGATGTTCACGCCGGACAACATGCCATCGCGGCCGATGTCGGTGTAGATGAGGCCATTGACGCCGTAGTCCTGGAACTTCTTCGCCAGGTCGGCGACCTCGTGGCCGGTGAGCTTGCTCCAGCCGTCGGTGGCGACCTTGCCGTCTTTCGCGTCGAGGCCCACGATGATGTGACCGCCGAAGGCACTGCAGGCGTCGCGCAGGAAGCCGGGGTTCTTCACGGCCGCAGTGCCGATGATGATGAAGCCGAGCCCGTCGTCCAGGTAGCGCTCGATGGTGTCGAGGTCGCGGATGCCGCCGCCGAGCTGCACCGGGATTTCGCCGCCCACCTCCGCCAGGATCGCCTTGACCGCCGCCTCGTTGACCGGCTTGCCGGCGAAGGCCCCGTTCAGGTCGACGAGGTGCAGGCGCCGCGCGCCGGCATCGAGCCAGCGCCGCGCCGTCGCCGCCGGGTCTTCGCTGAACACGGTGGAGCGCTTCATGTCGCCCTGCTGCAGACGGACGCAGTGGCCGTCTTTCAGGTCGATCGCGGGAATCAGCAGCATGGCTGGGTCAGGGCTTCCAGTGCAGGAAGTTTCGGTACAGCGCGAGCCCGTGCACTGCGCTCTTTTCGGGGTGGAACTGGGTCGCGAAAATGTTATCCCGCGCCAGCGCCGAGGTAAAGCGCCGGCCGTAGTCGGTTTCGCCCACGCTGTGGCGCGGGTCCGACGGATGCGCGTAGTAGCTGTGCACGAAATAGAAGTGAGTCGCGTCGGGAATGCCGGCCCACATGGCATGCGGCCGCGCCTGCATCACCTCGTTCCAGCCGATCTGCGGCACCTTGAAGCGGCTGCCGTCAGGCTGCAGGCGGCCTTCGAGGCGAAAGCGGGTTACCTCGCCGCCGATCAGGCCGAGCGCCGGTGTGCCCTCGCCGGCACCACCCTCCTCGCTGCGCTCGAGCAGCATCTGCATGCCGATGCACACGCCCATCAACGGCTTGCTCGCAGCCGCTTCGCGCACCGCCTGCTCGAGGCCTGAATCGCGCAGCTCTCGCATGCAGTCGGCAATCGCGCCCTGGCCGGGCAGCACGACGCGTTCCGCGGCCCGAACCACCTCGGGATCGGCCGTGACGACAACATCGAACTCGGCCCCCGACTGCGAAATTTCCCTCGCCGCGTACGCCACTGCCTGCGCCACCGAGCGCAGGTTGCCCATGCCGTAGTCGACGACGGCGACGGTGCGCTTCACGACACAGCGCCTACAGGCTTCCTTTGGTCGACGGAATCGTGTTGCCGAGCCGCGGATCGACCGTCACCGCCGAGCGCAGCGCGCGCGCGAACGCCTTGAACACCGTCTCGCACTGGTGGTGCGCGTTCTCGCCGCGCAGGTTGTCGATGTGTATCGTGGCCAGTGCGTGGTTGACGAAGCCCTGGAAGAACTCGTGAGCGAGCTGCGCGTCGAAGCCGCCGATCATTCCGGCCTTGAAGTCGACGTTCATCGTCAGCCCGGGCCGGCCCGAAAAGTCGATCACCACGCGCGAGAGCGCTTCGTCGAGCGGCACGTAGGCATGGCCGTAGCGCATCAGGCCGCGCTTGTCGCCCACGGCCTGCGCCACGGCCTGGCCGAGCGTGATGCCCACGTCTTCGACGGTGTGGTGGCCGTCGATGTGCAGGTCGCCCTGTGCCTCGACCACGAGATCAATCATGCCGTGGCGTGCGATCTGCTCGAGCATGTGGTCGAAAAAGCCGATGCCGGTGGCGAGCTTCGAGGTGCCCGTGCCGTCGAGGTCGAGGGCGACGCGGATCTGCGTCTCCTTGGTGTTGCGTTGCACGTCGGCCCGTCGGGCGGGCGCGACGAGCGTGGTCGAAGCAGGTAGCGGGGCATTCATCGCAGGCTTTCGCGCAGGGCGTGGATCATGAGCGCATTTTCCTCCGGCGTTCCGACCGTCAGGCGCAGGCAGTTCGAGAGCAGCGGGTGCAGGCCCTCGACGTTCTTGACCAGCACGCCGCGCCGCTTCATGCCGGCGAAGACCGCCTTCGCGTCGGCCACGCGCACAAGGATCATGTTGGCTTCGCTCGGAAAGGCCATCACGCCGGGCGTAGCGGCGAGCTCGCGCTGCAGGCTCTCGCGCTCGTGGCGCAGTACCGATGCCTGGCGCGTGAACTCTTCGGCATGGTCGAGCGCGAACAGCGTCGCTTCTGCGTTCAGGGCGCTGATGTTGTACGGGGGGCGCACCTTGTCGATCTCGTCGACCAGCGCCGCCGGGCCGGCGAGGTAGCCGAGGCGCACCCCGGCCAGGCCGAACTTGCTGAGCGTGCGCAGCACCAGCACATGCTCGTGCGTGCCGAGGCGAGGCAGCCACGACCGCGACGAAAACGGCTGGTAGGCCTCGTCGAACACCACCAGCCCGTTCTGCCGGCCCACCGCCTCGACGACGCGCTCGATCACGGCTTCGTCGAACAGGTTCGCGGTCGGGTTGTTGGGGTAGGCGAGCCACGTGATCGCGGGCCGGTGCGCTTCGATGGCTGCGAGCATCGGCATTTCGTCGAGCTCGAACGTGGCGGTGAGCGGCACGCCGACGAAGCCGAGCCCTTGCAGCTTCGCCGACATCTCGTACATCACGAAGCCCGGCAGCGGCGCAAGCACCTTGGCACCAGGCAGGTCACAGGCCATCGCGAGCAGCGAGATGAGCTCGTCGGAGCCGTTGCCGAGCATCAGCTTGCAGCCCGCGGGCAGCTCGACGTGCTTCGTCAGCGCAGCGATCACATCGGCCACGCACGTCGTCGGGTAACGGTTGATGGCCACCGCACCGAGCCGCGCGCCGAGTTCCTTCTGCAACGCATCGGGCAAGCGGAACGGGTTCTCCATCGCGTCGAGCTTGACCAGGCCGCGGCTGTCCTGGATGGCATACGCGTGCATGGAACGGACGTCCTGGCGGATCACTTCTTGATGGCGGCTCATGCGGCGCCGCCCTTCAAGCGCATCGCGGCGGCCTGCGCATGCGCCTGCAGGCCCTCGCCCGTGGCGAGCTCGACCGCGATCGGCCCGAGCGCTTGCGCGCCCGCCTCGCTCATCTCGATCAGGCTGGTCCGTTTCTGGAAGTCGTACACACCGAGCGGCGACGAGAAGCGCGCGGTGCCGGCCGTGGGCAACACGTGGTTCGGGCCGGCGCAGTAGTCGCCCAGGCTTTCGCTGGTGTAGGCGCCGAGGAAGATCGCGCCCGCATGGTGCAGCAGCGGCTCCCAGCGGTGCGGCTCCTTCGCGCTCACCTCGAGGTGCTCGGGCGCAATGCGGTTGGCGATCGCGCAGGCCTCTTCCATCGAGCGCACGCGGATCAAGGCGCCGCGGCCTTCGAGCGACGCACGAATCACCGCTCGGCGCGGCATCGCGGGCAGCAGCCGCTCGATCGCTTCCCTTACCTGTGCGATGTAGCCGGCGTCGGGGCACAGCAGGATGCTCTGCGCGAGCTCGTCGTGCTCGGCCTGGCTGAACAGGTCCATCGCGACCCAGTCGGCCGGCGCCGTGCCGTCGGCAAGCACGAGGATCTCGCTCGGGCCCGCGATCATGTCGATGCCCACCGTGCCGAACACGCGCCGCTTCGCACTGGCGACGTAGGCATTGCCCGGACCGGTGATCTTGTGCACCGCCGGAATCGTCGCCGTGCCGTAGGCCAGCGCTGCCACCGCCTGCGCGCCGCCGATCGCGAACACGCGGTCGACGCCGGCGACCGCCGCGGCGGCCAGCACGAGCCGGTTCTTCTCCTTCATCGGCGCGACCATGACGATCTCGCCGACGCCCGCGACCTTCGCCGGAATGGCATTCATCAGCACGCTCGACGGATACGCCGCCTTGCCGCCCGGCACGTAGATGCCGACGCGCTCGAGCGGGGTGACCTTCTGTCCGAGCAGCGTGCCGTCGGCATCCCGGTAATTCCAGCTGCGGCCGGTGGCTTCAAGCTGGCGCTGGTGGAAGTCGCGAATGCGGGAAGCTGCCGATTCCAGCGCGCTGCGTTGCGCAGGCAGCAGCGCGTCGAGCGCCGCCTGCAGCTCATGCCGGCCGATCTCGAGTTCGGCCACCGACTCGAACTCCAGCCCGTCGAAGCGGGCCGTGTATTCGAGCAATGCCGCGTCGCCGCGCTCGCGCACGTCGGCGAGGATGGCCTCGACGGTCGCCTCGATCGCCGCGTCGGCGTCCGCCGAGTACGCGAGCAGGCTGCCGAGCTCGGCGTCGAAGCCGGCATCGGTGCTGTCGAGCAGGCGCAAGGCGAGCGCGTCGTTCGCGCTCACGATGCGCCTCTCTTGGAAGCTGCGGCGACTGCCGCGGCCAATGCATTCACCAACGCGCGAATCGGCACACGGTTCAACTTGAGTGCCGCCTTGTTGACGACCAGCCGGGCCGAAATCTGCATGATCACTTCTACCTCCGCGAGCGCGTTCGCCTTCAGCGTGTTGCCCGAAGCCACGAGGTCGACGATGGCGTCGGCCAGCCCGGTGAGCGGCGCCAGCTCCATCGAGCCGTAGAGCTTGATCAGGTCGACGTGCACGCCCTTGTCGGCGAAGTGGTCGCGCGCGATCTGCGTGAACTTGGTGGCCACCCGTATGCGCGAGCCTTGGCGGGCGGCGCGTGCGTAGTCGAAGTCGAGCGGCGCGGCCACGCTCATGCGGCACTTCGCGATGCCGAGGTCGAGCGGCCGGTACAGGCCTTCGCCGCCATGTTCGATCAGCGTGTCGAGGCCGACCACGCCGAGGTCGGCGCCGCCGTACTGAACATAGGTGGGCACGTCGCTGGCGCGCACGAGCACGATGCGCAAGTCGGCGCGCGAGGTGCCGACGATGAGCTTGCGGCTCGACTCCGGGTGCTCGGCGAGCACGATGCCGGCGGCGGCGAGCAGCGGCAGCGATTCGTCGAGGATGCGGCCCTTCGACAGAGCGAACGTAATCACGATCGCGCTCCTGATTCTTCAAACGTGATCACGATCGCGCTCCTGGTTCTTCGAGCGTGATCACGATCGCACTCATGTATTTCCAAGGTGATCACGACACCCTCTCGATGTCGGCACCGAGCGAACGCAGCTTGGCCTCCATGCGGTCGTAGCCGCGGTCGAGGTGGTAGATGCGGTCGATGATCGTTTCGCCTTCGGCCACCAGCGCCGCGATCACCAGGCCGGCCGAGGCGCGCAGATCGGTCGCCATCACCGCTGCGCCGGAGAGCCGAGCCACGCCCTTCACTACCGCGATCCGGCCCTCGACTTCGATCTTCGCGCCCAGCCGCACCAGCTCGTCGACGTGCATGAAGCGGTTCTCGAAGATCGTCTCGGTGATGGTGGCCGAGCCTTCGGCGATGCAGTCGAGCGCCATCAGCTGCGCCTGCATGTCGGTCGGGAAGGCCGGGTACTCGCTGGTGCGAAAGCCCACCGCCTTCAACCGGCCTTCGGCGCGCACGCGCACCCAGCCGTCGCCTGCGTCGATGGTGGCGCCGGCCTCGCGCAGCTTGTCGATCACCGCCTCGAGGTGGTCGCTGCGCGCGTGGCGCAGCAGCACGTCGCCACGCGTCGCGGCCGCGGCGCACAGGAACGTGCCGGCCTCGATGCGGTCGGCGACGATGCGGTGCGAGACGCCGTGCAGCTTGTCGACGCCTTCGATGCGGATGCGGCTCGTGCCGTGGCCCTCGATACGTGCGCCCATCGCGATCAGCATCTCGGCGAGGTCGGGAATCTCCGGCTCCTGCGCCGCGTTTTCGAGCACCGTCTCGCCCTCGGCAAGCGTGGCCGCCATCAGCAGGTTCTCGGTGCCGGTGACGGTGACCATGTCGGTTGTGATGCGCGCGCCCTTCAGCCGCTTTGCGCTGGCCACGATGTAGCCGTGCTCGACCACGATCTCCGCGCCCATCGCCTGCAGGCCCTTGATGTGCTGGTCGACCGGCCGCGTGCCGATGCCGCAGCCGCCCGGCAGGGACACTCGCGCCTCGCCGAAACGCGCCAGCAGCGGCCCGAGCACGAGGATCGAGGCGCGCATCGTCTTGACCAGCTCGTACTCGGCCACGCGCGAGCTCACGTCGCTCGCGCGCAGCGTCACGGTGGCCTCGCCGGCCTCGCCGCGCTCGGCCACCACGCCCATCGTGCGCAGCAGCTTGAGCATCGTCGTCACGTCGTTCAGCCCGGGCACGTTGGCGAGCTGCACGCGCTCGGCCGTGAGCAGCGCGGCGCACAACTCGGGCAGCGCGGCGTTCTTGGCGCCGGAAATGGCGATCTCGCCAGAGAGCCGGCGGCCGCCGCGGATGCGGAATTTGTCCATGGAGGCGAGGGGACGCGGGAGCCCGCGTCAGGCCGGGGTGTTCTGGTACTCGGAGGGCGTGAGCGTCTTCATCGAGAGCGCATGGATCTGCTCGCGCATGCGGTCACCGAGGGCCCGGTAGACGCGCTGGTGTCGGGCGACGCGGCTCGTGCCCTCGAACTCGGCGGAAACGATGGTCGCGAAGAAATGGCGACCGTCGCCCTCGACTTCGACGTGCTCGCAGGCGAGCCCGTCGGCGATGAATTGCCCAATCTCGGCGGGGGTCGGCTCGGCCATCCAGCAATGTTAGCGCCTGCCCCCGCCATTCATGTTGGCCGGCGAATAACGCCCCAGTAACGATGCCTTGTTTACAAGGTGCCCTGCGCCGATGCCACGATGTTTCGGTACCCACAGGAGGCTCTCGCCATGACTGCTCGAATCGGCCATCCGGCCCGCTCTGTCCGGCTACGCAACGCGCTTGCCCTGTTCGTGTGGTGTCTGGCACCGCTCTCGCTCGCGGCGCCCTCGGGGCCGCTCCCCTGCGTCGAAGGCCAGCTCGGCGTCGGTGGCTGTGCTCCCTACGGCCAAGTGATCTTCTTCGGCAACGGCGTGCCGCCCCCAAACAGCCTGTTCGAGTACGAAGACCCCGTTCTCGATATCAACCGCACCGGTACTTTCGGCACGGTGCGCGGCGTGACCGACCTGTCCCAGGCGCTCGTCCGCACCTTCGCGCAGGCCAATGACGACGGCAATGTCAGCACCAACAACGGCCTCAGCATGAACGCCGTCGGCGTCGACATCTTCACACTGCGCGCACTGGGCTCGCCCTCGCCCGATTTCTTCACCTTCTCGGTCGTGTTCACGGCCGATGGCTTCGGCGGTATTGACACCCCGGGCTACACGGTCGCCTCCTACCTCTCCCTGCGGCCCGAAACCGTCGGCGGCGCACCGCTCGGCATCTCCGGTGGTCGGTTCGACGACGCCAGCGTGCTGCAGGCGGGCAACCAGGTTCCCGTGCTCCAGGAATTCAACGTCCACCTGATGACCTTCGCCAATCTCACGGCTCGCCTCGACCAGCCGTTCCAGCTCGGCTACTCACTGCGCACCGACGTGAGCGAAAGCAGCTTCCTCGACTTCATGCACACCGCGCGGATCAGCTTCGTGCTGCCGGCGGGCTTCGCGGTGACCTCGATCGGCGGCTACAACTCCGCCGCCGTCGCTCCGGTTCCCGAGCCCGGGACGTGGCTTCTGATGGCCGCGGGGCTGGCCTTCGTCGGCCGGCTGATGCATCGCCGGGGGCGCCCCGTCCCGCAATAACCCGAGCGCTCGCCGGCCGGTCGGGCAGGTGCCCGCTGGCATCATCGCGCCATGGCAAACGGCATCTTCCACCTGGCCTTCAACGTCCGCGATCTGGCCGAAGCGCGTGCGTTCTACGGCGGCGCGCTCGGTTGCCGCGAAGGCCGCAGCGCGCCGACCTGGATCGACTTTGATTTCTTCGGCCACCAGCTCTCGCTCCACCTCGGCGAACCGTTTCCCACCACGGTCACGGGACGCGTCGGCGAGCACCTCGTGCCGATGCCGCACTTCGGAGCACTGCTCGCGCTGCCCGAATGGGAGGCGCTCGCCGAACGGCTGCGCGCCGCCGGCTTGCGCTTCGTGATCGAGCCCCAGCTGCGCTTCGCGGGCGAACCGGGCGAGCAGTGGACGATGTTCTTCACCGACCCGTCGGGCAACCCGATCGAGATCAAGGGCTTTCGCTCGCTCGAGACCGTCTACGACGCCTGATCGCTGCGGCTTGTGCGGCCGGGGACGAGGAAGTCGAAGTCGCAGCCTTCGTCGGCCTGCAGCACGCATCGATGGAACAGCGCCGCATAGCCGCGGTCGGGCGCGGGCGCGGCGCCGGCTGCTGTCGGCTCGCAGGCGCGGCGCACGAGTTCTTCATCGCTCACCAGCACGTCGATGCGGCGGCCGGCCAGGTCGAGCCGGATGAGGTCGCCGCTGCGTACCAGGCCGAGCGGCCCGCCGGCCGCGGCCTCGGGCGCGATGTGCAGCACGATGGTGCCGTAAGCGGTGCCACTCATGCGCGCGTCGGAAATGCGCACCATGTCTTTGACGCCCTGCGCGGCGAGCTTTTTCGGGATCGGCAGGTAGCCGGCTTCGGGCATGCCCGGCGCGCCGACCGGGCCAGCGTTGCGCAGCACGAGCACGTCGGCTGCCGTCACGTCGAGCGCCGGGTCATCGAGACGCAGCGCCATGTCTTCGACCGAATCGAAGACCACCGCGCGGCCGGTGTGCTGCATCAGCGTGGCACTCGCCGCCGACTGCTTGATGAGCGCGCCTCGCGGTGCGAGGTTGCCGCGCAGCACCGCCATGCTGCCGGTGGGATGCACAGCGTTCGCGCGGCTGCGGATCACGTCTTGCCCCTGCACGCGCTCGGCACCGTCGACATACGACTGCAAGCTGCCGCCGGTGACGGTGGGTGCGGTCAGATCGAGGTGATCGGCCAGCTCGGCCAGCAGGCGAGGCAGCCCGCCGGCCCAGTGGAAGTGCTCCATGTAGTGCGCGCCTGAAGGCTTGAGATCGACGAGCACCGGCACCTCGCGGCCGATCCGGTCGAGCTCGTCGAGCGGCAGCACGATGCCGCAGCGGCCGGCCGCTGCGGCGAGATGGATCACGCCGTTGGTCGAGCCGCCGATGGCCTGCATCACGACCAGCGCGTTACGGAACGAGGCGGCCGTCATGAGCGAGCCCGGCTTCGGCCCGCCCGCAGTCGCCAGCGCGACGGCCTGCCGGCCGCTCGCTTCGGCCAGCCGCACGCGGTCGGCGTGAGTGGCCGGCGTGGTGGCGGCGAGCGGCAGTGCCAGCCCCATCGCCTCGACGACGCAGGCCATGGTGCTGGCCGTGCCCATCACCATGCAGGTGCCGTGCGTGGGCGCGAGCCGGCCATTGATGGTCTCGATGGTGGCCGCGTCGATGCGACCGGCGCGGAACTCACCCCACAGGCGCCGGCAGTCGGTGCACGCACCGAGCACTTCGCCTTGGTGGTGGCCGACGAGCATCGGCCCGACCGGCAGGAAGACCGCCGGCACGTCGGCCGAGGCCGCGGCCATCATCTGCGCCGGAATGGTCTTGTCGCAGCCGCCGATCAGCACCACCGAATCCATCGGCTGGGCACGCAGCATCTCCTCGGTGTCCATCGCCATCAGGTTGCGCAGGAACATGCTGGTCGGGTGCGCGAACGACTCGTGGATCGAGATCGTCGGGAACGCCATGGGCAGGCCACCGGCCAGCATCACGCCGCGCTTGATCGCATCGACCAGGCCCGGCACGTTGCCGTGGCAGGCGTTGTAGTCGCTGCGCGTGTCGGCGATGGCGACGATCGGCCGCGTGAGCGCGTCGTCGGAGAGGCCCATCGCCTTGACGAAGGCCTTGCGCAGGAACAGCGAAAACTCGGCGTCGCCGTACGACGTGAGGCCTCTTTTCATTCCGGTCGAGGCCATCGCGCGGTTCGCGGCTCAGTGCCGGATCTTGTAGCCGATCTTGAGCAGGTGCAGGCAGACGCCGCACACCGCGACCAGCGACGTGCTCACCACGCCGAAGCTGATCCACGGCGAGACATCGCTGGTGCCGAAGAAGCCGTGACGAAAGCCGTCGATCATGTAGAAGAACGGGTTCAGGTGGCTCACCTCGAGCCACACCGGTGGCAGCGACTTGACCGAATAGAACACGCCCGACAGGAACGTCATCGGCATGATGATGAAGTTCTGAAACGCGGCGATCTGATCGAATTTTTCTGCCCACAGGCCGGCGATCAGACCGAGCGCGCCCATCAGCGTCGCGCCCGCGATGGTGAAGAAAAGGATCCACAGCGGGTTGGCCACGTGCAGCGGCGCGAACCAGATCGTCACGATCAGCACGCCGCCGCCGACCGCCAGCCCGCGCACGATCGACGCGCCCACGTAGGCCAGGAACCAGGCCCAGTGCGAGAGCGGCGAGAGCAGCAGGAACACGAGGTTGCCGGTGATCTTGCTCTGGATCAGCGAGCTGCTCGAATTGGCGAACGCGTTCTGCAGCACGCTCATCATCACCAGGCCGGGAATCAGAAAGCTGGTGTAGCCCACCGAGCCGAACACCGTCACGCGGCCTTCGAGCACATGGCCGAAGATCAGCAGGTAGAGGATGGCCGTGAGCACCGGCGCGGCCACCGTCTGGAAGCTCACCTTCCAGAAACGCAGTACCTCCTTGTAGAGCAGCGTGCGTGTGCCGGCGAGGATGCCGGTCTCGACGATCTTGGGAGCGGGCACGGCGGCGGCGGTGCTCATGCCGCCACGCGCTGCGGCGTCTCGCCACGCATGATCTCGATGAACACGTCTTCCAGGTCGGCGCGGCCGATCTCCAGGTCTTCCGGCTCGCAGCCCGCGGCGTGCAGCACGGCGAGGATCGATTCGACCTCGCGCGCGTCGTGCGCCGTGATCTGCACGATGCGGCCGGTGACGCGCGCGTTGGACACGAGCGTGGGTGGCAGCGGCTTGTCGAGCTTGAAGCGCAGCATGGTGCTCGCGGTGCCGGCGAGCAGTGCCGAGGTGCGATCGAGCGCCACCACGCGGCCCTGCTTCAGCATCGCGATGCGGCCGCACAGCGCTTCCGCTTCCTCGAGGTAGTGCGTGGTCAGCAGCACCGTGTGGCCTTCCTTGTTGAGGCGGGCCACGAATTGCCAGAGCGTCTGCCGCAACTCGACGTCGACGCCGGCCGTGGGCTCGTCGAGCACGATCACCGCTGGCCGGTGCACCAGCGCCTGCGCCACCAGCACGCGGCGCTTCATGCCGCCTGAGAGCTGGCGCATATTGGCCTCGGCCTTGTCGGCGAGGCCTAGGTTGGCGAGCAGCTCGTCGATCCACGCGTCGTTGTTGCGAACGCCGAAGTAGCCGCTCTGGATGCGCAGCGCTTCGCGCACCGTGAAGAACGGGTCGAA
>Ga0209511_1003450_pt1 | contig 12103 bp, 7 predicted proteins | sample SSSSmetaG_FD_184141 | JGI IMG/M metagenome (GOLD analysis project Ga0209511, IMG submission 184141) | Glacier valley bacterial and archeal communities from Borup Fiord, Nunavut, Canada, to study Microbial Dark Matter (Phase II) - ​SSSS... | ecosystem: Environmental > Aquatic > Freshwater > Ice >... | reverse complement strand
ATTTGCTGAACCGGCCCCGTTCCACCCGTCTCACCCCCGCCACGTGATGCTTAACCAAGCTGCCATCGCCCACCTGAGCGCCGCCGACCCGCTGCTGGGCAGCCTCATTGCCCGGGGCCGCGACATTGCCCCCCGGCCGCACGAGGACCTGTACCTGGCGCTGCTGCGCGCCATCGTGAGCCAGCAGATTTCGACCAAAGCCGCGGCGGCCATCTGGAAGCGCTTCCAGGCCCTTTTTCCGCCCGAGGGCTACCCCGAGCCGCGCGCCGTGCTGGCCCTCGGCGAAGACGAGTTGCGCGCCGCCGGCCTCTCCCGCCAGAAAGCCGGCTACCTCAAGGCCATTGCCGAGTACAACGAGCGGGGCCTGCTCGACTACACGCACCTCACAAGTTTATCGGAAGAAGCCTTCACGCAGCACCTCACCGCCATTCGGGGCGTGGGCCGCTGGACGGCCCAGATGCTCCAGATGTTTGCCCTCGACCAGCCCGACGTGTTTGCGGAAGGCGACCTGGGCGTGCAAAACGCCATGCGCCGGCTCTACGGCCTGGAAGAAACCGGCCGCGCCCTGCAAAAGCGCATGGTGCGCATCGCCGAAGCCTGGCGGCCCCACCGCTCGCTGGCCTGCAAGTACCTCTGGCAGTCGCTGGACCAGGGCACCCAGCTTCCGCCCACGGTGTAGGTGAGGTTCGGGGGCGTCTGTCATCCTACTTCATCTCTTTCTCATTCATCTGAAACACCTCTTCCTGCACGAACAAGGCCCCGTCCTGCCGCAGGATGGCGAGGTTGTCGATGCTGAGCTGCAGGTTGTAGGTTTCCTGGTTGAGGTAGCTGAGCACGGGGCCCAGCAGGTCGGGCGTGGTGTCGTGCAGGGCCAGGGAAATGTGCGGCAGCCACTTGTCGGGGGTGCTGAACGGGTCGGTGCGCACACACAGCGGGGCGGTGGCGGCCAGCACGCGCCGGTGCAGGGCATTGAGCGCATCGGAGCGCAGCACGGGGATGTAGATGACCGGCCGCTCGCCCGGAAACACGCCCAGGCCGGTGGTGAAAGCCGGGAATGACGCCGTGCTGGCCGCGATGTCGGCCAGCACGTGCTTCAGCGAGCTGAGCTTTTTGACGCCCGCCAGCTGGTACGTCAGGTGCGGGTCGAGGGTGGCCTGCACGTCGTCGAGGCCGAATTTTTCTTCCAGCCGCTTGATGATGCCGTTGATGAGCAAGACGTGCGGGGCACTGAGCAAAGAGGTGATGGCGAGCATGGCGACTGGTACGGAATGGGGGGGCGGCCCGCCAACCACGGGGCCGGATTCGGTTAAGCAACGCGTTTTCATCGGGTTTCGGCCATACGGCGGTTGAATTGCTCGCTTTGCCCGCGCGGGATGCTCAGGGAAGAAAAGTCCTCGCCGCGCACGGTTTTGGCCAGCTGCACTAGCTGGCCGGCGTGGTAGCCGTAGTGGGCCACCTGGCGCTGCACGGCGGCCAGCACGGTGTGGGCCTCGCCCCGGATGGTGACGGTCCGCAGCAAGTCGGCCGGTTGCAGGGCGTCGAGCAAGTGGAACAAGATGCCCCACGCGGCCTCCCAGTCCTGCCGCAGTGGCGGAATGGCGGCGGCCGTGGGGGGCTCCTCGAATTCCCGGTCGCGCCGGCGGGTGGGCTTCTCGCCGTCGGACGTCAGAAAATCGGTGAAGCGCGAACGCAGGTTGCCCGCCAGGTGTTGCACAATCACGGCGGCGCTGTTGCTGCCCGGCGCCGGCACGTGCAGCCACTCGGCGTCGGAGAGTTGGGCCAGGGCGCGGTCGGACAGGCTTTTGTATTGGTGAAAATTGTGGCGGAACGCGGCCAGCAGGGCGGCGCCCACGGGGTCGGGAGCGGAAAAAACGGACATGGGCCAAAAGTAACCACCGGCGCGGGCAACCGTTTGCGCGGGGCCACGGCTATCGGTGGCCCCGCTGGTTGGCAAGTTGGTTGTTTCCAATTCAGTGTACAAGCCGCGACCAACGAAACCTCACGAAACCCCTGCGGAGCGGGTCCCGGTTCGCTTCATTGGCGAAGCAAAAGAGGGAGGATTCGAGCAGGACGTACCCTGATTTGGAAATTGCTCTAAGTGCTTCCATCGATTCGGCGGCACTGCGCGCAACCCTAGCCGGTGTCATTTTCGTTATGCTGTCCTTGCCTTCTTTCCCGTGCCCGAAACATTAGCTGCCAGTTCTTCCGCCGTTCCCTCGCCTTCGCCGGAACGCCCGGCGCCGCGGCGCCGCCGCTGGGGGCGCTGGGTGCTGGGAATGCTGGGCCTACTGGTGGTGCTGGGCCTGCTGGGCCTAGTGGGCCTGCAGCTGCTGGACCCGTGGCTGCGCCGGACCCTGGAAAAAAAGGTAGCCACCCAAACCCACGGCCAGTACCGGCTGCAAATTGGCGGCCTGCGCACCAGCTTGTGGCAGCGCGCCGTGCGGCTGCGCCAGGTGCGCCTGCGCCCGGCGGCCGTGGTGGCCGACTCGCTGCCCCGCGTGCGCCTCGACGCGGGCCAACTGCACGTGACGGGCGTGGGCTTGTGGGCGCTGCTGCGCAAAGGCGTGGTGCCCATCGATAGTGTGGTGCTCGATTCCGCCCGCATCGAGGTGTTGGCCTTGGCCCGGAAGCCGACCAAAAATGCCCGTCGGCCCCTGCACGAGCAGCTCCCCCTGAAAATCAAGGGCCTGCAAATTGGCTACTTTGGCGTGCTGCACACCCGCGCCACCTACCTTCCCGGCGCGGCCACCACCGCCCGTTTTCGCCGGGCCGACCTGAGTGCCCACCACCTGCTCATCAGCCCCGCCGGCGCCGCCGATTCGCAGCGCCTGGGCTACGCCACCGCCTGGAACCTGGAGCTGCAACGTGCCCAGGCGCGGGGCCAAGGCCACCGCCTCGCGCTAGAGGCCCTGCACGTGGCCACCGCCGACCGGCAGCTTCAACTCGATTCGCTGCGGGTGGTGCCCCTGGGCCCCACTCCGGCCCACCTCCCGCGCGTAGACCTGGCCCTGGCGCGCCTGCGCCTCACCGGCTTCGATGCCGGCGCCCTGCAGCATCGGCACCGCTTCCGGGCCGATTCGCTGCTCCTCCAGCAGCCGCAGCTAACCGTGACGCCGCCGGCTCACCCGGCAACGAACGGCTCCAAATCGGCCCGGGGCGCGGTGCCGCGGTTCGATTTAGCGCACCTGGCCGTGCGCCGCGGCTACCTGCGCGTGGCGGGCACAGCGCTGGCGCCCGTTTCCCGGGGCATTGAAGTCCGCGGCACCGCCATCCACCTCGATTCGGCCGCCGCGCCCGACGCCCGCCGCGTGTTTTTTGCCAAGGCCTGGAACGTGGCCCTAGGCCGCAGCCAGGCCACGGTGGCCGCCCACGCCCTCACGCTGGCCCGCCTGCGGCTGTCGACGGCCGCCGGCACGGTTGATTTGCGCGCGGTGCGCATTCGGCCGCCGGCGCCCGGCCAGGGCCAGCCGGGCGGGATGCGCGTTGACCTGGCCCTGCCCCGCCTCGCCATCACCGGGCTCGATGCTACCTCCTTGCAGCACGAGCGGCATTTCACGGCCGCGACGCTGGTGGTGGACGGGCCCAGGCTCGACTTTACGCCCCCCGTGCAGCCGCCCCCGCCGGTGTGGAAACTGCTGGCGAAGGCCGTGCGCCGGGCCGACGTGGCGCGGGTGGAGGTGCGCCACGCCGAGGCGCGGGTGGGCCGCTGGCGGCACGCGCCCGCGGTGCGCGACCTGAACCTGACCGGCCGGGCCGTCCGCATCGACTCGCTGGCGGCCCGCGAGCCGCGCCGCATTGCCTACGCCCTGGGCTGGCGGGCCCATTCTGGCCGCCTCACGGCGCCCTTCGACCTGCCCTATTACCGGGCCAGCACCGCCCACGTGCGCCTCGACACCGACGCCAAAACCCTGCGCTTGGATAACCTGCTGCTGCAACCCAAATACTCGGCCGTGGAGATGAACCGGCACAAGGGCTACCAGGCCCCGGCCACCACCATCGCGGTGGTGTCGTTGGCGGCGGCAGGGCTTGATTTTGCCGGGCTGGTGCGCCGCGGCGATTTCCGCCTGGCGCGGGCCACGGTGCTGCGCCCCACGGTGCACATCGCCTCCGACGGCCGCGGGCCGCTTAACCCAAACATGTCCAAAATCTCGCCCGAGGAGATGATTCATTTGCCGAATATCGTGGACGTGCGGCGGCTCGACCTGGTGGGCGGCAACCTGTATTCAACCTACCGCAGCCCGCTCACGCCCGTCGTTGGCACGATGAATATCAACCGCTTCAACGGCCATTTCCTGAACCTGAGCAACGACCCCCGGCGCCAGACCCCGGCCACGCCCCTCACCGGCACGGCCACCACCTACCTGCAGAACCAGTGCCGGCTCGATGCCCGGGTATCGATGTATTTGCTCGACCCGGGGGGGCGCCACCGCGTGTGGGGCAGTTTTGGCCCCGGCCCGTTCGCCATGCTCAACTCGATGACCGTGCCCACCCGACTGGTGGAATTCAAGAAAGGCAACGTGCAACGCCTGCGCTTTGACCTGCAGGCCGACCGCCAGCAGGTGACGGGCACCATGTGGACCGAATACTCGGGCCTGCAGCTCGAGCTGCTCGGCTACAAGCAGGGCGAAATAAAAAAGACCCTGCTGAAAAGCGTCGTTTCGAAAGCCGCCAATGTGCTGGTCATCCGCGACCAGAACCCGCGCAAGCGCGGCGAGCTGGTGACGGGCGTGATGACCAGCACCCGCGAGCCGCGTTTTTCGGTGTTCACCCTCTGGCGGCAGGGCATGGTGAGCGGGCTGCTCAACAACGTGGGCGTGCCCCAGAAGCTGGCCCAGAAGCTGAGCGAAACCGCCGACAAAGGCCCGCTGCCCAAGTAAAACTCGGCACCCGGGCGCCACAAACCCCGTATCTTGGCCCACCCCGGCTTTCCGGCGAACATTTAAAAGTCGGCCCGACTTGCTCACTGCAGCCCATGATTATTCTCGTCCTTTTTGCCGCGCACTGGTACCTGTCGCTGTTTACCCAAACGTTTTTCCAGCACCGCTACGCCGCGCACCGCATGTTCACGATGGCGCCGCTGACGGAGCGGCTGTTTTTTATCCTCACCTATGCCACGCAGGGCAGCAGCTTCATGTCGCCCCGCGCCTACGCGCTGCTGCACCGGATGCACCACACCTACTCCGACACGGCCCACGACCCCCACTCGCCCCACAACAGCACCAACGCCTTCACGATGATGTGGAAAACCCGCGGCATCTACCAGGAATGCGTGAAAGGTACGTCCGTGGCCGCCCAACGCTTCGCCGGCGACTACCCGGTGTGGAATGCGCTGGAGGACTTCGGCAACAAGTGGTATTCCCGCGTGGGCTGGGGCGCGGTGTACGTGCTGTTTTACGTGAATTTTGCCACGGCCTGGTGGCAGTACCTGCTGCTGCCCATCCACTTGAGCATGGGCGCGGTGCACGGCGCCATCGTGAACTGGGCCGGCCACAAGTACGGCTACCAAAACTTCGACAACCACGACCAGAGCCGCAACTCGCTGTTTTTTGACTTTCTCACCGGCGGCGAATTGTTCCAGAACAACCACCACAAGCTGCCCAGCCGCGTCAATTTCGGCGTGAAAAAGTGGGAGCTTGACCCTTCCTACCCCGTCATCTGGACGCTCGACAAACTCGGCGTAATCAAGTTGCGCCTGGCGAAGGCCGCCGCCCAGGAAACGGCGGACGCCCACGCCGCCATAGCCGCGTAAGTCCCCTCGCCTAATCCAAAAAAGGCCCCTGCCGTTGGACAGGGGCCTTTTTATTGCGCCCGTGGCGCGGTTACTGAAACGTTACTTGGTTGATGCTGTACTGGCTGACGGCCGGCATCCGGCCTGCAAATAGGGCGTCGAGGTTGGCGTAGAGCACGTAGCTCTTGTCGTCGCGGCGGGCCAGGGTGGTGGGAAATTGCGGCTGGGTGGTGAACGTGCCCGAGAGCGCGGCCGCCCCAAAACCGTTGGCGGTGGTCAGGCGGAACACCTTGGCCTGGGCATTGCTCACCACTTGCAGGGTGGTGTTGTCCTGCAGCAGCAGGCCGTCGGCAGCCGTCAGGTTTTGGGTGGTGGCCACCGGGGCATAGCCGGCCGGGTTGGCCAGCGGCACTTTGTAAATCACGCCGTTATCGGACTTGGCCACCAGCAAGTAGCCGTCGGGGTGAAACACGATGCCGTTGAAGCCGAAGGCGCCGGGGGCCGGGGTGCCCAAGCGGGCCGCGTCTTCCAGAAACACCGTGGCATTGTTCTGGGCGTCCACTTTGTAAATCAAGTTCGCGTAGCTGTCGGTCACGTACGCATTGCCTTGGGCGTCCACGGCCACGTCGTTGGCAAAGTGCCCGAGGGCGGGGCGCAGGCTGCCCAGTTCCACTACCGTGGGCGCGGCGGCGGGGTTGCTGCGGTTGAAAATGGCCAAGCGGGCCAGCTTGCCCGCGGTGGCGGGGGTGCTGCGGGCCGGGTTGGCGCCGGGGTCCGACACGGCCACCAGCACGCGGCTGCGGGGCTCGTCGAGGTAGGCGCCGATGGCCGACACCACCTTTGGGTCGTCGGCAAACGGCGTGCTGTACACCCCAGCGTCCGTGACCTGCCCCAGGCGGCCCGTGGTGAGCGAAGTAACCAGGAAGCGGGCGTTGGGCGCGTCGTATTGCACGCCCTCCGGGTAGAGACCGGCTTGGGTGAAAGCGACAACGAGGGGCGCCACGATGGGGAAGCCGCCGGGGTCGGTGCTACCTTTTTTGCAGGCGCCGAGCAGCAGCAGGCCCAGCAAGGCGGCTGGCGCTATGCCGCGGCCAGCGGCCAGGGAACGGGGTTGGAAATGGAAAGCGGACATATACTCGTCACGAAGTGGAATGCGAATCGAGAATATGAAATTTCAGGCTTAAGCGGGACGCGAGTTCATGGCCAAACTCGGGGAGTCGGTCAAAGAAATCGAGGACGGCGGTTTTGAATTGGCCTTTGGTGCGGTAAAAGGCGGTGTTGATGATTTTCTGGCGCAGGAACTTCCAGAGCCGTTCAATCAGGTTCAGGTTGGGCGAATAGGGCGGCAGAAAAACCGGCACCAGGCGTTTGTCGGTCAGCCATTCAGCCAGGGCCTTGTTTTTGTAGTAGCGGGCGTTGTCGCACACGACGTACACCGGGCCTTCGGGATGGGCCGCGAGCAATTTCTCGTAGAGTCGCTGGGTGCTTTGGGCGTTAACGCAGTCGGTTTCATCGAGGTGGACCTGCGTGGGAGCGTGGGCATTGAGGGCCGCGTTGAGGTTGACCCGCTCGCGGCCGCTGACGGTGAGCAGGGGCCGTTCCTTGCCCGTTTCGGTCCATACACGGGTGGCGCGGGTGTTGTGGGTGGGGTGCGCCGCATCGACAAAATAGACCACCGCGTCCCCGGCTTCGGCCCGGGCCAGCAGCGGGACCAGCGTATCGGTGAGGAAGGCCGTTTGCTGGCCCGCGTCGGCCTGGCAGGGCACGGCCGTGGTCAATTTGTAGGAGAAGCCCAGCCGGTGCAGCAGGTCCGTCAGGCCCGAGACGGAGTAGCGGACCCCGTAGGTGGTGGCCAGCCAGTCGGCAATGGCCCGGCAGTCAGTGTAGAGCATCTGGCCCAGTTCCTGGCCCAGGCCCGCCAGCTGCGCACTGGTGAGCAGGCCCCAGTAGCCGGGCTGCTCGGCCGCCAGGTAGCCGGCCAGGCCCTTCTCCCGGTACACCTGCGCGTAGCGGTAGACCGTTGCCTCGTCCAGGCCCAGGTCCTCGGCGATGGCCGCCACCGCTCGCCTGCGGTCCAGCAGCAGCAGCACCGTCGCCGGCACGTACCCCGCCTTGTTGCGGCAGGCACGTTGTGCTTGCCGCAGCAACTGCCGCTCAGTATCGGAAAGGTGAACTACCATTGCACAGTCTTAAGCCGTTATTCGCATTTCACTTCGCGACGAGTATAAAGATTAATATTGAGGCTGTTTGGGATTTCTGGTCAAGCGGGATTTTACGCAATAAGAGCACCGCAAAAGCCAAGAAATGAAAGGCCAGCCAATTTTCGGCGGTTGTTTCAAAGCGCACGAGCAAGGTCTTGAAACTGTCCAGCCAGGAGTTGGTGCGCTCAATAGCGGTGCGCTCCCGATAAAGCACCGGGTCTAGATAGGTATCATCTGCGTTTTCGCTTTTGCGGGAACGAGGGTTCAGGGCAATGTTGGCTTCGATGCCACGCCGGAAACACTCGTCGCGTAAAATCTTGGCATCGAATCCACTATCCGCGTTCAAAAACAATCCTTCGAGCGAAATTCGCGCTTCTTCCAGCAAGCCGCATAACTCGCCGAACGAGGTTTCGATGTCGAACAGGTCATGGTGATTGCCCGCCTGCGGGCTGGCGCAGGCCAGGGGTTGTCCGGTGCTATCGGCCAGGAAGAGCAGGTTGGTCGTACGGGCCGCCTTGCGGCCCTGGTAACCAATGGCTGCGCCCCCGTTTTTAGCCAGCGTGTGGCTGCCATCGAGTTGGACGCTGGACAAGTCGAGCCGGCGACGATGCACCTGTAAAAGGGTTACCCACAGCTTTTTCCAGCTGCCGTCTTTGCGCCATTCGTTGAAGTGGTAGTAGACCCCTGACCGGGTCAGGACCGTGTCCGTAAAGAACTGCTTAACCGGTAGTTGTCGCCATTGACAGCCCGTTTTGAGCTTGAATAAAATCGTTTCCACGACTTCAAGCAAGTCCACGCTGCAGGAGCAGCCACGGGTGCCCGTGCTCAAGTGGGGTAGTATCCAAGTGCGGATAATATCTTTGCGCAGGACTTCCATTGTTTGACGGGAATTGTGTGGCTCGCACCGCAAATTTCCGACTCCTTTGGGAGTCTTTTTGCATTATCCGCACCCAGCAAGAATTATCCTAAACAGGCTCATTTGCATTTTACCTCTAAAAAAACTATAGCCTTTATTTTAAAGGCGTTAGAATGCGGGACATTTCTAAAAAAATATACCTGGAAGCAGCTTATTTGGTGGTTTAAACTTTTGGTCGGGTAAATAGAGGGGTTGGCCGAATTACACTACCCATGGGAAAGGCAGCAACTATTTTCGTGCTGTATTTAAGATAAGTCCGATTGAATCTAATCTCATTAAGCACTACCTTTATCTTATGTAAGGTTGAAGTGACCATTTGATTTGATTGTTTCCCTCGTCAGATTTTACAATTTACTGTTCCGAGCTACCCCCTGTTCTAGGTTTTCAACCTTTCCCATTGACTCTGTTTCCCCATTCTTTTTTATCATCCTTCAATTTCAGTTATGTCAACTTTTTTACGTCGTTTTGGTCTTTTACTGGGGCTTTTCGCGCTGCTGAATAGCAGTTCGGCTTGGGCCCAAATAACCCCCTTCTTGGGTATAACGCCCACTGGCGCCCTGGCGGTCAACGTTGGGGGCACGTTGACGCTGCCACTTACCATCACCAATACGGGCACTGGAACTGCCACCGCCAACAATGTGGTGCGCACGGTGACGGGCCTGCCCACCGGGCTCGTGGGAGTGTCTTTTACCGGTGCCGGCAATGCGGGCGCCTCGTATAATTCCGGTACCGGCGATGTGACGTTTACCGGCGGGCCCTATTCGCTGGCTAAAAGTGGCACCAACCTAAACTTTACCATTTCGTTCACGGTCCCCGCCTCGGCCGCTTCGTTCACGGCGGTGGAGCGGGTTTCGGCTTCCAACGCCACCAACGCGGGCGGCTTCTTTAGCATCAGCCGCGCGGTGACGGTAAACAGCACCCCAGTGGCCAACAATGACGCCGCCACCGTTTCGTACAAATCCACGGCCACCATCAACGTGCTGGGTAACGACGTGGCCACCCCGCAGGGCCCCGATGTGACGCAGGTGTACCTCAGTGCCAGCACGGGCACCCCCACCACCGGTCGGACTTACACCGATGCCAATGGCATTGTGTTCACGGCCAACACTGCGACCGGGCTTATCACCTTCACCAACCCCAACAACTTTGTCGGGACCGCCACGGTCGGCTACAACTTCAAGGACAAGGGCTTTCCTATACAGACCTCAAACACTGGGGTGTTGACCTTGACGCTGACCAACGCTACCCCAATGGCCGAAGACCGCACCAATGTGACGGTGAACGCCAACGGCACCACCACCACGTTAAACCCCAACCTGTCGGCTATCGACGCGGATGGGGCCGCCACCGTGGCCACCTACCAGATTACGTCGTTGCCCACTGCAGGTACGCTGCAGCAGGGTGCCACGGTTATCACTGCTGGCAACATTCCTTACACCGTATCGGCCGCCAACCTCAACACGCTAACCTACACGGCGCCGAGCGGGGCTACTGGTTCCGTTACCTTCCAGTACCGGGCTACGGACAACGTTGGGGCTCAGAGCGGCTTGGCCACTTACACGATTCCCTTAAGCACGGTCCAATCGGATTTGGGCACTACGCTCGTTGGGAGCACGACTCCGGGCGGGGCAAGCATTACTACTGCCGCCGAAGGCAGCCTAATCTACTATACGGCCACCACAACCAACAGCGGCCCGACGGCTGCCACCAACGTAGTCATCACCATTTATCTGCCAACGGGCCTGACGGGGGTGTCGCTGTCCAACAGCGGAATATACAACCCCGCCAACGGCCGGGCTGTTTTCCCGGCCGTGGGGTTGGCCGTGGGCGCTTCTTTCTCGCGCAACATCGCTTTTTCGATGCCGAGCAGCACCGTCAACGCCACGGCTTCGGCCACGTCCGGGCAATCGGACCCGAATGGCAATAACGACATCGGGGCCGCTTTCACAAACCCGACTCAAGTTGCTGACGTCAGCGTAGCCATCAACGGTCCCACGCGGGTGCTTTCCAACCAAGCTGTGGTGTACTCGGTAGTGCCCACCAACATTGGCCCCAGCACGGCGACCGGCGTTGCCCTGCGGGCGCAGCTCGCGACCGGGCTAGCCGGCGTGGTGGCTTCGGGCCCCGGTGCGCCAGGCTCTGGCTCATACAACGCCGTGACGGGCATCGTGACCTGGCCCCTTATCAACTCGCTGGCCAACGGCGTCAGCTTGGTCTACACGGTGCGTTTCAACTCGCCCACCACCACCGGTGGCACCATCACGGCCTCTGGCTCGGCCACCAGTACCACCGCCAACGGCGACCCCGTAACGGTGAACAACGACGGCACGGCGGCGCAGTCAACTATTACGACCCAAGTGGTGGCCGCGGCGGCCACACTGCTGTGTGTGGTGCCGGGAGCCGATGGTGACATCAGCCCGCTGCCATCTGGTTTCAACACCTACTTTCCGGGGGTGGGCGCGGCCGGTGCTACGGCCACCAGCATCACGCTGGGCCCGGCCGCAACCGGCGCCACCACGCCCATCGTGCCCGGCGACTTGGTGCTCATCATGCAAATGCAGGGCGGCGACTTCAACAACACCAATGCTGATGCGTACGGCGACGGCGTGAACGGCGACAATCTGGCTGCCGGAGTGCTTCTGAATGGTAATTTCACGGCTGGGTTGTACGAGTACGCCATCGCGACCAACACCGTGGGCACGGCCGGTGGTACACTGCAAATTTCGCAAGGGCTGAGCTTTAGCTACCAATCGGCGGTGGCCACGGCCACGAGCGGGCAGCGGCGCTTCCAAGTCATTCGGGTGCCGCGCTACCGCAACGTAACCCTGAACGCCAACGTGACCGCCCCGCGCTGGGACGGCATCACCGGCGGCGTAATGGCGATGGACGTGGACGGCACCCTGAACCTAGCCGGCTTCAAGCTGGACATGGTGGGTCGGGGTTTCCGCGGCGGGGCGGGCCAGCAACTGGGCGGCGCGGGCGGCGTGGCCCAGACCGACTATCGTAACAGCACTACCTTGGCCACCAGCGCCAACAAGGGCGAAGGCACTGTGGGAACGCCGCGCTACCTCAACGACAACGGCACGAAGCTCGACACGCAGGTCAGCGGCCTGCTGCCTGCTGGGCTGAACGACGGCTACCCCGGCGGCGACCGCGGCCGGGGCGCCCCGGGCAACGCCGGCGGCGGCGGCACCGACGGCCGCCCCTCGAACAACGACCAGAACACGGGCGGCGGCGGCTCGAACGCCGGCCGCGGCG
>Ga0209511_1003449_pt1 | contig 12105 bp, 2 predicted proteins | sample SSSSmetaG_FD_184141 | JGI IMG/M metagenome (GOLD analysis project Ga0209511, IMG submission 184141) | Glacier valley bacterial and archeal communities from Borup Fiord, Nunavut, Canada, to study Microbial Dark Matter (Phase II) - ​SSSS... | ecosystem: Environmental > Aquatic > Freshwater > Ice >... | reverse complement strand
GCAACCTGCGAAAAGTAGTTGACGCACGTGGTAATGCCGTTATGCATTACAAATATGATATGCTTGGAAATCAATTGTATTCAGTAAGCATGGATGCGGGTGAAAGATGGATGGTGAATGATGTAATGGGTAAGGCTATGCTTACCTGGGATAGCCGGGCTCACGAATTCAGGTATGAATACGATGAATTGCACCGGCCTGTAAAAATGTTTGTAAAAACCGGGAATGGGGCTGAGAATAATTTTGAAAAGATCGAATACGGGGAAAATGTTTTAGATGATAAAAAATTAAACGTGCGGGGAAAGCCTTACAAGATTTTTGATACTGCTGGGTCAGTTATAAATGAATTGAATGATTTCAAAGGAAATGCATTGAATTCAACACGACGGCTTTTAAAGAACTATAAAGGCGAAACGAACTGGGATACTTTGACGGATGCAGACCTGGAGGGGGAAGCCTTTACTTCTGAAACCGAATTTGATGCGCTTAACCGGCCTGTAAAAATGAATGCTCCGGGTACAGATCCACTGTTTCCCAATATTATTACCCCCGTTTACAACGAAGCAAACCTGCTGAATGAAGTGAAAGTAATAGTGAGAGGTGCACCGGAAAAATCTTTTGTGAGAAATATTGATTATGATGCAAAGGGGCAGCGGGAAAAAATATTTTATGGAAACAATGTTCTAACAACATATAAATATGACGAAAAAACCTTCCGGTTAAAGCAACTGACTACTACCAATACCGGCGTAGAAAAATTGCAGGATTTGTATTATACGTTTGACCCCGTAGGCAACATAACACAAATAGAAGATAAAGCGCAACAAACGCTTTTCTATAATAATGCAATGATTGCTCCTGTTGCCTCTTATGAGTATGATGCTGTTTATCAACTTAAAAAAGCAAACGGGCGGGAACACATTGGTCAGAACCAAATGCCAGACGATAACTGGAATGATACAAACTTTACAAAGCTGGTACACAAGGGCGATGGCAATGCAATGCGAAATTATATACAGTCCTACTTATACGATGAAGTTGGAAACATTAAGCAATTAGCGCATGCTGCAATTGGTGGAAGCTATACAAGGGATTACGGATATGAATCTTTAAATAATCGGCTAAAAAATACGAAGATCGGAGCTGCAACTTTTACCTACACTTACGATGCACATGGCAATATAGACCACATGCCGCATCTGGCCTTAATGGAATGGGATTTCAAAGACCAGCTTAAAGCAACGCAGCAAACCTTGGATAATAGCGGAACTGGAGAAAAAACATATTATGTGTATGATGGCAGCGGACAGCGGATAAGAAAGATAACGGAGTGGCAAGGAACAACCACCAAAAAAGAAGAAAGAATTTATCTCGGAGGGTTTGAAATATACAGGAGTTATAAAATGGATGGCAGCACCAATGAACTGGAAAGGGAAACGCTGCATATTATGGACGATAAGCAAAGGATTGCTTTGGTGGAAACAAAAACAATATACATTGGAAGCAATGATACAACAGCATTAAATGTTTCACTCACCCGTTACCAGCACGACAACCATTTAGGCTCTGCCAGCCTCGAGTTAGATGACAATGCCGCAATTGTATCTTATGAAGAATATCACCCTTACGGAACAACAGCATACCAGGCAACAGATAAAATTATTAATCTGATAGCGAAACGGTATCGATATACAGGCATGGAGCGGGATGAAGAAAGTGGCTTTGAATATCATAGTGCGAGGTATTATTTGCCGTGGTTGGGAAGGTGGTTGAGTGCAGATTCCATTGGGATTAGAGGAGGTATTAACCTTTACGGATACTGTATTAACAATCCAATATTGAAATCAGATACAGATGGTAATGAACCAAAAGTTCCCAATAACGACAAAGATTTGGGCAATATCGCCGATAAATATGTTAGTATGGCGATGGCTGCTAGGCTGCAGGTTGAAAATCCTACTGCTGCCGTGAAGAAGCAGGTCTATACCAAACCAGGGGGTACAAAGAAAAATATGGATCCATTTTTCTCACGTAAAAGTAAGGGCAAAATAGATTTGGCAGTGATTGATAAGGGCGAAGCGCGAATTTGGGAAATTAAACCGGATACACCCGACAACATTAACAAAGCGGAAGCAGAGGCCAAGCATTACTTGAAATTCTTTCCAGATCAAGTGGATGGGGTTACAGTAAATAAAGCTGTACTCGGAGAAAAACTAGCGCCATTAAATTTATCGTTTAATATAACGCCGACCACCACAATAACCGCAAGTGTGCGAAGTCCACGTGCAGGCGTGATTGTCTATAAATGGGGAATAGAACCAAAGAAACAACAAAAGCAAAATTCTCAGGTATCACTTGAGGATTGGGATGTAGACAAATTGGAATTGTTTAAGGATGCTCTTTTAATTTCTGTAGCGAAAGCATTTAAGGATGCATCAATAGCAGCAGACGCTGCAAAAGCATCGGAAGTCGCAGCGGTTGCACGCGCAGCGACAGCGGCAGAATCAGAAATAGCAGCAGCGCCTGAAGAAGTGGGCTTCTTTACAACAGCGGCTTCTTTTCTCGAGAGTAGCCTTTCAACCTTAATACCACCAGTCCCGGGATTCATCTTTAACAATGGGAATTCTAACGAAAGCATTTAGATGATTTCAATTTAAAAAGACGTGGGAATGGGATTGGAAAAATGTGACTATTGAAAGATTGGAAAAATGAAAAAAACGAAAGAAAATTAAAATCAGCCTTTGTGGAAGGTCTACTCTTGGAAATCGCTTCTGACGGAATTATGAATATATCGGATAATAAACATTCTAAGCATTACTCTTAATAGAAAATCCATGGCACAGATCAATTCAATAACCGGCACCATCTACGATACTTATAATGCGACTATCGCGAACGTAACTGTCAACGCTTTCGATAAAGACTTACGCACCGAACAATTGGTGGGCAACGCAACAACAGATGCCAAAGGTTTTTATAAGATAAATTACGACGCCGAAAAATTTGTGCAGGCCGAATATAAAAGCTGTGATATTCTAATTCGTGTTTTCAGTCCGGCAGGCGTTTCGCTTGGTGAGTCTCCGGTTTATTTTAATGTTACCCAGGATTCCACAATTGATTATAAAATTGGCAACACGCCTTATCAGGGGCTTGCAGAATTTGATGTGTTAGTTAATCTTATAACTCCATTATTGGATAAACAAGAGGTCACCATAGCACAACTAAAGGAGGACGATAAATTTAAAGATTTTACTTTTTTATCAGGGGAAACCGGTGTATCTTTTGATAAGTTCTCATTTTTACCATTGGCATATACTTTTGCAACAACAACAAAAACTCAACCTGATATTTTTTACGGATTATTCCGGATGGGTTTCCCTACCACATTAGATGACATAATTCTCGTAAAGAGCGAAAGCATCATGAAGGGGTTAATGGCCGCTATCAAAGCAAATATAATTTCTGCCAAGTGGGAGAAGGAATTGGATAAGGTCATTAAAAATTTCAACGCACTCTCATCCGATTTGGTATTGAAATCAAATGAAAACCAGAATGCCCCTTTTAAAAAAGTTATCAACGAGGCTATTCCAAATCAAGAGCTGCAACAAACTTTTGTTAACACCTATTTAGAGAATGAATCTACTACTGAAAATTTCTGGCCCTCACTGGCAACACAAAATGGTTTTACAGATGGTAAAGTCATTCAAGACACTAAAAATATTTTCAATATAAATAGTCTGACAGGATATGAACCTGCGCTTACTTCTCTTTTATATAAAGAAAGTAAAACAGATAAAGACTTGACCGACCTGCGCGGCTATGCGAAATTCACTACCAAAGACTGGTCTTCGCGGATTTCTACATTGGTAGCTACAGGAGAATTGAAAAATTTCCCAACCGGCATAGCAGGTGAAACTATAGAAGAGAAAACTCAGAATTATGCTACTACCTTGAATGAGCTTGTTAAGTCGCTATACCCGACCAGCGTTTTTTCTGCAAGCTTAAATAAAGATTCAGCAAATCCATTTGGTGATCCAAAGCCCGATCTTAAAACATTCTTTATTAACAATCCTGACTTTGATTTAAAGACCAATAAAATCAATGTAGACTTCGATGCATCAAAACTAGATGGCGTTACGAATAAAGACACATTGAAGAAAGAGCTAAAGAACATTAATCGTTTATATAAAATTACTCCTCAATACGAACAGGTAAGTGCATTGCGTGATTTGGGTATAGGTTCAGCTACTGAAATTGTTCAAAAATATTCTACTGATCAGCTTGCGCAGAAGTTGGCTGATAAGGGAATCAGCATAGAAGAATCCAAGTCCATTTACGCTAGAGCATTAACAATAGATAAGAAGTCAACCGCGGCGGTGTTGGCTTATAAAATGCGGTATGATGTTCCCATCTATGCCATTACAGGTGGCCAACCTGTTTCTGCTGATTATCAATCTACGTTTGGTGATAACATTTTGTGCGACTGTGATCATTGCCAATCGGTTTACAGTCCATCAGCGTACTTCGTTGATATTATGAATTTTCTAAACAAGAAAAATAGTGGGGCATTTACCAGGCTTCATAACCATCGTCCCGACCTGATAGATATTTTATTAACCTGTGAAAATACCAATACTCCACTCCCTTACATTGACCTTGTAAATGAACTGCTGGAAAGTATTGTTGTCGATCAAACAACCATTGCCTATCAAACAAAAAGTACAGCAGCGGAACTTGCAGCATACCCTCAGAATATATTGCAAACAGCGTATGACAAGCTGAAAACGTCTGCTGCAGATTATCAACTTCCACTCGATCTTTCATTAGAAACCTCAAGGAAACTTTTAGATAACCTGGAATTGAAACGTCAGCAAATCTTAGAGGTATTTTTTCCGAAGGGTACACAGCGTATCTATACTGATTTATCAATAGCCAAGGAAGTACTTAATCTATCTGATGGCGATGTTAATATCATCAATGGCACAAAACCTCTAAGTGGAATTACCGGAGCTTCGCCTATTCAATCGGTATTGAAAGAGACACAGCTCACCTATGTAGAATTGCTGCAGGTGTTAGAAAGTCATGTCCTTAATCCTGTACAATTAGATGGTTTAAGATCATTGCAGATTGTATCAGTAGATCCTGACCCACACAAAGCTGCCACTTGTGATATCACAAAATTAATCTTAACAGGAATAGACAGTAGTAGCTTATTGAAGTTAATCCGGTTTGTACGACTGCAGAAAAAATTAGAATGGAGTGCGTTTGAAGTAGACCGGTTACTTCAACGTTTAAATGCTGCTCCATTTGATTTAGGTGCAGATGATTTTAATAACCAAATACTCATCCCCACTGCCAATGTAATTCGGTTTAAAAATCATTTTAATATAACAGCGCAAAAGGCAATTGCTATTCTTTCTTTGATTGATGCCAAGGTATACATTGATCATGCACAGGAAGAGCAACCTGCTGTTCCATCTTTATACGATCAACTATTCAGAAATAAGGCGATCTCAAATCCTATTGATCCTGGCTTCAAAGAGAAAGCTGAGAACTTAGCAGGGTCAATAACGGAACATAGTTCTTTATTGCAATCAGCATTATCTATCGCACCCGATGAGCTTAACATTCTACTGGCGGGCAACAATGGTTTATTAGCGCCCGTAGCGAATGTGCTAACGCTTATAAATTTGAGTGAGCTATACAAAAGATCTTCGCTTGCGTCACTATTAAAATTATCTATTGTTGATCTTTTTGATCTAATAAACATCATCGGTATCAATCCTTTGCAAGGTCTTACAAATGCAGATCAAACGCTCTTGTTTATCGATCGCTTTAATTTTATTAAGACAAGTAGTTTTAGTTTAATAGAACTGAAATATTTACTTCTTAACAAAGAGTCAGCAAATGCAATCTCGCCACCAACAGAATTTATTGCCAGCGTGTTGCAAACTACTCAGATTGCACTGAAAAAGATTATCAATGAAACAGGTGCTGCCGATTTTACAACAGATGCGGCAATTCGTTCTGCTGCCGAAGCACTCGTGATTGACAAATTTAGTTCAGTGTTTAAAACTGATCATGCCACTACAAAGATTATACTAGACGAAACAGTTAAATTTACTGGTGACACATCTAAAAGCTATCTAACAGCATTATTAGGAAATACATTTTTAAATCAAACTGCACCTTTTTTTACTGTTGATGCTTCAGGAAATACTATCCCCGCTTTGCCTGACTATTTCAATTCATATTTACATGCAAATAAGATTGTTGTTCTCGTAAAGAAATTAAAATTCAACGCAGCGGAGTTATCGTTTATTACTAGCCATGCCCAACAACTTGCCATTGATGCACTTGTAAACAATACAGTTCCAGTTCCCTTTACCGCTTTTGAAAATCTTTCATCTTTAATAAGGTTGCGAAATCTTTGGAAATTACCTTCATTGCACTTGTTGGAGGCATTAGGCATCGTCTTAAATAACGGGGCAAACGCCAAAGCGAATTTCATCACAGCATTTTCAACCTCTAGTTCGGCGGACATGGAGACGTTACAGTATTTATTAGGCGACCCTGCTAACGCTGCCAGCAAAGGCAGTTTGAATTTAGCATTTCCGGATGATTATAAGATTGGAGAAAATTTGTTGCAGCTGTGGAAATGTATTTCGTTAATACAAAATCTGGGGGTAAAGGCTGATGCGTTTTTAACAGCCGTCCAAACCAACTATTTTTCTTTTCTCACGGCATTGCTTAAATCCAAGTATACAGAAACAGAATGGCTTAAGGTCATTCAGCCGATAAGCGATGAGTTACGAACAAGAAGGAGAGATGCATTAGTGGCGTATCTTTTAAATGACTTATCCCTAAATACGTTCAGAACACATAATTTAATTACAGATAGTAGTTCCTTGTACGAATATCTCCTGATTGATGTAGAAATGGATGCCTGCATGTTCACCTCACGCATCAAGCAGGCCATAAGCAGCGTTCAACTATTTGTAGATCGATGTTTGATGAATCTTGAACCAGACATTTCGCTTGATGGTGATTTTGCAACCCAGTGGAATAGTTGGAGAAAGCAGTACAGAGTTTGGGAAGCAAACCGGAAAGTATTTTTGTACCCCGAAAATTGGATTGAGCCAGAATTGCGCGATGATAAATCTCCATTCTTCCAGGAACTTGAATCCAAGCTTCGACAAAATGAAGTCACTGAAGAAACCGCACAAGATGCCCTACAGGGTTATCTTGAAAAATTAGATGCTGTTGCTAACCTGGAAATAATCGGGATTTATCCTGATGAACTTACTGGAATTATTCATTTGTTCGGAAGAACAAGGGCTATTGCTCATCAATATTTTTATCGGTATCAGAAAAAGTCAGTCTGGTCGCCTTGGGAAAAAGTTGAGGTCGACATTGAGGGTGATCATATTTTGCCAGTGATATGGAACAATAGATTGATGTTATTATGGCTTACTTCCTCTGAAAAACAGAGAAAAAATGATACTGGGTTTAAAGTACCTGCCCCTGGGCAAAGGATAGACCCAGCGCCTGAATATTTGGAAGTTAAATTGGCGTGGAGCGAATTTAAAAATGGCAAATGGATAACAAAACGGATATCAAAGGAAGCTCTTGAAATTAATAAAATAAAAGTTACAGATCACGCTGATGGAACAATAGCCTATGAAGGTAATATAAGTTGGTACACTTTAAGTTCATTTATGAACGACGAACAGTTGTTTATTAGAGTACTCGGGCCAACGAATTATCACACCAGAGACACGCTTGGAAATTATTGGGGAGCATTCTGTTTTGATGGATGCCATAGTGCGCCGTCTGTTCGATCAATTGACAATGCCATTGATGGATTAAGACCCTATAAAATCAATCTCTCGCCAGGTTTGATTAGCAATCAAATGTTCGCTGATGAATTTAATAAAGATGCTTTCTCTTTATTTAGTAGCGGGTTATATAAAGTATCTACTCCAAATATCAACCTCAGTGCTTCGACACTATTTAATAATACACCCGGTCAATTCAGACTTCTTTCAAATCACCATCAAATAGAACGGGTGAAGCCAGATAAATTTTTCTATAATAATCAATATAATAATTTTTATGTTCAGGCAATTGGAGGGTTCAGGCCACCGCCAGAAAGTTTCCTGGTAGATAACGTGGGTGCGTTAATGGGTCGACAAAACATACCCGTTACAGAACTTTCAAACCTTACAGTAACTGCGCCTCCAAGAACTTTGGCGCGAACTCTATCAAGTAACATCCTAGATCCTATCAATCTTAATGACTTAACGGTTGCAGACGTATTGCCGTCATTTGTAAATTTTTTGGGAAAGAAATATTTATTCCAAACATTCTATCACCCTCATGTATGCAGCTTTATTAAAACTCTCAACGCCGATGGAATAGCGGGGTTGTTTAAAGAGAATGTTCAGAATAAAATAGACAAAGACATTTTTACAACGACTACCTATAATCCCACACCAGTGGTATCGAATCCTTTTCCCAAAGAAAAAGTGGATTTTGATTTTACAAGTACATATTCTATTTATAATTGGGAGCTATTTTTCCACATACCAATGTTAATGGCGACACGGTTATCTCAGAATCAAAAGTTTGAAGAGGCTCGTAACTGGTTTCACTATATTTTTGATCCAACAAAATCCTCTAGTCAATCAGGTAACGGTGCGGAGCGATTTTGGATCACGAAGCCATTCAAAAATGAAATTCTCACTCCGATCCTGTCCATTGAAGACTTGTTTGACGAACAAAAAAATCCAGACCTTCAACAACAGTTAGATTATTGGGCACAAAATCCTTTCAAGCCTCACGCCGTTGCGCGACTTAGACTTTCTGCTTACATGCGCACCACAATAATGAAGTATATCGATAACCTCATTGCCTGGGGCGATAATCTGTTTAAAAGAGATACCATTGAGTCTATTAATGAAGCCATCTTGTTATATGTTTTGGCAGGAAATATTTTAGGAAAAAAGCCGGAAAGAATTCCATCAAGAGCAATTCCGGTTGAACGTTCTTTTGCAACAATACAAGGTGTGCTGGATCAATTCAGCAACGCACAGGTGAAGGTGCAGTCCTTTATTTTTCCATCGACAGAGGACGATTTATCTTCAGACCAATCTGTTACGATGTCGTTGTTTTGCATACCTAAAAATGATAAACTATTATCGTATTGGGATACAGTGTATGATCGATTGTTTAAAATCAGACATTGTATGAATATCGAAGGTGTGGTAAGGCAACTGCCACTCTTCGAGCCCCCAATAGACCCAGGATTATTGGTGAAGGCTACAGCAATGGGTCTTGACTTAAACAGCATCATGAATGATGTAAATGCTTCACTCCCGGCATATCGCTTTCAATTTATGTTGCAGAAGTCTTATGAACTTTGCAATGATGTAAAAGGATTGGGGAGTGAATTACTTTCTGTCCTAGAGAAAAATGATGCAGAGCAACTTTCTTTGCTTCGTTCCTCGCAAGAAATAAGACTGCTTGATGCCATTCGTGATATTAAAGTCAATCAGCGTGATGAAGCAAAAGAGAATCTAAATAACATAATGATTTCTCAGACTTTGGGCGAACAGAGAAGAGACTATTATTCCAGCAAAGCGAAAGAGTTTACCAATGCTTCTGAAAAATCCTATTTCGATAAAACTAAAGCGGTCATACGTTATCAAGAGCTGGTATCAACGGGCCAGTTGCTTGCCAGCGTGAGTTATTTATTGCCTGAAATAAAAACTGGTACGCCCTTCACAATAGGGCTCACTTTTGGCGGTGCGAATTTAGGTAAAAAGCTTGAGGCCGCTTCGCAGGGATTAAATGCAACTGCAAACCTTTTTACATTAGAAGCTTCTTTGGCAAATATAAAAGGTGGATATGAGCGCCGACAAGATGAGTGGAAATTTCAGGCGCAAAGTGCGGAAACTGAATTGAAACAAATTGAAAAGCAAATTGCTGCGGCTGAAATACGACTTGCCATTGCGGAAAAAGAATTGGAAAACTATGACCTTCAAATAGAAAACAGTAAAGCTGTAGATGATTTCGTTCGCAGTAAATTTACCAATGCTGAACTCTATGATTATATGGTAGGGCAAATTTCTTCCTTGTACTTTCAGTCCTATCAAATGGCATATGCTGTTGCAAAAAGGACTGAAAAATGTATGCAATATGAACTTGGCGTAGAAGATACAACTTACATCCAGTTTGGTTATTGGGATAGTTTAAAGAAAGGATTGCTGAGTGGAGAAAAATTGCAATATGATTTGAGGAGATTAGAAAATGCTTATTTAGAAAAGAATAAACGTGAGTTAGAAATTACAAAGCATATATCAATGGCATTTATTAATCCAATAGCGATACTGCAACTGAAAGAAACGGGAAAATGTGAAGTGACTCTTCCTGAAGAATTATTTGATCTTGATTTTCCGGGACATTATTTCAGAAGGATAAAATCAATGAGCATTTCCATTCCTTGTATTACTGGACCTTATACCTCAGTTAACGCAACCTTGAGGCTGACAAAAAATGAATATCGGGTTGATAAGAACGCGACGGATGCACCGTCATACAAAAAAACACCCGAAGAAATAACTGCTCCCGGAACCGGAAGGTTCAGATCAGGTTTAAATTCTGTTTCTGCAATTGCTACCAGCAATGCTCAAAACGACAGTGGCGTTTTTGAACTGAACTTCCGTGATGAGCGATATCTTCCTTTTGAAGGTGCAGGCGCTACAAGCACATGGAGCCTGGAATTAATGAATGATGTGTCACTTCGTCAATTTGATTATGAAACAATTTCAGATGTTATACTTCACTTGAAATATACTGCAAGTGATGGTGGCAATGCATTCAAAACAGCAGCTATTGCAAATCTGAAGCAAGTTATTACTGATGCTGCAGGCAGTGGAATTCCTTTATCCATTCTCTTCGACGTGAGACATGAATATTTTGATGAGTGGCATCAGTTTATTAATAGTACAAGTGACAGCGTACAATTACAATTACCTGTTTCAAAAGACAGGTTACCTTTCTTTGCAGCAAATCATAATGTACAGGCTGATCAAATAACGTTGTTTGCGAAGAAAAAAGATCCGAGCGACCAAAACGCAATTTTATTCAACACTAACCTGTCCATGACCTTTGATAGTGCTGTTAACTTATTCAAAGCAATAATCAGCAATATTTCAGCACCTATAACAGCAGAAGGAGATTATATATTTTTGTTAACGATGAATAAAACTGAAGTGGCGAAACTCGATGAAATGTTTTTAGTGCTGAATTATAAACTTACATAGCGATCTTTATTAAGAAAAAAAATGGGTTAATGGACATTTTAGTTGGTAATATTCTTTTAAACCCATGCTAGACTTATCTTTCAGCAAATGAAAGACTATGAATAAAAAAAGTGCTTTTTTTGTGGGAGCATGCATAGGCCAGCTGTTTGGTTATTCCACGTTTTTTGAGCATGGCCGCAAGCTGTGGCAGCATGAGCTCCAGGTTGGTATCCCTGCTGCTGATGACCTTGGGCTTTTCCAGTAAAAATGCGGCAGCCAGCTGGCCGTCGCTCATTGCGTCGGCCTAATCAATGGTAAGACGAAGCCCTGTAAACTGTATCAGGTATTTTTTAACCGTATTGCGGGCTATACCTGTTGAAGCACTAATGAATTTACTACCACGTCCATCGGCATAGAGCCTTAATAATTGTCTTATTTTAAACATATCAATTGTTTTGTTGGACATAATTGCCGGTTTGTTTTTGGTGAAACAAACCATTTTTTATCCTACAAAAACAACTGTTCTTTATCCTCTTTTCAGGGGGTCAGTTTGCGCCGGTATTAGGGGGTCAGTTTGAAATGGTATTGGGGGGGCAGTTTGGTTTGGCGGGAGGGGGTCAATTTGCGTGGGTTTTCCAAAACACAGCCGTTTTGAATTTATTTTATGATGTTGCTTTACATAATCTTTTACTTTCCATAATCACTGCATTATAAGCACCAAACAAACTACCTTTTGTAGTTGCTAATTGTTGCGTTTCATTTGTCATAGCATACTCAAAAGCTGCATCCGTCATGTTTT
>Ga0209511_1003444_pt1 | contig 12115 bp, 10 predicted proteins | sample SSSSmetaG_FD_184141 | JGI IMG/M metagenome (GOLD analysis project Ga0209511, IMG submission 184141) | Glacier valley bacterial and archeal communities from Borup Fiord, Nunavut, Canada, to study Microbial Dark Matter (Phase II) - ​SSSS... | ecosystem: Environmental > Aquatic > Freshwater > Ice >... | reverse complement strand
AAGGTGGCGCCGTTGACAGTCAGGCCGGCTTCGGAAAACTTGGCGGCATTCTTGTCGCCCACGCCCTTGACGCGAACGACCATGTCGTTCCAGTCCTTGAAGTCGCCCTTCTTGCGCTCGCTGATGATCAGCGTGGAGATGACGGGGCCGATGCCCTTGATCGCCTCGAGCTCGGCCTGGCTGGCCTTGTTGGCATCGGTCGCGGCGAAGACCGACACGGCCAGCAGCAAGCCGGCGATGGCGGCGATGAATTTCTTGAACATGGAAGCTCCCGGGTGTTGGTAGACAAGAACTTAACCGTAACGAAAGCCGGCGGATTCGGTTGACCCGCGGCGCGCGTGGTCAGGCGGAGCGCTGCGCGAGCCACGCCATGTAGCGCCCGACACCGCTGGACACGTCGGCAAAGACATGTTCGCAGCCGACGTCGCGCAGGTGCGACAGGTCGGCTTCGGTGAAGCACTGGTACTTTCCTTCGAGAGCGGCCGGAAAGGGGATGTACTCGATCGCTCCCGCGGCCACGAGTTCGGGCAGCGCCAGCGGCGGCTCGCCGAGCCGTGCTCGGGCCGCGTTCACGACCGCCACCGCCACGTCGTTGAACGGCTGGGCTCGGCCGCTGCCCAGGTTGAAGATGCCGCTTGTCTCGGGGTGGGCGAGGAACCAGAGGTTGACCGCAACGACGTCGTCCACGCACACGAAGTCGCGTGACTGCTCGCCGGCACCGTACCCGCCGTACGGCCCGAACAGCTTGACGGCGCCGTGCTCGCGGCACTGCTGGAACTGGTGAAAGGCGACCGAGGCCATGCGGCCCTTGTGCTGCTCGCGTGCGCCGTAGACGTTGAAGTAGCGAAAGCCCGCCACCTGCGAGCGGGCCGTGGGCAGCATGCGCCGCACGACGTTGTCGAACACCAGCTTCGACCAGCCGTAGACGTTGAGCGGCTGCTCGAATGCCGCTTCCTCGCGGAATGCACTCGAGCCGCCGTAGGTCGCGGCCGACGACGCGTAGAGCAGGCGCACGCCCTGCGCCTGGCAAGCGTCGAGCAGTGTTTTCGAGGCGCGATAGTTGAGCTCCATCATGAGCCGGCCGTCGTGCTCCATGGTGTCGGAGCAGGCACCTTCATGGAACACGCAGTCGATGGTGCCGAGTTCGCCGCGCTCGAAGCGGCCGTAGAACTCGCGCCGGTCGAAGTAGTCGCTGATCGAGGCGCCGGCAAGGTTGGCGAACTTCGAGCCATCGGTGAGGTCGTCGACGGCGATCACGTCGGTGACGCCGATGGCGTTGAGGCCGTGCACGAGGTTGGAGCCGATCATGCCCGCGGCGCCGGTGACGACGACCCTCATGCGCGCTTCTCCCCGATGAACAGTTCGTCGTAGGAGACGCTGGCGGTGCCGAACTTGCCGACCACGACGCTACCGGCGCGGTTGGCGATCGGCATCGCCTGGCGCAGGCTCAGGCCCGCGGCGAGCATCGCGGCGAGGGCTGCGATCACGGTGTCGCCAGCACCGGTCACGTCGAACACCTCGCGCGCTTCGGCCGGTACGTGGGTGCTGCCGGCCGCGTCGAACAGCGACATGCCTTCTTCGGAGCGGGTCAGCAGCAAGGCGTCGAGCTGCAATTCGCGGCGCAGGTTTTGCGCCCGCTCGACGAGCTGCGCTTCACTCGACCATGCGCCGATCACCTGGGCCAGCTCGGCGCGATTGGGCGTGACGACGGTGGCGCCGGCATAGCGCGTGTAGTCGCTGCCCTTCGGGTCGACGAGCACCGGCTTGCCCTGTGCGCGCGCGGTCGCGATCATGGTCGGGATGTGGGCCAGGCCGCCCTTGCCGTAGTCGGAGAAGAGCACGGCGCCGTGCTCCGGCAGGGCGCGCTCGTAGTCGGCCAGCATGCTCGCGAGCACCTCGTGATCGGGCTGGCTTTCGAAGTCGATGCGGATCAGCTGCTGCGCGCGGCCGATGACGCGCAGCTTGACGATGGTGAAGAGCTTCGGGTCGCTCCCGAGCAAGGCGGCCACGCCGTGCTGCTCGAGCAGGGCGCGCAGCCGTTTCGCGGGCTCGTCGTCGCCCACCACGGTGAGCAGCGTCGCGCGAGCGCCGAGCGTCTGCACGTTGAGGGCCACGTTGGCGGCGCCGCCGAGACGCTCTTCCTCGCGCTCGATGCGCACCACCGGCACCGGTGCTTCGGGCGAGATGCGTTCGACGGCGCCGAACCAGTAGCGGTCGAGCATCGCGTCGCCCACGACGAGAACTCGGGCGGCGGCGAGATGTTGGCGATCGATCGAAACAGCAGTCACATGTCTTCCAGACGTTTGGGCGGGTAGGTGTCCCAACCGAGGCAGCCGGGGCATTGCCAGAAGTAGTGTTCGGCCTCGAAGCCACAAGCGGCGCAACGATACCGGTGCAGTGGTCGGGCGGCACGGCGAACGGCATCGCGCACGGGGCCGATTTCGCTCGCGTCGAGGCTGCTCGTCTTTGCCGCCAGCACGCCCTGCGCGGCAGCCAGTGAAGGGTGCTCGCGCAAATGCTCGAGCAGGGCCGCACCGCCTGCCGATTCTTCTTGCAGCGAGGCAATGGTCTCGACGAGCTCGACCGTCGGTGTCTGCGCATACAGCCCGTGCAGGCGTTCGAGCGACCCGGCTTGCTTGCCCGACGCGCGTGCGCTTGCCGCGTAGCGCTTGACGACGAGGTTGAACGTTGCGGGCTTCACCTGCATCAGCAGGTTCCAGGCAGCCAGTGCCGCCTCGTGATCGCCTCGCGCTGCGGCTCGGTCGCCGGCGAGCACGAGCGGCCGGGCGTCGGTCGGTGCGGCCGCCCGCGCATGCGCGACGGCATCGTCGGCGTCGGACGATCGATCGGCGGCATCGGCTTCGAGCGCGATCTCGCACCAGTAGTGCGCGATCCGCGACGCGAACGAGCCGGTGCCGCTCGCCTCGAGCTGCTGGCCGACGACCAGTGCCGCTTTCCAGTCGCGCGAGCGCTCGTGCAGGTCGAGCAATGCGAGGCGGGCTTCGGTGTCGAACGCAGTGCCCGTCAGCGCGGCATAGCCTTGCTCGGCGCGGTCAAACAGGCCGGCCTTCATGAAATCCTGCGCCAGCGCATGCTGCGCGCGATCGCGCTCGGCCTGGGGAAGGTCGGCGCGGCCGAGCAGGTGCTGGTGCACTCGCACCGCGCGCTCGTATTCGCCGCGTCGACGAAACAGATTGCCGAGGGCGAAGTGCAGGTCGGACGTGTCGGGGTCCTGCTGCACGGCCTGGATGAAGGCGTCGATCGCCTTGTCGTGCTGCTCGTTCAGGAGCAGGTTCAGGCCCTGGTAGTAAACCTTCTGCGAGCCCTTGAGCTCACGCTTCCACTGGCGCGTATCCCAGCGCGACGCGACCCAGCCGAGCGCGAAGGCGAGCGGCAGGGCCCAGAGCAGCCACTGCAGGTCAAAGTCCATCGCGCGGTGGGTGCTGGGGCAAAGGCTCGACCGTGGAAACTGCCGTCTGCACGGCCGCTCGGTCGTCTGCGCGGCGGCTGTGGGTGCGAGCGACGCGGCGATGCCGCCACCAGCTCGGAACCATGGCGAAGATGCCGAAGGCGCAGCCCAGGCCGAACGCCGCAAGCACGATGAACACCATCGGCGCGCGCCACTCCTGCCCGAAGAACAGCCGCACGCTCGACGGCTCCTGGTTGTTGAGCGCGAACGCGAACAACGTGAAGAAGACGACGCCGCGGAGGATCCAGACGAGCGCGCGCATCGAACGGGCCTGCGCTCAGATGCGGCTTGCGCGCGGCAGCGGCAGGGTCTCGCTTCCTGCAGGCTCGGCCGGGGAGCGGCCCGCCCCGGCTTCGCTTTCGCCGCGCAGGGCGCCGACCCGCACATCCACTGCCTCGCGCAGCGACTTGCCCGGCTTGAAGTGCGGCACCAGCTTTTCGGAGATCACCACCTGCTCTCCCGAGCGTGGGTTGCGCCCGACGCGAGGCGGCCGCCGGTTGATGGAGAAGCTGCCGAAGCCGCGAATCTCGATGCGGTGGCCGCGCGCCAAGGCGTGGGCCATCGCATCGAGGATCGTCTTGACCGCGAACTCGGTATCGCGGTGGGTCAGCTGGCCGAACCGCTCGGCCAGCTGGACCACGAGGTCCGAACGGGTCATGGAAACCAGCTCAGGAATCGGAGCCCTGGTTCTGGTTGTCGAGCTTGGCACGCAAGAGCGCACCGAGGCTCGTGGTGCCGGCGTTCTCGCGTTCGCTGGTCTGGGCAAGGCGCTGCATGCCTTCCTGCGCGTCGGCGTTGTCCTTGGCTTTGATCGAGAGCTGGAGCTGGCGCGCCTTGCGGTCGACGTTGATGATCATCGCGTTGACTTCGTCGCCTTCCTTCAGCACATTGCGCGCGTCTTCGACACGGTCTCGGCTGATCTCGGAGGCACGCAGGTAGCCGATGATGTCGTCGTTGAGCTGGATCTCTGCGCCGCGGGCATCGACCGACTTGACCTTGCCCGTGACCAGCGCGCCGCGGTCGTTGACCGAGCTGAAGCTGGTGAACGGGTCGCTGTCGAGTTGCTTGATGCCGAGCGAGATGCGCTCGCGGTCGACGTCGACGGCCAACACGATCGCCTCCACCTCTTCGCCCTTCTTGTAGTTGCGAACCGCGGTTTCGCCCGGCTCGTTCCACGAAAGGTCGGAGAGGTGCACGAGGCCGTCGATGCCGGCTGCCAGACCCACGAACACGCCGAAGTCGGTGATCGACTTGACCGGGCCCTTGACGCGGTCGCCGCGCTGCACGGTGGAGGAGAACTCCTCCCACGGATTGGCCTTGCACTGCTTCATGCCGAGGCTGATGCGTCGCTTGTCTTCGTCGATCTCGAGGACCATGACTTCGACTTCTTCGCCGAGCGAGACCATCTTGCTCGGGGCGACGTTCTTGTTCGTCCAGTCCATCTCCGAGACGTGCACCAGGCCTTCGATGCCTGGCTCGATCTCGACGAACGCGCCGTAGTCGGCGATGTTCGTGACCTTGCCGAACAGGCGGGTGCTCTGCGGGTAGCGGCGCGAGACGCCGTGCCACGGGTCGTCGCCCAGCTGCTTGATGCCGAGCGAGACGCGGTTCTTCTCGGCGTCGAACTTCAGCACTTTGGCGTCGAGCTCCTGGCCGACCTGCACCACCTCGCTCGGGTGGCGAACACGGCGCCACGCCATGTCGGTGATGTGCAGCAGGCCGTCGATGCCGCCGAGGTCGACGAAGGCGCCGTACTCCGTAATGTTCTTGACCACGCCGTGGACGATCGCGCCTTCGCGCAGCGTCTCCATCAGCTTGGCGCGCTCTTCGCCCATCGAGGCTTCAACCACGGCACGGCGCGACAACACGACGTTGTTGCGCTTGCGGTCGAGCTTGATGACCTTGAACTCCATCGTCTTGCCCTCGAACGGGCTCATGTCCTTGACCGGGCGCGTGTCGAGCAGCGAGCCGGGCAGGAAGGCGCGGATGCCATTGACGAGCACGGTAAGGCCGCCCTTGACCTTGCCGTTCACCGTGCCGGTGACGAACTCGCCCGACTCCAGCGAGTTCTCGAGCGAGAGCCACGAGGCGAGACGCTTGGCCTTGTCGCGCGACAGGATGGTGTCGCCGTAGCCGTTCTCGACCGCGTCGATCGCGACCGAGACGAAGTCGCCGGGCTGCACTTCGAGCTCGCCCTGGTCGTTCTTGAATTCCTCGATCGGCACGTACGCTTCGGACTTCAGGCCGGCGTTGACGACGACGAAGTTGTGTTCCACACGCACCACCTCGGCGGTGATGACCTCACCCATGCGCATCTCGGCGCGGGTGAGCGACTCCTCGAACATCGCTGCAAAGGAATCGGGTGCGTGGGGCTCAGACGAGCGCGTGACGGCTTGGGCTTGCGGCATTGGGTTGTATTTCCGGTGCGGCCGGGGGAGGCTGCGGGTTGAGTTGAAGAACCGTCGCTTCGATGTGCCATGCGGCACGAGGCGGGAAAGCGACGGGACCGGGTGCGGGCCAGGTGGCCCGGCCTTCAAATCGACTGGCGATCGAAAGGCCTGCGCTGCTGCCAGGCTTCCAGCACTCTCTCCACCGAGGCTTCGATGGTGAGTGCCGAGTTGTCCAGCATCCACGCGCCTTCGGCTGGCTTCAAGGGTGAGGCGACGCGATTTCTGTCGCGTTCATCACGGGTCTCAAGGTCTGCGCGAAGGATGTCGATGTTAGCGGAAACGCCCTTCGATTTCAATTGAAGGAACCGGCGTTCGGCCCTCTCTGCGGCTCCGGCCGTCAGGAAGACTTTCAAAGCGGCGTCAGGGAAGACGACGCTGCCCATGTCGCGCCCGTCCGCCACCAGGCCGGGCAGCCGGCGAAACGCCAGTTGCACGGCGAGCAGCGCGGCGCGCACGCGTGGAAACGCCGAGATTTTCGAAGCGAGCGCGCCGACGGCTTCGAGCCGAAGCGACTCGGTGACGTCGTGGCCGTCGAGCCAGGTTCGGCCCGGCTCGAAGCGCAAGTCCATCGCGCCGGCGAGTGCGGCGAGGCGGCTCTCGTCGTCGGCCGGGGTGCCGGCAGCGAGCGCCGCCAGCGCCGTCGCGCGGTACAGCGCGCCGGAATCGAGCAGCACGTAGCCCAGCGCGTCGGCTACGGCGCTGGCCAGCGTGCCCTTGCCCGAGGCGGTCGGGCCGTCGATGGCGAGCACGGGAATCGACGACGGCTGGCTGTCGGCAGAGGCGAACAAAGCCTCGAAGTAGCCCGGCCAGGTCTTGCCGACGCAGCGCGGGTCGGCGATACGCACCGGCACCGATGGCTGCACGCCGGCGGCCGCGTTGAACGCCGCGAGCGACATCGCCATCGCCATGCGGTGATCGTCGTAGGTGGCGATGGTGGCCGCACGCCACGACCGCGGCGGCGTGATCTCGAGAAAGTCTTCCCCCTCGACCACCTCGGCGCCGACCTTGCGTAGCTCGGTGGCCATGGCCGACAGGCGGTCGGTCTCCTTCACGCGCCAGCTGGCGATGTTGGAAAGCCGTGACGTACCGTCGGCGAACAAGGCGAGCGCTGCCAGCGTCATCGCAGCGTCGGGCAGGGCGTTGCAGTCGAGCGTGATCGGCGCGAGCGGAAAGCGGCCGCGCTGCACGTCGAGCCACGTGGGGCCGGCCTCCACGAGCGCACCCATCGAGCGCACCGCATCGACGAAGGCGATGTCGCCCTGGATCGAGTTCGCGCCGACCCCTGCGATGCGCAGCGGCGCACCGGTCGCGGCGACCGCTGCGGCAGCGATGAAGTAAGAAGCAGACGATGCATCGCCTTCGACTTCGAACCGGCCGGGCGTGGCCAGTGGCGCGCCGGCACGCAGGCTGAATCGCGACCAGCCCTCGCGGTCGACGCGAATGCCGAAGCGCTCGAGCAGCTTGAGCGTGATCTCGACGTAGGGCTTCGAGATCAGCTCGCCGTCGACTTCGACAACGGCATCGAGCGTGGAGGTGCGCAGCGGCAGCGCGAGCAGCAAAGCGGTCAGAAATTGGCTCGACACGTCGCCGCGCACGCGAATCGGCGCCGCGATGGAAAGTGCGGCGCCCGTGCCCCGGATCAAGAGCGGCGGATAGCCTTCGCGCTCGGTGCAGGCCACGTCGCAGCCGAGCGAGCGCAAGGCAGCGACGAGATCGCCGATTGGCCGCTCGTGCATGCGCGGCGTGCCGTGCAGTTCGTAGCGGCTGCCCGGCCGGGCGCTGATCGCGAGCGCGGCGGCGAGCGGGCGCATGGCCGTGCCGGCGTTGCCTAGATACAGGCTCGCATCGGTGACCGCGGCGTGGCCGCCGAGACCGTCGATGCGGAGCCCGCCGCCGGCCATGTCTTCGATGCTGCAGCCGAGCGTCGCCAGTGCCGCACGCATCACGGCGGTGTCGTCGGAATGGAGGAGACCCTCGATCGAGGTTGTGCCGCGCGCAAATCCGGCCAGCAGCAACACGCGGTTCGAGATGCTCTTCGATCCGGGGATGGGCACCGTGCCGGCAATCGTCGAGAGCGGTGGAAGGTCGAGAAAACGCGTCGTGTACATCGGCGCCGTCAGAGGGGCAGCTGGCGATCAGCGATGCGTGTGCGGTGTGGCCGAATTCATCTGCCAGCCGCCACGCGCGTCGCTGGCGCTGCGGATCAGCGCTTCGAGCGCCTCGGCGTTGCCCGTGCGCACGACGTGCTCCATCGCATCGAGCGTCTGGCGAAAGCGCAGCGTCTGCTTGAGGATCTCTTCGCGGTTGGCCATGAGGATGTCGCGCCAGACTTCGGGGTTGCTCGCCGCGATGCGGGTGAAGTCGCGAAAGCCCGGGCCGCCGAGAGACAGATAGTCGCGGCCGGCGGGCTGGCGCGAGATGGCGTTGAAGTAGGCGAAAGCGAGCAGGTGCGGCAGATGGCTCACCGCAGCGAAGGCCGCGTCGTGGTCTTCCGCCGTCATGCGCAGCACCTGCGCGCCGATGGCGGCCCAGGTGTCGGTTGCCTTCTGCAGGAGTTCGGCCGAAGTCTTGGGCAGCGGTGTGAGGATGACCTGTCGGCCCTGGTAGAGCGCGGCGTCGGCGTGTCCGACGCCCGCCACTTCCTTGCCGGCGATCGGATGCGCCGGCACGAAGGAGACGATGCGGTCTTTGAGGACGCGCCGGGCGGCGTCGACGACATCGCGCTTGGTCGAGCCCACGTCCATCAGCAGCGTGCCCGGCTCGAGCAGATGGCGGATCGCCTTGAACGTGGCTTCGGTGGCCGAGACCGGTACCGCGATGAGCACGATGTCGGAGCCCGAGACCGCGAGCAACGCAGACTCGGCGGCCGTGTCGATCACCCCGAGGCGCCTGGCTTGCTCGGTGGTGGATGGCGACTTGCTGTAGCCGATCACGCGCTTGACGAGGCCCGCGCGTTTGAGCGCCAGCGCGAACGAGCCGCCCATGAGGCCGCAGCCGATGACACCGAGCTGGTTGAACATCAGTGCAGCGCAGCCGCGCCGGGCCGCCCCAAGCGGCTGCACGCTCCCCCTGGGGACAGCGAGCAAAACGAGCGTGCCGGCAGGAATTTCAATGGGAATCGACGGGATAGCTGCCGAGCACCTTGAAGAACGCGCAGGCCTCGCGCAGTTCCTTGAGCGCCGAGCCGACGTTGGCTTGATCGGGGTGGCCTTCGAGATCGACGTAGAAGTAGTACTCCCACTGCCCCGAGCGCGCGGGGCGCGACTCGAAGCGCGTCATCGAAACGCCGTGCGTCTTCAGCGGCTGCAACATGTCGTGAACGGCGCCGGGCTGGTTGGCCACCGAGACCACGAGGCTGGTGCAGTCGTGGCCCGACGCCTTGGGCTGCGGATGCGTGCCCGGGTGCGCGACGATCGCGAAGCGCGTGCGGTTGTGAGCGTCGTCCTGGATCGCCGGTGCGGCCACGAACAAACCGTACTCGCTCGCCGCGCGGTCGCTGGCCAGTCCGGCCAGGGTGCCGTCGAGGCTGGCCAGTCGAGCGCCTTCGGCGTTGCTTGATACGGGCCTGCGCTCGGCGTTCGGGAGGTGATGGCTGAGCCAGGCGTGGCACTGCGCCAGTGCCTGCGGATGAGCGCAGACGGCCGCGATGCCGTCGAGCGAATCGGTCTTGCGCAGCAGGTTGTGGCGCACGTACAGACTTGTTTCGCCGACGATCGTGAGCGGCGTGGTGAGGAACAGGTCGAGCGATCGCGTGACAACCCCTTCGCTCGAGTTCTCGACCGGCACCACGCCGAAGTCGGCCGCGCCGGCGCTGGTGGCGTGGAACACTTCGTCGGCATTCGCACACGGCAGCTTGACGATCGAAGAGCCGAAGTAGCCGAGCGCGGCCAGTTCGCTGAACGTGCCGGCCGGCCCGAGGTAGGCCACGCGCGTCGGCGTCTCGAGCGCGCGGCAGGCCGACATGATCTCGCGCCAGATCGGCGCCACGCTGTCGTTCGGCAGCGGGCCGGTGTTGGAGCGCTTCAGCCCGTCCAGCACCGCGGCCTCGCGTTCGGGCCGGAAAGCCGGCGTTCCATCCGCCTTCTTGATCTCGCCGATCTCTGCCGCCACCGTCGCGCGCTCGTTCAGCAAGCCGAGCAGGCGCCGGTCGATCGCATCGATGCGGTCGCGCAGCGCGGGCAAGTCGCGGGCGGGCGAGGGCGTGGCAGCAGGCATCGAGTGCGACAGGAGCGATCGGGCAGGTGACCTATTTGGGTGATGACTTGGCCGGTGCCGCTCCGGGTTTGGCTGCCGCAGAGGCCGGCAGCGAGAGCGTGGGCGTCGCGGCCGGCAAGCCGAGCACGACGCGAATGCGTGCGTCGAGCGCCTGCACTTTCGGGTCGACCACCGGCCGCGCATCGGCCAGCACTTTCTGGATGAAGGCATTGCGCATGTCGGGCCCGAGCGACTGGAATTTCTTGTTCGCGTTCGATTCGAGCCAGGCCACGAGCTGCTTCAACTCGTCTTCGCTCATCTTTTCTTCGAGCACTGCACCGATGGTGCTGGGCGCCAGCCGGATGGCGCGCTCGCGCACCAGCGGGTAAGACTCGTCGATGTATTTCTTGACCTCGACCTCGATCGCCTTGCCGATGGCCTCGCGCTTTTCGGGCGGCACCTGGCGTTGAATGGCCAGGCCGGCCTCCTGCATCATCTGCGCCGCTGGCCGCTCCACGATGCCGCGCGAAACGATCTCGAGTTCCGACTGTTGGGCCACCAGCACCCTTTGCACGAGTTCCTTTTTGGTCTGCGCGTGGGCAACACCTGCAGCGAGACAAAAGGCGAGCGCCATCGACGTGGCAACGGATGTCTTCACTGCGGATCTCCTTCGGGTTCGGTCTCGCCAGAGCCACCGGCCACATCGGGATTGGCATCGTTTTCGACGATGCGCTGCAGGCCGATCAGCTTGGCGCCGTCGTCGAGCGCGATCAGCGTGACGCCTTGCGTTGCGCGGCCGAGCTCGCGGATCTCGGCGACGCGGGTGCGCACGAGCACACCGCTGTCGGTGATGAGCATGATCTCGTCGTCGGCGCGCACCAGCGTCGCTGCGACGACCTTGCCGTTGCGGCTCGATTGCTGGATCGCGATCATTCCCTTGGTGCCGCGGCCATGGCGCGTGTATTCGGCGATGCCAGTGCGCTTGCCGTAGCCGTTCTCGGTCGCGGTCAGCACGCTCATGCGTGCTTTCGATTCATCGCTCTGCGGTTCGTCTTCGGAAACGAGCATCGCAATCACGCTCTGCGAAGGCTCAAGCGCCATGCCGCGCACGCCGCGGGCAGTTCGGCCCATGGCACGCACGTCCTTCTCGTCGAAGCGCACGGCCTTGCCGCCATCGCTGAAGAGCATCACGTCGTGGGTGCCGTCGGTCAGCGCGGCGCCGACGAGATAGTCGTTCGGGTCGAGATCGACGGCGATGATGCCGGCCTTGCGTGGATTGCTGAACTCGTCGAGGCTGGTCTTCTTGACAACGCCCTGCGCCGTCGCCATGAAAATGTAGTGATCGGCCGGGAAACTGCGAAAGCCGTCGGTCAGCGGCAGCACCACGTTGACCTTCTCGTTCGGCTGCAGCGGGAACATGTTGACGATCGGCCGGCCGCGTGCATTGCGCGAGCCCTGTGGCACCTCCCACACCTTCAGCCAGTAGACGCGGCCGAGCGTCGTGAAGCACAGGATGTAGTCGTGCGTGTTGGCGATGAAGAGCTGCTCGACCCAGTCGTCTTCCTTGTTCTGCGTCGCCTGCTTGCCGCGACCGCCACGGCGCTGGGCGCGGTACTCGCTCAGTGCCTGGCTCTTCACGTAGCCGGTGTGCGAGAGCGTCACGACCATGTCGGTCGGCGTGATGAGGTCTTCGGTGCCGAGATCGAAGGCGTTGTGCTCGATGACGCTCCGTCGCGCCCCGAGCTTGGTCTGGCCGAACTCCTGCTTGATCGCAGCGAGCTCGTCGGCAATGATCTGCGTCACGCGGGCCGGCGTGGCAAGGATGCCGAGCAGGTCGGCGATATGCGTCATGACGTCGCGGTACTCGCCGAGGATCTTGTCCTGTTCGAGCCCGGTGAGGCGCTGCAGGCGCATCTGCAGGATTTCGGAAGCCTGGTCGTCGGAGAGCCGATACAGGCCGCCCGGCCGCAGCCCGAAGTTCGGGGAAAGACCTTCGGGTCGA
>Ga0209511_1003438_pt1 | contig 12121 bp, 11 predicted proteins | sample SSSSmetaG_FD_184141 | JGI IMG/M metagenome (GOLD analysis project Ga0209511, IMG submission 184141) | Glacier valley bacterial and archeal communities from Borup Fiord, Nunavut, Canada, to study Microbial Dark Matter (Phase II) - ​SSSS... | ecosystem: Environmental > Aquatic > Freshwater > Ice >... | reverse complement strand
TCGCTGGAGCGATGAGGGCGCTTGCAAACTCGCTAAAGCGCGTGCTTTCTTCCTATGCGATAAGAGTAACTTCGCTCCATTCGCCCTGCCACTGGTTGCCTGACAAACTTTGCCTGCACCCCTTCAACCGATCAGGACTCAAATTACAATAGGCTTGATGCAACTGTTGAGTCTCGGATTAACAAGGTTGAATACATAATCATCTTTACCGGCGTTTGCGCAGGATTGCCGATGAGGGTGTGCAATCGTTGCACGGTAACCACCCCCATCTCATAACGGGCAGTGCTTACTGTTGTCAGTGCTGGAGGTGCATAACTAGTCGAATCCATATCATCAAAACCAGCCATGCTTATGTTCTCTGGAACTCGCAACCCATTTTCTCGGAGTACATCTATAGCACCAAGAGCGGTCCGATCACTTACAGCAAATATTGCGGTAGGCCTGTTGACGTTTTCTAAAAGCCGCTGCATTTCAAAATAGCCTTTGCGCGGCACTCCTGTCGATAAAGATTGCTGAATCAACGTAGAGTCAAGACTCAATCCTGCTTCCAGCATGGCTTGGCAATACCCATAATAACGCTCGGTCAGACTTTTGTATTTCTCAGGACCTCGGATGATAGCGATACGCTGGTGTCCAAGTGCGATCAAATGCTGAGTCGCATCATATGCGCCTTGAAAGTTGTTGACTTCAACACTATGCATACGATCAGATGCGCTATGGTTATCAACGGTGATGAGCGGGAGGCCTTGTTTCAGGATTTGATGCAAAAGCTCATCGGTTACATCTCCGCCTCCCATTGCAATAACCCCCGCTAAATTTCTTGTGTTAAGCAAACTTGGTAGCTCACGAGTTGGCTTATTTAGAACTCCAATTGCAAAGTGATAGCCGAGTCGTTCCCCCTCTGCTTGCATTCCCATGGTGACATCCGCGTAAAAATGATCTCCACGCAATGTCAAAGGAAGTTTTTCAACAAGCAAACCCATAATTTGCGTATTATTTTCTTTACGACTGGTGTGGCGAGGCACATAGCCTAATGTTTCGATAGCTAAAGCGATCCGTTCTTGAGCTGCTTTGCCAATTCCATCCTTTCCATTCAGGAACATGGATACGGCAGATATGGATACACCTGCTACTCTGGCTACGTCTTTGATCGTTGGACTTTCCATGAACATTCCGATTTAGTGGACCAAATTAGCGACTTTTATAACCTCTGATTAAAGTCCGAAGTCTAATTTCTGACGGTACCTATTTTTCAATCAAGCTCCCAATCTTATCTCAAAATTGGTAAAAATACATGTAGATTGTTTTAGTAAAATTGATTTCTAAAAAACCTTGACAATTTTATAAAACCCTGATACTCTTTTGAGTGCCTTAGATTTGTTTGATTTGTTTGAAAGGAAATTTTTGTGAACACCAAAATCAGCCCCATTTCTAGACGTGATTTTCTTAGATTGGCAGGTACCTCCACTCTAGCAGCCGCCGCCTTTGCACAAGGGCTGCCGACCTTCCAAGTCGGTGCGCAAGGTGGGTATACAGCGCCTGCAGGGGACATAACGGCAACACTGTCCACTTATAACTTTGGCGACGCTAAATCGCAGGTTGTGTATAAGGCAGCTATCGCACGTTTTAATCAACGCTATCCAAATGTCAAAGTAGAAGATAATTATTTTCCGATCCCAAACGGTGACTGGGCACAATATATCACTCAATATAAAACTCGTGTCGCCAGTGGCCTCGCACCTGACATTTTGGCAATGGCAATTGAAGGCGCGCGTCTGGCGACTTCAAGCGGCTTGTTAATGCCACTTGACGAGATGATTGGCGCTGACCCGAACGGTAAAAAGGCCTTTGTGGATGGGGTGAACCCTGTCCTTGACAACGCATTGAAGTATCAAAACAAAACCTACTTCATTACGCGCGAGTGGAACAATATGATGATCCACTACAACACGCAGATGTTCAAAGCCGCTGGCCTCGCTACACCTTCACTAACGTGGACCTGGGATGACTTTCTGGCTGCTGCGAAAAAACTGACCACTGGCGAGGGTGCTACCAAAGTTTACGGCTTTGGAATTCCATTTTTCAACTTCGGGTTGCAGCCTTGGTTTTACACGAACAGTACGTCGCAGTTGACTGCGGATTGGACCGCCTCGAACCTAAATGATCCAAAAGTGTTAGAAGCTGTCAAATTCGTGCATTCGCTGATTCACGAACACGGTGTTGCTCCGGCGGTTGAAGGCACGGATCAGAACAGTTTATTTGCCGCGAATCGCGTAGCTATGACTGGTGCGGGACATTGGACGGTCAGCCAGTGGGCCGACAACAAAGTTCCGATGGATGTCACCAATTGGCCGCGTAAGACGGCAGCAACAACGGTTTTTGGGTCAGGCGGTTGGGGCATTGGCGCGCAATCCGCAAACCCTAAGCTGGCCTGGGAACTGCTCAAAGATTTGGCGAACTTGGCGACAGACAAGGAAATTGCTAAGTTGGGTGGGTCGATCCCAGCACGCGAGGAAGCGACGAAAATTCCCGAATTTCAGCAATTCCCACCAAGCGCAGTTCTCTTTTATGACAGCTTGAAGGATATCAAACCTGTTCCTGCTCCAGCCAATTTTGCGGAAGTGCAAGACATTTTCATGCGTCATATGAGCGCCATTATGAGCAATCAAGTTACGCCTGAGCAAGGATTGGCTGACGCGCACACCGAGCTCTCCGATGCGATGGCAAAGCTCAAGGAAAGTTAATTATACCGAATTCAAACACACTGCACATCTTAACACTAGGTATGCAGTTCTTTATTCTAGAAAAGGTTTGTTTTGTAAACTGAAAATTGTAACACCATCGGAGCATAGCTATGTTAGTTAAGCTGTCGCATCGCCGCAGCGAAGCGCTGTCCGGCTATTTGTTTATTGCACCCATCTATATTGGCTTTTTGATTTTCATTGCCGCCCCTATCGTTGTTGCGTTTGGTTTGAGCTTCACGAAATTTGATATCCTCAAGGGTGCCACTTTCATCGGCCTGAACAATTACACCCACATGCTGACGGATGCCCGTTTGCAAACGGTTTATCGTAACACGGCGCTTTTTACGTCAATCTCGGTTGTTCTCAATGTTGGCATTGGCTTGCTGCTGGCGGTCGCGTTGAATAGTCGATTGCCACGCTTGATACGCAATTTTTACCGCTCGATTTTCTTTTTCCCAGTGCTTATCGCACACACTTATATTTCTGTGATTTGGCAATTCTTGTATGCAAAAGACACAGGAATTTTCAACTATTATCTCAGCCAAATCGGTGTTGGACCCATTCCTTGGTTGAACTCGTCGCAATGGGTGCTGTTCTCCATCATCTTGATGGATGTTTGGAAAAATACCGGTTTTGCCATGTTGCTTTTCCTTGCTGGACTACAAAATATTCCTGGTGAATATTATGAGGTTGCGCAAATCGATGGCGCAAATGGGGTCAATGCGTTTTTCAAGATTACACTCCCGTTATTGAGCCCTACCATCTTTTTTATTTTGGTCATTTTTATGACTGGCGCATTACAAGTATTTGACTCGATTATGGTAATCAGTGAAGGTGGTCCAGGTGATGCCAGTCGGAGCATTGTTATGTACATCTACGAAAAAGCCTTTCGCACATTTGATATGGGGTACGCTTCGGCAGTAGCCATGACCTTGTTTGTACTCATTCTTGGCCTGACTTTGTTACAGTTTGCGCTTGGTCGCCGTTGGGTACACTACGAATGAGTGTGTTATCACAAACACCAGCGATACGTGTTGAGAGCAGACTGACAGTGCGCCGTAAATCGGTGCGGGTGCGATGGGGTGCCTTGCTGACCCTTTTGGTATTGACTGTGGGTGCGTTTTTCATGGTCATGCCGCTGCTCTGGATGTTCTCGACATCGATGCGTCCTACCTCACAATCGTTCAGTCTGCCGCCGGTATGGATACCAACTACGCTGAATTTTGACAATTATGCAGAAGTGTTTCGATCAAATGTGCCGTTTTTTCAATTCTTTCTGAATAGCCTCAAAATCACGCTAGCAGTCACAATCGGGCAGCTTCTTTTCTGCTCGACCGCTGGCTTCGCGTTCGCGCGGTTGCGCTTTCCCGGTCGCAATATCTTGTTTATTCTGCTTTTGGCGTCGCTCATGGTTCCCACACAGGTCACCGTTATCCCGATTTTCTTGATTATGCGCTCGCTGCGATTGATCGATAATCCGCTGTCGATCATTCTGCCCAGCTTGGTCAGCGCTTTCGGTGTGTTTCAACTTCGACAATTCTTTCTGACGCTTCCGCAAGACCTGCTCGATGCAGCGACTATCGACGGTGCGGGCACATGGCGCACCTTCTGGCAAGTTGCACTGCCCTTGGCGCGGCCTTCGCTCGCGGCATTGGCCGTGATAACATTCAACGCGACATGGAACAATTATTTTTATCCGCTCATCTTTCTGACATCCTGGCAAAATATGACGTTGCCGCAAGGAATCGCATTGCTACGCGGGTACATGTCGTCTGGCAATCCATCTGTAGTGATGGCCGCCGTTGCTCTTTCTATCTTGCCGATCCTTATTATCTTTATCGTTGCACAACGCTGGATTGTTGAGGCGATGGCGAGGAGTGGCTTGAAAGGTTAAGTATCGTTTTTCGTTTTTACGTTATTAAATGTGATTAAAATTCGGAAAAGGTGACTAAGGAGTCGTACACATGGAACGTTTTAGGTATCGAGATCGTCAGTTGGATACTATCAGTTTCCCACTCGGTGGGATTGGGACAGGAAGCATCGGCTTGGCGGGCAATGGCCGATTAATTGATTGGGAAATATTCAACCGTCCGAGTAAAGGCACGGTTAATGGTTTTTCGCATTTTTCGGTGCGAGCAGAGCGCTATGGTAAATTGCTGGATGCGCGTATTTTACAGGGTGATATGACCTCCCCGTACATGGGTGAAATTCATGCGCCCCGTTGGAACTCTTTTGGTTGGGGACCACGCCGCGAATACCTGACTGGAATGCCGCATTTTCGCGACGTCACCTTTCAGGGTGAGTTTCCGTTTGCAGAACTGACTTTCGCAGACTCGAGTTTCCCAGGTGAGCCGCGCCTGCGAGCTTTCAACCCGTTCATTCCGCTCAACGATAAAGATTCTGGGCTTCCCGCCGCATTTTTTGAAATCAGCATACACAATACTAGCGATCAGGCAATAGATTATACGGTCGCTGGCGTGTTAGGTAATCCTCTGCCTGCAAACAATATCAACCGCAGATTGACATCGAATGGTTTGTCGGGTGTGCATCTTACGTGCGACTCATTGTCGTCGGACGATACGCGGTATGGCGATCTCACGCTTGCCACTGATGCTGAGCAGACAAGTATTCAAGAATATTGGTATCGTGGAGAGTGGTTCGATTCACTCGAAATGTACTGGCGCGATTTTACAGCGCCAGGTCCGCTCAAGGAACGCGTTTATTCACCTTCGCAAAGCGGTGAGCGCAACCAAGCACTAGTCGCCGCCCATTTCGAGCTGGCTCCAGGCGCGACAAAATCGGTAAGGTTCATCATTGCTTGGAATTTCCCGATCTGCCATAACTATTGGACGCCGGGTATGGATGAAAGGGCAGTGCAGGCGCATATCGCGCCGACCTGGAAAAACTATTACGCCACGCTCTGGCCGGATTCGTGCAGTACCGCCCAGTATGCTTTCGCGGAGTGGGATCGGCTGCATATGGAAACCGACACTTTCAAAAAGGCGTTATTCGCTTCGACCTTGCCTATCGCGGCGCTCGATGCGGTGGCCGCTAACATCTCTATTTTGAAAACAGCAACCGTATTGCGGCTGGAGGACGGAACCTTTTACGGCTGGGAAGGGATGCATCCCGATGAGGGATCGTGTGAAGGCTCGTGTACACATGTCTGGAATTACGCGCAAGCACTGCCGTTCCTTTTTCCAAAACTTGAGCGTTCAATGCGGATGGCAGATTACCGCTATAATCTACGATCGGATGGTGGAATGCCGTTTCGGTTGCAACTGCCGCTTGGGGTCGGTTATTGGGATTTTCGCCCCTGCGCCGATGGGCAATTCGGAGGCGTTTTGAAGACTTATCGGGACTGGAAAATTTCCGGTGATACCGAGTGGTTACGTACACTCTGGCCTATGGTCAAGCAGTCGCTTGAGTTTGCGTGGAGCGTCGATAACATTGACCGCTGGGATCCTGACAAAACGGGTGTACTCTGGGGAAGGCAGCATCACACGCTCGATATGGAATTGCTCGGTCCAAACTCGTGGCTGACCGGTTTCTATTTAGGCGCGCTCAAAGCCGCATCCGAAATGGCCGCCTATTTAGGCGAGGATGCAAGCGCGACAGAATACCGCGAAATCTTTGCTCGTGGCAAAGCATGGGTCGATCAATATCTTTTCAATGGCGAATACTATCAACAAATCATTGATCTGACCAACATCGAACAACTGCGCGTGTTCGACGATGGAAGTTTGTCACTTAAGGGCGGCACCACGTCCGAAGCCTATTGGAATACCGAGGCCCAAGAGGTTAAGTATCAAATCGGTGATGGCTGTATGATTGATCAGGTGCTTGCCCAGTGGCACGCCAATTTATACGGCTTGGGCGAGCTATTCAACCCGCAGCAAACGCGCACCGCGTTACAGGCACTGTATAACCACAATTTCCGCCGTGTCCGCGATGCCTACAATCCGTGCCGTATTTACAGTCTGAATGATGAGCGCGGGCTGATTATTTGTACTTGGCCGGACGAGCATCATAAACCAGTCATTCCGGTGCCGTATGCGCAAGAAACAATGCACGGTTTTGAATACGCGGCGGCCATGCAAATGCTTCAATATGGCTTGATCGACGAAGGGACGCATGTTGTCGAAGCAATCCGTGAGCGGTACGACGGCGAGAAGCGTAATCCCTGGAACGAGATGGAATGTGGCAGCAATTATGCGCGTTCGATGGCCTCTTACGCGCTCTTAAACACTTATTCCGGATTCAGTTTCGATATGGTGCGCGGCGAAATTGGGTTCAAACCTATTTTGGGCGGTCCATTCCGCTGCTTTTGGTCGCTGGACTCGGCCTGGGGAGAGTTCGAAACAGACGGTACCCACTCAAGCTTGCGTATTCTCTATGGCGAACTGCGTATTAAACGGCTGAATCTTCCAGCAGAACTGATTCAGTCGAGTATTCGTGCTGGGGGTTTCATCGCCTTCACTGTAAATTCAGATGCCATTCTATTCAACGAGTGGATTACGCTCCAAGCTGGTACATCGTTATACATCGGACAAGACGGAGCTCGCTGATTATTCGCGCGATCTGCATTTGATTGAGCCTTTTTGCTTTCTCCTTTAGCCTATTATAGGGGCGATTTGCATCGCAAAAAAAGAGGAAATCATGCGGGTAGCCAGGTCACCCTGACTACCCATGATGCCAACTTATGCTTGTGCTGCCCGTTGGGTCACAGCCCACACCGTCTTCACATGACGGCCAACTAACCGCGCAATTTCTGGCTGTGTGCACCCTGACGCACGCAACGCGTGAATACGTGCAATCTCAGCCTCGCTCATTTTCGTGCAGCGATTCGGCGCACGCTGGTAATCCTCGGCAAAGCGGCTCATGCGGCGAATAAGAGTCATGGTGCTTTCGTAAGTCACCTTCGTCCAGCCAAGTTCAAGCCGGATTTCTGCTGGCGTGTAGCCTTCAGATAAACGCTCCAACACCAGTAAGCAGCGCTCGAAAATCGCCGGGCGGTAGTGGGCTTGTACCGTTTTGAGCAGCTTTTCGAGGTCGAGCCGAAGATTGGCGCGTTGTGTCTCTTTGCCATGAATATCCAGATCGCTGTTCTGACTGAGAAGATCGAGCAAGTCGTTCTGCTCATCGTCATCATGGAAAGCTGTGAATTCATGTTCGCTCAGCATGTGCGTAATCCATTCGCATGGCTCATGACGACGTGACGACCCTTTCCGATGCTGCGTTTGCGAACGGAGATCACGCGCAGCGGACTTCATTGCCAGCTTACCGCTGCTCACCCAGAAGGACTCTGGTTTGGTGTCCCATTCGTGCTGATGGCGCTGATAATCATCCCACAGCTTGATGAATGCGCTTTGCACGATGTCCTCGACCAATTCAGCCTTAAAATGCTGTCGCGCCCAATGGTGTAAACGGCGCTCGATAATCTCGAACTGCTGATTAAATTGCGATTGATTTTCATCGATCCGCAGCACGCCCTGGAGTGCAGTTTGAACCCATTGCGCGTCGGAACTCACCGTCAGTAGCTCCGTTTCGGTAGCGTAAATCTTCCATAGATGCTGCTGGGCGTCTTGGAGCAGCGCGTCCAAATGAACATCATCGTTGCGTGCGACAAAGTGAAGGCGCAACAGCAGCTCGACGTGGCTCCAGCGCTTCTCAAACGTGGATTGCAGCGGAAACGACGGTACAGAAAAAGTATGATAAACTGTGGACATGGCTTTTCCCTTATAAAAGCCAAAGCCGCCTGAGTGTTCATAGCACTCAGGCGGCCTTGATTCGGATAGTCACTATGCGCGGAGCGGGCGTGCCAACGCCTAAAAGGTATTCAGGTCTTGAGATACCTTATTGGGCTAACCTGCTCACATTGTAGGCAGAATTTGGCTTCACATAAACGATAACGGATGCGCTAAAATAATCTAATCGACCTGGGCCGTGCTATTGAATCGGTATCTATATGAGGCAATCGCGGCTGCTTTCGGGTAGAATTAGTGGCTACTCATCATTATCGTTATAGAAGGTAGCACATGGTCGAACTCATCTGGGACGGCAAGTACGACAAAAACGGCAAGCGCGTCGCGCCTGTGCGGATTGCTCTGCCCTTTCAAACCGTCGAAACGGTGAACGAGAGTGCCCAACAGCGTCAGCATACGTTTGACCTGTTCAGCACCGGACGTGACCCGGAATGGCGCAACCGTTTAATTTGGGGAGATCGAAAATATGTGCTTCCTGCGCTATTAGATGAGTTCGCGGGCAAAGTCGATCTGGTGTACATCGATCCGCCGTTTGCGACGGGGGCAGATTTTTCCTTTCAAGCGCAAGTTGGCGACGAAGAGTTCACCAAAGAACCAAGCATAATCGAGGAAAAAGCCTATCGTGATATGTTGGGACGAGGCATTGATAGTTATTTGCAATGGCTGTATGAAACTTTTCTGTTGTTAAATGAATTATTGTGTGAGAATGGTGCAATCGTGGTTCACATAGGCTCAAATGTAAATCACGTTACCCGACAAATTATGGATGATGTTTTTGGAGCAAATAATTTCGTCAATCAAATTATATGGAAACGTTCTGACGCTCACAGCGATATAGGGCAAGGAGCAAAACACTTAGGGCGCGTCCACGACGTTTTGATGCTCTACGCCAAATCCTCTGGAACACAAACCTGGAATATGCAGTACACCCCGCTACCAACTTCTACAGTTGAGCAATGGTATCGACATATCGAAGAAGCGACAGGCAGAAGATACAACAAAGCGGACGTAACTGGGCCTGGTGGGGCAACCAAAGGAAATCCAGTTTACGAATGGAAAGGGATCACCCGTGCGTGGCGCTATAGCTACGAGTCAATGACGCAGCTTGAACATCAAAATAAGTTAGTCTACAGCAAAAGCGGCATGGTTTATCAAAAGCGATATTTAGACGAAGGCAAGGGTGTTTCTCTCCAGGATTTATGGACCGATATAAATATGGTTCGTGGCATACACAAAGATGGCGAAAGCGTGGATTATCCAACGCAAAAACCAGAAATATTGCTTGAACGCATAATAAATCTTTTAACCAATTCCGGCGATCTCGTGCTGGATTGCTTTTGCGGTTCTGGCACGACGGCTGCCGTCGCAGAAAAACTAGGGCGGCGCTGGATTACGTGTGACCTGGGGCGGTTCGCGATCCATACCGCACGCAAACGGCTGTTAGCAATCGAGGGCGTCAAGCCGTTCGTGGTGCAGAACCTGGGCAAATACGAGCGGCAGGTGTGGCAGGCGGCAGAGTTCGGTGAGAGTGCTGAGGCTCGACTGCGGGCGTATCGAACGTTCATCCTTGATTTATACCATGCCGAGCCGTATGAGGGTCACGTTTGGCTGCATGGTATGAAGGCCGGAAGGCTGGTTCACGTCGGCACGGTGGACGCCCCCATTGCGCAAAGCGACGTGACTCAGATCGCGGCAGAGTTCCGGCGCGCCATTGGCATAGGTGCGAACGCGCCGAAAGTGGCCGGGATCGATGTGCTCGGTTGGGATTTTGCGCTGGACGCCAACGAGACGATCCGCCAAACTGCGCAAGCCGCCGGGATCGATATTCGGTTCGTGCGGATTCCGCGTGAGGTGCTCGAAAAGAAAGCCGTCGAGCAAGGTGATATTCAATTTTTCGAGTTGGCAGCGCTGGCCGTCGAGGTTTGGACGGTCAAACGCGCCGTGTCGATCACGCTGACGGATTTCATGGTGCCACCGGACGACGTGCCGCAAGAGGTAATCCAGGCGGTCAAAAAGTGGGAGGCGTGGATCGACTATTGGGCAGTCGATTGGAACTTCCGCGAGGACACCTTTCATAACCAGTGGCAGAGCTACCGCACGCGCAAGGATCGCTCCCTGCAACTGAACATTTCGCACGAATACGATGAGCCGGGCGAGTACACCATCGTCGTCAAGGTGATCGATATTCTCGGCAACGACACGACGAAAGCAATTACGGTGCAAATCCAATAATGGAGGGCGGAAAATGGCTATTCAACAGCGCAAAGCATATCAAGACTTCATCGACTTTTTGATGTCGATGCCCGCACCTGGTCAGGTTGTAAAATATCGCATCTCTCCTCAAGAAGATGCGCGCATCAGTGAACTTCTACACGCCAATCAAAATCGCCGCCTGACCGATGCCGAAAACGCCGAATTAGATGACTATCAGGAAATCGGCCATTTGATCCAATGGACGAAAATACGCGCATTGGAAAAGCTGCAAGCGGGTCAGCATGAAGAAGCGCCAATCAATTTCTATCTTACAGCAGAAAAAGGTGTGTGACTATGCAAAAGGAGTCCCTACGCATTTACAATGAGATTGTCGATTTCATCACGGCGCAGCCCTCACTTGAAGATGTCGCAAACTTTCAGCTTTCCGAAGAAAACAATGTCTATATTCATGCGTTGTTGGATGCTAATCGAATCCGGCGTTTGACGGACGATGAGGCGAACGCTCTAGCCGCCTATGATCAAATCGAGCATGTGATGACCATGTTGAAAGCCACTGCACGCTTGAAGCAAAAAGAGCGTCGCGCGCTGAAAGCAGTGGAAAACACGTCACAATGACTTACATCCCAGAAGCATTGCGCCGTCAAATTGCGGTGCGAGCGAATTTTCACTGTGAGTATTGCTTGACGGGTCAGATCAATCGAACGAAACCGCATGAGGTCGATCATATCTATGCCGAAAAACATGGTGGAGCGACGGTCGCTGAGAACTTATGCCTGAGCTGCTACTACTGCAATCGCTATAAAGGCAGTGACCTATGCGGGCTTGACCCTGAAACGGGTGAGCCAGTCATGCTGTTTCACCCACGTCGCCAAGAATGGGGCACGCATTTCCGAATGGATGCTGGACGAATCACATGGCTATCGCCAACGGGCTATGCCACAATCTATTTGCTACAAATGAACGATCCGCTTCGAGTCATTGAACGTGAACTGTGGAGTCAATTGGACGACGAGTTGTAATGTCCAAACAAAAACATAACTCTGCTCAGCCCAACTTCCTCGAAAATTATGGTCATACCGCGCCTGCCGTCCCTGCTATCCGTGAGGCAGTTCGGCAATGGACGGCGAGCAACTACAAAGGCGCAACCGAGATCAGCCGTCGCTTGCTCAATTACTGGTTCAAAACCGATCACAAGCTGCCTACAGCGCATTTCAGGTGAGAAGCACTATAATCAAGAGATAAACAAGTGTTTGAGAAAGCAGGAACCGATAAACAGTTATTCGGCTGATTTACGGGAACGGGTGATTACAGCGTGGCAAAACGAGACCGAAACCCAGGCAGAAATAGCGACCCGGTTTGCTGTAAATGTGAGTACGGTGAAAGACTGGATCAAGCGTT
>Ga0209511_1003433_pt1 | contig 12136 bp, 11 predicted proteins | sample SSSSmetaG_FD_184141 | JGI IMG/M metagenome (GOLD analysis project Ga0209511, IMG submission 184141) | Glacier valley bacterial and archeal communities from Borup Fiord, Nunavut, Canada, to study Microbial Dark Matter (Phase II) - ​SSSS... | ecosystem: Environmental > Aquatic > Freshwater > Ice >... | reverse complement strand
AGACGACCATCAGCGGTCCCAAAAAGTTGTTCAAAAACTAAATGGGCAGGATTTAATAGTCATCCTGACGAACCATGTTCCATAGAACCTACATTCCAAGTTGTCTGCCATAATGCATTGGGGCCTGCTGTTATAAAAGAGGCGGGGTAGGGGTTCGATTGGGAATTGTCAAAAGAGATTTTCTTAATATCTGCTGCTGGATGGTGAATTCCTACTGAAGAGGATGGACCAGTTGTTAATCTGCTCCACCCTAAATAATACGGGTTGGCACCAGAAGCATTTTTTGGATCCTCGGTTAACCTTAATAGCGCAAAATCCGTTGCGCCTGAATTAGTCAAGACGGTCATACCCGCTGAAGTAGGGACGCCAGAAGATACGCTGTTAGTGCACGTTGCGCCCTCATAATTCCAGTAGACCATCCACGAAGGTGCACTGGGATTCGAAACAGCGTCGTAAACTGTCCCATAGCCAGCATTGAAACAATGATTTGCAGTCATAAGGTAAGGTTTAGAATCCTGTGCAGTGTTTTGAACTAAAAACCCTGTACAGGCAGACACAACATCGTTGACAACAAGGGCTACCGCATGCTTTTCCATTTGGCAGTCTACACCTTGTGGACAATTTATATTTACTTCGCAGTTAAACGATTGGAATGGGGGAAATCCATTAGGTGGTACACTATAGTTGTATGCGTCGGGTATTACAATTGACCTGTATGAGTGAACGACCTTACTAATAGAAATTACCGCCTTTGATCGAACATTTTTGGGTTCGACATATTCAAGAACGGTTTGCCTACCATAAATAAAAGAATTGGCCAAACCTTGAGAGTGTATACCGTCTCCTTTATTGTTTTTAGAAATTTATGCGCCAAGAACTTGCTTTTTATTTTCTGAGTGTAGAAAAATTTTTGATCCCTCTGGTAAGTAGAATCTGTCATAAATTAAGTTTATGCTTCTTGCTCCGATTGCAGCATAAATTCTTAAACGCCACATTCTATTTCAGTTAGTAAGGTATCCCAAACTCTGGAATTGTCCATGGTTATGTTTGTTAGGAAAGGATAGCCAAAGCGAAAGGGAAGGTTTTTTTCATTCCTAGCCCTATCGGAAGCAGCAATAGCAACCGTATCGATTTGCGGTAGCTCTATTGTGGGAATTTGTTCTTTTGAATGATAACGTTTTAAATTCGAAGCAGAAACATTGAAGGAGACAGGAGTTTCATTTGTGACGATCTGACAAAAACTCGGGATAAAATGAAGCATCAAAATTAAAACCGAAAAAAATTTAACCGCTGCCCACAAGGGTAATTTATTTTTCATGGCGTGAAATTTTAATTTTTCTTAATCATTATAACACTACTGGCTTTAGTGATGGAAAAAAGTTGTAACGTATCGCCGGATAGTTGATACGACCTCATTTTTTTAAGAAGATTTATGTATTGTTCCTTGGGAGCCAAAAACTCAAGAGTTTGTTGGTTCGAGGTCAGCTGCTTTATACTAAGTCCATTTTGCGGATAAACGGAAAAGAATCCCGAATAAACGTACTGGCCAGTATTGCCTTTAATTGAATCCCCCTGAAATGAAGCGCTGATTAAAAAAGAACCTAAGCTTGTTCGTTGTCCAGAATCAATGAAAGTGGTAACTATCCAACTGCCAAATAATGCTGGAGGTGGAGGTATTTCCTGTTTGTAACAGGCCTGAATGGTAAACAAAAAAATCAGTAAGCATACTATGAAGCTATTTTTTTTCGTTTTTTTCATTTGTTGCTGGTTTTAATAACAGATTTTTAATACATCAAGTTATAAAACAATTGTCATAAGCAGCTGCGTGATTAATTATAATATATCTGTGACTAAACAATAATTAATGCTTGGATAAACCCGATCTGTCGCCTCCTTCCCCTGGTCGCAAAAATGCTTTGCTCGCCGTCGCCGTCAAGGCTATACAAGCTCGCTGCGATCGGCCTCGACAGCTGGGCTCACTCGCGAAAAAGCGGCTTAAGGGAAGGTGGCCGGAAAGCTGGGCAGGGTTTAAATTATGCCGTTTCTATTATTTCCTCGCCTTCTACTACTTTGGGCGTTGCCCCCAGGATGGCATTTGCCTCGTCTTTAATCATTAAGTAGTTCCGGTATATAGTTTTAGAGCTTACTTCATGGATCTCGTCCAGGGGAACGGCCCTGTTGACTTTGGTCTGCGCTACGGGCAATGATATCCATGAAAATCTTCGTGGAGCAGGTTACTATCAATAAAATACTTAATTCCCATCCAATGAATACTTCACAAACAGTACTCTTTCAAATCTTTGAATATTTAAATTCCTACACATAAAATTAAGTGTATTCGATTTGTAGGGTTCAATATAATCGTTTGATTAAAATAACCCTGTCATTTTTACATTAAATTTTACGCTTTGAAAGTGCTTTTATTTTTGCGGGTGTGCTGCAGGTCATTAAACAAATGCGTTGGTTTTTATAATACATTACTACTTTTTGTACCAATAAATTAAACCGTGTCAGTCAGGTTTACTAGTTCTGGCGAAACGTATAAATAATTCAGCAATTGATGTTGCCTGACCATGTTGCTGTATAAATTGGAAAGGTCGGTCAATTGAAAGCCCTTTTATATCGATTATGCGGCATTCATTGTTTTTGAGCTCTTTTGATATGGCATTAACCGACAAAAATGCCAGGCAGTTACTATGTAATAAATAGGATTTAATACTTTCTGTTGATCCTAACTGCATTTCCACATTCAGATCTGCTATTTTTATCTGATAGTTTTGCAAAGCATGGGCCAAAACATCAAGGGTACCTGAACCAGGCTCCCGTAATAAGAAGGGGTAATTTTTTAACTCTTCAGGCTTTATCGATTCCTTTCTGATCAGATTATTACCAATTGCGGCAATCAGAACAAGCTCATCTTTGAGGTAAGTTTCATATTTGATCAGGGGGTTGCGCGAAATGCCTTCAATAATGCCCACCTCAATTTCTTTATGCAGAAGTGCCTGTTCAATTTCTTCAGTATTACCAGTTATAAGCTGTACCTGAATATCCTTGAATTTTTTATGAAAAAGGGCAAGTACCGGGGGGATGACATATTGGGCAACAGTTGTACTTGCTCCGATCCTTAAAATGCCATGATGCTGTTTGACCAGTAAATTCATATCATATTCCAGCTCCCTGTAAACGGTTAGAAGCTTGTCTGCATATGCAAGCAAAACTTCACCTGCAGGTGTAAGTAAAATCTTTTTATTGCCACTACGTTCAAATAATGAAGTTTTATAAGCTGATTCCAGCTCTTTTATATGTTTTGTTACGGCTGGCTGGCTGATATAAAGCTCTTTTGAGGCTTTCGTGAAATTCAGTCTCTTAGCAACTGTGTAAAAAACCTGGAGGCGAAAATCCAACATAATCAAGTAATATATTTAATGTAAATGTTAGCATATATTGCCAGTTTTTCACCTGAAAATACAATTAGGCCGAGGGAATTACAGAAGTTTCCGTTGCTCTAGATTAATCTTCTCGCTTCCAGGTCTCAAATCATATTATGACTGGCCTTGCTATATTTTTAATTACCTGTGCTGTAACATAAACAGTTTCGATAATTATCATTGTTGTATGTATGCTTTACTGTCAGATCAACATATAGCCTTATTAATATACTAACAAGGTGGTTTTACGGGTGATCTGAAACCGGATCAACAACCGTATCATTCTTTTATTTGTTTGATAATCTTTAGTTATCGTTGATCAGATTTTAATATGAAAATATCGGTGTTTTACTATTGACTTTTGAGTATTCTAAAATACCAGAGATGAATACAACTACACTACCGGTTTCTTGTAAGACAGGTTTAATTTTAAATGTTTCACCAAATACGAGTAAATTTATTTTTCTCGTTGGCATTGCAGTTTGCTGTACCCCTTTTATAAGCCCGGCAATTTCTCTTTTTATGGGTTTATTAATTGCACAATTTACAGGCCACCCATTTATTCAGTTTAATCATAACGCAACACAGACCTTGCTACAGTTTTCAGTTGTGGGTCTGGGTTTTGGTATGAACGTACAGAGTGCCATGCAGGCCGGAAAAGAGGGAATCCTTTTTACAATAGTATCTATTACCGGGACTTTAATTTTCGGCGCCCTTATGGGGAAATGGTTAAAAATCGAACATAAAACTTCATTCCTGATATCTGCAGGTACTGCAATATGCGGGGGAAGTGCAATAGCTGCAATTTCACCGGTTATCAAAGCAGAAGAGAAGCAGATTTCTGTAGCCCTTGGTTGTGTGTTTATCCTGAATTCTATTGCGTTATTTGCGTTCCCGGCAATTGGACATTATTTAAATTTATCTCAGACTCAGTTTGGTTTATGGTGTGCGATTGCCATACATGATACCAGTTCAGTAGTAGGAGCAGCCAGTAAATTTGGCCCTCATGCCCTTGAAGTTGCCACAACTGTCAAACTTGCCCGTGCTTTGTGGATTATCCCTGTTGCGTTTATGTCAACCTTTATTTTTAAGAATAAATCAAAGAAGATTAAAATTCCATATTTCATCGGAATCTTTGTGCTGGTCATGATCGCCAATAGCTATATACCTGCCCTAAAAATGATCAGCCCATTGATGGTTACCATAGCCAAAGCAGGTTTGACCCTTACACTTTTTTTAATAGGTGCGGGCTTATCAAGGCAAGTGGTCGTTTCTGTAGGCGTAAAGCCTCTTTTTCAAGGTGTTGTACTCTGGATCTCTATTTCTGCAGTCGCACTCTATGCCGTAATGCACCTTTCAGCTTAAGCTGGGCGTCTTTTGTCATAAGCCTTAATTAATTCCAGGAAATAATTTATTAAAATGAATAATGCGATAATTTTGATTAGTTTAAAATTACCCCCTCCATTTAATCAATAATTAATTTATTACTAATCAATTTTTACCGTATGAATAAATTTAAACGTTGGGGTATAGCCCTGGCAGGCGTTTTATTGCAAATTGCTCTAGGCTCTGTATATGCCTGGAGTGTATTTAAAGCACCACTTGCCAAGCAGTTCAATTGGAATATTTCTCAAGTAACGCTCACATTTACCATTTCGATTCTTGCTGTTGGTTTTGCAGCCTATTTTGGGGGCCTGTGGATTAAAAAAGTGGGGCCCCGTGTTGTTGCTATGACTGGTGGTGCCCTGTACGGAGGTGGTATTTTCCTTGCCAGTTTCTCTAGTATTGGCTTATGGTGGCTATATCTTTCTTACGGGTTGATTGGTGGAATAGGTTTGGGCTTTGCCTATATCGTTCCAATATCTGTGCTTGTTAAATGGTTTCCTGAACGACGTGGTTTAATGACAGGTGTCGCAGTTGGAGGTTTTGGTGCAGGTGCTCTGCTTACTGCTCCCATAGCTACTCGCCTGATTCATAGTGTTGGGGTTTTACAAACGTTCGCCTGGTTAGGCATCGCCTATTTGATTCTGACTTTGATAACAAGTTATTTTCTGCAAAATCCACCCGAGGGTTATGTTCCTGAAGGATTTACACTTCCGGAAACACAAACTGGTTCAAGTTCAGTTAGCGCTTTTACATTGCCAGAGGCATTAAAAACGTGGCAGTGGTGGGGTTTATGGTTGCTACTATTTCTAAATGCTTCAGCAGGTATTTCTATAATCTCCCAGGAGGCTTCGATGTTTCAGGAGTTTGCCGGCATCAGTGCACTAGTTGCGGCTGGAATGATCGGAATTGTTAGTTTGGGCAATGCTTTTGGCCGCGTGTTCTGGGCATGGATATCAGATTCTGTAGGTAGAAAAACCACTTTTGCAATTATGTTCGGTTTACAGGTAGTATTATTCTGGTTTTTGCCAAGTTTTCATACAGTTACCAGTATCACCCTGGTTGTATTCCTTGTACTGATGTGCTATGGAGGCGGTTTTGGTACGATGCCATCATTTGTCGCAGATTATTTTGGTACCACCAACGTAGCCTCAATATACGGTCTGATGTTAACGGCCTGGGGCTTTGCAGCTGCTTTTGGCCCTTTGTTAATTGCTAATCTACGACAGTCTTCAGGTAACTTTACGAGCGGTCTGCATGTTATTGCAATCGTTATGGCTGTTTCAGTGCTAGTACCGATTTTTGTAAAGCCACCTGTAAAGCTTGTTGAAAAGGCGGTTTAATAGAGAGTTCTAATTTTAATCTAGATAGCAGTTAAAATAGGGGTAAAATTAGAAACCGTTTGATTTGGATCAAATTTAAATCAAACGGTTTTTTTATGCGGTCACTTTAGTATCAGAATTTTGAAAAATCAGAATTCCTGGTTTTCCAGTTTATCTAATAAAATGATCATGTTATTTAATCTCTGTGATAAATTTATGATGTGTTAAGGTTAGAGGTTTTTATAATCTTCTCTGACAGGGCTGAAAAGGTCAATTAACTTGCAATCAGTGATAGCACGACCACTATGTTCAGCATTAGGCGGAATGGTTGCAAAAAGACCGGTATCTAAAGTCTGAGGAATTCCGTTTACCGTTAATTCAAACTGACCTTCAATCACAAAACTGCACTGTTCATGAAAATGCTTGTGGGTCTTTAACGTATACCCGGCTTTTACCTCTATAAAATTTATGGTATTGTTTGCGGTATGAATGAGTTTTGAAAAAAACCCCGGTGCTATTTCCTTAGCCTCAATTGAAGAAAATGTGTGAAAAATTGTGGTATCCATCTGTCTATTCTATAAAAAGCTAAAATAGCTGATTGCTGCAAGAATAGCAGCAATGAGAGTACTTAAAAAATTAACCTGATCATTTTTTAGTAAACCTTTTCTTTCAAAGCCAGCACCAAGTAAAGAATCTGCCAGATTTCCGGCTATGCCTGCCAGCATAATTATAAGGAGAAGAATCGAAAACCCATATCCCAGGCTATAAATGACGGCTATTAATAGTGCCCCCAAGGCCCCGATCAGCGTGCCCTCAAGGCTAATTACTCCGTCAAGACCTTTTTGATCTTTTTTTATAGTCAGGCAGTTGTAAAAGTTTTTCCCGTAGAGAGTTCCAAGCTCTGAAGCCAGTGTATCAGCAGTAGCTGAAGCAAGACTAGAGGCCATCATTAATAGGAGGCAGGTTTGCTGAGCAGGATACAGCATAATACCCAGACCGCATAGCCCGGCTATTCCTCCATTGGCAAATACCTGACCAGCGGTTCTGCCTGTCTTTACCGCGTTCTCGAAAAATAGGTCTTTCTTAATTTTACGCCCCCATTGCGTTGCTATTATACCCGTTATGAAAAATAATACGAGCATACTCAGACCTGTATTGCCAGCACCCAGAAAAATAAATACCCCAATTATACCACCTGTAAAGGCGCCCAACGGGCTAAGCTTTTTGAGTAAGATACTCCCAAGCATGCCAGTAATCAAAATCAGACCGGGTAAAATAATATTGGCCAGGTAAAGGTCATAGGTGTTTCCACCGGTAGTCGAAGATGGTATAATCCTGTTGAAATTAAAAATACTGAGTAATTCTATCAGTTTACCTTTAATGGTATGATTAAAAAGCATGTTTAATTTGCCAGGTAGCTTAGCTGATTAAAATGAATTTTACGCACCTCAGAAAAACCCAGAGAATCATACACCTTTATAGCTCGCTCATTAGCACTTCTAACGTGTAGGAAGGGAATGTTTCCCTGGTCAATATTTTTATTTGCTATCTGAGCTGTGAGTAATCTTGCATAGCCACGGCCTGTATAATCAGGATGTGTGCTGACTGCAGAAATTTCTGTGAACCCTGTCATTTTAAGTCTTTCTCCAGCCAGGGCTACTAGTTTATTATTTTTTCTTATCCCGATATATCTACCCAACAGGTAGGTATCGCTGTAAAAAAAACCTGGTTGTATTAGATTTACAAGCTCCAGCATTTCGGGAGCATCGTGGGCATCTAGCTCAATAATTGTTTCCCTAGCTGAAAGCTCAATATAGCTGGTTTGTGTATAGACCATTTGAAGACATTCGATCGCCGCTTTTAGTTCCCAGGCTTCTGGCAGAGTGGGTATCGTGCCAACCATATAAATATGTTCGCCCGGGGTGACAATGGCTTTAATATCATTAAGATCTGCTTGCTCAGGGTTTTCACAACCCATTACTTGTAAGATAGAAGAGGGATATCTTTTCATTACATCGTCACCTATTCTCATATTTCTGTGCACGGTTTCAAGTGAATGCCATACTGGATTAATTAATAAATCATAGGTATGAATATTTTTCATCCGGCAATTTAGGATAATTGCTCCGAATGCCATTCTTACACCAAAATCAGTTCATCACCTTCTAAAGGTTCTTCTAATTTATTCTTGCGCTAACAGGTAGTTTACTGAAACTGCTCTCGTCCAATCTTATTTTTTTTTAAAAGCAGGTAATTATAGGCTTGGTGAGCATGGCAGGTTTCTCACAGGGTCCCAGACAAACAGATCATTCAGCCGATCAATTAATGTAACTTTAAATCAGACTGAAGATTTTATTTATACTGGTCACCGATCTATTCTTCTGATTATTGCCTTATCAGTTTTGATCAAAAGCCACCATAAAAGCGTAGCTTTCTAGATGAAAATTGCGTGGTTCTACTTTTTTTTCTGTTTCCAGCTGACGTTTATTTATGCTCTGTCAGCTTCAAAAAAGCGCCTCGAAGATGGGTCTTATATATCCCGGCTGCTAATGGATAAAAAGGGGACCCATAGGGCCTGAGCCTTGTAGCCTTTTGCTGAATGATGAACGCATGAGCCATCTGATCTTTTGGGCTATCTACTGGTCTCTCCTGATGATATGAGGTACTATGACTGAAAACAGGAAATTTGAAGAAAGCTTATTTATCAACGATGAAGTTATTGCAGTTAATCAGTAAGGTGATTATTTAAGAGAACTGATAAATGATAGCCAGAAGTGAATTTGGTTTCCGGCTGTGGCAACGGAATCTGCCGAAGTATCAACTTTGACAAAGGCACTATTCCATGAATCTTCTGACATGCCAATAAAAGCTTCTAATATTGCGTTGTTTGATCTGACAGATAAAGCCCGTGCAATTAAATTTTTAGTTACAACACTCAACTCAAAAAAAAATATGCTGTGAGAGATTTATTGCAAAAGAAAGATCTTGAAACTTTTAAAATAGAGCGTAATAAACGAATTGCTGCCGATCAAACAGCATTAGTAAAACTTACATCGATAAACTGATGATGGAAAATGCCGCCTTACTAAATGCGATTATCCAAAATGCCATTGACGGCATCATTACTATTGATGTTCATGGACTTATTGAAACTATTAACCCTGCTGGCTGTAAGTTATTTGGGTATTTACCAAAAGAAGTCATTGGTAGAAATGTGTCTTTTCTGATGCCTACCCCAGATAAAGAGCAGCATACTGATTACCTGCATCGTTACCAGCAAACAGGAGAGGCACATATCATTGGAGTTGGACGTGAAGTCAGTGGTTTGCGAAAAGATGGCTCTATTTTTCCGTTTAGGCTTGGCGTGAGTGATGTTCAATTTGCTGACCGAACGATTTATACAGGTTTTATTCACGACCTGAGCCGGCAAAAAGAAGCTGAGGCCCAGTTAAAAGAATATGCCACTTATCTCGAACGGGTAGTTAGAGAACGCACTCAGGCTTTGACTGATACAGTAACAGCTTTGCGCCAGGCAAAAGAAGAGGTAAGCCAGGCACTTGAAAGAGAAAAACAGCTTGGAAAGCTGAAAATGCGTTTCGTTTCTATGGCATCTCATGAATTCAGAACTCCGCTGAGTGCGGTACAGCTTTCAGCCTCATTAATTGATAAATATGCTTTTCCATACGGGAACACTAATATTAATAAGCACGTTGGTAAAATAAAAACAGCGGTCATAATTCTAACCACTATTTTAAATGATTTTCTTTCCCTTGAAAAGCTTGAGGTAGGCAGGGTCGAACCTGTTTTTATTCGTTTCGACCTTGTAAATTTTTCAACAGAATTGACAGAGGAAATGCAAATTTTGGTTAAAAACAATCAGGTGATTTTATATAAGCATAAGGGGATTTTTAAAGAAGTATTCCTTGATCCAAATATTTTAAAATATTGTATCATAAATCTTCTTTCAAACGCAATTAAATATTCAGCAGAGGGCACTTTAATCGAATTTACAACAGAAATTACTCCTACCGCTTATCTTATTACGATCAAAGATCGGGGTATAGGAATACCTGAATCTGCTAGTAATCATTTATTTGAACCCTTCTACAGAGCCAATAATACGGGTAATACACCGGGCACTGGCTTGGGCCTGAATATTGTTAAACGTTATACCAGACTAATGAAGGGTGATGTCAGCTATACCAGTGAAATTGAATCTAGCACCATATTTAAAATTGTATTTGTCAATCACGACTCGATAAAATAACGTAAAGAGAAATTTTCAATTAGCATCCGGTTCACCCCTGAGTCAATTTTAAGAACCATGAGTAAGAAAGTCCTGATTATTGAAGACAATACTGATATCCGTGAAAATATAATTGAGATTCTTAGGTTAGCTGGCTTCTATGTTTATGCAGTTGATAATGGGAAAGCCGGAGTTGAACTGGCAATCAGCGAACTTCCCGATATTATCTTGTGTGATATCATGATGCCTGACCTGGATGGTTACGGAGTGCTACATATGCTTACGAGAAATCAGTATACTGTAGCCATTCCTTTTATTTTCCTGTCAGCAAAAGCTGAGCGACTTGATTTAAGAAGGGGAATGGAACTTGGTGCAGATGATTATCTGACCAAACCGTTTGATATTCTTGAATTGCTGACCGCAATTGATATCAGACTTAAGAAGAATGAAATACATCAGTTAGTTTTTAGTAAATCACTCGACAGATTAGATAGGCTGATCAATAAAAAAGGTGGGCTTGAAGAGCTTAAAAAAATTACCAAAGAACGTAAGGTCAAGCAGTTTAAAGCAAATCAGGTTATTTATTTTGATGGTGATATCGGGCATGGTTTATACCTTGTCATTAGTGGAAAAGTAAAAACTATTAAACTTGCTCATGATGGCCGTGAGTTAATGACGCGAATTTATACAACAGATGATTACCTGGGTATCAACGCCATTTTATTAAACCAGCCTTATGCTGAAACAGCTACAGCCCTAGATAATTGTGTAATGTGCTTCATTCCAAAAGATCAGATTGACCAATTACTAACTAATTATCCTGATGTAGGGAAAGAATTTATCAGATTATTAGCCAATGATATTCACGTTAAAGAAGAGCAACTTGTAGAAATGGCTTATCATTCTGTCAGAAAAAAAATGGCTGCTGCATTAATCAGACTCTCAGGCCTTCAAATAGCCGATACGGAATGTTTTAAAATCACGCGTGAAGACCTTGCCGCTATGTCTGGCATGGCGCTTGAAACTGTTAGCAGAACATTATCAGATTTTAAAGAAGAAGGTCTCATAGGTAAAAAAGGAAGTCTGATCACCGTGCTCGATTTATTAAGACTGGAACAGATGAAAAATTAAAGTTACTGATGTTTTAATCTTATTAATATCAGTTTCAGTAATCCTGAATTTCATCTTTATTTCTACAAATTTGACTACAATCATTTGGTGATCTGATCTTACTCATATGTATGTTTAATAACAGGAGATAGTTTTGGATACTAATTATCACAAAATGTCTGACTTTAGATTGATCCAAAAATATAATGTGCCGGCTCCCCGGTATACAAGTTATCCAACGATGCCTTACTGGAATCCTGAAACCTTTAAAAGCGCATACTGGCAACAATCTGTTAAGACTACCTTTAATCAGTATAATGATTCATGTGGGATAAGTATCTACATACATTTGCCTTTTTGTGAAGATTTATGTACTTATTGCGGTTGTAATACCAGAATTACTAAAAATCATCAGGTTGAGCTGCCGTATATCGCAGCCTTATTGCATGAATGGGAAATGTATCGTGGTTTAATGGTCAACACACCCGTGATCAAAGCGATTCATCTGGGAGGAGGCACACCCACCTTTTTTGAAGCTGAAAACCTGAAACTATTAATTAATGGGTTGCTTACTGGCTCAATCATACATTCAGATGCTGATTTTAGTTTTGAGGCACATCCTGGAAATACCAGTATCAAACACCTAC
>Ga0209511_1003431_pt1 | contig 12139 bp, 8 predicted proteins | sample SSSSmetaG_FD_184141 | JGI IMG/M metagenome (GOLD analysis project Ga0209511, IMG submission 184141) | Glacier valley bacterial and archeal communities from Borup Fiord, Nunavut, Canada, to study Microbial Dark Matter (Phase II) - ​SSSS... | ecosystem: Environmental > Aquatic > Freshwater > Ice >... | reverse complement strand
AAATGCCGCAAAACCTGCTGCTGCAAACACCCACCAGCTTATATCAACGCCGTAGGCAAAATCCTGTAACCATTTATGCATTGCCCACCATGCAACAGGAAATGCGAAAACACATGCAATAAGCACCAGTAATAAAAAATCTTTTGAGAGCAAGGTTACTATATTTGATATGGTTGCGCCTAATACTTTCCGTACGCCAATTTCTTTGATGCGTTGTTCCGCCATAAAGGTTATCAAACCAAATAAACCAAGACAGGCAATCAGTACTGCAAGTACTGTAAAAACAATAGCGAGTTTACCGGCACGCTGTTCGCTGCGGTACATTTCATTAAATGAATCACTAAGAAAGCGATACTTAAAAGGCAAACCGGGAGCATGTGCTTTCCATTTGTCTCCAATTTGCTTTATTAGATCGGGCGCATTTGCAGCTGTTATTTTAAAGGAGGTAAGCCCCGTGCTGCCGCCCAAGTGCATGCATAATGGCCCTATATTTTGGCGAAGCGATTCAAAATGAAAATCTTTTACAATACCAATAATTTGTCTTGGCAACAGCGAATTGTCGCCGGGTATATTAGAAGGTATATAAATATTTTTTCCAACAGCATCATTGTAACCCAGCAATTTGGCAGTTGTTTCTGTAATGAGGAGCGCACTTGAATCTGTTCCAAAATCTTTTGAAAAATTTCTGCCCTTTACTATTTCCATCCCCATTGTTTTTATATAATCATAATCAATGACCCATGTCTGCATATCAATTCCACTTTTTGAATCCATTACCGCTTCTTTGGAATAGGTATTATCGCTGCGTGATGAGTTGCTAACAGGAATAAATGCACTGATGGTGCCACTGCTTACACCTTGTAATGCAAGCACATCGTTTTTAAATGCCTGTACATTATTGTTGAGTGCATAAGTACCGTCAATAACCAACACCTGGTTTTTATTAAACCCAAGTTTTGTTGTTTGAATATAATGAAGCTGGTTGTAAACTATAATGGTGGCAATGATAAGCATGATGGAGGTTGCAAACTGAAAAACCACCAGTACGTTGCGCAGGTTACTTTTTTTAAAACCTGTGCCGGCATTGCCTTTTAAAACAACAACAGGTTTAAAACCCGAAAGGAAAAACGCCGGGTAACTCCCTGCCAGTAAGCCTACAAAAAAAGGAAGCAGTATAATAAAAGGAAGTATTTTTATATTGAGCAAACCATTTACCGACAATGATTTTGTGGCAACATTATTAAACAGGGGCAGCACAAACCAGGCGAAAACAACAGCAATCAAAAGAGAGATGCAGGCAGTAACTGTAGATTCAACAAGAAACTGTACAATCAATGTTTTTCTTTCGGTACCCAGCACCTTGCGTATGCCTACTTCCTTTCCACGGTTGGCACTTTGCGCCGTACTCAGGTTCATAAAATTAATACAGGCGATGATAAGTATAAACAACGCAACAGCAGCAAATATATAAATGTACTGGATATTTCCTGATGGGCTTAACTCAAAAGTATAATCGCTGTACAAATGTATTTTTGTGAGTGGCATCAACGAATATTCTATAATATTTCCCGCCTTTTTAAATTCATCCATACTGTTTATATGCATGTACTCTCTGGCCTGGGGTAAAACATAGTTATCAATATATTTTTCAAAGTTTTTTTGAAAGGCTTTATAATCAGTTCCGGGTTTTAGCAATAAGTAAGTATAAAAATTATGGCTGGTAAGCTGCCCCCACTCGTAGTTATTATTCTTCATGGAAAACAAGAAATCAAAATGAAAATGACTATCGTGGGGAATGTCATTTATTACCGCGGTTACGGTATAGGGCACAGTAGTTTCTCCGTTTTTTACTTCAATTATTTTCCCCAGAACATGAGTGCTGTTAAAATATTTTTTTGCTGTTGACGCGGTTACCACTACAGTATTGGGGTCATTCAATGCCGTTTTGGTATCGCCTTCAATAACAGGAAGGGTAAAAACATCAAAGAAAGTAGAATCGACATTTGCTACATTTTTTTCATCAATAAATTCATTCCCTTTTTTAATAAATTTATCCCCGCCATTGGTATAAAGGCGTGTATACTCCTCTACCTGTGGATAATCTTTTTTAAGCAACTGCCCCATCATATCAGAAGTTTGGGTCATGTGCAGGTTAGCCCCGCCAATACGAAAATCAGTATTGATGCGGAAAATGCGGTCTGCATTTTTATAAAAACGGTCGTAGCCCAGTTCATCTGTTATATAAAGTGCAATCAGCAAACAGGTGCAAAGACCAATAGCAAGACCAAAAATATTTATAGCACTATACCCTTTATTTTTCCAAAGGGTTCTTACAGCAATTTTTAAATAATTTTTTATCATGTTTTGGCCTTGTAAGCGTTTACGGGTTTTTGTATTTTATTTTTTTATAAGGAGTTGAGGCCCCTTTTTTGTTTTGTTGCTATAGCATTCTTCATTCTCATTTTCTTCTGTATCTCTTTTCAATTATCTCATTAGCCAATCATAATTGGAGTATGCATTTGCCTCCGTGCGGCGTGTATAGAAGCTACTCTTACTCACTCCTCAAACTCTTCACCGGGTTCATCAATGCTGCCCTTATGCTTTGATAACTTACTGTAACCATTGCAATGATGATGGCCAGCAAACCTGTTGCTGCAAATACCCACCATTGGATATTTATCCGGTAGGCAAAATCTTTTAACCAGTTATTCATAGCATACCATGCAATGGGCGATGCAATTACAATGCTAATAAATACCAGTTTTACAAAATCTTTACTAAGCATGGTTACAATGCCCTGCACACTTGCACCCAGTGTTTTGCGCACACCAATTTCTTTTATGCGCTGCTCAATCATCAGCATTGCAATAGCAAATAAACCCATGCAACTGATGATAATGGCAATGCCTGCTGCAATGCTGTAAATGGCGGACAATTGTTGTTCTTTTTTAAACCAACGCTCTGTATTTTCATCCAGAAAGGATCCCTGGAATTCTTTACCAGGCAATTCATTTTTCCAGAATTTTTTCACCTTGTCCATCATGCTGATCATATTGCCTGGCTTTAGGCGCAGTAAGGCATAGCTCATGGAAGTACTGTGACCAATCTGCATGGTAAGCGGATCTACTTTTTCGTGCAGCGAGTACAAATGAAAATCAGGAATAACGCCGACCACCTGCAACTTCGGTTGCGAAGTATCAGGCCATATAAATTTACCAACCACCTCTTTATCACCCATTTGTTTTGCCATACTTTCGTTGATGATGACGGAGGTGGCTGAGTCTGTGGCAAAGGCTTTATCGAAATCCCTGCCTGCAATCAATTTCATATCCAGTGTTTTCAGGTAACCATAATCAACATACAGCCAGTCGGTTTGTATGGCTTTATCGCCATAATCAAAACCATAGCTCTGTCTGTAGCCGCTATTGTCCAACCCATCACCAATATTGATACTGGTACCCGAAATGGCCACAACATTTGGATCCATCAAAAACTGGTTACGCATTTTTTCAATAAATTTTCCCCCTTCTATACTGCTGCTAATGGGTACGCTTATCACCTGCTGCTTATCAAATCCCAACGGCATCTTACGCATATAATTGAGTTGCTGCAATACAATAACGGTGCTACAGATCAGTAAAATGGCGATGGAGAATTGTATTACAATTAACCCGTTGCGAAGGCCACCACGTTTTTTTAACGTAAGCTTTCCTTTTAAAATTTCAATGGTATTAAAACCAGCCATTACCAGCGCAGGATAGCCGCCGGATATCAGTGACACCAGCAGGAAACAGCCCAGTATACAGAGCAGGGTAAACGGTTGTGCTATAAATGAAAAGGGCAATAATGTATTGAACAGGGAGCGGAAAGACGGTAATAAGAGATAAGCAATCAGCAAACCGATGATAAAAGCGATGGCGCAGATGAGTAATGATTCACCCCATATTTGTAAAAATAGTTGGCGCTTATTGGCACCGATAGATTTGCGTACCCCCACTTCTTTTGCCCTGGTAAAAGAACGGGCAATAGACAGGTTGATAAAATTTATACTCGCAATGAGCATGATAAAAAATGCCAGTAAAAACAACGTGTACACATACATTTTTTTAGTACCCCCTGTGCTGTTATCAAAAAAGTGAACATCTTTTAAAGGCGTTAATAATAAAGTAGCATAGTTGCCGGATTTGTCAGGCTTAACATTTAATTTCTTAATGTCTTCCGGACTGAGTGGATTGTTTTTAGCAAAAAAAGACTGTATCCTTTTTTCAAACTTGGCCTGGCTTACGTTATCTGCCAGTTGAATAAATACCATGTGTTGCTGGTTGTTCCATTCGTTTTTATTTTCAGCATAATCTCCGGCATTTTCTATACGGATAAAGCCATCGTACTGAATGGAAGAATTATCCGGAAAATCACTGATAACGCCGGTTACAATAAAATTAGTCCATGCATTGTTGAGCTTTACCTGTACCGTTTTGTTCATCGGGTCTTCTGTGCCAAAAATAGCTTTCGCCATGTGCTGGCTGATGACAATATTACTAAGGTCATTCAGGGCAATTTCTGCGTTGCCCGATACCATCGGGAAAGAAAACATTTTTAAAAAATCGGGGTCGGTAGTCTGGATACTTTTGTTATAATTTTTGCCATGGTAACGAATGGCACCACTGCCATATTTAATCCTGGCAGCATACTTTATTTCTGAAAATTCCTTTTTCAAAGTGGGTGCCAACGGATAGGCCATAGAGTTGCCATACCTTACCCCTTCGGCAGTTTGCACCTGGTTAAGAGTACGGTAAATATTTTTAGTATTGGTATGAAAACCGTCGTAGGAAAGATCAAAATAAGCAGCCAGAAAAACCAACATGCTGCTGCTAAACGCAACTATTAGACCTACAAGGTTAATGGCCGTGTAGGCTTTGTGTTTTTTAAGATTGCGCCAGGCAATTTTTAAATAGTTTTTAAACATTGTATAATCTTTAAAGGATTAATTTTTGTAAATTTGATTTGTATAAAAAATTAAAAAAATGGAACGTATTGTTATTGAGGTGGCTGATGCTACTGCAAAAAAGTGGAAGTCTTCTTCTCCCAAACTGAGGGAGGAAATTGCTCAGAAAATAGATATACGCCTGGCAAAAGAACTGATGATTGATTCTAAAGAAGAGTTCAAACTTTTTTTGGATGAAATAAGTGCAACCCTGCAGGAACGTGGACTTACCGAAGACTCTCTTAACGATATCCTGAAAGATAATGAGTGATATTTTTGTTTTTGACACAAACAGTTTAATCAGTGCTGCGTTAATTTCAACTTCAGTGAGCAGAGAACCATTGGACAAAGCGATTACATTAGGAGAACTGGCAATTTCAAAATCAACTTTTGATGAATTGATTGAAGTAATTTTCAGAAAGAAATTTGATAAATATTTCCCAGATGAAAATGAACGATGGGCAGTCATAAAAAATATTGAACTAAATGCCATCCTTCTTTTACCTGATATTTCTGTAACAGCCTGCAGAGATACTAAAGACAATAAGTTTCTTGAATTAGCTGTTTTCGCTACTGCCGCCTGCCTTATATCCGGAGATAAAGACCTGCTTGTATTGCATCCATTTAGAAACATATCCATTATAAATGCCGTTGATTTTATAAACAATTTTTAGTCTAACCTTATTCGCTCCGCAAACTTTTCACGGGATTCATCAATGCCGCTTTAATGCTTTGAAAACCTACAGTAAATATTACAATGATGATGGCGATTACACTCGTTAACAACAACATCCACCATTTTATTTCAATCCGGTAAGCAAAATCATTTAACCATTTACTCATAGCATACCATGCAATGGGCAGGGCAATAATGCTGGCAATAAACACCAGTTTTAAAAAATCTTTTGAGAGCATGGTCACAATATTTTGTATGCTGGCCCCCAACACTTTTCTTACACCGATCTCTTTTACTTTTTGTTTTGCCAGTAATGAAATCAATCCGAACATACCCATGCTTGCTACCAATATAGTAAGGAAGGCAATAAAGTTGGTGGTAGTTAAAATGCCGTTGAGCAAGGTGTATTGGTTGTTCACCAGATCGCTCATATAGTTATATTTAAAAGGCCTGCGGCTGGGCATGTCTGCAAAATCATGTTGCAATTTTTCCAGTAATTTCTTTTGATAAGGAGGAGCTGCATTGATGCTTAAATAATTATTGTATCCCAGTTTTTGCTTGCCATTGTACCAATGCATCAAAGGCTCAATAGCACCTTGTGTGTTTTGATAATTGAAGTCGTCCATTACACCAATTACAGTAAAAGTTTCATTGCCACCTTTGGACACCAATTTTTTCCCCAGGGCTGATGTCCATCCAAAAGCCTTCATCGCTGTCTTATTAATGATGACCGATTTTTCTTCGCTGGCCGCCAATGCGTCATCAAAATCACGCCCTTCCACCAGGGGCACTTCAAATGTTTTTAAATAACCTGCATCTGCCCCGGCATGCCTGAATTTTATTTCTTTACCACTGGCAGTTTCCATGTAAATGTTATAATTATCCCAATAACCGGTTGGGATAGTTTGTGCCGTGGAAAATGCTCTTACACTGGGATTGTCCTTTAGCTGTTGAAGCAGGCTCTCAAAATGCACACCTGCTGTTTGGGAGTTTCTGAATGCCAGGTCGGTATTTACAATTACTACATTTTCTTTATTGAAGCCAACAGAAACAGACTTCATATAATTGATCTGCCTGTTAAGAATAATAGTAATACCAATGAAGATGATCGCCAGTGTAAACTGCACGGTAATAAAAATATTCCGCATGCGGTTGCTACTGTTTATATTGCCCAGCCTGCCTTTAACCACATCACTTATTTTAAATGCCGTAAGCCGCCAGGCCGGCAAGCTGCCAGCAACCAGTGTTATTACAATGCCTATAAAAATAAACAACAGTAAAAAAGGATAGTCATTTTTAATATTCAGTACACTTTCTCCAAACCTGTCACTTGTAAATTTATTCATCTGTGGCAGCAGTGCATACATAAACAACAAAGTGCCGCAGACGGTAGAGAATAACACCAGTAAACCATTCTCAACACAAAACTGAAGAATAATATTTTTCTTTCCACTACCCATCATTTGCCGCACGCCTACTTCTTTTGAGCGGGTGTACATGGTTGCTGCATTAAGGTTTATCAGGTTAACCACAATAATGAGCAATATAAAAACTGCAGCTCCCACAGAGCCCTTGATAATAACACCAATCAAAGGGCCTGCTTCATCTTTCATATTATTGTAAGCAACCGCTTTGATGATACTATTTTTTGATTCAGGTGCATAATTTGTTGCTACAATTTTTGCCAGCTTCGATTCAAACAGCGGAATACTGCTGCCGGGTTTCAAGCGAAGAAAGTTACTGGCAAAACTGTTGTACCAATTAGCGCCGCCGACAAACTCTTTATTGTCTTTTAATAAAGCGGCAGTTAAGAAAACATCAGAATGAATGGTGTTGTTATTTGACTGTGGTGCCATTACACCGGTGATAGTTAGTTGTACAGAATCGTCTGCTGAAATGGTTTTGCCCAGCGGATTTTCTTTACCAAACAATTGACGGGCAACTTTATCAGAAATTACTGCAGAAAATTTATCATTCAACGCTGTTGCAGGATTACCATATAGTAGTGGAAAGGTAAATACTTTTAAAAAATCTTTCTCCACATAATTGGTTCCTTCCTGTGTTTCTTTATCGCCGTACTTCAGCCACGGCGGATTACCCCAGTTTTGTGCATGTGTACCTGCTTCCACTTCAGGGCATGTTCTTACAATTTCTTCCAGCAACGGATAGGTTGTCTGCATGTAAGATTCCCCGGACGGGGTTGTTGTTTTGAGGTAATACAAATTTTCCTTACCCTTGAACATCCTGTCGGTGGTAATGTATTGGTACACTGAAAACGACAATGCCATTACACTGGCAATGCCAACAGATAAACCAATGATGTTAACGGTAGTGAACAGTTTGTTTTTCCTGAGATTGCGTAAAGCCAGTTTAAAGTACATACAATGAGCTTTTATTTTTTACAAAAAATACTTACACATGAAAATTTTCAGTCACCACTTTTCCATCAAACAAATTCACAATGCGGTGAGAAAATCCTGCATCATAAGGACTATGCGTAACCATAATAATAGTAGTACCTTCTTCATTTAGTTCTTGTAATAATTTCATTACTTCCTCGCCATTTTTACTATCAAGATTACCGGTGGGCTCATCCGCCAAAATTAATTTTGGTTTAGCAACAACGGCTCTTGCAATGGCAACACGTTGCTGCTGTCCACCACTTAATTGTTGTGGAAAATGGTTACGGCGGTGCATGATGTTCATTCTTTCCAATACCGCTTCTACTTTTACTTTACGCTCTTTTACCGGTATGTTCATGTAGATCAATGGCAGTTCTACATTTTCAAAAACTGTCAGTTCATCAATGAGGTTAAAGCTCTGAAACACAAAGCCGATATTACCTTTACGAAGTTGCGCTCTTTTACGTTCCGTCATTTTTGCCACTTCGGTACCAAAGAAATTATAATCGCCGCCGGAAGGATTGTCGAGCAGGCCAACTATGTTTAGCAGGGTTGATTTACCGCAACCACTTGGCCCCATGATGGCGACAAATTCGCCTTCTTTAATTTCGAGGTTGATGCCATTTAAGGCCGTCGTTTCTACTTCTTCGGTTGAAAATAATTTTTGCAGTTCTTTAATTTGAATCATGATGGATGGTTTTGTTAGTGGCATTTATACAGTCGCCGGTTGTTAATAGAAATATTTGATTAATACAAGGCTGTAATTTTCGTAGTACAGCTCATTGCTGGCCTGCTTTTTTTCCACGCAGCAGGCTGCATATTTAAACGTAGTTCCACACCAGGTAGTTACACTAATAAAAATTGAAACAAGAAAGGCAATAATGAACATGTACTTTTTATTTGTCATTGTTACAAATTTTTTATAATTAGTTGCAGACTAGAAATAGCTGTCTGCACCGCCTGATTTTAAAATTCCAATACTTCGTTCTTTCCAAAATTCTCATACGAACTGGTGATCACTTTTTCGCCGGGTTTTAAACCATCCAGTACTTCAAAAAATTCAGGGTTTCTGCGGCCCAATGTAATGTTGCGTTTAGCTGCTTTTTTTGCTGTGGCATCCATCACATATACCCAGTTACCACCAGTTTCAGAAAAGAAACCGCCCACCGGAATCAATATTGCTTTGGATGATTTACCCAGCTCCATTCTGATGGAAGCCGATTGGCCACGCCTGATGCCATCGGGTGTTTTTGCTGAAAACGTCATGTCCACTTCAAACCTGCCTGACTTAACTTCAGGATATACTTTTGCTATCAGCAGGTCGTAGTTTTGATTATTGAATTCCATGGTTCCTTTGAGCCCCACAAAAATCCTGCTGATGTAATGTTCATCTACACCGGCACGCATTTTAAAACCATTCAGGTCATCTATCTGACCAATATTTTGCCCGGCTTCAATGCTGCTGCCAACTTCCGCTTCAATGCTTGATAACAATCCGCCTACAGGCGCCTTCACTACCAGGTTACTTAAATTTTCTCTCATTAGCTGCAGATTTTTTTGGGAATGCTGCAGCGTACCTTCCAATTGTTGCACCTGTAATTTTGAGTTCTCATTCTGGTAATCCTGTGATTCTAATTCAATGCCTTTTTGATTGGTGAGCTTTTCAAATTCTCTTTTTGTTTTCAGGTATTCCTGTTCACTGATAATTTTATCCTTGTACAATCTTTCGTTGCGGTCGTTGTTATCTTTTGCCTGCGAAACCTGGAAATCAACATCATTGAGCGTACGCCTCAATCCAAATTTATCAGTCTTCAATTTCAGCCGGGTATTCTGCAGATCATTAATCAACCTGTTAATTTCCGTTTCCTGTTGCACAAATTCCATTTGCAGGCGGTTGTTCTCTAACTTTAAAATAACATCGCCCTGTTTTACGGTGTTACCGCCATCAATTACTTTTTCTTTTACATAGCCACCTTCAATGGCATCAATGCGGTAGGTTTTAATAGGTTGTACTACGCCACTAACTACAATAAATTCATCAAACACACCTTGTGTTACATCACTCACCGTAATTTTTTCTTTGTCTACATTCAATTTACTTCTTTTATCTGCAAAAGCCAACTGGTACACGAGTAATCCTCCCACTAAAATACCCCCGCCTATCCAGCCTATCCGCTTACCTGTCCAAAATTTCTTTTCTAATTTTTTGTCCATTGCTAATTTTATTATTTACTGATACACCCATGCCAATAGGTATGCCAAAAGCTAAATCCTTACCCAGCATATGTTCCGGGTTTGTGTCTTTAATAAACTGTCCGATTTCGAACACCGGCTTGTACAGGAGCGAACAGGCTGTAAAAATTAGTGCAGAAAGAAATTATATTTTAATAATTTTAAACCGTTGTTGGTAAAAGGTTGTAAGGCACAGCAACTGGAAACTGAAATTAGGGATTGATATTTGAATTAATTTATTAGAACAGGAGAAAGCCAGTCAACAAAAAAATTATAGTTTACCAAACAGCAGTAATAAAATTATATGAACCCAAACATTGAAGGAAAGATTTTAATTGTAGATGACGATGCAGGTGTGTTAAGTGCAGCCAATCTTTTACTGAAACGGCATTTTAAACAAGTTGACACAGAGAAGAATCCATTGCGTATTCCATATTGGGTAAACAGCGGTGGGTATGATGTAATACTGCTCGACATGAATTTTACCCGTGACATTAATAGCGGAAAAGAAGGGTTTGAATGGCTGGATAAAATACTTGATCTTGACCCCACTATTTCTGTAGTGTTGTTTACCGCTTATGGCGATATCGAAATGGCAGTTCGTGCCATTAAATTAGGTGCCAAAGATTTTGTTTTAAAACCATGGAAAAATGAGAAACTGGTTGACATCCTGAGAAACGCATTGCAAATTGCCAACGAAGCAAAGGTGGCAAAAATAAAAATTCCAGAAGGCAAAACAAGAAAAAACAGCAGCCCGCATGCTGAACATCCCTTTATTGGAAACAGCGAACCTATTCAACAAATTTTAAACACCATTGAAAGGGTTGCTGCCACAGATGCCAACATTTTAATTTTGGGAGAAAATGGAACCGGTAAAGATTTAGTGGCAAAAAATATTCACCAGCAATCGCTGCGTAAAGACAAACCCTTTGTAACGGTTGATCTTGGTGCCATTTCAGAATCGCTATTTGAAAGTGAATTGTTTGGACATGTAAAAGGCTCTTTCACCGATGCCAAAGAAGACCGCATCGGTAAGCTGGAAGAAGCCGATGGCGGTACAATTTTTTTAGATGAGATTGGCAATATTTCTCTGCCCATGCAGGCCAAACTATTGACCGTTTTACAAAACCGTACCATTACCAAAGTGGGCAGCAACAAACCAAAACAAATTGATGTGCGGCTGGTTTGCGCCACCAATAAGGCGGTGTATAAAATGGTAGCTGATAATCATTTCCGTCAGGATTTATTATACCGGATTAACACCATTGAAATACAGTTGCCACCGCTGAGAGAACGTAAAGAGGATATTCCACTCCTGGCAGATTATTTTTTGCACGTGTACGCTAAAAAATACAACCGTTCTGTTGCTGCTTTAAACAGCACAGTTATAAAGCAAATTCAAAAACACCAATGGCCGGGCAATATTAGGGAATTGCAACATGCCATAGAACGGGCTGTTATTCTTTCGCAAAGCGATATCCTGCAACCGGAAGATTTTAAAGGGTTCAGACTGGCCAATGAAGATGCACATACCATGGAAACGCTGCAGCTGGAAGAGATGGAAGTGTTGCTGATAAAAAAGGCATTACAAAAACACAATGGCAACATTACAGAAACCGCCAGGGAACTGGGTTTAACAAGAGCATCGTTGTACAGGAGACTGGAGAAGTATGGGATTTAGATAATGGAAAAGTGATGATTGATAATAGTTTTATGCAAGCCTTTTTTTATTGGCATAATACAATTTTTTAAACATGATTTTTAAACGTTTTGCAATAGGATTAATTTGGAGGATAGCGTTGTTGATACTTTTATCAACGGGCCTGGTGTATTGCATACTACAAA
>Ga0209511_1003429_pt1 | contig 12143 bp, 12 predicted proteins | sample SSSSmetaG_FD_184141 | JGI IMG/M metagenome (GOLD analysis project Ga0209511, IMG submission 184141) | Glacier valley bacterial and archeal communities from Borup Fiord, Nunavut, Canada, to study Microbial Dark Matter (Phase II) - ​SSSS... | ecosystem: Environmental > Aquatic > Freshwater > Ice >... | reverse complement strand
CAGGCCCGCACCCGCGAGGCGCTCGAAGCCACCATCCAAGCGGCAACCGAGTGGATAAGTCACCACGACGCCAAAAATTGGTTTGACCATTGCGGGTATCATGTACAATGACTTGGGAACTGCTCTAGGACTTACGCACTCGCTCCGACGAGTGCAGGGATGAGCGGGTTTTGGAGCAGTTGGCGCAGGTACGGGGACCACTGCTGTTGGTGCGCTTGGTAAAGCGTTTGCCCGGCGCGGCGGGCGTACTGATGCAGCGAAATCCAGGCCAGGTAACAACAAGTCAGGTGATTGCGTTGGGCGTTGGCCTTGCGGCATTGGCACTTCTCGGCCCCGGTCAGTTGCTTGAAGCTGCGGTGAAACTCCTCTACCTGCCAGCGCACCTGCACGGCGGTGATAACCATTTCCCGCGTCAGGTGGGTGGCCAAATGATTGGTAATGACCCATTCAATGTCGCCATTTGTGGCCACCAGCTTGAAGAGTTTTACCCCAAAAGGCACTTGTTGGAGTCGCACCTCCAGCCCCTGGCCCCAGCCGCCGGCTGGCGGCTCCAGGTCCGGCAGGGCCTGGTAGCCCGTCTCTTTTGACGCACTTATCAGGCGGTTGCTCTTCAGGGTCGTGAAGAAGGTCCAGCCCGCGCGGTAAATGCGTTTGAGGTGGTCGCTACCCGCGTACCAGGCATCGAACAAGATGGTACGGGCCTGTATTTTAGCCGCCGCCACGACTTGGGCGAACATGGCATGGAAGTGGTCATTTTTTAATCAGCCCGTCCTGGTCGGGCGCGTAGACCCGGTAGTCCAGGGGCAGAAAGTCCCCCGCTTCGCCGCTGCTGTGCACCAGGCTCACCAAGCCGCTGCCGCGCACCATACCGTGGACATTGCCCGAGTACTGGCGCTTGACGACTTCGATGAAGCGGCTGTAGGACTTATCCTGGACGCTGTCGTCCACCAGCAGGAAGGCTTCGGGCGAGTAGTGCAGCAGTGACTGTACCAGTGCCCGTAACTAAGTGACTGACAGTTCGCTTTCGCGTCAAAAGCGGTTCACCTGGTCGTGGCTCACGTCGGGCAAATGCGCGGCCAGATGCGTACAGGTGTAGTTACGCGGGGTGCTGAGCAGGTAGTCGATGTACATCGTTTGAGTCAACATAACGGGTGCTTTCGTCAAAAGATAGCACTCGGTGCGTAAGTCCTAAAATGAAAATTTTTTTGACTCGAAGGATTTTCTCCCTCTATTCAATGATGTTTATCAACGCGTGGGCGGCATCCGCATCACCGAGCTATCGGCCTTGGTTAAAAGTAAATTGCGTGTCATGCGCTGGGCCTCTCCGGCCGGGGCCTCACTTTCCAGGACGGTCCACGTTAATTAGCTGGCCCCGGCGCTGCATGGCCTGCAAGTCAAGCTGGGTCAGCGGGTGAGACCCCCGCGCGTACTTGTCTGGGATGTTCAGGTAGATGGGGTGACGAACAGTGGTAGCGGTTATGTTGGCGACCACTTCCACGCCGTTGCCCCGGGTGCCTACCACCTTCAGCAGCGAGTACGTGTCCTCACTGTCACGCACTCGCACCGTGTAAACGTCGCCGATGCGGGGCGCCGCCAAGTAAGCTGCGTTAGCGCGCAAGTCGCGGGCGTTAGCCGCGTCAGCCGCCCAGGCCCGGGCCCCGCCCACGGCCAGCCCTACAGCCAGCAGCGCTACCCCCGCCCATTGCCACGCCGGGGGCCGGATTTGTTGTTTAAGAGCGGCCACGGCGGCCCGAATCTCCTCCGGTAAAGCGGAGTCCTCCCACGTCCGCTGGCAGTGGGCGCACGCCACCACGGCGGTCTTGCTGCGGGGAAACAGCGGCAACAACATGACGTGGACATAACGGCCGAACACCTTGGCACTCAAGGAGGAAACGGCAGCGCAGGCGGGGCAAGCTACGCTGGGCAGTGGCGCAGTGCGCAAATACACGGCATTGGTGCCGTAGTAAATCAGAAACATCCGGAGTGGGCGAGTGGGGCTGGGGAGCGAACGAATAGGTGAAAACAAGAATTAAATTAGAAGCTCGTCAAAAAAGTTGCGGCGAACATCCCTTTGTAAGCTCCCCCCTTTTCTAGGCCAGTCAAAAATAGAGGTCAGGCAGCCTGTCGGAACTCGATGGGAGTCATAAAGTTAAGCGCTTGATGGGGGCGCAGATGGTTGTAATCGTATTGCCAAAGCTGGCAGTGCTCGCGCACCTGGCGCAGGGTCGTAAACAGATAACCGTTGAGCAGTTCGCGGCGAAATGAGCCATTAAAGCGTTCTACGTGGGGCCCTCTCAGAAAACGGAATAAATAGCACGTTAAGGCCTGGAAAGGGGCCGTAGGGGCTGAAATTTGCCGGGTGCGCGTTTCGTGCGCCACGAATAGTCCCCAGTCAGGTTGATGTGCTCCCAACCTAACGGCGATAAGTAGGGCGACAGCGCCTCGTCCACCGGCTGGCCGTGGGCCTGCAGGGCCTGCACCGCTCGTTGCAGGTACACCGTGTTCCACAACACGATAGCGGCTGTGAGCAGATTCAGGCCGGTAGCGCGGTAGCGCTGCTGCTCGAAGCCTCGGTCCCGGATTTCGCCCAACCGGTGAAAGAAGACGGCCCGCGCCAGCGCATTGCGGGCCTCCCCTTTGTTGAGCCCCACCTGTACGCGGCGGCGCAGGTCGACGCTTTGCAGCCAGTCCAGAATAAACAGGCTCCGCTCAATGCGGCCCAGTTCGCGCAGGGCCACGGCCAGCCCGTTCTGGCGCGGGTAGCTGCCGAGCTTGCGTAACATGAGCGACGCGGTGACGGTGCCCTGCTTGATGGACGTGGCCAGACGCAAGATTTCCTCCCAGTGAGCCAGGATGTGGCGCACGTTCAAGGTGCCGCCTAGCAGGGGCTGCAAGGCCTCGTATACCGGGGAGCCCGGTGGCACGTACAGCTTCGTGTCGCTCAGGTCGCGGATGCGGGGTGCGAAGCGATAGCTCAGCAGCGGCATCACGGCAAACAGGTGGTCGGTAAAGCCGGCCGTGTCGGTGTAGTGCTCGGCGATGCGCAGATCGGACTCGTGGTAGAGCAACCCGTCGAGCACGTAAGTCGCATCCCGGACCCCGACGTTAATGACCTGGCTGCTGAAGGGCGCGTACTGGTCCGAGACGTGGGTGTAAAACAGCCGCCCTGGCTCGGCCCCGTATTTGGGATTGATATGCCCGGTGCTCTCGGCCCGGCCCCCGGCGCGGAACCGCTGCCCGTCCGACGAAGAGGTGGTGCCGTCGCCCCAGTGGGCGGCGAAGGGGTGACGCAACTGCGCGTTGACCAACTCGGCCAGGGCCAGCGAATAGGTATCGTCGCGGATGTGCCAGGCTTGCAGCCAGGACAGCTTGGCGTGGGTGCTGCCGGGGCAGGACTCCGCCATCTTCGTCAGGCCCAGGTTCAGGCCATCGGCCAACAGGGTGGTGAGCAGCAGCGCCGGGTCCTTGGCCGGGGCTCCGGTTTTCAGGTGCGTGAAGTGGCGGCTGAACCCGGTCCACTCGTCGACTTCCAGCAGCAGGTCCGTAATCTTGACGTGGGGCAGCAGGCGCGCCACTTGGTCAATCAGGGCCTGGGCCGCGTCCGGCACGGCTGCATCGAGGGGCGTGATTTTCAGTCCGGCCGCCGTTAAGCTGGCATCCGGCAATTCGCCAGCAGCGGCCAGGCGGTTAACCGTTTCCAGCTGTTCGGTCAGCAAAGTGAGGCGCTGCTGGAGGTACCGCTCCCCGTCCGGTTCCACGGCCAGGGGGAGTTCGCCGGCGCGTAGCAGGGCGGCAAACGGCTCCGCCGGCACCAAGTACTCCTCGAAGTCCTTGAATTGGCGCGAACCCACCACCCATACGTCGCCCGAGCGCAAGGCGTTCTTGAGTTCGGCCAGGGCGCACAGCTCGTAGTAGCGACGGTCCAGGCCATGCTCTGTCAGCACCAGTTTCTGCCACCGCTTGCTGACGAAGGCCATCGGCGCATCGGCCGGCAGCTTACGGGTCCCAGAGGTATTCATGTCGCGCAGCATGTCTAGTGCGGCTAACAGACTTCTCGCTGCCGGGGCCGCCCGCAACGGCAGGACGGCCAGAAAAGTCGGGGCGTAGCGGCGCAAGGTCGCGTAGTGCTCGCCCACGCGGTGCAGAAAGTCAAAGTCGGCGGGCTGGGCCAACTGCTGAGCTTCTGCTACACTGGTGGTAAAGTCTTCCCAAGGCAGGACCGATTCGATGGCCGCGAACGGGTCTGCGCCCGTCGTGCGGGCCGTGAGCAGCGCCTGCCCAATGCGCCCGAACAGGCGCACCTGTTGGTTGATGGCCTTGCCCGATGCTTGAAACTGCTGCTGGTGCTTGTTCTTGGCCGCATTGAATACCTTGCCCACGATGCGGTCGTGCAGGTCCAGCAGCTCGTCTAAGACGGTGGCTGTTCCTTCTATTACCAGGGCCACTAACGTAGCCAGGCGACGCGCTGGCTCGAACTTGGCCAGGTCGGCGGGTGTCATCTGCCCGCCCTCCCGCGCCATTTTGAGCAGCCGGTTTTGGTGGACCCGTCGCGCTAGCTCCGCCGGCAGGTTCAGCTGTTGCCACGCCGCGAGGCGGGCCAGGTGTTCCAGCATCTGCCGCGCTGTGGGAGCGGCGGGGACTTGCCGGAGCCACGCCAACCAAGTCAGAGCGCTGCCCTCGCGGCGGGTGAGCAGATTTTCCAACGCCTGCCGGATTTCCGGAGTCAGGTCCTCGGTCAGCGTCAGGTAAAGCCAGCTATTGGCCCGCGTTAAGGCCTCCGCGCTGAGGCGTTCGAGAACGGCGATAGAGGGTAACAGGACACCCTGACGGCGCAAGCGCCCCATCAGGGTCTGGACCAGCACCACGCCTTTGTCCGTTTGCCGGGCGACTTCGGCCAGCCACGGCACAGCGGCCCGATAATGCGGCAAGCCAAACGTCTGGAATCCAAAGGCCGCTTGCAACTCCAGCAAATGTTCGCGCCGGGTTTGTTCGCGCTGGCCATACACCGCCCAGTCCGGCACCAAAAGCTTCAGTTGGGTGGCCACAAACGCAAGCACGGAGGGAGCCGGCAGCTGCTCTAACCCCAACACCACGCCTGGAAAGCGCAGGTAGCAGAGTTGCACGGCGAACCCCAGGCGATTGGCCGCGCCCCGGTGTTGGTGAATCAGCGACAAGTCGGCCTCACTCAGTGTGTATTGCCGGATGAATTCCTCGGGGCTTTCAGGTACCGCCAGGAGTTGCTCCCGCTCCGTTGCCGATAGAGTAGAACGACGTGGCATAGGCAGCAGGGTCGTGGGGAAATCGGTCGGCTAAAGATGGCGATTCCATTCCATTCGGCCAACGGAACCCTAATTAGCCTCTGCCCACCTATTCACTCTTGTTCAGAAAAACGACCGTTTCGCTTTGCGTTAACCGGCTCGTAACGAGCACACTCTTTACAGCTTACACGTGCTATATTTTCCGTTTTCTGAGCGGACCCCAGGTAGCCCATCAGCCGCACCACCCCCAGCTGCACGGCCCAACCCAGCCGGTTGCCCTCGGGCCGTTGCTGGCTGACTTGCTCACGGTCGGCCTCGGTCAGGTAGAAGTGTTGGCACAGGTCGGTTTCACTGAGCGTGGCGGGGACCTGTTGGTAGCCCTGGCGTTCGGGCGCGGTCAGAAAGGGTAAAATCATGAGATGGAGCGGGGTTCAGAAAACCATGGCTTTCTGAACCCCGCCCGGAACGGCTTAAGGTAATTTTATCTCCCCGCTGCTACGAAAAGGCTAAGTTAGGCCGATGTCATTATGCCAATTCTCCTTTTGACGCGCTAAGCCTCACGATTTGGGCGCGGGCACGGCGAAGGCGTTGAGCAGGGCCGAAGTGACCAGATAATGCCCGATGAGGTGAACCAGCTCGACGACCCCGCCCAGCCCAAAGGCCGCGACTGCCTGCTGGTAGAGTTCGTCCGGGACCTGATGCTGGGTGACCAGGGCGCGGGTGAAGCGGTAGGCGGCGGCCTCGGGGGCGGCCAGGCCCACCGGCTCCTGACCCTCCTTAATCGCGCGTATCGTCGCCGCGCTTAGTCCCGCGTGCAGGCCCATCGCCGAGTGGGCGTACAGCTCGTAGTCCGCGTGCCAAACGGCCGTTACCGTCAGGATGACGAGCTGCCGGAGTGGGGCCGCCAGCGACGTGTGCTGGCTTTCCGCGTCTATCCAACCGAGGAAGCCCCGTCCCAGCTCTGGGCGGTAGAGCAAGGCGTTGAATGGTCCCAGGAGCCGGCCATCGAGCAACTCGGCCTGAAAATCAGCCTTTTTAGTACCCAGCTTCGTGTCCCGCAGGTACTGGTATAATTCCTTTTGCTCCGGTGTCAAGTCTGCGGGATGCAGCAGCGGCAGTCTGCCACCGAGTTCAGCGCCCTGGTCGGCTTCGGGTAGGGAGGTCATACGAAAAGAAAAAAGGAGGCTAGGCCCCGGTGAGGTAGCGCAGGGCCGGGGCGATGAACTCGGTGCGCTCCCAGGTGGGGCGCTCGTGGCGCACGATGGATTCGAGCTGCTCGAAGGTTTTGCTGCCCTTGGCCGCTGCCGCGGCCTGGCGCAGGTCGCGGAGGTAGTCGCGTATCTCGTCGGCCAGTTCCGTCCCGCCCACATTGCCGTGGCCGGGCACCAGCAGGCGCGAGCCTTGCGCCTGAATGTCGGCCAGCACCGTGTCCCAGGTTTGCAAGTCGAAATCGGCGGCATCACTCATGGGCGGGTAGAATGCCACGATGGGAAACATGCGTTCCTCTATCAGGTCGCCCACGAAGGTTATTCCCTGGTCGGGAATGGTAATCGTCTGGTCGCCCGGACTGTGGGCGATGCCCCAGGTGCGGAACTCGACCTTGCGGCCGCCCAGGTCGAGCACGGCATGGTCGCCCTCGTACACCTCATCGGCCAGCGTGATGGTAATGTCGTCGAGCAGCGTGCTGCCGCCCGGCGGCAGTACATACTTGAAGCCGGCCAGCAGGTCGCTCCCCCGGCGCGCCAGGTAGTCTCGCTGGAGCTTGTTGCAGTAGATTTTGGCCTGCCCCTTAAACGCTTGTGCCCCGAAGGTATGCTCGGGGTGGGCGTGGGTGGTGGTCAGCATCAGCTGGCGCTCGCCGGCAATGGCGCGGGCGGCGGCGAGCACGTTGCGGCCCGATTCGGCCGTGATGCCGCAGTCGATGACGAGCACGGTATGGTCGCCTTCCACGATGCCGATGTTGGGCACCAGCGGGATGCGTTTGTCGGGCACGAGCCAGATGCCGTCGGCGAGGCGGCACGGAAACCGGGCATCTACGATGGGCAGCGGGGGTTGGGCAACAAGTTCGGGGGCGGGGGCGGGCGCTGCGGTCTGGCTCATAGGGAGTGGGTTAAGGTGGGTATACCAACAAAGGTCGCTACTTTTGCTACCATAAAGTAAGCAGTTACCTAAACGTAAGCGAAATGATTTTGACGGAAGGCAACACCCGGCACGTCTCCTGCCTGGGCGAGATGCTCCCGATTCGGGATGCGCTGGAAGTGGTGGGCGGCAAGTGGAAGGTGCTGATTCTGACCTCCATCATGCAGGGCAACCGGCGCTTTAAGGAAATCGAGCGCAGCGTGCCCAAGCTCAATCCCAAGGTGCTGTCCAAGGAGTTGAAGGACCTGGAAGAGCACCAGCTCATCAAGCGCGTGGTGCACGAGGACTACCCCGTGCGGATTGAGTACACGGCCACGGAGTACTCGTATTCGCTGAAGCGGGTGATGCAGGAGCTGCACGCCTGGGGTACCAATCACCACCAAAAGCTCTTCGGCAAGTAAATCCCGGCCCGCTTCGGCCACGTTTAGCGTCCAGGTGGTGGTGCCCTCGTTCGTGCCCTTTGGCACGTTCTACGTCGACCGCCACATCCTGGCACCCCTGCAACGGTGAGTGCCTTAACGAATGGAGTGCTGGTCTTTAGAACGTCGGTCACTCGCCGCAGGCACGTTCAGCGGCAGCGCCACGGCCCGGCGGGTCCGGTTCCTCAATGGCCGCCACGACACCATAGATTTCGGGTGGCTGCGTTTGATACGTGGGGATGATGTCGATGCCGGCGGCAGCCAGGCTGAGGGCCGTGTCCCGGCCCAGGCAGTGGCTGCCCGGTGTTAGCTTGCATTGCTGAAACCCACCTTTGAATTTCGCAAGCCCCCCACTCATGCCTATTACCTCCCTGGACGAATTTTACCAGCAACTGGCCACGGCCGCCGGCGTGGGCCTGCACACGCTGCTGCCCGCCGACATCCAGCAGGAAATCGGGCATTTCAACGTCTTTAACGTGGCCGACCTGTTTCTGGAGCACCGCGAGAAGCCGCCCATGCCCTACGACCGCCGGGCGTATTACAAGGTAAGCCTCATCAAGGGGCGCAGCCGGGCCGAATATGCCGACAAAGTCATCGAGATAGAGCGCAACGCCCTGCTCTTTGCCACGCCCAAGGTGCCCTACCACTGGCTGCCCGCAGACCAGGAGCAGGACGGCTACTTCTGCGTGTTCACCAGCGAGTTTCTGCTGCCGGCCAAGAGCGGGGTGAAACTCGACGAGCTGCCCATCTTCCGGGCGGGCGGCTACCCGGTGCTCACCCTCAATGACGAGGAATACGCCGAAGTGCTCGTTATTTTCCGGAAAATGGCCCGCGAGATTACCTCTGCTTACGCTTATAAATACGATTTGCTGCGCAACTACGTGCTGGAGCTGGTGCACCTGGGCCAGAAGCTGCAACCCGCCACGGCCCTCTACCCGGCCCACACGGCGGCGGCGCGGGTCACTTCCTTGTTCATCGAGCTGCTGGAGCGGCAGTTTCCGATTGAGACCCCGCAGCAACGCCTGCGCCTGCGCTCGGCCACCGACTACGCCGACCAACTCGCCGTGCACGTCAACCACCTCAACAAGGTGCTCAAGGAAACGACGGGGCGCACCACCACCGACCTCATCGGGGCGCGCGTGGCGCAGGAGGCCAAGCTGCTGCTCAAGCAAACGCAGTGGAGCGTGTCGGAAATCGCCGACAGCCTGGGCTTTGTGGAAGTGGCCCATTTCTCCAACTTCTTCAAGCGCCAGACGGCCTGCTCGCCCGCCGGGTTTCGGGTGTGAGACAGTTGATTGGATTTCGCAACAAGTAGATTGAGGCGTGCAACTTCCGGCCCAAGCGCGGGCCGGACCTTTGGGGGGTACTTTTCCCCCGTGCTCCCCATGAACTTGCGTCACCAAACCATCCTGATTACCGGCGGCACCAGCGGCCTCGGCCTTGAATTTGCCGCCCAGCTGCTGGCCCTGGGTAATACGGTGTTGCTCACCGGCCGCGACCCGGCCCGGCTGGCCCAGGTGCTGGAGCGCCTGCCGCAGGTGCATACCTTCCAGAGCGACGTGAGCGACCCGGCCGCCATCGCACAGCTCTTCGAGCAGGTGACGACCCGGTTCCCGAAGCTCAGCGTGTTGATTAACAACGCCGGGCAGATGCGCAAGCTCGACCTGCAAGCCTCCGTGCAGCAGGTGCCCGACCTCACGCGGGAACTGGACGTGAACCTGGCCGGGCCCATGCGCATGGTGCAGCAGTTTCTGCCGCATTTGCTGCGCCAGCCGGCGGCGGCCATCCTCAACGTCTCCTCCGGGCTGGCCCTCACGCCCTACCCGCTGGCCCCCGTGTACGGGGCCAGCAAGGCCGGGCTGCGGGCTTACACCCGGGCCCTGCGCGTGCAGCTGCAGGACACCAGGGTGCAGGTATTTGAGTTGGTGGCACCCGCCGCTAAAACGCCGCTCAACGATGCCTTTGCCGGCGACGTGGCGGAGAAAGACCTGATGGCACCCCGCCCGCTCATTGCGCAGACGCTCCGGGCGATGGAGGCCAACCGGTGGGAAGTATATCCTGGTATCGCGGCGATGCTGCGCCTCCTCAGCCGGGTCGCGCCGGGCTTTTTGCTCAGGCAGCTCAGCAAGGGCCTGCGCGAGTCGCTGGCCCGCGGCTAACCGGCGGGCGCGCGGCTCCCTGCTCACACGTCCATGGCTTCACGGAACAGCCCTGGTGCCCGGCCAAGCCCGGCACCGGGTGCTGGCTCCCCCTTTTTCTTCTCCCTATGAATTCCTTCCCGCACCTGCTGGCCATCGTTTGCCTCACTTCAACGCTTGAGGCTGCAGGAGCTCTGCGCCAACCTAGGGGCAATGCTCCTGCGGCTGCCCGCCCCGCAGCCGACCCGGCCTATACTGTAGACCAGGCCGTGTCGAAGGACGGCACAACCGTGGGCTACCGCGTGTATGGGCGCGGGCCGGGCGTACTTATCGTGCAGGGCGCGATGGGCACGGCCGTGAACTACGACCAGCTGGCCCAGGCCCTGGCCACCAGCTTCACCGTGTACGTACCCGACCGGCGCGGCCGGGGCCTGAGCCCCAAGCCCTTTGCCCCCGGCCACGCCGTTGCGCGCGACGTAGAAGACGTGAGCAGCGTGCTGGAAAAGACCGGAACACACTTTGTCTTCGGCCTGAGCTCGGGCGCCATCATTGCCCTGGAGGCCACGCGGGTGCTGCCCGCCATCCAGAAAACGGTGCTCTACGAGCCGCCGTTTTACGTGGACGGGGTGCCGACGAAAAAAATCGCGCGGCTGAACCAGGAACTCGCCGAGGGCCGGCTGACGGCCGCGTTCGTATCCATCTTCAAAACCACCAAAGTGGGCCCGCCGGTGTTCAACGTGCTGCCGCGCTTCATTCTGCAGCCGATGGCGGGCGCTTTCCTCAAAGCGGAAGTCAAGAAGACACCGACGGCCTACACGCCGATTCCGACGCTGATTCCCACCACCCGCTACGATTTTCAGGTGGTGAGCGAGCGGGGCGGGGCCGTGCAGTCGTACCAGACGGTGCTGCAGCCGGTGCTCCTGTTGGGCGGCTCCCGGAGTCCAGCCTACCTAAAAAAGGCCCTGGCGACGCTGGCCCGGACCGTGCCCCACGCCCGCCGGATTGAGCTTCCGGGACTCGACCACTCCGGCCCCTGGAACCCCGACCTCGGCGGCCAGCCAGCGACCATCGCCGAGGAGATGCGCAAGTTTTTGCAAGTGAACCCGTAACCCCAATGGTCGGCCCCTATTGTTCCGACGGCCGGGTACCCTCACGTTGGTATCGGGAAAATTCCGTGCGCCCTGCGTCTCTCGGCGGACCCGGGTTGGCTCGACGAGTTGCTAGCAGGTGTATAGCTCTTTCCCGTTGCGCATGCTCAGGCAGTTGATAGCTGCTGGAGAAAAAGGATATTTAATAAAGAACAGCAGGCATTGTTTATCTTTGATTCATGCAGCTGCCAACCATCACTCCCAACTCCCTCGAAGCGTTTTATGCTAAGTACGCGCCCGGTGCCAACGGCACGCCCGGCGCGACGAAGCCGGCCGACCTGTCGCGCCAAGTCGGGCACTTCAACGTCTTCAACATCGCCGACCTGATGCGGGGCCGCCGCGAACGGCCCCCGATGCTGTTCGACCGGCGGCTGTACAATAAAATCAGCCTATGCCACGGGCACAGCCGGGTCGAGTACGCCGACCGGGTCGTGGATATCACCCAAAATGCCCTGTTTTTGGCCACGCCCCGCGTGCCCTACCGCTGGGTGCCGCTCACGGCCACGCCGTCGGGTTATTTCTGCATTTTCAATGAGGAGTTTCTGCGGCCGGCCATGGGCGGGGGAGGCTTAGAGGAGCTGCCGATTTTTCAGCCGGGTGCATATCCGCTGTGGGAAGTGACGGAGGCGGAAAGTGCGGCCGTGGAAGTCATTTTCCGCAAGATGGCGGTGGAAATCACGTCGACCTATGCGTTCAAGTACGACCTGCTGCGCACCTACCTGTGGGAACTGATTCATTTGGTGCAGAAGCTGCAACCGGCCCCGGCCGCCGCCTCCGCCCACACGGCCGCGGACCGGCTGGCGACGCTGTTCGGCCACCTGCTGGAACGGCAGTTCCCGCTGGCAAGCCCGCAGCAGACGCTGCGCCTGCGCACCCCTACCGACTACGCCGACGCGCTGGCCGTACACGTCAACCACCTCAACCGGGTGCTCAAGGACGCCACCGGCCACACCACCACCGCCCTCATCGGGGGGCGGCTCACGCGCGAGGCCAAGATACTGCTCCGGCAAACCAGCTGGAACGTCTCGGAAATTGCCGACA
>Ga0209511_1003427_pt1 | contig 12144 bp, 8 predicted proteins | sample SSSSmetaG_FD_184141 | JGI IMG/M metagenome (GOLD analysis project Ga0209511, IMG submission 184141) | Glacier valley bacterial and archeal communities from Borup Fiord, Nunavut, Canada, to study Microbial Dark Matter (Phase II) - ​SSSS... | ecosystem: Environmental > Aquatic > Freshwater > Ice >... | reverse complement strand
GAATTACGGAGTTGACACCTAACAGCAGATTTACCGTTCGCATTCCGAATGTGAGTGGTGCAAGTAAACAAGCACCGCTCATTCCTTATGTACTGACGACGCCACTTGCTGATGCCAGCGCAAATGGTACCAGCCGCGACTCGAATGGCGTGCAAATTGGCGTCAACGCTGACGCTGCTGTGACAACCGGCGGGCCCGGCAATGATGATCACACTATCGACTTTGGCTTTTTCGCGGCGCCGCCAACATCGACCTTCACACCAATCCCGACCAGCACAACCGTCCCGTCAGCGACGGTGACGCTCACGAGCAGCCCAACCGTCACGCCATCCGCAACGCTCACACCCTTCCCGCCAACGACGCCGCTGGCAACGCTTACTCCATTGTCCAGCGCCACTGCCAGCCTTACATCCAGCGTGACCAATACCGCGTCGATCACGGCAACGCCTAGCGTGACCAACACCGCCGGGCCGTCACCCACTGCCTCGATCACGCCAACCGCCAGTCTGACCAATACTGCCGGGCCGTCACCAACCAACAACCCACCACCGCCAACCAGCAGCAATAACGGCACGCCGTCCGTGAGCGTTGGCGATCCGCAAATCGTCAAGGTTGCCGATGTACAGTTGGCGCAGCCCGGCGCAATCGTTACGTTCACGCTCATAGTGACTAATCAGGGCACAGCGCCCGCCGCATCCGTTGTGGTGACCGACCCGCTGCCCAACATCACGACGTTCGTATCGGCGTCCGCCACGCAAGGCACGTATAGCAGCAGCGGCAATGTGGTTACGTTCAACGTGGGCACTGTGCAGCCCGGTCAGGTGATCACGCTGCATATCGTGGCGCGTATCAATGCAAACGTCACGCCGCCGATCGACATAACGAACAATGCGGCGCTCGATTGGCCGGGGGGTTCGCGACGCACCGGATCGGCAACCGTACACATCACGCGCGGTGTGCTGCCTTCAACGGGTGAACATCCCGACGACACGACTTCATCGCTGCCGCTGCTGCTGATCAGCGCGGGCGTTGTCGGCGCGGCGGTGTATGGCGTGATCCGCCGTCGCCGCGCGGTCTAACAGTCGGCCACGTTGAATTTCGAGGGTTGCGGACATGGCAGGTCATGTCCCTACTAGTTTGCACCCTCACCGTAATCCCTCTGGCACATGAAGAGGGACTCCGCTCCTCACATCCTGAACACGCCGTAATGCGTCGCTTCGATCGGCGCGTTCAGGCAGGCGGATAAGGCAAGACCAAGAACGCGGCGCGTTTCCGGCGGATCGAGAATGCCATCATCCCACAAGCGTGCCGTGGCATAGTAGGGGTTGCCTTCCGTCTCGTATTTGTCGAGCATCGGCTGCTTGAATGCGGCTTGATCCTCTACGCTCATGGCAGGCTGCGCGGCGCGTGTCAGTTGATCCTGCTTGATCGTCAGCAGCACATTCGCCGCCTGTTCACCACCCATCACGCTGATCCGGCTGTTCGGCCACATCCACAAAAAGCGCGGATTGTAAGCGCGTCCGCACATGCCATAATTACCCGCTCCAAACGAACCGCCGACGATCACTGTCAGCTTCGGCACGTTGGCGTTAGCGACTGCGCTCACCAGTTTTGCGCCGTCTTTAGCAATGCCGCCCGCTTCATATTCGCGCCCAACCATGAAGCCGGTGATGTTCTGCAAAAACAGCAGCGGAATCCCACGCGCCGTACAAAGCTCGATGAAATGCGCGCCTTTTAGCGCTGACTCACTGAATAGCACGCCGTTGTTCGCCAGAATCCCCACCGGATAGCCTTCAATCCGCGCAAAGCCGCATACGAGTGTTGTGCCGTACAGCGCTTTGAACTCGCGGAAACGGCTGCCATCCACCAGACGGGCGATCACTTCGCGCGCGTCGTAGCTTTCGCGGAAGCTGGCCGGAATGATCCCGTACAGTTCCTGCGGATCGTACAGCGGCGGCTCGGATGCGATCACATCCAGCGCGATCGTTTTGCGGCGGTTGAGCGTCTCCACAATATCGCGGCACAGGCTCAGTGCGTGATCGTCGTCCAGCGCCAGATGATCCGCCACGCCCGATCGCCGCGTATGAATGTCCGCACCACCCAAATCTTCGGCGCTCACGGTTTCACCTGTGGCAGCGCGTACCAGCGGCGGCCCCGCCAGAAAGATCGTTCCAGTGCCCTGTACGATGATCGTTTCGTCGCTCATGGCAGGCACATACGCGCCGCCCGCCGTACATGATCCCATGACGACCGCGATTTGTGGAATGCCAAGTGCGCTCATGCGTGCCTGATTATAAAAAATGCGACCAAAATCGTCAGCGTCCGGGAATACTTCATCTTGCAATGGCAAGTACGCGCCGCCTGAGTCCACCAGATAAATACAGGGCAAATGGTTCTCCTGAGCAACTGCTTGCGCGCGTAAATGCTTTTTGACGGTCATTGGAAAGTATGCGCCGCCTTTAACAGTCGCATCATTGGCGATGATCAGACATTCCACACCCGCCACGCGCCCGATCCCCGTTACGATGCCAGCGCCCGGCGCGTCACCCTCGTACAAGCCGTAGGCGGCCAATGCTGACAATTCCAGAAACGCCGATCCGCTGTCGAGCAGCCGATCGATCCGTTCGCGCACAAATAATTTGCCCTGTTCGGTCTGCCGCTGGCGATACTTTTCACCGCCGCCTTGTCGCACGGCTGCCAACCGTTCGCGCAGGGTGGCGGCCAGTGCGCGGTTATGTTCGGCGTTGGCGATGAACTGCGCATCGTGCGGATCAATCTGCGAATCGAGTACGTCCATAAATCCTCTGCGCAATTCTCTTTATAATGTGAATAATGTGCCAAATTGTAGGGGATGGCGCGCTCGTTCGCAAAGGTTGATTTCACGCCTGAACCGCTCTGAACGCTTCCGATAGAATTCCTATTGTACGCTAACGTGATTCTATTATGCGGGCGGTACACTACCGTCATTGAGCGCCGGATCAAGGCTCTGGCGTGCGCTGGAAATGGATACAGGAGCACATTATGGACGAACCGAAACAGGGCGCTGGCGAGCCACAAAACGCCGTCCCTGACGATGCCACAGCTTCACAAAAGGCTAATGGTAGTGGCACGGCTGGCGACAAATCGCTTGAAGTGCAGCTCGCCGATGCGAAAGCCGAAATCGCCAAAAATCTGGAAGGTTGGCAGCGCACCGCCGCCGAGTTCGCGAATTATCGCAAGCGGGTCGATAAAGAGCGCACCGAAACCTATCAGGTCGCCAGCGTCGATACCTATAAAAAGATGCTGCCCGCGATCGATGATTTCGATCGGGCCATCCAAAGCATTCCGGCTGATCAGGCAAAAGGTGCGGCCTATGATGGATTGAAGATTATCCATCGCAAGCTGCTGTCTCTGTTGGAAGCGGCAGGCGTCAAGATCATCAATCCGGCAGGCGAAGTATTTAATCCGGCGCTGCATGAAGCGATCGGGCAGGATGAAGGCACCGGCGCAGCGAGCGGCACGGTTACGGTCGTGCTGCAAAAAGGCTACGTGTACGGTGAAAAGATGCTGCGCCCGGCAATGGTGCGCGTCGCAAGCTAACGTTCGGATGAATTGCAAGTAACTCAAGTAACTGTAGATACTGTACCTATACGACTCACTAGGAGCGAAAATGGCTAAGATTATTGGTATCGATCTGGGCACCACCAACTCGGTAATGGCCGTTATGGAAGGTGGCGAACCGACCGTCATTCCGACGGCTGAAGGCGCGCGTTTGCTGCCGTCCGTGGTTGCGGTGAACCCCAAAACTGGCGAGCGTCTGGTCGGGCAGGCGGCACGGCGTCAGGCCGTGGTGAACCCCGAAAACACGATTTTCTCGATCAAGCGTTTTATGGGTCGCAAGTTCAGCGATCCCGAAGTGCAGCGCGCGATCAAGATGGTCCCTTATAAAGTAAGCGCCGCGCCAAATGGTGACGTGCGCGTGCTGATGGGTGGCAAGGAATTCAGCCCGCCCGAAGTCAGCGCGATGATCCTGGGCAAGCTCAAAAGTGACGCCGAAGCGTACCTGGGCGATGAAGTCGTGCAGGCCGTGATCACAGTGCCAGCGTATTTCAACGACAGCCAGCGTAACGCTACCAAAGACGCGGGAAAAATCGCCGGGCTGGATGTGATGCGGATCATCAATGAGCCGACAGCTTCCTCATTGGCGTATGGCCTCGATCGCAAAAAAGACGAGACGATCGCTGTATATGACCTCGGCGGCGGCACGTTCGATATTTCGGTGCTCGATGTGGGCGACGGCGTGTTTGAAGTCAAATCGACCAATGGTGACACCTATCTGGGTGGTGATGACTTCGACGAGCGGATCATCAACTGGATTGCCGACGAGTTCAAAAAGGAACAGGGAATCGATCTGCGTGGCGATCGTCAGGCGCTGCAACGCTTGAAAGAAGCGGCGGAAAACGCCAAAAAAGAACTGTCCAGCACCATGCAGGCCGAGATCAACCTGCCTTTCGTCACGGCGGATGCCAGCGGCCCCAAGCACCTGGTCATGCAGCTGAGCCGCGCTAAGCTGGAAAGCCTGACGCAAGATTTGATCGATCGGTCGATCGAACCCGCGCGCCGCGCGATCAAAGATGCGGGCATTGACGCCAGCAAAATTGACGAGATCGTGCTCGTCGGCGGCATGACCCGTATGCCTGCCGTGCAAGAAGCGGTCAAGAAGTTGTTTGGCAAAGAGCCGAACAAGACGGTCAACCCGGATGAAGTGGTCGGCATTGGTGCGGCGATTCAGGCGGGCGTGCTCGGTGGCGAAGTCAAGGACGTGCTGCTGTTGGACGTGACTCCGCTCACGCTCAGCATTGAAACGATGGGCGGCGTAGCGACTCCGTTGATCGAACGCAATACGACGATCCCGGTCAAGAAATCGCAGATTTTCAGCACGGCTGCCGAAAGCCAGACGCAAGTTGAAATCCACGTCTTGCAGGGTGAGCGCCCAATGGCCGCCGATAACAAGACGCTTGGCAAGTTCATCCTGGACGGCATTCCACCCGCCCCGCGCGGCGTCCCGCAAGTTGAAGTGTCGTTCGACATCGACGCGAACGGTATCCTGAACGTAGCCGCCACGGATAAAGCGACTGGCCGCGAACAGCGCATCACGATCACGGCGTCCAGCGGTTTGACTGAAGCCGAAATCGACAAGATGGTGAAGGATGCTGAGCGTAACCGCTCCGCTGACGAGAAGCGCAAGCAGGACATCACCGCCAACAACGAAGCCGATCAAGCGATCTACGCGGCGGAAAAAGCCGTGCGCGACTTTGGCGAGAAGATGAACGGCACTTTGAAGTCGAGCATCGAAAAGCAGATCGAAGCCGTCCGCAAGGCGAAAGACGGTAAAGACGTGAACAAGATCAAGTCAGCGGTGGAAGAACTGCAACGCAGCATTCAGCAGATCGGCTCCTCCATGTACGAACAGCCGGACGGCGCAGGCGCTGGCCCACAAGGTGGCGGCTCAGCCAATGGCGAAGACGTGATCGAAGGCGAAGTCATCGACTAAACTTAATGCGCTAGGCTAAAGCCCTGACGCTCATACAGAAGAAACAGGAGTATGCTTCTGCTCTTCTGTATGAACCCTGCCCCTTCAGGGCAGGGCACGCTTGTTCAATTCACTTTTTGAGAAAACTTTTATGGCTATTTATCGCGAATCGCCTACACGCTGGCGGCAACGTTTACTGGCAATCATCGTGGCAATGGTGCTCGTTATTGTGATAGCGATCGTGGCACTGCTGGTAGGCCGCTCGGTGGGTGGCGACCCGTCTAAAATCGTCGCGCACACAGTGTTCGATACGGTGGCGCAAAGTCTGGATTTATTCAGCATCGAATACGACAAGGCGCGCGGCGGATCAGCCCTTGCTCAAACGGGTGCGCCCGGTGCAATCCGCAAAGCCGCTTTTGCGCTGACCGATGCTAAAGATATATTGCGCAATGCAAATAATGCGGCGGCTTATGACGCGCTGCAAGCGGATATTGCCGCATTGACTACCGCGCTGAATACTTCGCCCCTGCCTGATGCGACTGTACAAATCAATGACGCCAACGCACAACTTGCAAAGCTGCGAGCCGCAATCGGCGGTTAGGCGCATCACTCAAGGATCGCATAGGATATGCCATCGGATAACAAGCATTCGCGACGCCACCAGCTTTACAGCTACGCCAACACATTAACGACGATTGACCCGCGCGAGCACTTGATAACTTTGCGCATGTTCGTTAAATGGACACTGTTGGGCAGCGCAGTAGGCATATTGGCGGGGGTTGCGTCGGCAGTTTTTCTGATCACACTTAATTGGGCAACACTCATACGGTTCGCACAACCCGCGCTTTTGTTTTTGCTGCCACCAGTCGGTTTGCTGGTCGGTTGGGCTTATTATCGCTATGCGGGCGCGGCATCTGGTGGCAACAATCTGGTGATCGAGGAGGTGCACGTCAACCGCTCGCCCATCCCACTGCGCATGGCGCCAATGATATGGGCTGGCACCCTACTCACTCATTTATTCGGCGGTTCAGCCGGACGTGAAGGCACAGCCGTTCAGATGGGCGCAAGCCTTTCAGATTGGCTTCATCGCCGTCTCAAACTCAGCCCGGAAGATCGGCAGCTCATGCTTCTGGCCGGGATTAGCGGTGGCTTTGGTTCAGTCTTTGGCACGCCGATCGCTGGTTTTGTGTTCGCGCTTGAGGTGCAAAGTGTTGGGCGGGTGTGGTACGAGGGGTTCATCCCCTGTTTGGCCGCTGCGCTTGTCGGAAACATGGTGACTAGCCGCCTGATTAAAGCCGTCGGTATAACGGATTCGCATTATCCGCAGCTTGTCAATCTTGAGTTAGAGCCTGTGCTGCTGATTAAATTCGTGATTGCTGGTGCGTTGATTGGCCTCACCAGTTTGCTGTTTGTTGAGCTGACTCATGCGATCAAGCACTTGTTCAAAGACCTGTTCAAATGGTCACCGCTGCGCCCTTTCATTGGCGGCATCCTGATCATCGGCTTGACGCTACTCATTGGCTCACAAGATTACCTTGGCCTGAGCTTGCCGCTCATTCAGAACAGCCTGAATGGCGTAGGAGTCGTGCCGTTCGCTTTTGTGTTCAAGCTGTTATTCACCGCCGTCACGTTGGGAACGGGATTCTTAGGCGGTGAAGTGACGCCGTTGTTCGTAATCGGGGCAGCACTTGGCTACACATTAGGCCACGTATTAGGCATAGACCCGGCGGTCATGGCATCCGTCGGCATGGTGGCTATTTTTGCCGGAGCGAGCAACACGCCGCTTGCCTCTACTTTAATGGCGGTTGAATTATTTGGCGGCGGGTCACTTGTCTACGTTGGCTTAGGCTGCTTTACCGCTTACTTGGCCTCCGGGCATCGAAGCATTTACGAGACACAGCGTATCAGCGTCGCCAAAGTTCGAGGAATTGAAGTTCGCCCTGATGATACGATGGGAACGCTTGGCGAGCGGCGGCGCTAAATGGCTTGAATGTCATAGCACGCGATACGTTTTATCATTCAGGTACAACACTTTAACAGGTGTCCCATATGACGGAGTGCCGCTGTTCTTCAAGTCGGTACGATTGCTCGACTCGCTGCGTGTCAAGGGTTGTCCCGTGGTCGGTGATGTGAATGTGTAATTGAGTTTCAGCACGTAATTACTTTTTGATCGCCTGAGATTTGCGCCCACGATGGTTCCGTCAGTGAGTTGTCCCTCTGCGGCCAACCGTCGAGTACGCAATACATACTCGACTAAAAAATAGCCGAAGATAAGGACCGCCAAACAGATGCCAACGATCACAAAGAAATAAAACTGCGTATTGCTTTCATCGGCGTTAGCGCCCCACAAACGAGCTTGTGCGGGATCGTCCGGCAGATAACGAATTGTGACGTGTGTACCCTGCGCAAGCTTGTTGTACGTGTCTGCGGATACATCTTGCTGTACCACATAAGATGCTTCATTGGCACTGTACGAAAACTGAACATGATAAGTGGTTGATTTGCCGTGTTGAATATAATGTCCGCTGATGGTGGCTTGCGCTGCCTGTCCACGCTGATTCAAATTCATCACCAAAAGGGGCTGTGGCACGAAGGTGAAAGCCGCTATAAACCCAATGACCACCGCCGTAAGCACCGAGATAAACACGTTCCAGTCCGGCGGAAGCGTGCGAGTCTGCCCTTCAGCAAAGGCTCGATTAGCAGGCTTGAACAAAAACAGCGGCTTAGTCGGCATATAAAACGTGGATGACGAGATTGGCGGTTCATAGCTAGTATCAAACGATTGGTTGCGCATGATGCTCTATCTGTCTATATATTAATTGGTGAAGCGGTTGCGGCGGTTGCTTTGAGGCACTCATCTTTAACGGCTGTCTTGCTGGACGCATCCAACCCATAGCCGTAGGAAAATAGTGGCGCGTCGCAACCTACTGTTGCCAGACTTGTGAAATTAAAAGGAATCTGGCTCATGCTGCGCGGCCAGGTAAACGACAGCTTGCCTTTGAAGGGCTGATCGCCAAACAACACATCCGCAAGCCCCTGTCCCTCAGTGCCAGGCAGGAATGCCGCAATAAAGGCGTCGGACTGGTTCAATTGAGCGCCGATAATCAGCGGTCGTCCTGACAGCAGAATGACGATCAGCTTCTTGCTATGTTGACGCAAATTCGCAACGACAGCCGCATCGGTTTGGTTCAGCGATAGGTCAGCCTGATCGCCTTTGCCTTCTGCATAGGGACGTTCACCGACGACCGCAATTCCCACATCGGCTATCCCATCGAATTGACCCTGCGCCTCATAGGTCACGGTCGCTTTTGTAGAAACAGTATTCTGGATCGCCTTCAAAATGGTGGTGCCAGGCGTGATGTTACCGAGCTTGCCTTGCCATTCGATCGTCCAACCGCCCGTTTGAAAACCGATGTTATCAGCGCCTAATCCTGCAACATAAAGGGTTGAGATGTTTTTAGAAAGGGGTAGCGTGCCGCTGTTATTTTGCAGCAGTACGGCGGACTCACTGACAGCTTTACGAGCGATTGTGCGGTGTGCATCAGAGCCAACAGCGGCTACCAATGATGGATTACTGGTAGGATGCTCAAACAGCCCCATCTCGAATTTGACCGTCAAGATACGTTTTACGGCGTCATCAATGCGAGCGACTGGAATATCGCCTGCTTGAACTGCTTTCAAAAGTGTGCTGATGAACCGCTGATAGTGAGTCGGCACCATGATCATATCCAAACCGGCATTGATAGAGATTTGCACCTGTTCGTCATAGCTACCGGGGATTTGATCGATCGCCTGCCAATCTGAAACGACGAACCCACTGAACCCTAACTCACCTTTCAGCACATCGGTGATCAGATGCTTTTGAGCGTGCATCTTTAGCCCGCCCCAACTTGAGAAAGACACCATAATGCTCTGCGCGCCGTTTTTTATGGCTTCAGCATAGGGCGGCAAAAACTTTTCGCGCAGGGTTTGTTCATCAACATCCGTCACACCCTGATCGATTTTATAATTATCAGTGGTTGAAGTACCCCACTTGGTTCCGCCGTCACCGATGAAGTGTTTAGCCGTTGCCAATACGCTGCCGGGAGCATTCAGTGATTTTCCTTGCAAGCCACGGATCATGGCGCTGGACAGGCTGCTCACCAACGCTGTGTTTTCGCCATAGCTTTCATAAGTGCGTCCCCACCGAATATCCTGAACGACCGCAACGACAGGCGCATAATCCCAATATATTCCGCTGGCGATCATTTCTGCAGCGGTAGCCTGCCCGATTTGTTCAATCAGCGCGGGATCGTTGGCAGCGCCTAAGCCGATGTTGTGTGGGAAGATGACGCTGCCGTACATATTATTGTGACCATGTACTGCATCGACGCCATAGAGGATCGGGATAGCCAGCCGTGATTGCAGGGCACGCGCTTGAAAACCATCCACCATTTTGGCCCACTCGTTGACGTTATTCGTTTTGGGATAGCCACCACCACCGCTGAGCAGCGCGCCAATTCCCATCGGGGCGATATCGTCGGCGGTGATAGCACCTTTCTCGACCAGCGTCATTTGCCCGATCTTTTCTTCAAGCGTCATACGCGCAAGCAGGTCGCTCACTCGATCAGCCGCTGGTTTGGTTGAATCGAGATAGACAGGGTGATCATTGATCTGGCCGCGACTCGGCAGCACATTGTTCAAAATTGCAATGATGAAAGCCAACAGTACGATGCTAAGTTTTTTCACGAGGAGATCCTTTCAAAAAAATGGGCGTCAATTCTATCAGACAACATCCTTGACAGGCACTTCCAACGCGCACAACGACGGCAGCACGACTTGTAAGGCGGCGGGCAGCACCTTCACCGTCATCTGACGCGCTTTTGAGCCGATTTCCGGGATCAATTCGCCATCTACATGAAGCGGTAAAGCGTGGCGCGAGGTGAGTGTGAAAGTCTTGATCTGGCCGATCTCTATCGACTTAGAGTGAAGGTGCGTGCCGATACCCACCTGAAAGATCAGCTTGAGCAGTGCCAGCAGCGAAACGGCCTTGACCATCGCCACATCCAGATAGCCATCGTCGAGCTTTGCATCAGGCGTGACGCGAATACCGCCGGAAATCCTCGGCCCATTGTTCACCATGACCGTGAGCAGTTGTTTGGCGCGCGATTGCACTCCATCACGCGTGATGTGTACCCCGGATCGAAAGCGATACGTGAACGCCGTGGTGATCGCCGCCGGAATGTGGGCAAAGCGCCGACTGAAATAATGGCTGAGTTCCAGGTACTGCTCATTTGCCAAACTGAACATGCCAATGCCGACAGTCAAGCAAAAATAACGCTCGACACTATCGAACTGCACATGGCCGATATCGAGCGGCATGGTGACCACTCCTTGCAAGGGAGGGACGTGAGCGTTCTCTGTAGTTTGCAGGCTCGCGAAAAAGTCATTGGACGTTCCGAAGGGCAGCACGCCTAGCGCCGGACGCGTCTTTGCAACGGACGCTCCGCTCATGAGGCCGTTCAGCACTTCATTGATTGTGCCGTCGCCACCCGCCGCAAAGATATAATCGTAGCCGTCGCGAACCGCTTGTTCTGCCAGCTCACGACCATGATTCGGGTGATCGGTTTCGCACCATTCAGCCTGATCAAGGTGCAAGCTGTCGGTCAAGCGCGCCGAAATAGCATCGCGCAGCCGTGAGCCGGATTCGCGGCTGGCATCGCTGTGAGCGTGCGGATTGACAACGATGATCGCTTTCATCAGGCGTGACTCCTGTACTTTTGTTATAGCAAGTTGGCAAACTACAAAACCGCTAAAATAGCCTCAGCGTAAGCATTGGTGCCCTTCGGATTTGGATGTCCGGTGGAGGCGGTGCTGCAAAAGATGGGTTCGGCGCGCGATCCCGCAGCACGGCAGGCTCGCGCGCGTTCTTGTGCCATTGGGTCTTCCGGTGATGCATCTTCAGTCAGACCGAACAACCACGGATCGGAGGCAAACGCGGCGTTTTCCGGCTTAATATTCGGTCGCGCCACAAGCACGCGATTGTTGCCCGGCGTGCGCACATTCATCTCATCCGCCGTTTGATTAAATGCTGCCCATGACCGATCAGAGAACGTGTCGCAATTGGTCAATAACCGCTGCCGAATTGGACGATTGAGCAGCCATAACATGCCGTCGAATATAAATCCGCCTGGCACTTTGCCAAAGGTTTGCAACAGGCCGCGCACGTAGGATTGTTCACTGTCTTCGGTCACGAACTCATAATAACCAGCCACCACGATACGGGCGCGCGGGAACTTATCCAGCAGTTTGCTCAGCAGCAGCGCCATATGCTGATGACAATAAAGTTCGACCATCTCCGCAATTTTGCGCGGCGTTACCAACGGATCGAGCACGCTTTTGAGATGCACATCATTGATCCCGGCGTCCAGCACGATCAGATCGATCGACTCCGGCGCGATGCCAACCTGATCGAACGAGTCGATTTCCTGCAAAATGGTAGGGTAGCGCGTAGGCACTTCGCCATTGATCAGCGGTGCACTTTTGGAGTCGATCGTGCCGTCGGGCAAGTAGCCGGTGGATGCGCCGGAATGCGCCAGGAACGTGACATTGACACGCCGATCGGGTTGATGCGCATGGAGTTTGCGCGCCAA
>Ga0209511_1003425_pt1 | contig 12149 bp, 14 predicted proteins | sample SSSSmetaG_FD_184141 | JGI IMG/M metagenome (GOLD analysis project Ga0209511, IMG submission 184141) | Glacier valley bacterial and archeal communities from Borup Fiord, Nunavut, Canada, to study Microbial Dark Matter (Phase II) - ​SSSS... | ecosystem: Environmental > Aquatic > Freshwater > Ice >... | reverse complement strand
GACAATTTAGTTGTGAAGGTGCTCAGGGTTGGGCTGGCTTAGTTGCGAGCGCTTAACTTTCCAGGGTTGGGGCGCTCGCTTTTTGTTGCGCTACGGTTTACGCTAGGTTGTTTTCGATCCAATTCCTAACCTCCATGATCCATTCATGGCGATATCCTTTACGGCGGCGATCGCGCACGTCTGGAACGGGATTGAGTCGCAGAACCTGGAGAGCCATGCGGACCTTATGCTCTGGCATATCGACTTGTTCACGGAACTTCTCAAAGTCGAGTAGTTCACTGTTTGTCTGCATTGTTACCTCCTTTCGTTCTGGTACTAGCTACTGTACCAGAAATATACGTAGATGTAAATAGGTTAAACGCTTTGTACGTAGAATTGGTACTAATTGGCATCCTCCGATCGTCGTGTGCTACAGTAAAGCGGTATCAGCAGTCGAGAGTGAAACCCCGCTGCTGGTCGCTTTGCGCCTTCTGGCTGTAACCAGAGGCGCTTCTTTTTTTGTGGTCTTGCGCTTTCGTGCTACGGCTCCCTGAGCGACGAACGCCGCAAGGTCGGAAACCTTTACCAGCTTCGAGCGTGCATCTAGCCCGTTCGGTATAACGGTAATCTTGCCCTTATGGATGAGATTAGCCATAGTCGTCTTGCTGATGTCCCCTAATCGCTGCCTTGCTTCTGCTACCGTGATATATTCCTCGTTTGATGTCTGCATTCTTGCATCACCCCCCTTCTTTCTCTCATTATAGCATATAGGTCCATAATAGGCAATAGTGGTATTATATTGGTCCATTTAGTATTGACAAACTAGGTCCATAATGGTACAATGAATACATAGGAAAGAACGTTACAGCGTTCTACCTAGGAAAAAAATAAGGGGTTTCACACCATGACACGCATCGATTTTGAAGCATCCAAGACCGTCAAGAATGCGCTAGAGCGTATCCGCGTTGAGAATATCCGCATCACCTCGAACAGCACGACGGCGATCGGTTCTCGTCAATGGTCAGTGACCTCGAGCACGGCAGACAAAGCCTACACCGTCACACAACGCGATGCGATGACGCTGGTATGCAGCTGCATCGCCGCCGAGAAGGGCAACGTCTGCAAGCATCGGGTGCTCGTTTCACAGTCAATCATGCAGGAAGCGGACGCACTGGCAGCACGCGAAAAAGCTGCGTATGATGCTTCTCTTACCAGCATGGCTGCCCGCATCGCGTACAATGCCAGCTATGAGGTAGCGATGGACAAGGCATCCGCTCGCATCCAACGCAAAGCATCCCTACGCGCCAAACATGCCTAGACGGTCTCGACAAGTGAGCGGTTCGTCATGATGGCGAACCGCTCTTCCTTACGAATAATTGCCTATTCTGTGCATCTCTCTTGCATTCTGTTACCCTTGTTACCCTTATTCCATGAAACTATTTCTGTATTTGCATGTTTTCAAATAGTTTCACCGACTATCTGTCACAAGTGTCACAATACCGTATGCTTGCATACGCCACAAAGTCAGGCTATGGCAGGAATAGAGACTACCAGTAGCCATAGCTATATTTATGGTCAAGTGAAAAAAGTAAAACACAAGGGGTACAACATTGTGTATTTTTGGCATGTTTTGACAACAAAAACGCTCACAACGTGAGGCGCTTCCTAGGAATCACTGCTGACAGACACAATCAGATCGTGTACATTTTTCATACGAACTATGCCGACTTTTCCATAATTCGATGAGACCTGCTTGTTGCACAGGTGTTACCCATTGGTCTTTACTTCCATCTTTCCATCCGCGCTCAATCTCTGTGACGAGATCGGGACGCTGATCTTTTAGCTGGCTTTTTAACGTTCCCTGATTGAAGTCATGCGCTCGAGCAAAGTGTACTGCCAGTATCGAACCTTGCGGCATGCCGTCATATTGTGGCGCTCTGTACGTCGATTCTGACAGTGCAACGGGCGAGGGTGCTAGATTCCTTGTATGCGTGCTGACGATCGGCGCTATGGTGCTCTCAGTGCGACGTGTCAGTATCTGCTCTAGTCGTGCTACTTGCGCGCGCAATGCCGCAATCTCTGCCGCGTGCGATGTGGGCGCGATCGGGCTGTCACTGCCAGCAATAGCGCGATGATGCACCTCGGCCAGCGTGACGAGGTGCGCGTATGTGATGACATGCCGACGGCGATCGCGGGGATCGGGTATCGGGTCGATGCCAAGAGCGACCAGCCAACTATGCAACGTCTCTTTTGTGACGACGAGCAAACTAGCTGCTTCTGTGACAGTGTATGTTTGCATGCTTGCTTCTTTCATTACGCCTAATTTTACGCGTAGTATTACGCCTAATTTTACGCTTACTCTTGCTAGAAGTCTTATGCAGTCAGGTTTTAGACAGATCTCCTATTAAGCGTAATAATACGCCTAATACTACGCCTATGTGTTATAATATATTTATACACGCATTACGAGAGGAACGCAAGAATAATGAACCAGATGGATATCACACCGTACACGGGCGGCGATCTAGTTGCGAACGTTCCCTATCACGGCTTGACAGGGCGGGCGGCGATCGACCGATGGGTGATCTCTCTAGATAATGCCAATACGCGATATAACTATCAGGCCACGCTAGATGGCCTTTTCTCGACAGACGGCATGCCGGATCGTGTCTGTGACGTGACGATCGCTCTCTTGACCGCGTGGCGCGGTGCTATGGTTGCCCGAACCGAACGCCCGATCGGTGATGCGCTACGAATCAGCGCCGCGACCGTCAATCGGCACCTCGCGGCGGCGCGGGCGTTCTTTCATTATTGGCGCGACATCTCTACCGCCGCTACGGAACATGCCGACGCTGTGGTGCATGTCACGTTCTCTGGAGACGCGCAAGGCCGAGCGTTAAAGCTGGTAAAGTCTCATGTCGAAAAACCATTTATGATCCTGACTGGTGATAGCGAAAGCGCGGCGATCCTGGATGCCGCGACACAGAGCGGCGCTATTGAAACGGGCCGAGATCGCGTAGCCCGTAAACCGTGGCACTCCGTCACTGGCGCAAGTGCCGAGCGTGACGTGTTGATCATCACCGTGGCACTCGCGACCGGTCTTCGTTGCGCGGAATTGGCGGCGCTCACAATTGGCTCATTGATCGCGGAATCGCGCTATGATGCGAGCAAGCAAACGCAAGTTGAAGTATGGTCTATTTTCGTTCGGGCTGGTAAAAACAACAAGGATCGGATTGTAGAGATCAACCCTGACGACGCGGCGGCGATCCTGGCATTCGTGCAAGCCTCTGGTCGGCGCTATGGTTGGCCCGACGAGAATCAGCTACCGCTCTTTGCCAGCCAGGGACGCAACAGCACGAGCGGCGGGCGCATGCACCCGAACTCGATACGCCGCATTATTGATAGCGCCGCCGATCGTGCGCAAGCCTCCGGCGCTATCAGCGCGGGCAAGGTGATATCGCCCCATAGCTTGCGGCATACCTACGCTATCAACTTGCTTCGTGGTGATGAGAGCCAGGGGAGACGACCAGCAACGATCATGGAAGTCAAAGAGCTTCTCGGACACGCCAGCATCATGACGACGCAGAAGTATGTTGACCATGTAAACCGCTTAGACCGCGCTGGCCTTGCGCCGTCAATCTCTCGATTGCGCGCGCAGCCGACGACAGAGTGATGATTGTCGCTATTTTGTCCGCTGACTCGCTCCTAATCGTGGCGTCGTCAGCGGTCTTTCATTGTCCTGAGAATGTGCCAGATGTGTGAGAACATTCATTATCAATCATCTATAATGGCGGTAAAGTGAGCTATAAGTAAGCAATGAAGTAAGTAATTTATGGTCAAGACCTAGCAGTTTGCTGGCTTGTGTGATATATTTATCTGGGAACAGAGAGCGACACACCGCATACACTCTATCCACAACGTCCTACGATGACCGCCACGTCACGTGGAGAGATAGAGCCGTACATCCTATCAGCAGAAGTCATGGTTACACTTCCTGCTGATTGTGGCGTGACATTCGATGACTAGGGCAAGAGGGACAGGGTGCAAGAGCAAGAAGGGGGAATAATTTACAAGAAAGGTCTCTATCATGGCGAAATTGTCAGTATCCCAACGCCAAACCGTCTATGCTTGGCTTGCACAAGGTTTGCACTATCCCGAATTGAAACGCCGCATGCTGGCTTCATTCGGTATTGCGGTATCATCGCCAGCTTGCACAGATTACCGCAAGCGCAAGAACCAAGAGATCGGCGCATTGCAGCAAGAGATGCAAGCAGCCGATATTAAGCGCAAGCATGACCGCGAACGAAAAGCGATGCAACGATCCGGCCATGTTCAGCGGCATTGTTCGACATGCACCTGTAGCAACTCCGCCGCGTGAATGCGGTCATTCCAGACACAAAAGCGCCTTACCATCCGACCATGAACGGTAAGGCGCTTTTGTGCTATGACCGCAACGTTTTTACCAAGTAACGCGACGATCGGACATCTAGGTATGACGCTAACGAACATATCTAGTATACCTTTAACTTGACGCATAATCAAGTATACAGTAATTCGGGCTATGGACTCTCCGCACAGGCACCGCCTAGGTTATGAGCACTTTCACCACTAACACCCAAAAAGACAGAAAGACAGAACGAGAATTACGATTTAATTCCTGTCTTTTTGGCAAAGCCTTATGGGGCCTAGGGTTGCAGTACCAAAAAGACAGAAAGACAGAAAGACAGGAATATATATATACAACTCCCCTGCATTTTGAATCTCATGGTGTGCGGTGCCTGTGCGGTGCCTGTGCGGAGACGTTCACTGTGATACCCACTCGCTTATGTATAATATTCCTGTCTTTCTGTCTTTCTGTCTTTTTCGATGATTATGCTTGCTGTGAAGCCAGGTGTATGCGGGTGTTGCCAAAAAGACAGGAATTATAGCAGGAAAAGCCGTTCTGTCTTTCTGTCTTTTTGGGAGAGTGATAAAAACAGCTATACTGCTCGCTAGCCATGCGGCTATTTGGTAGGGATACAAACAGACAAAGGTACTGATATAGGTGTTATGTCTTACATCTAGCGCTTATACTGTGGCATACTGAATGGGTACGGGTAATAGTGAAGGGACCGAAACGACATGATACAGGAAGAGCCAACCAGAATTATCAAGCGACGCGCTCCACGTGGTATCTACGTTCCCTACTTGAAAGCGTGGCGTCTGCATTTTGGAATGGGCGTCCGTGAAGCTGGCAGACTATCGAAAACAAAAGCATCGAACATATGTAGCTACGAATTCGACAGGAAACGTCCTACACCGCGAATCATCGCAAGGATTGCGGCTGCATACGGCATCAGTCGTGAATCATTGATCAATGTCGATCCCGCCAGCTTGGAAGTACAGCAGAGCGCAATCGAGCGCACCAAAAAGGAATTAAACGAAAAATCACGATATCATCAAAGCACATTCGGCAGCACTCCAGATGAGTACCAGTCCGCGCAGAGCGCATAAGATTGCCTCCGCAATTGTGCGGAGGCATAGAACAACCCTGACAATCTCTCTATCTTGCCGCCAAGTTTGAAGTGAGAAAATCAGGGTTCCGAACAGCTAAGACCGTGTAAGCTAGCTCCCTTCGACTGGTAAAGACTGGTAAAGACTGGTAAAGACCTACGTGTATCCCTATACTACCACAGACATCGACAAAGATACAAGTAAGTCCACGTATCGGCACAAGCTAGCCAATTGCACAGTTCTTAGTGGTTCGGCGCATGGGACAATTGAAGGACAGCTTACCATGACGAACGAACAAGCAAGCGACCAAACACCGACCATGTTAGATGCCGCTCTTTCGTATGCAGCACGTGGATGGCAGGTCTTCCCTGCGCACAGTATACACAATAGCCACTGCTCATGCGGTCATCATCTGATGACGGAAGCGCAACAGAAGATCCATAAGTGCTCGCCAGGGAAGCACCCGCGGACGAATGACGGATTCAAGAGTGCCACGACCAACGAGAAAAAGATACGCGCATGGTGGCATAACTGGCCCACCGCAAATATCGGCATTGTGACGGGCGCGATCAGCGGTCTGGTGGTGCTCGATCCTGATGGTGGCGACAAAGTGGGGCTAGCGTCATTGCAGAAGCTGCGCGAAACACTAGGCAGCGACACAGAACCGGAGACCTTGACAGCAGCGACGGGCGGCGGCGGCTATCATCTCTACTTCCAATATCCAGCAAACGCCAAGGTGAGCAATGGTGCAAGTGTTAATCTCAAAAAATCGGGCTATCCTGATATTGATGTGCGCGGCGATGGCGGCTATGTCATCGCGCCCCCCTCGAACCATCACAGCGGCAATAGCTACCGTTGGGAGACGCCGCTTGACACGCCGATCGCGGCTCTTCCTGCTGCCTATCTGGTTTTGTTGACTGAAAAGCCACGTGCGAAGCAGCAGAACCATACCAACAATGGACCGCGCCCAACCGCTGAGGGCGTGACTTATTGGATTGATAGTGCTGTTCGTCAGGTGGTCATTGAGAAGCAAGGTCGCAATGATGCGGGCATCTGGCTTGCGGTTCAGTTGCGCGATAATCGGTTCAGCGAGCTTGACGCAGAGCACGCTATGTATGCCTATGCTGCCTTAGTCACTGGACTTACTGATGAGCCATATACCGATAGCGAAGCGCTGGCATCACTGAAACAGGCGTACAGCCGCCCGCCACGTGAGCCAGCCGCTCGCCCAACGGATGAGACGGATGAGACCATCCGCAATGGCTACTCCGCAAAGCCGCATGGGTTCTTTCGTGAGGGAATGACCAAGGATGGACCTATCACGATGCACCTGTCTACATTCACCGCTCGTGTCTTAGCTGACACGATAGAAGATGACGGATCGGGCGATGTGAAGCGCGTCTATGCGATTGAAGGTCGATGTAGAGGACGCACAACGCTATTCAGCGTGCCACAATCACAATTTGATGATATGAAGTGGCCAAGTGAGCATATGGGGCCAAAGGCTTTCATCACGGCAGAGCGAAGCGCTCGAGACCATACCCGCGTCGCTACGCTCACATTCAGCGATGCAGAGTCACAGACGATCTACACGCACACGGGATGGCGGGAGCTTCCAGATGGCACTATGGGCTATCTGCATAGTGGCGGCGCGATCGTGGCTGAGAACGTCACTGCGCCGCCGATCATGACGAAGCTGGATCGCGGCATGATGCATTATAGCTTGCCAGCTATCACCACGCGGGAGCGCGTTGCGTATGCGGTTCGTCAATTCCTGAAAGTCATCGATCTTGCGCCAGATAGCGTGATGCTGCCATTGTTCGCAGCTGCATGGCGGGCACCCCTCGGAGCGTGTGACTTTTCGCTCTTTCTGTCTGGCCAGTCAGGTCAAAAGAAGAGCGCGATCGCGGCATTGATTCAGCAGTCTTTTGGCGCAAACTTCAATGCGCGGAACTTTCCAGAAAACTGGTTTAGCACGGCCAACGCGCTCGAGCTATCCACGTTCCAAGCGAAAGATGCGATCATGGTCATTGACGAATACAAGCCCTCGGGCAACGCGCAAGAGGTCGCCAAATATCACGCGAAAGGCGAGCAGGTGCTACGCTCGATCGGTAATGGTTCAGCGAAGGGCCGGCTAGGTCCCAACTTGGAACGCCGCGCCGATCGGTCTCCGCGATCGCTGGTTATCGTGACGGGCGAGGATGTGCCACGCTCCGATACCTCATCTCTGGCTGCTCGCATGATATCGATTAAGATGCCAGTCGATGGCGTGGCAAACCTGACGGCATTGTCACTCGCCCAGAGTGACGCCGCGAGCGGAATCTATGCCGAAGCGATGGCGGGCTATATCACCTGGCTAGCACCGCGCATCACGGAGATCCAGAAAATCGGCTTGAATGGCGAGATCGTCAAGCTGCGCGATTTGCTGCAATGTGGCAGCCACGCTCGCACCGCGCCCAACTTGGCAAACCTCGCATGCGGTATGGTCTACTTCCTGCAATATGCGCAAGACATCGGCGCCATTGATGCCAGCCAAGCGGATGTACTATGGGGTCGTCTCTGGAATACGTTGATCGAGACCAGCAAGGCGCAAGGCATCGAACAGCACGCCGCCAAACCAGAGGTTCAGTACGCCGAACTGCTCCGCACCGCGTTGGCATCAGGTCAAGCGTACCTGATGCCAACTGATGAGAGCCTCAACACCACTACCAACACATTCGACATGCGTCCGTATGGTTGGCGCAATAACAGCCCAACACCCAACGCCGATCATATTGGATGGATCGATCTCGAAACAAGAGATATTTTCTTCATTCCTGGCGCGGCATATGGCATGGTGGTAAAGATGGCCCGCTCGGCTGGCACCACCTTTACCACATCTCAAATCCAATTGCATCGCTATCTTGCTGAGAACCATCTTAGCAAGCGGTCAAACTGCGATATGCAGCAACAATCGAACCTTGCAAAGAAAACACTATGCGGTATGCAGCTGCGGGTCCTCTGGGTTGCTGTTGACTTCCTCTATCCCCGCATCGGAGAGGATATCCCAACGGATGCACCCAACTCGCAAGAGCCAATGAAGCAAGAGCCAACGAAGCCGACGAAAGATGAGACGCCGATCTCGATCGTTCCTGCATTGTCCTCTATGCCACCGATCGCCGCGAGCGTTGCGCCGAAGAAACCGAGCGCACACGGAAGACCGCAGAATCAATGCGACATGCCGAACTGTGATCAGCCAGGTGTCGCGATCGGCAGCTATCATTATTGCAGCAAACACGATGGACCCGCACGTGAGGCGAAAGGGGCATAGGACGCGATCAGCAGGCGCTAGAGTGGCTTACCTGCGTTCAAGTGTCCTGCTTGTCCTGCTGACAGGTCACGCGGCCAGGAAGAGCCACACGGCGTGGCATGCCAGCCCTACAAGCAGGACACTTGAACGCCCTTATCTTTTCGTAGGAATAAATGTGTATTCTCTTCCTACAAAAAGATTAATAGCACTGGTACGGACGACAGCATTATATCGCTGCGGTTTCATAAAAATATCTTGAAACACGAAAAGAGCGCAAGCTAAATACTTGCGCTCCGAAGTGCTGGCCAGCAACTATGGTTGTTTATTGCGCTTGCGATCCTGATAGAGATACCATGCGGAATAGACCGCGCCCAACACGATCGCGCCGAGGATGATATTCGATACGTTCATACGGTTTTCCTCTCTGTTTGTACAACCTGTTTCGCGTTCGTTCTACCTCTCAATTCGAGAGGATATATCTATCAGCTATCCTTGACAAGGTGCCTAGATTCGGCGTGTGTGATGCCCGTCACGTGGCCTAGATTTGCGATGGTACGTACTAACGTTTCGTGTGTCTAGCGTGGCCTGTTGGTCATCCTAGGAAGTGAAAAGCTATGAAGGGTACGTACCCTTCATAGCTGCCAATGGTTATACTTCGTCTGGTGTCTCGATGGTCGCATCAAAGAGCGATCGCGGCGGTGGAACGGGCTGGGGGGTGCGTACCCTTGCAAGCTCCGCCTTGAAGATACGCACATATTTAGCGGCTGCGGTTTGGGAGAGATCGGTTAAGATCATCAACTTCTTTGCTCCCATTCCTTGCTCCCAAAATCGTCGCGCCAGGGCTTCGGCCTGATCGCCGTCGGGCGGGATGCTCTTCGCGCTCTCGCCGTCGGGCGTCTTTCTGCTGCTGATGCGTGGCTTGCGCACGGTGGCGGCCGCGGCGGCTGGCTCAGATTTAGCCAGGGCAATTTGTGCGATCTTCGCGTCGATCTGCTCTTGGTGTTCAGCGAACGCGACCCGCAACGCGGCGATCTGATCCTGGTGCTCAGCGATCGCAACGTCCTGTATTTGTCGATGATCCATCAATTCAGCCAACGCTGAATCTCGCTGCTCCAACGTCGCGGTGATCTGCTGCTGCTGCGTGGCGAGGTCGCCGATCGTGGTCGCGTGACGATCGATCGCGGTGGTCGTCTCACCGATCACCCGTACCTGTACGGCGTCGATCGCCGTGTCAATCGCTTGGCGCGTCGCGTCGCCGCTCTGGGTTCCAAAATCTTGCAGCTTGCGATCGAGGTCGCCAAACTTCACGTAATCGGCTTTGTTGTCCGACAAAAACGCCACGCCGTAGGTATCACAAAACTGCTTGTACAACTGCTCATCTTCGGCTAACTCTACTGATGTCGCACCTGTTGCAAACTGGTAGAGTGCTTGCTGTGTGCGAAATTGTTTGACCAAATCACCGCGATCGATCGTCTCGCCTTCCGCTGCGGGTCGTGTTAGATCTCCTTGCAGTCGCATTAGTTCCTGTGACGAAGTAGCCTTCATTGCATGCTTCAAGTCGGACCGCTCATAGGTTAGCTCGCGCACCCAGACGGCCAAATAAGCAACGATGAAGGGTGGTAGGAACGAACGGACGAAAAACAGTGCATTATGGATTTTGCCGATCAGATCAAGGATGTTTGCGTCTACACCATCTGGGCTGATCAGGCGCAAGAAGTAGATCAGAGTTGCAAACTCGGATAGCAGGATGACCCAAAAGCAGATGTTTGCGATCGTGTGATACCATCCCTCGCCTTTCCTTCGCGGCATGGTTGCGCGGCTACCAGATATCACGATCGCGGCATCGAGCAGCAGTCCGAGCATTGCTGTGATGATAACCACTAATACGTCATTAGTACCAAATTTACCCAATGAGATGGCGGTCAAGTTGGGTTGTGCGAAGACATAACAGCCGATCAACGTCATTGACGTTGCGCCGATCAAGACAAGCCAGGGCCGTGCATTTTCCCAGAATTTCAGGTGGGCGGCGTGCTCTAGTTTCTTTTTATCTGCCATGATTTTATGTTTCTCCTCAGGGTGCAAGGAGCGCCGCTCCAATTGGAACGGCGCAAGAGACGACGGTTTAGTGATGGCTGTTATTTAGCTGGGCCACCGGATCAAGATTGAATGCGGAGCAGTGATTGACGAGACTTAACAGCACCCGCGCCGCATACGCTGGGTAGTGTGTTTCGTGCACCGGGTGGGGGGCAATGTCGAGATGAATAGTCACCTGCTGATGATCCCCTACTGGCGATACGATCGTCACGGTCCATCGCTTTCCATGATGGAAAGCGCTACGGATGTACCAGCGGGTCGCTAGAGGTCCGTAGGCAATGCGCGTATCCGTATCCCAAACGTTCAGGAAGCCGTCTAGCTGCAAGCGGTTATGTCCATACGCTCGCACGTCTTCACCAGCGCTGGCACGCGCAATATAGACGGCGCGATCGCTCTCGGTGATATGGGTCGCGGGAAGCGCTATAAGGCTCTGAATGTTTTCCTGGCGCTCGCTCAATATGCTGTTATCCATTGTGTGCCTTTCAAGTGTCCTGGATGTCATGGATGAGTGCCACGCGGCTAGCATCTGCCTGACCGCGTGGCACTTGTGGCTATCAGTGTGATTCGACCCAGGCAAGTGCAACATCTAGCACGCTTGCCAGATAGCGCGCGTGACTTTCTTGCGCAGTCCCTAGTGAGACCGCATCACGCAATTGTCTAGCGGCGTGGTCAATGACTGCCGAGAGGATCGGCGGTGCATGATGACTGCGAAGCGTGGCGGTCACTTCACAAGCCAGGGAATCAATGCGGGCGGCACTCGCTCGCATAGTCGTATAGTCGATAGCGGCGATCGCAGAGATCGCTATCAGGTTAGCTTGCATGCGCCGTTACCTGTGCCCTGGCGATGGCTAGCGCGGTGAAACCGTACCAGCCAGGTGCTACTTCTATCAGCACGTTGTGGTGTGCCAAGTAGAGCGCCTCATGTAGTTCCTGCTCATTGTTCGGAAAGCTGGCCATACCAGGGCTGGCATGCTGCAAGATGAGGTTGTGATGCTCTGTGGTCTCGATACCCATCACCGTATCCAAGGCCGATAGCTCCCGCTCGCTGAATGGTTCGATGCACGTGGTATGCTGCTCGTCTGGTGTGACCGTAACTAGTGCTTGTGTCTGTGTTTGTGGTAACATACTCATATGTTCTTTCCCTAGCGCATAAGCTAGATGTCTGCTGACAATTTAGTTGTGAAGGTGCTCAGGGTTGGGCTGGCTTAGTTGCGAGCGCTTAACTTTCCAGGGTTGGGGCGCTCGCTTTTTGTTGCGCTACGGTTTACGCTAGGTTGTTTTCGATCCAATTCCT
>Ga0209511_1003421_pt1 | contig 12156 bp, 5 predicted proteins | sample SSSSmetaG_FD_184141 | JGI IMG/M metagenome (GOLD analysis project Ga0209511, IMG submission 184141) | Glacier valley bacterial and archeal communities from Borup Fiord, Nunavut, Canada, to study Microbial Dark Matter (Phase II) - ​SSSS... | ecosystem: Environmental > Aquatic > Freshwater > Ice >... | reverse complement strand
TGGTCTCGAAGCGCTCGAATTTCTCGCCGGTGATCGCGCCTTGCGCATTGGCGAGCACGTTGTCGAGGAATTGGTCGGGCAACGGCACGCTCGTGACCAGCACGTAGCGCGCGCCGTGCTTGCTCGCGGCTATCGCGAGTTCACGCGACGAGGCCGGGCGCTCGCCCTCCCATTCGGGCAGCAGGAAATCGGTGAGCGTCTGGTGGCTGCCGACGAGCACTTCGGTCTGCGGTAGAACCAGGTCGCGGAAGGCCTCGAGGTAGGCCTGCTGGTCGTCTTCTTCCACCCACGAGAGGTTGGGCAGGTAGGCGACGAGCGGCACGTCGGGATAGTCGGAGAGGATTTCGGCGACGGCGCTCACGCCCTCGGTCGAGCCGAGGAAGCCCACCTTCCAGGCGGCGATGGTCACGTCTTCCAGAACGCTGCGCGCCTGCTCGACGATCACGTCGGCATCGATGGCATGGTGGTCGAAGATCTCGGCCGTATCGCGCATCACGATGCTGGTGACGATGGGCAACGCATGCGCGCCCATCGCGGCAATGGTCGAGACGTCACCGGCGAGGCCGCCGGCACCGCTCGGATCGTTGGCGTTGAAGCTCATAACGCAGGCTGGAGCCGGCTGCTCTTCGAGCTCCGGTGCGGCCGCGTCGGCGGCGGGGGGAAGGGCAGTCATGAAGTGTTCGGCAGCCGCGTGGAGAGCCGTTCTGAAAGGGCCTCAGAGACCTCTAGCCGAACGTGAAGAATGTTGCGTATGTCCCTACACAGCCTTGCATTTCTGCGAAGGGCCATGTCTACAATCTGGTTGCATTGTAGTGAAGCCATCCCCGGCCGAATGAGACGTGAGCGAACACCAGACCTGGATGTGCTTGATCTGCGGATGGATCTACGACGAAGCGACCGGTGACCCGGAACACGGGCTCGCCGCCGGCACTCGCTGGGCCGAAGTGCCGATGAACTGGACGTGCCCGGAATGCGGCGCGCGCAAGGAAGACTTCGAGATGGTGCAGATCTGATCTCGCACCGCGAACCCATCGGCAACCAGGGAGAACAGCAGGTGACGGACGCAGCCGGGGTCAGCAGCGCAGCAGCATTGAAGGTGCTCGTCATCGACGACAGCAACACCATCCGGCGCAGCGCAGAAATCTTTCTGAAGCAGGGCGGCTACGAAGTGTTGCTGGCCGAAGACGGGTTCGACGCGCTTTCGAAAGTCAACGACCACGACCCCGACCTCATCTTCTGCGACATCCTCATGCCGCGCCTCGACGGTTACCAGACCTGCGCGATCATCAAGCGCAACGCCAAGTTTTCGGCCGTGCCGATCATCATGCTGTCGTCGAAAGACGGCCTGTTCGACAAGGCACGTGGCCGGATGGTCGGCTCGGAAGACTATCTGACCAAGCCGTTCACCAAAGATCAGCTGTTGCAGGCCGTGCAACAGCACCGCCGCGCCGCCTGAGGCTGCGGGCGTCTGCTGCCGCGGCGACTGGCCGAATCAAGGAATCGCCCCCATGCCGATCCAGAAGATCCTCGTCGTCGACGACTCGAAGACCGAGTTGCATCACCTCTCCGAGTTGTTGGGAAAAGGCGGCTTTGCGGTACGCACGGCCGAGAACGGCGAAGAAGCCATGAAGCGCCTCGGCGAAGACAAGCCCGACCTCATCCTGATGGACGTGGTGATGCCCGGCCAGAACGGTTTCCAGCTCACGCGAGCCATCACTCGCGACCCGCGCTTCTCGACCGTGCCGGTGATCATGTGCACGAGCAAGAACCAGGAGACCGACAAGGTCTGGGGCATGCGCCAGGGTGCACGCGACTACATCGTCAAGCCGGTCGACGCGACCGAGCTGATGGCCAAGATCCACGCGTTCGACTGATCCCCGAGTCGAATGGCGAACAAGCAGGCACTGCGCGACCTCCAGGCCCGGCTCGCCGAGCGGTTGCAGGCGGCGCGTACCGAGCCCCTGGCCAAGTCGTGGCTGGCGGTCGAGTGCAGCGCGCGCGGCTTTCTCTTTCCGCTCGGCGACGCGGGCGAAATCTTCGCCATGGTGCCGCTGCAGCCTGTGCCGCACAGCCATCGCTGGTTCCTCGGCGTGGCCAACCTGCGAGGCCATCTGCATGGCGTCGTCGACCTCGCGGGCTTTCTGGGCGTGAAGGCCACCGAGTCCGGCCGGGATCAAGCCCGGCTGGTGGGCTTCAACCAGGCTTTCGACATCAACTGCGTTTTGATGGTGGATCGGCTGTCGGGCTTGCGCAGCACTGAAGAACTGACGCAGGAAGCCGATGACCAAGCGGTGCGCCCGGCTTTTGCCGGCGCCAGATTCCGCGACGCCGCCGGGCGCGTCTGGCAGGAACTTCGGCTTGCCGAACTCGCCGAAGACGAATCGTTTTTGAGGATCGTCGGCTAGACCGCCGTGACTCCGGTGCGCCAAGAGCAGCACAACCGCAAGAGGGCTATATGAGCTTCGTGAACCGAATCAAGGGATGGGGCCAGAAGGGCGCGGCGCCCGAGCACGACGTGCTCGAGCACGATGCTGCGTTTGCGGATGCTTACGCGCAGGCGGGCGGTACCGGGAGTGCGGAAAACGCGAGCGGCAGCGCCGCCGTGATGGATCTGCCGTTGGGGGACATTGCCGAGGTCGGCCCGACGCCGGCCGCGCAGGATTCGCTTCACGGATCCATCATTTCCGAGGCCATGCCATCCGAGACGGCCGATTTCCTGGAAACGCGTGTTCAGGAAGGCGAGTTCCAAAACGTGCAACGGCGCACGACCCTGCCGCTCATCGGCCAGCGTGCGGTTGCGGAGCAGCAGCGGATTCTGCTGGCTGTCCTGGGCATCGGACTGTTGGGACTCATCGTGTTGACGGTGCTGTCGTCCATCCTCGCGAGCCGCGGCTCCTCCCAGATTTCAGCAAGCGGTCAGGCGCTGATGCAATCGCAGAGATTGGCGAAGGCGGTCTCGCAGGCGCTATCGGGCAGCCCGAGTGCATTTTTCGAGGTGAAAGAAAGCTCGGAAGTTCTGGCTGGGAACGTCCGCAACCTGAAAAACGGAACCGGAGGACTGGCCGCTGCGCCGGCCGGTGTGCAGGACTCGCTGGACGCTGCCTTGCCGCTGGTCGACCGTGCCGAGAAGAATTCCGCAGTCATTTTGACCCAGCAGAAAACTTTGACCGAAGTGAGCCAGGCACTGCGGGCCATCAACAAGCAGTCCTTCGAATTGCTCGAATCCGCCGACGCCATCCTGGCGCTCAAGCTCCAACGCGATGCGAGTTCCTCGGAAGTCGCTTCACTCGGGCAGCTCGTCATGCTGACCCAGCGCATCGGCAAGTCGGCCAATGAGTTCCTGACTGCAGAAGGCGTCAATCCCGAAGCCGTTTTTCTGCTCGGAACAGACCTCACGCAGTTCGAAGATCTGAACAAGGGCCTGCTGGACGGCAATCCGCAGCTGGGTTTGCCCGGAACGCGTGACGCTCAACTGCGCGAACGCTTCCTCGCCCTGGCCAAGCTCTACCAGGAGACCAAGGCTCGCGGGGTCGTCATCCTGAATGGCATGCCCGGCCTCAACTCTGCGCGCGAAGCCCAGGGCGCGATCATTGCCGACAGCGAGCCGCTGAGAAAGAACCTCGAGTCCGTGCAGGATCGTCTGGGCTCGGAAACCGGCCTGAGCGGCTGGACGATCCTGATGCTCGTGTTGTCGGCGATTTTGGTTTTCGTCGGCGGCGCCGGCTTCTTGCGGCTCTACGTTTCCGAGCAAGGTCAGCGCGCCTCCCTGGCTCAGACGCGGCGCGTGGAAGCCGAAGGGCAGGAAAAGGAGGCCAAGCGCGTCAACGACGCGAACCAGGCGGCGATCTTGCGTTTGATGAACGAACTGCAAGGCGTGGCGGAAGGCGACCTCACGCAGCAGGCCACGGTGACGGAAGACATCACGGGCGCGATCGCCGACTCGGTGAACTACACCGTGGAAGAGCTGAGGTCGCTGGTGGCTCAGGTGCAGGGCACGGCCTCGCGAGTGACGTCGACCACCGAGCAGGTCGAGGCCAACTCCACCGAGCTGTTGGCGACGTCGTCGGAGCAGCTGCGCGAGATTCGGGACACCGGCGAGTCGGTGCTGCAGATGGCCGGCCGCATCAACAACGTGTCGACGCAGGCGCAGGAAACGGCGCAGGTGGCACGCCAGTCCCTGGCTGCGGCCGAGTCGGGGCGGCAGGCGGTGCAGAACACGATCGACGGCATGAACTCCATCCGCGACCAGATCCAGGAAACCTCGAAGCGCATCAAGCGCCTCGGCGAATCGTCGCAGGAGATCGGCGAGATCACCGAGCTCATCTCCGACATCACCGAGCAGACGAACGTGCTGGCGCTCAACGCCGCCATCCAGGCTGCATCCGCAGGAGAGGCAGGTCGCGGGTTCTCGGTCGTTGCGGAAGAAGTGCAGCGGCTGGCCGAGCGCTCGGCCGACGCCACGCGCCAGATCGCGGCGCTGGTCAAGACGATTCAGACCGACACGCAGGACGCCGTCGGCGCGATGGAGCGATCGACGCAGGGCGTGGTCGAGGGAACGCGACTGTCCGACGCGGCCGGTACCGCGCTGACGGAGATCGACAAGATCACCCGCCAGCTGACCGACCTCGTGGCTTCGATCTCGCAGCAGTCGCTCGCCGAGGCGCAGTCGGCCAACGTGGTCGCGGCCAACATCCAGCACATCTTCGCGGTGACCGAGCAAACCGGTGAAGGCACGCGTTCCACGGCGACGATGGTGCGCGAGCTCTCGCGCACGGCCGAGGAACTGCGCCAGTCGGTCTCGCGATTCAAGATCGCCTGATCGGGCGAAGAGCAACCAGCCGAGGCGCCCGATGGATTCGATCGACGACAGCCAAGTCGCCACCGCCGCCGCACCCGCGGCCCTGCCCGCCGGCGACGACCTGAGCGCGATCGCGTGGGTGCAGGAAGAACTGCGCCGCTCCCTCGATGCGGCTCACAAGTCGCTGCGGCGCTTTCTGAAAGACTCGGAGGCCGTCACCGGTTCCGACATCGACAGCGTCGATCCTGGCGTGCTGCGCACCGCGCGCTCGCAGATTCACCAGGGTGTCGGCGCGCTCGAGCTGGTCGGTTTGCCGGCGGCAGCGATCGTGCTGCGCGCGAGCGAGACGGCGGTGCAGCGCAGCATCTCGCGCCCGCAGTCGCTCACGCCCGAGCTGGTGGCCGATATCGAGCACGCTTCCTTCGGCCTGCTTGATTTTCTCGGCCGCGTTCTGGCCGGCAAGCAGGTCTCGCCGCTCTCGCTGTTTCCGCAATACCGCGCGGTGCAGGAGCAGGTGGAAGCCGAGCGCATGCACCCGGCCGATCTTTGGTCGATGGACTGGCGCTGGCGCGAGATCGCAGGCGATCCCAAAGTGATGCCGCGCCGCGCCGACGACACCGCACGCTCCGAGATCGAAGGCAGCCTGCTCTCGCTGATGCGCGGCACGCAGACGCTCACCGCCGCATCGCGCATGAGCGACATCGCTGCCGGTTTGGCGGCAGGCTCCGAGCACCCGCAGGTGCGCACCTTCTGGAACCTCGCCGCAGCGATGTTCGAAGCGCAGCACCACGGTTTGGTGGGCTTCGACGTGTTCACCAAGCGCGTCGCCTCGCGCTTGCTGGCGCAGTTCCGCATCCTGCAGCGCGGCGACTCCGACGTCTCCGAGCGGCTCGCGCGCGACGTGCTCTTCTTCTGCTCGCAAGCCGGTGTCGCCGGCCGCCTGAAGGTGCCGCGCCTGGCCGCCGTGCGCGAGGCCTACGGGCTCGTCGAGCAGCCTCCGGTCGACTATTCGCTCAGCGTGCTCGGCCGCTTCGATCCGGCCATCGTCACCCACGCCAAGAAACGCGTCGTGGCGGCCAAGGAAGCCTGGTCGGCCAGCGCCGGTGGCGAGATGCATCGCCTGGCCGGGCTCTCCGAGCAGTTCGCGCTTGTCGGCGACTCGCTGAGAAAACTCTTTCCGTTCGGTGAGACCTTCGCCGCCGAGTTGCAGGCAGCCGCCGCGCAGACGCAGCAAGCGCAAGTCGCTCCGCCGGCACCGCTGGCGATGGAGGTCGCGACCAGCCTGCTTTATCTCGAAGCTGCGCTCGACGATGGCGACTTCGATCAGCCCGAGCACGCCGATCGCGTGCGCCGCCTGGGCGAACGCCTGGCCAAGGTTCGCGCCGGCCAGCCGCCGGAGCCGCTCGAGCCCTGGATGGAGGAGCTCTACCGCCGCGTTTCCGAACGCCAGACGATGGGCAGCGTGGTCCAGGAGTTGCGCGCCTCGCTGAGCGAAGTCGAGAAGGCGATCGACCAGTTCTTCCGCGACCCGAAGGACCAGGCCGGCCTCGTCGACGTGCCGACCAAGCTGGCTTCGATGCGCGGCGTGCTGTCGGTGCTCGGCATGGACCCGGCGTCGCAGGCGCTGCTGCGCATGAAGAGCGAGATCGAGGGCATGGTGTCGACCGGCATCGACGTCGAACAGGTGCGCGCCACGGGCCTGTTCGACCGCCTTGCAGGCAACCTCTCGGCGCTCGGCTTTCTCATCGACATGCTCAGCGTGCAGCCGCAGATGGCGAAGTCGCTGTTCGTGTTCGATGCCGATGCCGGCACGCTCGCGCCCGTCATGGGGCGCAGCGCGTCGCCGGCGCCGCCCGGTGGGTCGCCGGTCGAGCCGCGGCTGATCGAGCAGGCGCAGATGCTGGCCTTCAGATCGGTGCGCGACGACGTGCCGTTGCTCGAGGTCTCGCGCGATCTGGAGCGCCTTTCGCATGAAGCCCAGGCCGCCGACCAGCCGGCCCTCGCTGCCGCGGTACTGAAGGCTCAGGAAGCGCTCGGCAAGGCCGGCGACGAGTTGAGCCTCCAGAGTGCGCGGGGCGAGCTCAGCGAAGCGCTGGTCGACTTCGTCGCCACCGCGACGGAGCCGACGGGCGGCCTCTCTGCGGTGAGCGAGCCGGTGCCGCTTGCGCCGCTCAGGCCGATCGCACTCGTCGGCGATCTCGAGCACGACGACGAAATGCGCGACGTCTTCCTCGAAGAGGCACACGAAGTGATCGCCGCCGCGCAGGGCGCGTGTGCGGAGCTGCAGTCCGCCCCTGGCGATCTGGGCCTGCTCACGACCCTGCGCCGTGCCTTCCACACGCTCAAGGGCAGCTCGCGCATGGTCGGCTTGAAGGCCTTCGGCGAAGCGGCCTGGGCCTGCGAACAGGTCTTCAACACGCAGCTGGCCGAACAGCGGCCAGCCGAGCCCTCGCTCATCGAGTTCTCCAGCTGGGTGCTGGGCCACCTCTCGGGCTGGGTCGAGGCCATCGCCGCTCATGCCGACGAAGGTCGCACCGAAGGCGAAGTCAAGGTCGCGGCCGATCGACTGGCGCGGCGCATGCAGACCGACGCCGCAGCCACGACCGACATCGATCTTCCGATGGCCGCGCCGGCGCCCCAGACCGTGCCTGCGACGTTCGCATTCGCCGGCCTGCCGCCCGACTTGCCGAACCGCGCCGACCTCGAATTCGGCCCGCCGCCCGTCGGCGAGGTCACCTCATCGAGCGAGGATCTCTCGTTCGAGTTCGACCTCTCGGGTTTCGAAGCGCCGATGGACCTCGGCACGATCAACCCCCAGGTGCTGGCCGCCGCATCGCTCGGCGTCGATGCCTCGCCGATGTTCGACCCGTTCGACGTGCCTGCCGACGAGGCGATGCAGACCACGCTCGTGAACGAGGAGTTCCGCCCGGAAACGCAGTTCGGCACGCTCGACCTCGACCTGGGCAATCTCGCCGATGCGGCGCCGATGATCCAGAGCCTGTCTCCCAGCACCGGCGCCCGCGCCGACGCAGCGCTCCCGGCCGGCCCCGATTCGGAATCGGGTCTGCTGTTCGATCTCGCGACAGGCGATGCGAGCCCGGCCGGTTCGGCTGCCACAGCGCACGGCGAAGTCGACTTCGAAGTCGAGGCGAGTCATCCCGCCGAACTCAGCAGCGCCGCCGACGACCACGTGAAGATCGTCGGCCCGCTGCGCATCGGCATACCGCTGTTCAACATCTACCTCAATGAGGCCGACGAACTTTCTCGCCGACTCGTGACCGAGGTCTCCGAGTGGGCCATGGAGCTGCACCGACCGATCGGCGAAGTGCCGGTGGCACTGGCGCACTCGCTCGCCGGCAGTTCGGCCACCGTCGGCTTCACCGACCTCTCGCACCTCGCCCGCAGCCTCGAGCACGCGCTCGCGCGCTCGCAAGTCATCGGCCACGGCACCGACGACGAAGCGCAGCTTTTCGCGCACGCCGCCGAGGAGATCCGGCGCCTGTTGCATCAGTTCGCGGCTGGCTTTCTCAAGGAGCCTGCGCCGGAACTGCTGAGGAGGCTTGCCGAACACGAGCGCAGCTCGGCCATGCGGCTCGAAGCGGCGACCACGGCGGCCGAGCTGGCGGAGGGCCAGGACAGCGAGTCGCCGCCCGAGGCCGACGCGGTCGAGTCCCTGATCTCCCTGCAGGGCCTGGAGAGCGCGGCCGCGCCGCCTGTGGCCGAGCAGCCGCCGCAAGCCGTATCGACCGAGGTATCCGGGTCGGAAGCCGTCGGCTCGCACGAAGCCGTGCCGACGCCGGCTCTGCCGGTATTTGCTGAAGAGGACGCGGCGGCCACCCAGCCCGCCCTGCTGGACGAAGCGGCCCCCGCGCTGGGCGCCGCTGCACCGCAGCCGGTCGACGTGCCGGCCGAGACCGTTCGTGTCACGCTCGCCGCAGAGCCGCCGACGGGGCCCGTGGCATGGGTCGCGCCGGAAGCTGAATCCGACGAGGAACCCGATCCGGCGTTCCCGCACGGCGCCGACGACGCCGGGCCACCCGCATCCACTTTCGGCGCGCTCTCGCCGGTGGGCTCGCTTGGCGTGGCGGCGCTCAAGCCGCTGGCCGCCGCGCCGGTGGAGAGAGTCCGCCCGGCTGGTCTTCGCGCGCAGTCTTTTGGCAACGACGACGACATCGACGCCGTCGATGCCGTCGACCTCGAGCTGTTCCCGATCTTCGAGGAAGAGGCGCTGGAGCTGTTGCCCAAGTTCGACGGGCAGTTGCGTGACTGGGCTCGCCAGCCCGCCGACGCGGCCCACGCGGCGGCCTGCATGCGCACGCTGCACACGCTGAAGGGCGGCGCACGCCTGGCCGGCGCCATGCGCCTGGGCGAGATGGCGCACCGCCTCGAGACCCGCATCGAGCGGCTGACCGCGGCCGATGCCAGCGCGAGCGCCGGCGACGTCGAGACACTGCAGGCCCGCGCCGATTCCATGACGCAAGCCTTCGATGCGCTGCGAAATCGCGACGCCCAGGCGTATGCCGATGCGGTGGCCGCGAGTTCGGCGCCGCTGGCGGCGGCGGCTCCGCCGCCAGCGCCCGCGGAGTCGGCCGTCGTGACGCCGGTTCCGGTCGAGCAGGCCGCCGCGAAGCCGGCGCCTGCCGTCGAGGTTCATCACGAGTCTGAACTACACGTCAAGGAAAAAGCAGATCAGGCGCCTGCGCCGACGGTGGCGGCCCTGCTCCGTGCGCCGGAAGAGCCGACGGCAGCCGACGTGCCGAACGAGCCCGCCACGCCCGCCACGCCCGCCACGCCGGCCGCCAGCAGGCGCGGCGGCCGGCCTTCGCTGGTGCCGCCGAAGGAGGTCGTGCCGATCGACTGGTCGCGCTTCACTGGCGTCGAGCGCGCCACGGCCCGGCCGGCCGATCGCAACCAGGCGGCGAACCAGTCTTCGGTGCGCGTGCGAGCGCCGCTGCTCGACCGGCTGGTGAACCAGGCCGGAGAGGTCAGCATCACGCGCTCGCGCATCGAGTCGGGCGTGAGCCAGATCAAGGGCTCGCTCGGCGACCTGACCGAGAACCTGGAGCGCCTGCGCGGCCAGCTGCGCGACATCGAACTGCAGGGCGAGGTGCAGATGACCTCGCGGCTCGAGGCCGCGAAGGCCGCGTCGCAGGCGTTCGACCCGCTCGAGTTCGATCGCTTCACGCGCTTCCAGGAACTCACGCGGATGATGGCCGAGTCGGTCAACGACGTGGCCACCGTGCAGCGCACGCTGCAGCGCTCGCTCGAATCGACCGAAGACGAGCTCGTTGCCCAGGCGCGCCTCACGCGCGACCTGCAAGACGACCTGCTGCGCACGCGCATGGTCGAGTTCGAAGGCCTCTCCGACCGGCTCTACCGCGTGGTGCGCATGGCGGCCAAGGAGACCGGCAAGCAGGTGAGGCTCGACATCGTGGGCGGCTCGATCGAGGTCGACCGCGGCGTGCTCGACCGCATGACCGGCGCATTCGAGCACCTGCTGCGCAACTGCGTGAGCCACGGCATCGAATCGCCCGAAACGCGCACGGCGGCGGGCAAGGACGCCGTCGGCACGATCGTGGTCGCGCTCTCACAGGAAGGCAACGAGGTCGGCGTCGAGTTCCGCGACGACGGTGCGGGGCTCGACATGGCGAAGATACGCGCCAAGGCCGAGGCGATGAAGCTCATCGACCCGACCACCCCGCACGAAGACGCCGAACTCGCCAATCTGATCTTCACCGCCGGCTTCTCCACTGCCGACACGGTGACCGAACTGGCCGGCCGCGGCGTCGGCATGGACGTGGTGCGCTCCGACGTGATCGCCATGGGCGGCCGCATCGAGACCGCCACGGCTGCCGGCGAAGGCACCTCGTTCAAGATGATCCTGCCGCTCACCACCGCCGTGACGCAGGTGGTGATGCTGCGCTGCGGTGAGAGCACGGTGGCCGTGCCCTCGACGCTGGTCGAGATCGTGCGCCGCGCCCGGCCCGAGGAAGTGGATGCGGCGTATGCGAGCGGCACCTTCGAGTACGGCGAAAACGCGGTGCCGTTCTTCTGGCTCGGTGCCTTGCTGCAGCTCGGCGCTCAGCCGGGCGGAGCCACCGGCCGCACGCGCACGGTGGTGGTCGTTCGCAGTGCCCAGCAGCGCATCGCCGTGCACGTCGACGAAGTGCTCGGCAACCAGGAAGTGGTGGTCAAGAACCTCGGGCCGCAGCTCTCGCGCCTTCCCGGTTTGGCCGGCATGACACTGCTGACCTCGGGTGCGGTGGCGCTGATCTACAACCCGGTCGCGCTGGCCACGCTCTACGGCGAATCCGCGCGTACGGCGACGCAGGTGGCGCGTGGCGTGGCGGTTGCCGGCAGTGCGCCGGTCGTGCCCGAGGCGCGGGAGCCTGCACCGCGCATCGCGCCGCTGGTGCTCGTGGTCGACGATTCGCTCACCGTGCGCCGCGTCACCCAGCGGCTGCTGGTGCGCGAGGGCTACCGCGTCACGCTCGCGAAAGACGGGCTCGACGCGCTCGAGCGCCTGGCCGAGGAGAAGCCGCAGATCGTGCTGAGCGACATCGAGATGCCGCGCATGGACGGCTTCGACCTCGTGCGCAACATCCGCGCCGACGCTCGCCTGCGCGAGTTGCCGGTGATCATGATCACCTCGCGCATCGCGCAAAAGCACCGCGAGCACGCGGCCGAGCTCGGCGTCGACCACTACCTCGGCAAGCCCTACTCGGAAGAAGACCTGCTGGCGCTGATCGGCCGCTACACCGGCGTCGACAGGACGCTGGTCTGAGCGGCGCGGCGGCTCGCGCCGCGGTTCGCACTGCGGCGTGACGGTCGTCTGCACGGGCGACACGCGGTTTGTTGATCTGCAACGCCTCGGGACGGGTGGCCCGGTGCTGAAGTTCCGGACGCTGTTGCGCACCAGGCTGCCTGCCGCAGCGTCGACCGACACGACCGTGCTGTGGCTCTTGTTGATCGCGGCGGTCGAAGTACCCAGCGCGGTCAACGGGCGAATCGCTCTGGGCGCTCGCCGCCAACCCGGCCTGACCGTGGCGGCTGGTTCCGGCCTGCTCGCCTAGGACGCAGCCGGTCCGGTCTTGCGCACCACGCCGTAGCGCGACAGTGTCTTCTCGCGCGCCTCGGCATGGTCGACGACGGGCCGCGGGTAGTTGCGACCGAGCACCACCCCTGCGGCCTCGAGCTCGATCGGCCCGGCTTCCCACGGCGCGTGAATCAGATCGTCGTTCAGCTTTTCGAGCTGCGGCACGTAGCGGCGGATGAACTTGCCTTCGGGGTCGAACTTCCGACTCTGCGTCACCGGGTTGAAGATGCGAAACCACGGCTGCGCGTCGCAGCCGGTGGAG
>Ga0209511_1003419_pt1 | contig 12159 bp, 13 predicted proteins | sample SSSSmetaG_FD_184141 | JGI IMG/M metagenome (GOLD analysis project Ga0209511, IMG submission 184141) | Glacier valley bacterial and archeal communities from Borup Fiord, Nunavut, Canada, to study Microbial Dark Matter (Phase II) - ​SSSS... | ecosystem: Environmental > Aquatic > Freshwater > Ice >... | reverse complement strand
TAGGATAAAAAACTATACAGTTATTTAGTCCGAAAATTATATTTTTGAATTTTATTTTTAATTGAATTATTGTTTTACCTATTTTCAGAAAAGCAATTATGAAAACTATTCTATTTTTCTTATCCTCATTCTTATTTATTACTTTTTTAAAAGGGCAAGCCAACTCATTGGCACTTGGTACAAATAGTTTAAGAACTGAATTCACAATTGCTAAAAGAGAATTCGCATTGTACGAAAAAGAACATGGCAGGTTTGTGCAAACCAGCAATGTATTGATGCATTATCTAACATGGGGTAAACCAACAGGTATTCCGTTGATTTGGGTACATTGAAGTTTAACCAATGGTTATGAGATAAAACAAATAGCAAACAGACTTAATAATGCCGGTTATTATTTAATTGCAATTGATTATTATGGGCATGGGCAAACGAAAATACCAACACACGAAGTTTTACTTTATCATGTTGCCGATGATATTAAAGTTTTGATGGATAAACTCAAAATTAAGAAAGCTATAATTGGAGGATTTTCGAGAGGAGGATATATAAGTTCTGCATTTTATGATGCATACCCTGAAAGAGTACTAGGCCTGATACTTGAAGATGGAGGTTCAGTTTCTTCCAATACCTATTTTCACAAATTGAACCAGCAGGAACTTGACAATAGGATAAATACCTTTCAGAAAAATATCATAAACGAAAGCTTTTTTGAGACTCAATTTGAAGCATACCGCAGTATTTACGATACAACGGAAAAGGGAAATCAATTTGAAATTCTATCCTGGATAACAAAAATGAAAACAGGGAAATGGTCAATATGCCCCGGCCTTATGATGCTGTTTAATATGGCAGATAGTAATCAATACAGAGACCTTATTCAGCACACTACACGTACCTCATTATTTGGAGAGTCTATGGCAATGATAGAACCAAAAATTATCTACCGCAATTTAAATGTACCAGTTTTGATACTTGATCCTTTTGGAGAAAATGATCCCTTTCCTTTTGAAAAAGAAAATATAGCGTTGCAAAAGCTGCATCCGAATTGGATTAAATATATATCGTATAAAAAATACAAACACAATATCCACGATATCCATCCCGAAAACTTCATATCAGATTTAACGGGCTTTCTTACATTTATTATAACTCCCGAGAGCAACTATTTTAAAAAAGTAGTTAATCATTAAGTTGTATAAACGGCTTTAGCATTTGAAGCTAAAACCGTTTCAATAAATCGTATTATTATTTTATAAAAACTTCAATACCTGTTCGCCCATTGCTTCTGTGCCTAAAATATTTTCTTTAGCTGTGGTCTTGTCTGCAATATCAATGGTACGGTAGCCCGCTTTCAATACCTGGTCAATTGCACTGATCACCAATTCAGATTCTGCTTTCATACCAAAAGAAATATCTAATAACAACGCAGCCGAAAGAATGGATGCCAACGGATTGGCAATTCCTTTTCCGGTAATATCATGTGCCGAACCATGGATAGGTTCGTAAACGCCTGTACCATCACCAATTGATGCTGAGGCCAGCATGCCCATAGAGCCTGCTATCTGAGACGCTTCATCAGTCAATATATCACCAAATAAATTTGCAGTAACAACCACATCAAAACGCCTTGGATCTTTAATTAACATCATTGCTGTTGAATCTACAAACTGGTATTCAACTTCCACATCAGGATATTCCAATGCCAGTTTTTGAATTTCTTCACGCCACAACCTGCTTGTCTCCAACACATTTGCTTTGTCAACGGAGCATAATTTTTTGCGTCTTGTTCTTGCAGCTTCAAAAGCTTTGCGTCCAATGCGCTCTACTTCAAAACGGCTGTATTCGGCTACATCAAAAGCCGTATTGCCATCATTTTTTCTACCCTTTTCACCAAAATAAATATCGCCTGTCAGCTCCCTGAAAAATAAAATATCAGCGCCTTTTAATATTTCTGGTTTAATACTGGAGGCACTCAATAATTCATCAAATAATTTAATCGGACGAAGGTTGGCATACAAACCCAATTCTTTTCTCATCTTTAGCAAACCCTGTTCCGGCCTAACTTTGGCAGAGGGGTCATTATCATATTTTGGATGACCTACGGCCCCAAACAACACTGCATCTGCATTGCGCATTTTTTTTAAGGTTTCATCCGGTAATGGATTACCGGTTGCTTCAATGGCAACATGGCCAATTAAGGCTTCGTCATAAGTAAATTCATGATTGAATTTAGTGGCTATTTTTTCCAGTACTTTTTTACCTACTAAAGTTACTTCCTGCCCAATTCCATCTCCGGGAACAATGAGTATGTGTTTTTTTGCCATTTTTATTTATTTTTATTACACGAATTTTAGTGGGTACGAAACTTTCAAAGGAGAGGCAGGTTGCACGAATTATTTAAAACGAATTAAACAGGATGCTACCTGCCTTTATTTGAAACATTATATCACTCATAACTTATAAATCCCTAAATTATATTCAACATTTTTTCTGTTGCTTTAATTGCAGCAACTGTTTGGTCACTATCCAAACCTCGGGTCTTAAACTCCTTACCATTCTGTAGCCAGGTAATGATTGTTTCGCACAGTGCATCGGATTTGCCGCCGGGAGGTATACGCACTGTATAATCTACTAAAACCGGCAACTCGCTTTTCTTTAACTTATATATCTTCTTTAGTGCATTTACAAAAGCGTCATATTGGCCATCGCCCTGTGCATGTTCTTCAAATAGCTCGCCGTTGATTGAAATATTTAAAGTTACCGATGGCTTTAAATTTTTTGAGTGGGTCAATACATAATTTACAATCTGCACTTTTTGTTCAATACTGTTGCTATCTAAAATATCTGAAATTATATAGGGAAGATCCGCCTGTGTAACCATTTCTTTACGGTCGCCTAATTCAATCACACGCTGGGTTACTTTCTTTAAATCTTCATCCGATAACTGAATACCTAATTGCTGCAGGTTGTTATCTATATTGGCTTTGCCACTTGTTTTACCGAGTGCATATTTACGCTGGCGGCCAAAACGTTCGGGCATTAAATCGTTGTAATAAAGATTGTTTTTTTTATCGCCATCTGCATGTATCCCGGCAGTTTGGGTAAATACATTTTCGCCCACCACAGGTTTATTGGCAGATATTCTGAATCCTGAAAATGCTTCTACCAGTTTACTTACGGTATACAATGATTTTTCAACAACGGAAGTTTTTACATGCGGCATAAAATCATTTAAAACTGCAATAGCGCTTGCCAATGGTGCATTGCCCGCTCTTTCCCCCATTCCGTTTACTGTAAGGTGTAAACCATGTGCACCTGCTTTAACTGCTTCCATCACATTGGCAATACTAAGATCATAATCGTTGTGTGCGTGAAAATCGAAATGCAACTGCGGATATCGCTTTACGAGTTCTGACACATATTCAAATGTTTCTGAAGGAATTAATACACCTAATGTATCTGGTAATAAAACACGTTTGATGGGTTGGTGCTGCAGAAAATCAAGGTATTGTAAAACATATTCCTTTGAGTTACGCATGCCATTGCTCCAGTCTTCGAGATAGACATTGCATTGCAAACCTTTTTTAACAGCCAATGAAATTACGTGGGCAATCTCTGTAAAATGCTCTTCTGGTTTTTTCTTTAACTGGTGGGTAAGATGATTTAAAGATCCCTTAGTTAATAAGTTCATTACTTCTGCACCGGCTTCCAGCATCCAGTTTACAGAAGTTTCCCCGTCTACAAAAGTTAATACTTCAACTTTATTGAGATAGCCATTGACCCTGGCCCAATCGGTAATTTTTTTTACTGCCTGAAACTCCCCTTCCGAAACTCTTGCTGATGCAATTTCAAGCCTGTCCACCTTTACTTCGGTTAGCAGTAACTGTGCAATGGTTAATTTTTCTGAAGCTGAAAAAGAGACTCCGCTGGTTTGCTCACCATCACGGAGTGTAGTATCCATTATTTCAATATGGCGTTGTATTTTTTTCAATTGCTTACAGCTAAAGCTGTTTGTATTTTATAAGTTCGGAGAATTATGCTAAGACCAACAATTTAATTTTTGAATACTTAAATGTGACCATTCCCTTAAACCTTACATGTCTCTTGCTTCGGCAAAAGCGGCAATATCCGATTTCATGGCCTGCAAATAATCAATATCATCAAAACCATTTAAGATGTTATTTTTTTTATACCCGTTAATATCAAAAGATTCCTTTTCACTGGTAGTAATATTGGTAATGGTTTGATCAGGTAAATTAATCTCAAACTTTGCATTGGGATCAGCCTCTATAGAAGACAATATTTTTTGCAAAAATCTAGGACTTACCTGAACAGGCAATATACCCACATTAATACAGTTACCTCTAAAAATATCTGCAAAAAAACTGGATACTACGCAACGAAATCCGTAATCATAAATAGCCCAGGCTGCATGTTCACGGCTGCTGCCGCTTCCAAAATTAGTACCTCCAACAAGTATCTTACCTGAGTAAATAGGGTTATTTAAAATAAAATCCTGCTTGGGTGTATCATCTGCATTATAACGCCAGTCTCTAAAAAGATTATCGCCAAAACCTTCACGGGTAGTTGCCTTTAAAAAACGTGCAGGAATAATCTGGTCTGTATCTACATTTTCGATTGGTAATGGAACAGCGGTGCTTGTTAAAACAGTAAATTTATCGTAAGCCATAAAATTAGTTAAAGGTTAAAAATTTAAGGTTGAAGGTTAATTACAAGTTTTACATCAGGTCTCTTGGATCTGTAACAAAACCTGTAACAGCAGCAGCGGCAGCCACCAATGGACTTGCTAATAAAGTACGGCTTCCAGGACCTTGTCTTCCTTCAAAATTTCTGTTACTGGTACTTACTGCATATTTACCTGCTGGTATCTTATCATCATTCATTGCAAGGCATGCAGAGCATCCGGGCTGGCGTAATAAAAAACCTGCTTCTGTTAGTATATCCAAAATTCCTTCCTCTTTAATTTGCTGCTCTACAATGTGAGAGCCAGGTACTACCCAGGCGGTAACGTGATCTGCTTTTTTACGCCCTTTTATAATAGATGCAAAAGCCCTGAAATCTTCAATGCGACCATTGGTACAACTTCCAATAAATACGTAATCTATCTTTTTACCAATCATTTGATCTTCTTCATGAAAGCCCATGTAGTTCAATGATTTTTCGTAAGTGGCTGTCCCCCCTTTTAAATCCGCTCCTTTGGGAATTGATTTGGAAATACCCATGCCCATTCCAGGGTTGGTGCCATAGGTTATCATTGGTTCAATATCTGCTGCATCAAAATTATATTCAATATCAAACGCTGCTCCTGTATCTGTTTTAAGCGTTTTCCAAGAGGCCAAAGCTTTATCCCAGGCTTCTCCTTTAGGTGCCAGCTCACGTCCGTTTATATAAGAAAAAGTAGTTTCATCGGGAGCAATCATTCCTCCACGTGCCCCCATTTCAATACTCATATTACAAACAGTCATACGGCCTTCCATACTCATTTTTTCAAACACGTCACCCGCATACTCAACAAAATAACCTGTTGCACCGGCAGTAGTTAATTTTGAAATAATGTACAGCGTAACATCTTTCGGAGTAACTGCTTTACCTAAAACACCATTTACGTTGATACGCATTTTCAACGGCTTGGGTTGCATGATACATTGAGAAGACAAAACCATTTCAACTTCAGAAGTACCTATTCCAAAAGCAATGGCACCAAATGCGCCATGGGTAGATGTATGAGAATCCCCGCAAACAATCGTCATACCTGGAAGTGTGATACCATTTTCTGGCCCTACCACATGCACAATTCCATTTTTAGGATTACCTAATCCCCAGTGAGAAATCCCATATTTAGCCGAGTTTTGCTCAAGTGCTTTTAACTGATTGGCAGACAATGGATCTTCTACAGGAAGGTGTTGATTAACTGTGGGTGTGTTATGATCTGCCGTTGCAAAAGTATGTTCTGGAAACATTACTTTAATTCCTCTTGTTTCCAATCCTAAAAAGGCAACCGGACTGGTAACTTCATGTATAAAATGCCTGTTGATGAAGAATACATCAGGACCGTCTTCTATTTTTCTTACTACGTGTGCATCCCACACTTTATCAAACAAAGTTCCTGGCTTACTGGTCATGCTAAAAGTTTTTTGAATTATTTTGCAAATATCCATTGTAATTAGGTAAAAATTGCAAAAAATACTATAAATCTAGTTGCCTATTGGATAGAACGTTTGAAAATCAATCAAAAATTTAATTTTTAATTCATAATGTCCCCATTTTTACCTCATTGCAGTCAGCGTAAAAAATCTTCTTACAATCAGTTGGTTTATAAATCCTATAGTTTAAAATAATTTTCCCGGAAAATTAAAATTACCGATTCAAAAATTTAACCTGCTATACTATAAACAACAAATTATAGTACAATATTTAGGTTAATTGTCAGTTATTGTAAGTAATCCTATCTGTATCACTAAAGGTGCCAGCCAATTTTTAAATAAAATGATTATGAAAAACGAAACAAAAACCCCGTTAAGCATTGCTGTATTACAACAAGTTACCAACAATGCCACAAGCTGGATTGGGCGTCGTACAAAAGAAAATGAAGGTATTGTAAGTGGCCAAACATTTATCGCTTCTACGGAAGGCGATCTGGATACGATACATATATTTTCAAGTATTGTAACCAGACCTGGTAAAGTAACAATGACTTTTTACAATTTTAACCAGTATGAGAAATCGTGGGGGGCCGTTTTAGGTTCTGCCAGCCTGGATTTTAACCACAATGAAACTGGTAAATGGATAGCATTTAATTTCACTGGCCTGCATTTACATAAAGGACAGGCTTATGGATTTCGCCTCGAAAGCTCAGACACTTACGTTGGCTTAGGTGAAGCTACAGGCACCTATAAAATTCCTCCATTTGTTTCAGGACAAGGATGGAAGTTTTCAAATATTAACAAGTTGGGCAATAGCTATTCTTATTTTAGCTTGGCATTTAAGGTAAATTTAAGGGCATAAAAATAAAACCCTAAATTCAGATCTAAACTATACGAGTCAAGATTAAAGATTATAATACCAGAAAATATTGGAACGTTTTTGTGAAACTATTGTAAACTGGCTAAGCCAGCTTTTTTGTTACTAACTGAAATAAATAAAGCATACAATTTATTTATCTCTGCATTGACATATAAATAGACTGAGTAAATAATTATTTTACTTTCCGATACAGAACTTGCTAAAAATAAAATCCAGCACATCTTCATTGGAAATATCGCCGGTTATTTCGGAGATATAATGTAGGCACCTGCGAATATCAAGAGCTAAAAGATCCCCCGGCACTTCACTATTGAGACCAAGCTCAATATCGTTAAGAGAAACTTTAACCTGTTGCAATGCTTCGTTGTGGCGGGCATTTGTTACAATTACATTTTCAGACGAAGGCAATTCATTAACTGTTAATTTAAATAAGCTATTTTTTACATCATCAATACCCGTATTATTTTTAGCCGAAATAAAATGAATATTATTAAAGCCGTTAAATTTTTCAGTGGCAGATTCTTTGCTTATAATATCTGACTTATTCCCTATCAATATCAGGACATTATTATTTTCTTTCAATTTATTTGATATTGACAATAGTTCTTCTTGTGTAATTTCTCTTACATCAAAGATGTACAAAATAACATCAGCAGACTTCATCTTTTCCAAACTTCTTTCTATGCCAACCAATTCAATTATATCAGTGCTATGCTCCCGAATGCCAGCGGTATCTATTAGCCGGAATAAGATACCGTTGATATTTAATACCTCTTCAATTGTATCTCTGGTAGTTCCTGCTATTTCACTTACAATTGCACGGTTTTCATTTAAGAGGGTATTTAATAATGTTGATTTCCCGGCATTGGGTTTACCAACTATTGCGACGCTGATACCATTTTTTATAACATTGCCGAGTTGAAATGATTGTAACAATTTTGTTGTAGTTGTCTGTGCCGATTGAATGAGTTCGTTGAATTTTTTACGATCTGCAAACTCAACATCTTCCTGGCTAAAATCAAGTTCTAATTCAATTAAAGCGGAGAAGGTAATCAACTCATCCCGCAGTACTTTTAATATTTCCCTAAACCCTCCACGAATGTTGTAAAGGGCAGTTTTTTGTGAAGCAGCGGTATTACTGGCAATGAGATCGGCAACAGCCTCTGCCTGTGTTAAATCCAGCTTTCCATTTAAGAATGCCCGTTGTGTAAATTCACCGGGCTTGGCTATTCGTGCTCCTTTATGAACACATGCTTGTAACACTTGTTGCTGTACATAGGGACTACCATGACAACTGATTTCAATAACATCTTCTCCTGTATAACTTTTAGGTCCCTTAAATATAGAAACCACTACTTCATCAATCGCTTTATCCTCTTCTTTAATTAAACCAACATGCAAGGTGTGAGAAGGCTTGGTGGCTAAATCTTTAGCTACAAATAAAGAATTGATAATTTCAATTGCAGCACCTCCACTTAATCTAATTACCCCAATAGCACCAATTCCTGGTGGAGTAGCAAGTGCTACAATTGTATCTTCCCAACCCGATAACTTATTTATCATATTGCAAAGATAAACCAGTATTAAAGTGTTTCAGGGCACACTACTTAAAATCATTGAATTTTTAATGGCATAAGATAAAATTTCTTCTCATCTTCCTTGTCGATTTCTGAAATATAATAATGCTTTACGTCATTGATGGCAACTTCATCTACAATATCAACAAAGTTTTGGAATGTACTTTCCACAGAAGGCTTTATAATCATCACCAGGTCATTGGGTGTTCCTTTTAATTTTTTAACTAATTTTCTTTTCTGTAAAATAATTTTGAGGATACCTTCATTTCCAAAAAAGGTTTCTTTTATTTCAGATTTAGATTGAGATATACCTTCATAATATTGTATCACATTGTCCTTTGCCAACAATATTGTCAACACGCAGTTTTCACTGATTAAATCAGCAGGAGGAACCTTATCAAATGGCATATGCAGGTTCATTACAGTGGGTGTCGACACCGTAGTGGTAAATACAAAAAATGTTATCAACAGAAAGCCAAGGTCTACCATCGGTGTAAGATCTACCCTCGTATTCTTTTTTATTAATACAGCTTTTTTAGGCTTTCCTGTGTTGCGTTTATTTGTAATTTCTGACATCTTAATTTATTTTTATTAAGATGGGGTATCTTAACTATTCCATATTTTATTTATAATATTAAAACTGCAAACCGTATTTGTGGAATTATGACCTGCAATTAAATTACTCATTACTTTAATAGCTTTCACTTAAATAAAATATCATCTTTTAAAAACAAATATCAAAAAAAATCCCCTCACAAATCTGTAAAGGGATAAAAGTTATAAAAAAATATTTTAGTTTTCTTGCACTACAAAAGTAATTGGCTGGCGACGATAAGCATTAACATTACGTCCATTTTGTAAAGCTGGTGTCCATTTAGGTCCCTTCTTAATAATCTTTACAGCTTCGTCTTCCATTCCAAAACCATGTTTACTTTCTGCCTGTACGTCACTGATACTTCCATCTTTACTCACAATAAATCTAACAATTACCTGATAAGTACCTTCAGGAGCACCATTATCAACAGGTGTGCTGGCATTTAAATTTTTCTCCAAATATCTTCTCCAAGCCGCTTCTCCACCGGGAAATGCGGCTTCATTTTCTACCTTCGTAAAAATTTTATCTTCATCATCGCTTTTAGGTGCCTCAACAACCTGTGTACCCTTATCTTCAACAGGAGCCTGCACTATGGCTACTTTGTTATCACTTTCCACAGTTTTGTTACTAATTACCTGATCTTCTTTTATTTCCTCAATTTTTTCATCTGCTTTTACTTCCTCATCCTTTACAATTTTAGGCGGAGTATATTTAATCTGATTAATTTCGGGAGGTGGTGGTGCTTTAGGTGGTGGTATTACCGGTGGCGGTGGAACATCGTTTTTTTTAATTTCTGCCATTTGCGTATCCAGCACTTCAATTTGGTCTGTTTTATTTTTACCTATTATATTGGCAAAAATTGAACCTAAAAATATGAACACTATTAAACCCCCAGTAACTAATAATGCTTTTTTTATACGGCTATCATATGTTTTACGAAGATCATAAGCGCCATACTCCTTGTTCCTACCCTCAAACACTATATCGAGAATATCAGCGCTTAATATTTTATTTATATCCATAATAAAGTGATTTGTAGTTAGATTCTTAATTCAAAAAATTCCATAAAACTATTTAATCCCGTTAGCCTGTTCGGTTATCTTAATTAATTGAGCTTCAACATCACTCATATCTACTTCAGCATAATGACCGGGAGGTATCGCATTAATGGACATTTCATCCAACACATCTATGGCATTTTTAAAAGTGGCTTCCTTATCAGACTTAATAATGTACATCAAATCTCCAATGGGCGTAGCTTTCTTTTTATCCAAAATCACTTGGCGGATATCTTTAAAATTACTGCTTTTAAATTGCTTATTTGGATCAAGCAACTCTCCCATATAATAATAGACCTGATCTTTTTTTCCTAAAAGCATTGTCATTGCACCTGAATTCTTTACTTTTAATTGGTTGTTTGGATCATCTTTTGGTTCATTCATATTCATGGCAGTTGCCTGGCTCATGGTAGTTGTAAACACAAAAAAGGTAATTAATAAAAATCCTAAATCCACCATGGGTGTAAGATCTACCCTGGTAGATTGTTTTTTCGGCTTTTTGACGCCCGGACCTTTTTTATGTCCGCCGCCCGACGAGGTATCCATTTCTGCCATATCGGTAATTTTTTATTTGTTTAAAATAAATTAAAACAAAGGTTTACAACTATTTTTTCTCCAACAATGCATTATTTGCCAACTCTGATCCGGGAGGCGCAGGTTCAGAATTTGTTACAACTTTAAATTTGTACTGATCATTTCTTTTAAATGACTCCTTAATACTTTTAAAGGCAGGGTATTTGGCTGCATTATCTCCTTTTACTAAAAGATTCAGATTATCCATGTTCTCTCCTTTATAGGCATTGGTTACACTGCGAATCCAATCTGTCAATTCATTATTTGTACTATCAATACATGGAATTCCCGGCATCTTGCCGGGCTCCATAGGAGTTTCCAAATTAAGTAAACTTTTCAATTGATTAAACGGTACACCTATAAATTCGGTTTTTCTAAGTTTTGCCATTTCTGTAGATGATAATCCTAGCGCCTTTGTGGTATTAATATCATCTAAAATTGCATTCTTGTGTGCCTTATCTCCCAACATCAAATAAACCTTACCTTCTTTTGTTAGGGTTACCAGGATAGCTTCTTCCTTGGCCACTTTAGTTGATACTGAAGAAGGTGAAATTACCGCTACCGCTTCGGGTGGTTTTGTTTTAGTTGCAAGTATAAAAAAAGACAATAATAAAAACGCAACGTCACACATGGCCGTCATGTCTATATTGGTACTTTTGCGTGGTATTTTAGCTCTTGACATGTTTATGAATTTATTTATTTACCTGAGATACAAAATTTAATTTTTTCCATACAATTTATTTGTACAGAGAAGCGAAACTTTGTGTTAAAGTAAATCCAGATTCGTCAATACCATAAGTGATCCCATCTATCCTTGTTGTAAAAATATTATAGAAAATAATAGAGAATGCAGATGTACCAATACCTAATGCGGTATTGTACAAGGCTTCAGAAATACCTTGTGATAATTTACCAGCAGCAGCTCCACCACCGTCTCCTTCTCCCAATGCAGAGAATGAACGAATCATACCTAATACCGTTCCTAAAAGACCTAACAGTGTTGCAACTGATGCTATAGTTGATAAGAACACAAGGTTCTTCTCCAGCATTGGTAATTCGAGTGAAGTAGCTTCTTCTACTTCTTTTTGAATAGCCATTACTTTCTGATCTGTAGTTAATTCTGTGTTACTTATCATATCCTTATAACGATGTAAGCCTGCTTTCATAACATTACCAACAGAACCTTTTTGCTTATCACATTCTGCAACTGCAGCATCAACATTTTTATTGGCAAGATGGTATTGTACTTTGCGGATAAAATCTGCATTGTTTCCTGTACCGGTTGCTTTAGAAATTGTCATAAATCTTTCAA
>Ga0209511_1003417_pt1 | contig 12163 bp, 6 predicted proteins | sample SSSSmetaG_FD_184141 | JGI IMG/M metagenome (GOLD analysis project Ga0209511, IMG submission 184141) | Glacier valley bacterial and archeal communities from Borup Fiord, Nunavut, Canada, to study Microbial Dark Matter (Phase II) - ​SSSS... | ecosystem: Environmental > Aquatic > Freshwater > Ice >... | reverse complement strand
GGCACGGCCACCAACGCCGAGGGCCGCTACACGCTGAGCGCCACCAAGCCCGCCGGCGACTACGCGCTCGTCGCCTCGCTGGTCGGCTACAAAAGCGAAACCCAGACCGTGGCCCTGGGGCCGGGCACGACCGTCACGACCGACTTCAAACTGACCGAAAGCCGCCAGAACCTGGACGAAATCGTAGTTGTCGGCTCGACCGTCACCCAGAGCCGGCGGGAATTGGGTAATGCCATCAGCACGATTAGCGCCGCCGACATCGCCAAGAGCGGCTCGGGGCTGGCCCTGAACGCGTTGCAGGGCAAGGTGCCGGGCGCGCAGATTACCCAAAATTCGGGTGACCCGGCCGGGGCCGTGTCGGTGCGGCTACGGGGCATTCATTCGCTCACGGGCGGGGCCTCTTCGGACCCGCTCTACGTGATTGACGGCGTGATTATCAGCAACCTGAGCACCAACGTGTCGCAGTTGGCCGCCAGCAGCGACAACGGCATTGGCCGGGCCGAGGCAGGCCAGAACCGCCTGGCCGACCTTAATCCCAACGACATCGCCTCGTTCAACGTCATTAACGGGGCCGCCGCCGCCGCTCAGTACGGCTCGCGGGCCGCTAACGGCGTGGTGCTCATCACGACCAAGCGCGGCCAGACCGGCGCGCCGCGGGTAAGCGTTTCGACCAGCCTCAACATCAATGAGCTGCGTAGGTCCGTGCCCGTTAATCTGTACGGCAAGCAGTTTGGCTCAGTTGGCCTGCGGCTCTACAACATCGGGGCTTTGACGGACCGTCAGGTGGGCTTTCCGACCGGCACCCCGACGTACACGCCCCTACCCGGCGAAACCTTCACTCGCCTGGAGCGGGCGGGTGCCGGAGGTACGCTACGCACTAACCTCGTGGACGTAACCCGCTACAATTACTTCGACCAGATTTTCCAGACCGGCTACGGCACCGACAACTCGGTTATCGTGTCGGGCGGCTCAGAGCGGACGCAGTATCTGTTTTCGCTGGGCTACCTCAAAAATCAGGGCATCATCAAGGGCACCGACTTCACGCGCTACAACCTGCGGGCGCGCGTGGACCAGCGCCTTACCAGCTGGGCCAAGGTGTCGGCGGGGCTGGCTTACACCAACTCCTTCTCTAATGAAAAGGCCAACGGCAACGTGTTCTACTCGCCGATTAACTCGGTGAACATCACCAACAACATCTACGACATTACGCAACGCGACGCGGCTGGCAACCTGCTGGCCGTCGAGCCGACCCGCGTAAATCCGCTCTCGACCATCGAGGACATGAAATTCACGCAGGGCATCAACCGCACCATCTCCGACGTGCAGCTCAACCTGAACCCGCTCAAAGGGCTGACCGTGGACTACATCCTGGGCCTCGACACGTACGCGCAGGTGGGGCAGGGCTACATCCGGCCGTATCCGTACCAGGCCGCCGCCGGCTTGCCGCCCGCCCGCTTCCCCGGTGGCTTCGCCTCCAACGCTAATAACGTGGTGCAGCAGTTCAACTCCGATATTAATCTGGGCTACGAGTACAACGTGAATGAGAACCTGAAGCTGAATTTCCTGGCCGGCTACACGTACCAGTATTTTCAGTCGGACTACACGGCCACGCAGGGCCAGAACCTGACCCCGTTCATCAGCACCGTGAGCGGGGCCTCGAACACGACCGTCACCTCGGGCTTCGGCCTCGACCGCTTCGACCTGAGCGGCTACTATGGCCAGGCCACGGTGGGCTTCCGCAACCTGGCTTTCCTCACCGGCTCGCTGCGCCGCGACCGCTCGTCGAAGTTCTCCGAGTCTGAAACCAATCAGCTTTACCCCAAGCTCAGCGCCTCGTTCATCGTCTCAGACCTGGGCGCGTTCAAGGACGCGGGCTTTGCCAATACGTTCAACACGCTTAAGCTGCGCGCCAGCTACGGCGAGGCCGGCAACCTGGCCAGCCTGCCCACTTACGGCCGGCAGTACGCCATCAACCCGGTGGGTTTTCTGGGCCGGAGCACGTTTCAGCCCAGCCCGAACCTGGCTAATCCCGCCGTGCGCCCCGAGCGCAACACCGAGCTGGAAGGTGGTGCCGACCTGGGCTTCTTTCAGGACCGCGTGGGCCTGGGCGTAACGGTTTACTACCAGAAAATCACCGACCTGCTGCTCTCGCGCAACGTCGCGCCCACGACGGGCGGCAGCACCATCTTCAACAACACCGGCTCGATGGAGAACCGCGGGGTGGAGATTCAGCTCAGCCTCAGCCCCGTGCGCTCGGCCGACGTGAAGTGGGACGTGTCGCTGATTTACAACCGCAACCGCAACAAGATACTCGACTTGCCCGGCTCGAACGGTGCGGTGCAGGCCATCTCGATTGACAACGCCAGCGGCGCGCCCGTGTACTTGCTCAGCAGTCAGCCGGCGGGCGTGTTCTACGGCACGGCCTACGCCCGCAACCCCGATGGCACGCCCGTGCTCACGTCGCGCGGCTTTTTCCAGGATGAGCGCACCAGCGGCCAGGCCGTAGGCGCCACGACGTTTACGCCCGCGCGCGGGGCCGACGGCCAGCCCAGCTACGCTCCCGGCACGTCCGTAGCCAACGTGTTGCTCGGCAATCCTAACCCCGACTGGACCGGCTCGTTCAACTCGACGTTGAGCTACAAAAAACTCGGGCTGCACGTACTGCTCGATGCCGTACGCGGGGTGAGTGTATTCAACGCCGACCGCCGCACCCGGCAGGGCGTGGGCCTGGGCGCTGAGCTGGCCGAGCAGGAGCTGCGCGGCAACCTGCCCCGCGGCTACACCTACGCCCTCTACAACACGCAGGAATACCGCATCGAGAGCGGCTCGTTCGTGAAGCTGCGCGAAATAGCCCTGAGCTACGGGCTGCCCACTATCAGCAAGTTCGTCAAGGACCTGAACCTGGCGCTGGTGGGCCGCAACCTGTATTCCTGGGATACCTACCAGGGATTCGACCCCGAAACCAGCGCCGGCGGCTCGTCGGACCTGTTGCGGGCCATTGACTTCGGCAACGTGCCGGTGCCGCGCACTTACCAAGTCCGGCTGTCGGCTTCGTTTTAGGCTGATGCGCGCCTTTCCTCCCCCTGATTTTTTATTCTTGATATGAAAAAGCTTTTTGTATTGGCTGCCCTGCTCCTGTGCGGGCTGGGAGCCTGCACCACGAAAGAGTACCTGAACCCGAGCGTGGCCAGCGAGTCGCAGGTAGCGGGGTCTTCCGATGGCTTGGTCGCGCTCTGCAACGGCTTGCAGGCGCGCTATACCACCAACGCGCAGCTGAGCGTGCTCTACAACACGACGGCCATCAGCGGCCTGGGCACCCGCGAGTTTTTGATTCTGAACGTTGGCAACGACCAGGAGAACAACATCAGCCTCGGTGGGGCCAGCGTAAACAACGGCAACACGCTGGTGCGTAACGTCTGGACCCAGAATCAGCTCATTCGGGCCAACGCGGACCTGATACTGCGCAACCTCAACAACGCCCCCGACGCGGGTACCCGGGCCGGCATCCTGGCCTACGCCAGCATTTTCCGGGCGCTGGCCCTGGGTAACCTGGCCCAGTATTTCGAGCAGTCGCCCATCGTGACGGGCGATAACGCGCCCTTCGTGCCCCGCGCTCAATTGCTGAAAGAGGCCGTCGCGCAGCTCGAAACCGCCGCCACGCAGCTCGCCGCTACGCCCGTTTCGGCCGACTTCAACTCGAAGATTGTCCCCGGCCTCGACCTGTCCAACACCGTGCAAGCCCTCATCGCCCGCTACAGCCTCGAAGCCGGTGACAACGATAAAGCCATCGCCGCTGCCGGCCGGGTAGACCTGACCAAACGCTCGGTGTTCAATTTCGACGACAACACCCGCAATCCACTCTTCGAGGCCGTCTTCAGCAACCGCAACGTGTTTGAGCCGACCGACGTGAACCTGGGCCTGACTGGCATTCTGGCCCCCGACCCCAACGACCGCCGCATTCCGTTCCTGGTGCGGGCCGCGCCCACGGCCACTCAGAACCGGGGCACGGCGTTCTACACGGCCAACAACGCGCCGGTTCCGGTCTATGTGCCCGGCGAGATGCTGCTGATTCGGGCCGAGGCTTTCGCCCGCAAAGCCGACCTGACCAACGCCGTAGCTGAGTTGAACCGGGTCCGCACCAAGACTCCGGCGCAGGACATTTACGGCCTCGGCGCGGGCCTGCCTGCCTACGCCGGCCCAGTTACGCAGAGTGACATCTTGCTCGATATTCTCGAAAACCGTTTCATCGAGCTGGCTTTCCAGGGCTTTCGCCTCGGCGACAGCCGGCGCTTCGGGCGGCCCGGCCCCGGCCCGAACGTGCCCGCCGGCGCGGTGCTGGAGCGCAACCGCAACTTCTACCCCTACCCGCGGGTAGAGCGCGAAAACAACTCGCAAACCCCCGCCGACCCGCTGTTTTAACGCCCGTCGTGAGCACTGAACGAGGCCCCCGGTGGCCGGCTTCGCCGGCTGCCGGGGGCTTTTTCGGGCGCGCTGGTTCAGAAAAATAACTTTGCCTGTTCACTCGCACAAGTTTGTGTAGGGGGGTACCCATGTAGGGTCCTACCCCCCTACATAGGCACCCCCCTACAAGCAATATTCAAGGGGGATTTCCGAGGAGGTTTCTGGCGCGGGCGGGCGGCTTTTCGCCGCCCGCCCGCGCCCAACGATGCTCTCCCAAACGCCAAACGGGCGGCCCCCACCGATGGAGGCCGCCCGTTCGCGTTTCGATAAATACTGGCTTAGAAGAACTTCGTGCGGTTGTCCACCACCTGGGCGTGGGCTTTGATGGCTTCGTAGAGCTGGCCCTCGAAGCGTTGCTGGCGCTGCTGGGTGAGCTGCTGACGCAAAGCTCTGAGGTCGGCCACGGCGGGGGCGGGGGTGATGGGGCCGCCTTCGACCACCAGTACGCCCTGCTCGCCCTGGAGCGGGGCCGACTTCTGGCCCGGCTTCAGAGCGAAGGCGCGGCCGACGGCTTCCGGCTCGAAGCCCACGGCGGGCAGCGTACCCTGGGCCAGCGCGACCGACGGGGCGGCCTGCACCTGCGCGCCGTTGCCGGCGGCTTTGGCCAGGTCTTCGAGCGTACCCGTCTTGCCGTTGAGTTTGGCGATGAGCGCTTTCGCTTTCAGCTCGTTGCGCACGGCGGCGGTCAGCTCGGGGCGGACGCTTTCGACGCCGGCCGCGCCCTTGCCGCGCGTGTCGGTGAGAGCGGCCAGCACGTGCTGCTCGCCGATGTCGAACTTGCGCACGTCGCCCACTTTGGTGGCCGGGCCGCCGTCGAGGCTCACGCCGTAGGCCCAGCGCACGATTTCGCGGGCGGCGGGCAGGCCGGGAATGCTCGGCGCGTCGCGGCCCACGAACTTGGCTTCCTGCTTGGTCAGGGTCTTGTCCTGCGTGGCCAGGGCGCGGAACGCGGCCAGCGTGGGGGCGCTGGCTTGCAGCTGCTCGGCTTTGGCGTAAGCGGCCTCGCGGGTGGCTTCGCTGGGCTGAATGTTTTTCAGAATCGAGGCCAGCTGGTAGGTCGGCTCGGTTTTCTTGCCCGTCACTTTCACGATGTGGTAGCCGAAGCTGGTTTCGACCAAGTTGGGCAGCAGCCCCAGGCCGCCGGCCCCGAAGGCCGCGTCGGCGAAGGGCTTCACCATGCTGGCCCGGTCGAAGTAGCCCAGGTCGCCGCCCTTGTCCTTGGTGCCGTCCGAGCCGTAGAGCTTGGCCAGCGCCGCGAAATCAGCGCCGCCCTTGATTTTAGCCAGCACTTCCTGCGCCCGCACCTTGACGGCCGCCTTGGCTTCGGGCGACATCTGCGCGTCGGCCTTGAACAGGATGTGGCTGGCCTGCACCGTGGGCTTGGGCCGCTCGCCGGTTACCTTGAACAGAGCCAGCGAGCCGCCCACCGTCAGCGGGCCATAGACCTGCCCCACCGTGAGGCCCTGCTTGGTGAGCACGGCCGGCAGCTGGGCCGCCGTCAGGTAAGCCCCGCTGTAGGGCTGCTCGGAGTTGGCGCGGGCGTAGAGTGAGTCGTTGGTGCTGGCCCGGAACGGCTCCACGAGGGCCGTCAGGCCCTGGCGCAACGCGGCCGAGTCGGCTTTGGTGGCCGCTTCGCTCACCACGTAATACTCCAGGCTGCGGCCATCTTCCACCTTGTACTTGGCGCGGTGGCGCTCCAGGTAGTCGCGCAGCTGCTCGTCGGTGGGCTTGTAGGCCGAGTCGGGCACGCTGCTGTAGGGCACGAACAAATAGCGGAAGCTGGCCTTGGCGTTCTGGGCCTGGTCGAAGGCGCGGGCCTCGGCTGTGGTCACATAGACCGAATTTTTAAGCAGGGCCAGGTACTTGGCCACCGGCCGCTCGTAGTCGCGCAAGCCGGCCTCGAAATCTTTGAAGCGCTTATCCACGTCGGGCGGCAGGTTCTTGTTGGCCAGAAACTGCTGGAGCTGGGCCTTGTCGAACTGCCCGGTCTGCGGGTTGGTGAAGGCCTGCTTGATGGCCGGGCTGGGGTTGTCGCCCTGCACGATGTCCACCAGCTCCTCAGGACCGACGCTCAAACCGAGCTTGGTCAGCTCGGGCTGGAACGCGCGCCGAAACAGCAGCTGGTTCCAGGTCTGGTCGCGCAGCGCGCTCAGGGTCTGCTCATCGGGCGGACGGCCCTGCTGCTGGCTGAAGTTCTGCTTGGCCAACTCCAACTGCGAGTTGAACTCGGGCAGCTCAATTTTCTGGCCGGCCACTTCGCCGATTACGGCCTCGCCGCCGCGGCCGAAGAGGCGGTTGCGCCCGCCAATCAAATCACCCCCCACGATGAAAAGCAACATTCCGACGGCGACGGCCCCCACGGCTACCCCCGATTTTTCCCGTATCGTGTTAATTAATGCCATTTTTTGATGTGCGGATGTGAGAATGTGAGAATGTGCGGATGAATAGTTGAGCGCTGTTCGTCCTGGCCAACTCCTGACCGTTGCATTCTCACTGGCTCACTTTCCTTTTTTTAACTTAGCCAAAGAATGCGCAAAATAACCACCGCGCGCCCGAACTTTTCGCCGCTGACTCAATAGATTCGCCCGAAACTGCTTGCTCAACGCCGTTTGGGCCGGTTCGGGGGGCGCTTATTCTTTTTGACGGGCTGCTGCAGGGCCGCCACCTGCTTGGCGACGGCGGCTTCTTTGGCCTCCCGCGCCTCGCGCTGTCGCCAGTAGTTGAGCGGCAGCCAGCAGGCCATCGACACCATGAATATCCAGTAGTTGTGCCCCAAATCGTTCTGCACCACGGTCTGATAGACACCAATCACGAACGAGACCACGCCCAGCGAAAAGAGCACGGTGCGCAGCAGGGATTTGTCGAATTTCATGGGTTGGTTCTGGTCTGTTGTTCCTCTTGGCAAGGACAATCAAATGGGTAAAATGAGTCAGGCTATACCTTCAGGACTTACGCACGGCAGCTCTCTCGCAGAGGTTCGCAGAGGAAAAAACGCGGAGGTTCGCAGACTTTTGGGCTGAGCCTCCGCGAACCTCCGCGTTTTTCCTCTGCGAACCTCTGCGAGAAATACTGCCTACGAGCCGAGTGCGTAAGTCCTAACCTTGTTTGCCGGCAGGTAGCCAAACGTCAGCTGTTTGCCGTCCAAATACCCAATACCTGACACCCGGTACCAACTCACTGCCCCAGCTTCTGCGCCTGCGGCAGCGAGAACACGCCGACCGGCTGCCAGATGCTGTAGCGCGAAAAGTCCTGGTTGGCCGTCAGGCCGTGGCCGGTGAGCACTTCGGTGGGCGTTTGCACCCGTACGAACATGGCCGAGTCGGTGTAGATTTTCTGTTGGCTGCGGTTGAAAAACAGCTCTTCGGTGGCGAGCTGCTGCTGCTGCGGCACGTTGGCCACGCGCACCGTGCCGCGCAAAATGTAGACCTGCTTGGCGTTGTCGAGCTTGGCCCACTTGGCGGTGATGGTATTAACAACGACCTTGCCCGGCCGGTCATAGACGAGCAAACTCACCCCGCGCCGGTACTCTACATCGCCGTTGTCGAAGCGCTGTTCGAGCGGGGCCGCCAGGCGAAAGTGCAGCCGGGCCGAATCAGAAAGCAGCTCGATAACGTTCTCCGACTCGAACAGCGGCCCGGTATAAATGACGGGCTTAGCTGTTTCCTCCTTGCCCGTGCAGCCGGCCAGCAGCAAGCCGGTTACTGCGGCGGCTTTCGCGGTGCTTCGGAGAAGGATTGGACCCAACATGTGACGTTTTTTTTAGCCCGCAGAGGGCGCGGAGCTGATTGCTCGTCTCATTGACCTAACGTAGCGCCTCACCCCCGGCCCCCTCTCCGAAAAGGAGAGGGGGCCGGGGGTGAGGCGCTACGTTAGGTCAGTTAATAATTGAAACCTATTGCAGCCGGCGCTTGATGAACCAGCGGTTGCTGAGCGTGGCCCCGACTTGCATCCGCACGTAGCTTTCCTGCACGTTGCTCGCGCCCGAGTTGTCGGGCAGGTAGCTCGTGTTGCCGCGCAGCCCGTAGATGAACGCCAGGCTGATAGTCGTGGACTCCAGCGCCGACGAGGTGGGCAGCGGGAAGGCGAAGCCCCAGTGCACGGCCCGGTCGTAGAGGCGCTGACCGGCGGGCGCGTAGGGCAACTGAGCCAGGCTCAGGCCCACGCGGTAGGTCACGCGCTGGCGGTAGTGCTCGATGGAAGTCGGGTCGGGGGTCAGCTCGCCGCCGGCCGCCACGCGCCAGGTGTCGCTCAGGTTGGCTTCGGTGAGCTGGCTGAAGGGCTGAAACTTCGACCACTGCTGCACGGCTCCGTCGAGGCTGGCCGTCCAGTTGCGGCCGTTGTCGAAGGTCAGGCCCAGCTGGGTGCGGGCGGGCAGCGCGGTGTAGCCCGCGTCTTCGCCCAGCAAGGTCGGGGTGCCAACCACGGCCCCGTTGCCGTCGAGCCGCTGCTGGTTGCGCTGCCGCGTGGTGCGCACGCTGGTGCCGAACGTGTGGACGGCGGCCAGGTTCACGTTCAGGTCTTTGCCGAGCTTGTGCCGGTACTGCCCCGCCACCCGAAACAGGAAGTCGGAGTAGCGCAGCGTTTCCTCATCCACGACGAGCTGCTGGGTGAAAGTGGGTGTGCTCACGGCCGTGCCCGAACTCTGCTCCACGGTGCCGAACAAGTACGAGGCGCTCACGCCCAGGTTCAGGTCGCGCAGCACGTGGACGCCGTGGGCGAAATACGCCTCCGACAAGCCGCCCGCGCCCTTGAGGCGCTTGAAGGCGATGCCGCCGTTGGGGTCGTTCGGCACGAGGTCGGTCGTGGCCGAGCCGTAGTCCACGGTGCTGAACGGCTTCAGCCCGACGGCCGCGCCCCAGCGGGTGCTCAGCGGCAGGGCCAGGGCCAGGTAGCCGAGCGTGCCGGTGCCGGTGCGGTGCGACGCGTCGGCGTTGCGCACGGTTTTCACCTGCGCGTCGAAGGCCGCCTCGTAAGTCGTGCGCGGCAAATACACCAGCAGGGCCGGGTTCAGCTCATTCACATTGCCGGTGTTGGGCGCGGCCAGGCCCACGCCGCCCATGCCCAGCTGCCGCACCCCGCCCACGTTGCCCGTGTAGTCGCCCAGCCCCACGCGCGAGTAGGGCGAGTTGCCCAGGCCCTGCCCGAAAGCCGGGGCCGCGAGCAGCGTCGCGGCCCCGCCGAGCAGAATAGTCCAGGCCAGCTGGGTCCGTTTTTTAGTCTTCGACATTGTAGCGTAAAATCTTATCCAGCCCCATCAGCACCAATTCAGGCACCGCAAAGATACAGCTTGCTGCCGGGGGCAGGGTCGCCTGAAGCGCTGTCAGCAGGTACCCGGCATCGCCGCCGCTCAGCAGCAGCCCCAGGCCGGGATAGCGCGCCCGGTAGTCGGCCACCAGCCCGCGTACCTCGGCGGCAACTCCATTCACTACCCCGCTCCGCAGCGAAGACGCGGTGTCGGTCCCGATTAGTTGCACGGCCCCGGCCCTGACCTCCGCTTCGGTGGGCAGCTCCAGCCGCGGCAGCCGCCCCGTAAACTCGTGCAGCGCCCGCAACCGCATCCGCAAGCCCGGCGCGATGCTGCCACCCAAATACGTGCCGTCGGCCGTCACCAAATCCAGCTTGAGCGCCGTGCCCGCGTCCACGACCAGCGTCGGCTGCCCCGGCCGCAGTGCGGCCGCGCCCACGGCCCCGGCCAGCCGGTCGGCCCCCAGCGTGTGGGGCGTGGCGTAGGCCACCCGCAGCGGCACCGGCGTGTGGCCCGGCCGCAGCGGCAGCACTCGCCCTAATCCATCGACCGCCGCCAGCGCCGCCAGCCAGGGCTGCCCGGCGGCCTCGTCGGCCACCGATGCCAGGATGGCGTGCGCCGGCTCCGTTCGCGCCCAGAGCGCCGTCAGCGCGGCCGGGTCGGTGAGCATCCCGTTTTCGCGCAAGCCTTCGGGGCCGAAGACCCCATATTTCAGAGCCGTGTTGCCGAGGTCGAGCGCGAGCGTCGTTATCAATGATTGGTGGTTAGTGGTCGTTGTCATGCAGAGCGCAACGAAGCATCTCGCGTGGCGCGGTAAACTCATACGTCAGCAAAGGGGCGAGCAGTTGAGTTGCTGCGCCACGCGAGATGCTTCGCTGCGCTCTGCATGACAACGACTCCTAATCATCAAAGCACTAACCCATGAAATACTTCAGCCGAATTACTTCCTGCTCGCTCAAAAACCGCCATTTGCCGCGCGACAACTCCTTCTTGGTGAGGCCCGCGTACTGCACCCGGTCGAGGGCGACCACGTCGTAGCCGAGGTGCTCGAAGATGCGGCGCACGATGCGGTTGCGGCCGATGTGAATCTCGATGCCCACGAAATGCGGGTTGCCCGCCACCACGGCCACGTCATCGACTTCGGCCTTGCCGTCTTCCAGCTCCACGCCGGCCGTGATGTCGGCCAGGTGCTCCGGGGTCAGGGGCTTATCCAGCTCAACCTGGTATATTTTCTTGTTGCGGTGCGAGGGGTGCGAAAGCTTCTGGGCTACCTCGCCGTCGTTGGTGAAAAGCAGCAGGCCCGTCGTGTTGCGGTCGAGCCGCCCCACCGGAAAAATGCGCTCCTTCGAAGCCGTTTTCACCAGGTCCATCACCGTCTTGCGGCCTTCCGGGTCGTCGGTCGTGGTGATGAAATCCTTGGGCTTGTTGAGCAGCACATAGACCAGCTTCTCGCGGTTGAGGTTGGTTTTGCCGTACTGCACCGTGTCGGTGGGCTGCACCTTGTAGCCCATCTCAGTGATGACTTCGCCATTGACCCGGATTTCGCCGGCGGCAATGAGCGCGTCGGCCTCGCGGCGCGAGCAGATGCCGGCGTTGGCGATGTAGCGGTTCAAGCGCAATTCCTCGGTGCCGAAGTCCTCGTCGTCGCGGCGGCTCTTGTTGCCGCGCGTTTTATCGGCCTCATAGTGCTTCAGGTTTTTGTAGTCCGGGGCCTGCCCCGGCGCGTCGCCCGACCGGGCCGCGTCGGCGCGGCCATAGCCCGTGCCCTTGCGCGGCCCGCTTTCGGCCTTGCGCAATTCCTCGCGGCGCTCCCGAAACGTGGTGCTGCTCGTGCTTACCGGCCGTTCGCCGTAGCTGCGGGGCTTATCGAAAGTCTGCGGCTTGTCGAACGAGCCGGCGGCCCGCTCGGGGCGGTCGCGGCGTTCCGGGCGGTCGTTGCCGCCGCCCTCGTAGCGGCGGGGCCGCTCATCGCGCTCGCCGCCCGTCGCCGGGCCGCGCTCGCGGTCGCTACCGTAAGGCCGCCGCTCGCCGCCCTCGCGCGGGCGGTCGTCGCGGGAACGGTCGCCGGCCGGGGCACGGCGCTCCGCCGAATCGCCGTCCCGGCTGTCGCGGCCGCCGCTGTCGGGGCGGCGCTCGTAGGGGTCACGGTTGCCATAGCTGCGGCGCTCACCGGGGCTGTAGCTGGGCCGCTCCGGGGGCGTTTCGCGGCGGGGGCGGTCGGCGCGCGGCTCCGCGCGCGGCTCACCGCCGACTTCTCCGTCCGGCCGCTCGGTTCGGGGTTGGTAGGGCGGGCGCGTGGCCGACGACATGGCCGGGTTCACGGGTGTGCCGTCGGGGTTGAGCTTGATGAATTTGCGGTTGCGCTCGCCGGCCCCGCCGCGCGGCACGGTCGGGCGGCCTTCGTAGCGCACCGGCTGGCCTTGCCAAATCGGCTTGGCCGGGTACGCCGGGCAAGCC
>Ga0209511_1003415_pt1 | contig 12166 bp, 9 predicted proteins | sample SSSSmetaG_FD_184141 | JGI IMG/M metagenome (GOLD analysis project Ga0209511, IMG submission 184141) | Glacier valley bacterial and archeal communities from Borup Fiord, Nunavut, Canada, to study Microbial Dark Matter (Phase II) - ​SSSS... | ecosystem: Environmental > Aquatic > Freshwater > Ice >... | reverse complement strand
TTGGCACTCATACAGAATATGATGAACTATGCAGTAAAAATCACCAATATACGGTGAACAATTATTAATAAACAAATATGGAGACGCTTAAATATAAAGTCATTAAGACAGATAATCAATATCAGGAATATTGTGCAACACTCGAAAAGTTGTTAAATACAGAGATAAGTAATTCCAATCAGGATGAAGTTGAGTTGCTAACGCTTTTGATTGAGAAATGGGATCACGAGCATAATTCGTTTGAAGATGCAAATCCAATCGAATTACTTAAGTCGCTAATGAGTGAGCATAAATTGAAATCAAAAGACCTGGTTGAAATCTTAGGTGTGAGTAAAGGATTGGTTTCTGATATACTGAATTACAAGAAAGGATTGTCAAAAGAAATAATCAGGACACTTTCATCGTATTTTAGTGTAAATCAGGAAGCATTCAACAGGTCATACAAGCTAAAATCTCCGATTAATGCTCATCTGCGTAATGCGAGCGTAATGAATTCCCCCAAATTGCTCGAATCAGCTCAATAAATATGTTAGTTAAAGTAAACGTAATTTAAATTCTTATTGTCAGTGCTCAATATTCCGATTAAGGATATTAACCCGCTGACGGCTATATTTATAAATTGCAACCGGACTCCAACCAAAGGTTCAAATCGGGCAATTTTATTTTCAGGTTAGGTTGCCTTAATAAGGCTAAGGCTCCTGATATATTTCCAATAATTTGGTCTCCCACCTTTATTCTACTACCGCAAGAATCATCATCGAAATAGGATGCAAGCGAACCAAACCGGTCTTGGTATATCCGGCACCATTGGGCATCACCTCGCCATTTTGTGCTACAATTAACCAGTTCTCCATCGGGATATCGTACTCCACCGAATAGCTATTCCCATTCAAAAGTACCAATATACGGCGCCAGCGATCTCCATTGGCATGATCGCCAAGCTCGTAAGCAATGACACCGGGAATATATTTTCCGAAGAATCTCAGTTTCGAACGTACCATTTCACCATCCGAAATCCGGAAAGCGGGGTGTTGATGTCGCAATTCAATGCAATTTCTCACAAATTTCACTAACCCTGCATAACGTATTTTCCCACTCCAGTCGATTTGATTCACAAGGTCTGGCGACCGGTAAGAATCAGGATGTCCACCCTTTGAACGAAGCATCTCATCGCCCGCAAAGAGGAAAGGTACACCCTGCGATGTAAGTACGATTCCAAAAGCAAGCCGGGCCATCCGTTCGATCGTTTCCGTCGAAGCTTCGGGACATGAATACTGAAGTTTATCGAAGAGGGTATAATTATCGTGACATGAGACGTAATTCACACATTGGGCAGGACTATTTGCCCAGGCAAGTTTTGATGTAACTACATAGTCGTATATGATCTGATCGTGCTGAACTGCACCGATAATAGCAAATTTCAGCTGCTCTTCGCGCAAAGTAACACCGCTAATAAAACCCGCGTTGTTTTTTTCGAACGGCGATCCTTTCAATCCATTGCGCATATCATCGCAAAAAGAGGCAATGCGGTCAAGTTGTTTTGTATTGGCTTTTAACGCACGCAAATTTTCGGGATACGGACTTTCGCCGGCACTCCATCCCTCGCCATACATGAATATTTTTGGATCGATCGTATCAAGTCGGATTCTGATCTGCGACAACGTTTCTATGTCCATCAATCCCATCAGATCGAAGCGAAAACCATCGATATGATATTCCTCCGCCCAATAAGCAACAGATTCGATGATATATCTCCTGACCATTTCGCGCTCAGTGGCCAATTCGGTTCCGCATCCGCTGGCATCCGAAAAGCGGCCATCCTGGTTAAAACGGTAAAAATATCCGGGGACTGTCTGATTGAAATAAGATTCGAAAATGAGTCCGGTATGATTATAAACAACATCAAGGATCACGCCCATTCCATTGTTATGTAATGACATAACAGCCATTTTTAATTCTCTGATCCGCACAACACCATCGCATGGATCAGATGAATACCATCCTTCAGGCGTGTTGTAATTTAACGGATCGTAACCCCAATTATATTGAGCATTTGGATTTAATTCGTCAACGGTATAGAAATCGGCAACAGGAAGCAGGTGAACATGGGTAATACCAAGTTCTTTTAAATGATCAATACCAGTAGTTTCACCCGAAGTGAGTTTTGTTCCCTTTTCGGTGAATCCCAAATACCGACCCTTATTTTTAATTCCCGAGGTTGGAGACATGGAGAAGTCGCGAATATGAACTTCATAAATGACCATATCCGTTGGATTTGCCATTGTATGCCGAACATCTGCATTCCACAGTTTTGGATTGCTCTTTTGATGGTCGATAATTGCCCCCCTGGAACCATTCACCCCGGTAGCTTTTGCGTAAATATCAGGACCTTCCTTCAACCAGCCTTCACTGTCACGGACCTGGATGGTATAAAACTGACCTTCGAGATTCTCTTTGATTTCGTATATCCAGGTACCGTCGTCATCGGGTAATAATAGATATTCATTCGTTGCCACACCACCCTGCCCCGCTTTATACAAACGGAAAAAGATCCGTTTTGCGGATGGTGCCCATATTCTTATACAAGTTTTCTCGGGTGTCCAAATAATTCCCAGGTCACGACCCTCATATACGGGGAAGTTGCTAAAATCGCTATTCTTAAATTTCCAGTCTCTCATTTAAATTAAAACAATTTCAGCCTGATTGTCTGGCTTTTAAATCTTTTACCATTTTGATCTTTCATCTCGATGCTCATGCGGCAGGCCAGCTGCAATTCGGGAACGACCTCATAAAACTGATCCAACGAAATATCTAACTCATATATTTTACCTGGTTCTAACAAAATGGGGTAAATCTCTGAATGGTGAACCTTAAGTACCTTGAACTTTCGTTTGCTAAACCACCGCTTAAAAATAATAACAGGAGCACTGAGATCAATTTCTTTTGTCCCTGTATTTGAAACCGTCATCCCAATAAGTGATGGATTGTATCTTTGGCTTTTATCAAGAACAATTTCGGCATCATAAGGCACCTTTTTCTTATTAAAGGACAATTTTTTGCCATTCGTTCCCTTTGCAAACGTACGTGAACGGTTAAAAATAACGTATCCGATCACCAAAACAATGGTAATCAGCATCCATTTCAACAACGTCATTACAAAAGGTGACACTTCCATCATCGCATAGTTTGAAATTATCCCAAATTTTGAGTCTTCGAAAATTAAACCGGTAATTTACCGCAAAAGAATAGAAATTAACAGAGACAAACAAACTTTAATTTCGACATCGATACTAATACAAGTTAAAAGCCTGACAGAATTAAATGTCAGGCTTTTAACTTATTGTAAAGTGAGCGTTGATTGATTATTGCCGGACTCACGAATACTTTTTTCTGCCACGGGATGGAGTTTTTATCCTTTGTGGCGGAAGCTCTTCACCAACAATGCGAAAATCGAGCTGTTTCTTTTCGAGGTTTGCCCTTGCGATTTCAACTTCGATCACATCACCAAGCTGATATTTTTTATGCGTACGACGTCCAATAATGCAATAGTTCTTTTCGTCGAACTCATAAAAATCATCGGTAAGTTCGAATAAAGGAACCATTCCTTCGCACTTATTTTCATCAATCTCAACATAAATACCCCACTCTTTTACGCCAGATATCACGCCCTTGAACTGTTGACCAATCTTATCGGCCATGAATTCAACCTGTTTGTACTTGATTGATGCCCGTTCTGCACTGGCAGCCCTGTTTTCCATTTCGGATGAATGTTTGCACATTCCTTCGTACTGCTCGGCCTGAACCGACCTTCCGTCATCAAGGTATCTTTGCAACAAACGGTGCACCATCATGTCGGGATATCGCCTGATCGGTGATGTAAAATGGGTGTAGTACTCAAAACCAAGGCCATAATGGCCAATGTTCCGGGTTGAATATTCGGCTTTAGCCATGGTCCGAATGGCAAGCGTTTCGATCACATTCTGCTCTTTTTTGCCGGCGACATTTTCGATCAGCTTATTCATCGATGCGGTAACTGTCTGCGGATTATTCGTCTGAATTCCGTACCCAAACCGTTTGATAAAATGATTAAAAGAGTCAAGTTTATCAGGATCTGGCTTATCATGAATCCTGTAAACAAAGGTGCGCTCCTTCTTTTTTGAACCAGGTTTACCAACGAATTCGGCAACCCGTTTGTTGGCCAGCAACATAAACTCCTCTATTAATTTGTTCGAATCTTTTGACTCCTTGAAAAACACGCTGAGCGGCTTCCCATCTTTATCGATTTCAAACTTCACCTCAACACGATCGAAACCAATTGATCCATTTTCAAACCGGATCGCCCTCAATTGTTTCGCCAACCGGTCTAACGTAAGAATTTCCACTTTCAGATCACCTTCACCTGTTTCGATTACGGTCTGAGCTTCTTCGTAGGCAAACCGGCGATCGGAATGAATAATCGTCCGGCCAAACCATTCACTCATAACCGTACTGTTGTCATCAATTTGAAAGACAGCCGAAAAACACAGTTTGTCTTCATTTGGCCGCAACGAACAAACCCCGTTCGACAGTATCTCAGGTAACATCGGAACAACACGATCGACAAGATAAACGGAGGTAGCCCGATTATAAGCTTCATCTTCGAGCAACGATTCGGGTTTCACATAAAAGGTGACATCCGCAATATGAACCCCAACTTCCCAATATCCGTTCTCCAGTTTTTGAATTGAAAGGGCATCGTCAAAGTCCTTGGCATCCGCCGGATCAATTGTAAAAGTGGGAACACCGCGGAAGTCGCGTCTCTTACTGATCTCCTCTTCCGTAATTACGGTAGAGATTTTATTGGCAGCCTGATTCACCGCTTCGGGATAACCATATGGGAGACCGAATTCAGCAAGGATTGCGTGCATTTCAGTGTTATTGTTCCCGGCATCACCCAATACATCAATAATTTCAGCAAATGGATTTCTGGCCCGTTCCGGCCAGTCCATAATTCGCGCCACCGCTTTCTGACCATGTTTTGCTCCCATCAATTTGTCTTTGGGAATATAAAGATCGAAAGGTGTTTTTCTGTTGGGAACCAGGAATGCACTGAATTGAGATATCTCAATCGTACCAACAAATGTAGTTTTTGCCCGCTCGATCACTTCAATCACTTCAGCCTCCGGATTACTTCTTTTCCGGCGCGCATATAACCGGATTCTTACTTTATCGCCGTCGAGTGCGTGATTCATATTTGATGCCGAAACAAAAACCGGTTCGTCAAGCTCTTCGCTTCTCACCTGGCCAACTCCCTTAGAATTAATTTCCACAGTTCCGGTAGCTGTTCCCCCCTGCGATTTAAGGCGGAACTTTCCACGTTCTGTTTCAACAACAGTGTCAGCGTCGCGTAACTCCTGTAAAACAACATTTACCAGCTGCAATTCGCCAACATCCTTTGCACCAACTGCGGCGCCTATTTGTTTGTAATTAAATGATTGATTGCTATTTTCGTAATAGAATGAAAGGATTGCTTTCTTTAACCCTGCCTTATTAAAGCTGAGCGCTTTTTTGTTTTTTTTATCTTTAGCCATAATGCTTTGATTTTGCAAATAAAGGTAAACGATATTTTTGATAATCAATTTTGATTTTAACCTTTTGTGAAAACCTTTATATAAATTTGTAATTGCATCGCTGTAAATAGAATCCGGATATATGAACCTATTCGACGATCTTATTTCACTCTTCTATCCCCGACTTTGTGCCGGATGCAATACCGCACTTGTGAAAGGTGAGGAGGTGCTTTGTCTTCATTGCCTGGCCGACCTTCCCCGAACAAATTATCATCTCTACCCGGAAAACCCCGTTTTTCAGATATTTATCGGCAGAGTAAATATTGAATTGGCAACATCTTTTTGCCGTTTTGATAAAGGGGGACGCCTACAGCATCTTTTGCATCAGCTTAAATACAAGGGAAATTGTGAGGTTGGTATAAAAATGGGGATTTTGTTTGGACACGACCTTATCCAAAATTCATTATACCAGAATATTGATGCCATTATTCCCGTACCGCTCCATCCTAAAAAAGAGAAAAAAAGGGGATATAACCAGAGCACCGAAATTTGTAAAGGTTTGGCTGAATCAATGAAACGCCCTGTCATCTCCGAAAACCTGGTGAGAGAAATTCATACATCATCGCAAACACGGAAGGGAAGATTTGAACGATGGGAAAATGTTAGCGGGATATTCAATGTTAAAAATGAGGCTTCACTGACCGGCAAACATTTATTACTTGTTGATGACGTAGTGACTACGGGTGCCACGCTTGAAGCCTGTTGTGAACCACTGCTTAAAATCCCAGGCGTCAGCGTGAGTATCGCAACACTGGCAAGTGCATAGGGTTTGATCGAATTGGCTGCTTTCCAACTTACTTACTGATATTGGATATAGATGGGCTGAGGTTTCAGTTTCATCAGTTCAGGTGGTGTTAACATCCGATGAGGTGCTTTTCTCAGGTCATTTTTGTAAAACAGCTTGAATCCGGTAAATTGTACCGGTTCATGGTGTATGTATCGCTTATAGGTGCTGTATTTCAGCGTGGGCTCACCCCAACCATCCATATTCATCACGATCTGCACTTCGTGATGCAATTTTATATTCTTGTAGTTTTTGACCATCCCTTGTGTGAAGCGGTGCACAACAAGAATTTTAGGAGTCAGGTTGTTATCCTTTACCAGTTTGGCCAGGTATTCCGAGCAAAAATTTATATCAGTTGCATCCATCGACCCAATTTTATGACCCGGCAGGTCGCCACCCTGCATCGAAAATTCGGGATCAATCCCCAAATGTACATTGGGCATTTTCAGGTATTTTTCCAATCGGGGAACTTCATTTTTCACATTACTCAGTGCAACCTGTATGTCTAAAAAAACGATGGCATTTCCCATTTTGGCGATCGTCAATGCCGAATCAAGCATAAACTCGGGCATCCGTTTACAATATTTACCATCTTTCATCGGAATACCTTGCGCCACAGCGGCAATGTAATGGATCGCGGGTTGCACCGGTGTGGAAGGATCCGCTTTTTCCCATGCCTTTACTTCGATATTCAATCTTTCCCACATCTCCTTCGGCGGGTATTCACCCAATGCCCCCATTTTTCTCGAATAGAGATTACCGTAGAAGGCAACAATCCTTTTGTTAGGCAGAACATTTCCGGCCAAAGGATAAAAGCGAAGGTGGTTAGGCCACAACCCGGTCGTATCGCCGTTTGCAAGTGCACGAAGTTTATTTTGAAATGCCACCGTATCGATCGGGATGACTTTCGTTTCCGGTATTTCGACGGCTGGTATTTGAACAGCCGGTTTTTCTATCGATTTTTTCTCGGGTTTTTTTTCTGTTTTAGTATTGCATCCGGTAAGGATAAAAAGGAAGGTTAGGGTTAAAAACGAAATAAAGTGTTTATAGCTCATAAATAAATCTGGAAAATAAAAATGGCAAGTTAATAAAGTCTCCAGTACTTGTTCCTAATTCGCGATCCTTCGGCTCTTTTATTTTTTTCACTTTCCAAATGTCCGGTGCATCGATTTAAGCAGTCCTTGCGATGTACATTCCGGAACAATCATTCTGCGAACGGTTTGCAAGGGTACAACTGAATCGCGTTTTGAATAAAGGGTAAACGATAGCTTAAAATATTTGCTGAGTTCCTCCGCACCATTGTGGTCATAAACGCCATTTGGGTAGGCCCAGTATTCAACCGGCTTTCCAACAATGCTTTCCAGCTTTTTTTTAGGATCTGCCACCTGTTTCTGCCAGTCAGCCGCTTCTTTATATTTGGTCACCATCGTATGATCCCAGCTGTGCAATCCGATGGTATGCCCGGCCTTTGCCAACTGATTAACCTGATCAGTTGTCATGTAATTTTTCTTGTTATAGGTGATGGTCATAATAAAGAAAACGCCCCTGAATCCAACCTTTTCCATTACAGGAGCAGCAACCTCGTAATGTTCTGCTCTCGAATCATCAAAGGCTATGATGACCGGTTTTTCAGGCAAAGTCTTGTTATAAACCAGGTAATCAAATAATTGATCGGGAGAGATGGAGTGGTAACCACTATCTGCCAACATCTTCATATGCGCGGAAAATGTAGTCGGGCTTACCCTGTATTCGCTTTTAGAACCATCTGAAATTCGGTGATAGCAGAGGACAGGCACTTCCGGTTTCGCATAAACCTGGGATGCGGTATTTTCAGCCTGTTTGACAACGACACTGTCTTTTACAGCTGCCGCGCTGATTGCTGCAACAGATTTTCCGGTTGGTGGTCGTTGATTTGCATGGTTACAACCGATGACTGCCAACCCAAGGAAAAACGCACTGATAAGGATCTGTTTTCTTTTCATTTTATTAATTTGTATCATTTCTTCATTGACTGATAAATCACCTCTTGTATCCTGGTTCGGATATTCATTTTCGCCAGTTTATTTATGGCATCATTGGGATAAGTTCGATTACTTAAAAAGACAAATACCAACTTGTTAACCGGATCAACCCAGCAACATGTTCCTGTATAGCCGGTATGACCATAAACCTCCTTGGGCGCAGATACGCAGCACGGACTGTGTTTCGGATTTGCAGGAACAGGTTTGTCAAAACCAAGGTAACGTCTGCCGCTTTTCGAAGTAGTCGTTGTAAATATCCGGCATGTTTCTTCCTTCAGATAACGTTTTCCGTCCATCTCACCTTTGTTGAGTAACATCTGATAGACGGTCGCAACATCACTGGCTGTGGCAAATAAACCGGCATTCCCTGCGACTCCACCCAAAAAGGCGGCGTCCGGATCCTGGACATAACCTTGTAAGACGCCGTTGCGCAGGAAATCCTTTATAAACGTAGGTGCAATATCTTTCTTTTGATGGGTTCGTAAAGGAAGGTAAGCCATGTGGTTCAATTTCATTGGTGTATAGAATTCAACATTCAGAAATAAATCCAAAGGCAGACCGCAAACTTCCTCCACAATTTCTTTCAGTAATATAAAGTTCACACTGCTGTAAAGATAGGTCTTGCTTCTCAGTGGTGTATTGGCGATCATCTGCATCGCTGCCTGGTGGAAGTGATTGTACAGGTAGAAGCTGTCCGAAACCTGTAGGCTATAATCTGTCTTAGGGATTGCGGACACCCAGTCTTTATTGTATAGAATATTTGTGCAGCCCATATGAACAGCTTGCGCCTTCTCCTTTGTCGTTGCCAGTCGATAGCATGAAAGGTCGCCGGGTAAACCCGTTTCATGCAGCAGCAACTCTTTTATCGTGATGTTTGCCTTGTCTGTCCCCCGCAGGAAAGAAAGATATTTGGATGTCCTATCGGTCAGTTTGATTTGACCGTTGTCGTAAAGTTTCATGATAGCAAGCAAGGTCCCCGTCGTCTTCGAAAGGGATGCCAGGTCAAACATGGTAGTCGGCATCACCGCTTGTGTCATCTCATAGGTATAGTATCCAAAACATTTATCGTAGATCGGTTTACCTTCTTTCACGATCAGTACCTGACATCCAGGCAAAGCCAAGGCCTTAATGCCTTCTTTTACAATAGACTCAATACGGGTCAACATCACCGAACTCATTCCAACATCTTCCGGTGAATAACGGGCGGAAGTATTTGGGTTGATGGTCACTTTTTCAGTTAAAGAGGATGCATCATTTAACCTGGCTTGGGCAAAAGATTTATTCCCTGCCTGATCCATGAAGATGGAAAATACAAGGATGAGGAAGAAGGATATTTGCTTTTCCATGATTATCTTATAACACTGTAAACTTCAGTTTCCATGCTAAGCCCGGTTATCGTTGCTGTAGCTCTTTTTTTATGATGTTGTGAACGGAATTTTCAATTTGATTCCAAATTGAAAACAAAAAAACCTGCAAGAGATTATCTTACAGGTTTTAATTCTACTAAAAGTAGCGGGGACAGGACTCGAACCTATGACCTCCGGGTTATGAGCCCGACGAGCTACCAACTGCTCTACCCCACAATATATCGTTGTTTATTATAGGAACGTCTTATTCTTTAAGAGGATGCAAATGTAGTAACAAAAACCGGAAAATCAAATAAAACATTCAAAAAAATTGACATCTGAAATCAAAGGAAACTTAACAATTGCTATTTTGTTAAAGATCAACACTTCTATTCAGAAAATAAGATTGAAATTACTTAGATTCCACCTAAAATTTTGTGTATCGTGTAATTTTCATGTAAGTTTGAACACTATTGATATAAAATAAGGAATGCCGAAAGAAAGGAAGCGGGATAAGATTAGGAAATTATTTCAGAATCCATACCGAATTGTAATTTTTAATGACCTTAATCTGCATATTATAAAACAGATTCGGTTCAATGCAAGAACATTGGTGATGGCATTGGTTTTTGCAGTAGTGGTAATTATCATTGGAGTGACTGTTTTAATTGCTTTTACACCCTTACGGGAATACATTCCGGGATATCCAACCGGGAAAATGAGGCAGATGCTGATCCGTAATGTTTTGATTGTCGATTCGCTTGATCTCGAAATCCAACGAAGAGACAAGTATTTCAACGACTTCAGGGCCATGCTGGCCGGCGAAACACCTTCCGATACAGCTGTCAGGCGTGGAGTAATACCAAGACCCGATCAGGTTCAGTTCAAAAAATACGATCACGACAGCCTTTTTAAAGATGAAATTTCACAGGAACAGACCAATCTTGGAATCAATTCTGGTCCGGTTGCACGAGGCGGCGTAGCCGGATTGCTTTTCTTTCCACCTATAAACGGCATGATTACAGGAAAGTACGATTTAAGCAATGGACATTTCGGAGTGGATATTGTAGGTAAATTGAATGCCCGTATTTCAGCCGCACTCGACGGAACCGTCATTTTTGCCGGTTGGACGATCGATACCGGTTATGTAATTTATCTTCAACACGAGCAAAATCTGGTCACAGTTTACCGTCATAATGCGGAGCTTCTTAAGATTCAGGGAGATAAAGTTCGGGCTGGCGAAGCGATCGCCATTATGGGTAATACGGGAAAAGAGACGACCGGACCACATTTACATTTCGAAATGTGGCTCAATGGTTTATCAATCAACCCAGAAGATTACATCAAATTCTAAACCTTTTTTATGAAACGAGCATATTGGTTAAGCGCAAATAGGAATGAAAGGTTCAAATGTGAGTTCTATCCGACCTTTAAAAATCAAATTATCTACGGATGAAAAATATTGCGATACTCGGTTCTACCGGTTCAATCGGACAACAGGCGCTCGAAGTAATTGATAATAATCCCGATAGATTCACTGTTGAGGTTTTGACAGCAAACAATAATGTGAGTTTATTAATAGAGCAGGCCAAAAAATTCCGACCCAACGTAGTAGTAATCGCCAACGAAGAAAAATATGATGCTGTAAGTAACGCACTTGCAGGAGAAGGCATCAAAGTCTATGCCGGGTCAGCAGCTTTGGCACAGGTGGTTGAAATGGGTAGCGTTGACCTTGTGCTGACAGCTATGGTAGGTTATTCAGGGCTAATCCCCACTATTAATGCCGTTAAAGCAAAAAAACAAATTGCACTCGCCAATAAGGAGACATTGGTTGTAGCCGGTGATCTGATTAACAGACTGGCGATTGAAAATAAAGTAGATATATTACCTGTTGATTCAGAGCACTCAGCAATCTTTCAATGCCTTGCCGGTGAATATATGAATCCGGTTGAAAAGGTAATTCTCACCTGTTCCGGCGGACCCTTCCATGGAATGGATAAAAAAAAGATTGACAGCGTAGTCGCCAAAGATGCTCTGAAGCACCCGAATTGGGATATGGGAGCAAAAATAACGATCGACTCTGCATCGCTGATGAATAAAGGGTTTGAGGTAATAGAAGCAAAATGGCTTTTTGGATTAAAACCGGAGCAAATTGAAGTGGTGGTACACCCGCAAAGCATCGTTCATTCGATGGTCCAGTTTTGCGACGGGTCAATTAAAGCACAGCTTGGCTTACCCGATATGCGATTACCTATCCAATATGCATTTAGCTTCCCCGAAAGGATCTGCAATGATTTCCCAAGGCTGAATTTTGCCGATTTCCCAACGTTAACATTTTCAACCCCCGATACGAAAATTTTTCGTAATCTTGCACTTGCTTACGAAGCGTTGCAAAAAGGGGGTAAT
>Ga0209511_1003414_pt1 | contig 12172 bp, 13 predicted proteins | sample SSSSmetaG_FD_184141 | JGI IMG/M metagenome (GOLD analysis project Ga0209511, IMG submission 184141) | Glacier valley bacterial and archeal communities from Borup Fiord, Nunavut, Canada, to study Microbial Dark Matter (Phase II) - ​SSSS... | ecosystem: Environmental > Aquatic > Freshwater > Ice >... | reverse complement strand
CTACGCTGTCGGAAGCAGTGCGCAGCGTCGCGCATGCCGAGCCGATGCGGTCGCGCTGAGCGAAGCGCGAGCGCACACGAAGGCAATGACCACGACGATGGCGGCGAAAGACCTCGACTGGTGCATCGACGGTGCGAACTGGCCGCACCGCAAGGCGAGCACCTTCGTCGAAGCCGGCGGCATCCGCTGGCACGTGCAGCGCATGGGTGCCGGCCCGGTGCTTCTGCTGGTGCACGGCACCGGCGCATCGACGCACTCGTGGCGCACGCTCATGCCCTCGCTGGCCGAGCGTTTCAGCGTGATCGCGCCCGACCTGCCGGGCCACGGCTACACGCAGATCGCACCGGGCAGCGGCATGTCGTTGCCAGGCATGAGCCGGCTGCTGCAGCAACTGCTGGATGCCGTCGGTGCGAAACCGGCTTGCGTCGTCGGCCACTCGGCCGGGGCAGCCATCCTCGCCCGCATGGCGATCGACGGCCGCATCGCCCCGGCCGCGCTGGTGAGCCTCAACGGCGCCTTCGTGCCGCTCGGCGGCATGCTGCGCTTCCTCTCGCCGATCGCGCGATTGATGGCCGCGACGCCGCTCGTCGCGCGCGTGTTCGCCGGCCGTGCCGCCGACCCGAAGGCGCTCGATCGTCTGCTCGAAAGCACCGGCTCGCGGCTCGATGCCACCGGCACCGCGCTCTACGCTCGCCTGGTGCAAAGCCCGGCCCACGTGCACGGCGCGCTGACGATGATGGCGAACTGGGACCTCGACCCGCTGCTGCGCGATCTCGCCCGACTGCGGGTGCCCACGCTGCTGCTGGCCGGCGACAACGATCGCACCGTGCCGCCGGATCAGGCGGTGCAGGTCGCGGCACGCATCGCCGGTGCGCAAGTCGAGCGGCTGCCCTCGCTCGGCCACCTCGCGCATGAAGAAGCGCCGGCACGCATTGCCGCCATCGTCACGCAGTTCTTCGCGCGGCAGGCCGCCGGCGCCTGACGTGCGGCCCGGCTGCAGCGCCGTCGGCCGCGGCTTCGGGCGGCGGGCCGAGCAGGGCGGCATCTTGCGCGCGCAAGTACGTCTCCGCGTTCTCCAGCACGGCGTCGCGGAACGCCTCGGCCGGCGAGAGCACGCGCAAAGGCATGTGCACGATGTTCCAGGTGCGCATCACCGACGCACGTTCCACCTCGAGGAGGCGCAGCAGCGTGTTGCCCAGCTCGAGGCCGAGCGTGTGAAGCGACAGGAAGCTGATGCCGAGGCCCGCGATCACCGCCTGCTTGATGGTTTCGTTGCTCGACTGGCAGGCGCAGCATCGGTGAAGAGCCAGAAGAAGCGCGCGTGATGTCACCGATCGCGGTCGCGAGCTTCGACCTCGACGGCACCCTCGTCGATACCTCCGGAGAGATCGCCGAAGCCGCCAACCGCACCATCGCGGAGTTCGGCTTCGAGCAGCAGCCGCAGCAGACGATCGAGCGCTTCATCGGCGCGGGCACACGCGAGCTGATGCTGCGGCTGGTCGAGTCGCTGGGCGGCCCGGGAGCCGACGACCGCACCGGTGGCGTCGGCGCGCTGCTCGAGCGCTTCGCGCACCACTACGCGGCCACCGCCGGCACGAGTTGCCGGCTCTATCCGGATTGCGCCGAAGCGCTGGAGCGGCTGCAGCTGGCCGGCGTGCGCCTGGTCTGCCTCACCAACAAGGAGGAGCGCTACAGCCTGGCCGTGCTGCGTGCCACCGGCATCGGCGAATGCTTCGAGCTCGTGGTCGGTGGCGACACGCTGGCGTTCAAGAAGCCCGACCCGCGCGTGCTGCAGCACATCGCGACGACGCTCGAGGTCGACCTCGATGCCATCGTGCACATCGGCGATTCGCACACCGACGTGGAAACCGCGCGCCGCGCCGGCGTCGCGGCCTGGGCCGTGCCCTGGGGCTACAACGGCGGCGAGCCGATCGAGACCGCACGGCCCGACCGCGTGTTCGCCGACTTCGGCGCCGTGGCCGATGCGGTGCTCGCCACGCGAGTGGCCTAGCCGCGTTTCGCGGCTCGCGACCGGGCGCCCGTTCAGCGCTCGCCGACGACCTTGCCGATGCGGATGGCAATGCCCTTCGCGCCCGGCGTGACCGGCGCTGCGGCCTCGCCGGCGAGATCGCCCGGCTGCGCGATCGCGTTGCCGCTCTTGCTGATGCGCGCGCCGACGACCACGCTCTTCGCGCCTGAAAGACGCGGCGCCGTCGGTGCCATCGCCATGCTGTCGTCGAGCTTGAACGTGAGTGGCAGGTCGGCGACTTTGGCACGCAGCACGGCGAGCGGCATGCGCCCACCTTCGGGCCGCGCGAACACGAACACGGTGTCGTCTTTCGACGCCTGCGCCGCGAGCTCGGGTGCCAGCGTCACGCTGCCGGTGACGCTGCTTTCGGCCGCCGACAACGCCGGAGGCGCCGAAGCGCGTGGCAGGGCCGGTGCCTGTACCTGCGCCTGTGCCTCCGTTGCCGTTGCCGTTGCCGTTGGCGTTGCGGCGCGTGCCGTCGGCACCGAGGCCGCCGACGAGCCGAGTCGCGTGCGCGCTTCGTCGATGCTCGACTGCACCTGCGTGCCGAGCTGGCTCTCAGGCGGCACGCCTTCGAGCATGCGCTGCCAGCGCGCAATGGCGCCTGCGTAGTCGCCTCGCTCGTAGGCCACGGTGCCGGCGAGCGCCAGCGCCTTCGGATTCTTCGGATCGGCGGCGAGCGCACGCTCGATCAGTGCTGCCGATTCCGGATTGATCACGTTGCCCTTCGTCGCCGCCACCGCATCGGCGTAGTCGGCAAGCAGGCTGGCATTCGCGGGCTGCAATTCGGCGGCGCGGCGATAGGCCGGCAGCGCCTCGGTGTAGCGGCCGAGCACGGTGTACGAGCGCGCGAGCATGGTCCAGCCTTCGGCGTCTTCGGGGCGCTCCTTCATGCGCTGTGCCAGCGTCTCGACCATTGCTGCAATCTGCTGCAGGCCGCTCTCGCGCGAGTCGCTGGCGGCCGGGTCGGGCGCGGCGGCAGACAGCGCGGCGCCCGGCTTCGAATCGCCCGCGCGCAGGCTGGCCAGCGTGGGCGAGCCGGTGAATGCGTAGCCGGCGGCGGCGACTGCGAGCACGAAGGCCGCGGTGCCGGCGAGGAGGCGCTTCGACGGCCGGCGCGTGCCGTCAGGTTCAGGCGCTGCTGCGTCGGGCCCGGCGACGAGCGCGTCGCCGATCTCACGCTCGATGCGGCTGCGCTGCACGTCGTACTGCGCGGCTTCGATCGTGCCGGCGTCGTGTCGAGCCTTCAGCGCAAAGAGCTTCTTGCGCGCGGCGGCGATACGGTCTTCGCCCTTCACGAGGCAGCCTCCTCGGGATCGGGCTCGAACGCTTCGGCCGACATCCGGGTGCGCCGCCGCAAGACGATCACGAGCACGGCTGCGCCACCGAGCAGCATCGCCGCCGGGCCGAACCAGAGCATCGCCGTGGTGCCCTTCAGCGGCGGGCGATAGAGCACGAAGTCGCCGTAGCGCGCGGTCATGTAGTCGACGATCTCGGCGTCGCTCCTGCCCTGTGCGATGAGCTCGCGCGCCTCGCGGCGCAGGTCGACGGCGAGACCGGCGTTGGAATCGGCAATGGTCTGGTTCTGGCACACCAGGCAACGCAGCTCCGAGGTCAAGCGAATCATCCGAGCCTCGAGCGCGGGGTCGGCGGCTTCCGGTGAAGCCGACCCTGCGAGCGCGGCCGGAGCGATGAAGAGCATCGCGCCGAGCAGCGCGGCAGCAACCCGACGGTCAGGCATCGAGCTTCTTGAGGAGTGGCTCGATCCTGTTGCGGATGACCTCGGGCGTGAGCGGCCCGATGTGCTTGAGGCGGATCACGCCGTTGCCGTCGATGACGAAGGTCTCGGGCACGCCGTAGACGCCGAAGTCGATGCCGACGCGGCCTTCGGTGTCGGAGAGCGAAGCGTCGTACGGGTTGCCGAAACGCGCCAGCCAGGCCTCGGCGTCGGCGCGCTGGTCTTTGTAGTCGAGACCGTAGATCGGCACGACCCTTTTCTTCGAGAACTCGAGCAGCAGCGGGTGCTCTTCGCGGCAGGCCACGCACCACGAAGCCCACACGTTGAGCATCCAGACCTTGCCGCGCAGGTCTTCGAGCTTCACCGTTTTTGCCGGATCGTCGAGGCGTGGCAACGCGAACTTCGGCGCGGGCTTGTCGATCAGCGGCGAGGGCACTTCGCGCGGGTCGCGCCTGAGGCCCACTGCAAGAATGATCGCCAGCGCGACGAACGCGAACAGCGGAATCAAGAACCAGAGACGCTTCATGCGGCAGCGGCTCCGCCCACAGCAAGTGCGTCGTTGCTCGGCTGACGCACCTTCACGCGATAGCGCCGGTCGGTGGCCGCGAGCAGGCCACCGAGCGCCATCACCAGGCAGCCGCCCCAGATCCAGTCGACGAAAGGCTTCACGTACACGCGCACGATCCAAGCGCCGCCGGCCACCGGCTCGCCGAGCGAGACGTAGAGGTCACGCGTGAGGCCGGGGTCGATGGCGGCTTCTGTGAGGGTGGTCTGCGTGGCCGGATAGAAGCGCTTCTCGGGCCGCAGCGTGGCCACGAGCTTGCCGTCGACGGTGGCCTCGACCACGGCCTGCGCGGCACGGTAGTTCGGGCCCTGAATATCGCGCGCACCTCGGAAGGTGAACACAGTGCCGTTGACTTCGGTGGTTTCGCCGATGCCCATCTTCACGTCGCGCTCGACCTCGCCGGTGCGCACCATCGTCACGCCGAAGATGAAGACGGCGATGCCGACGTGGGCGATCATCATTCCCACCAGGGCGCGCGGAATCAGCCGCGCCCGATGCAGCACGCCGGTGCGGATGCCGCCCGCGGGCTTCAGGCGCTCGACAAGATCGGTGGCGACCGAGGCGACGATCCAGAACGCCATCATCAGGCCGACGACGCCGACGATGCCGACGCCTCCCTTGGCCCATACGGCGACGAGCGTCGCGACCACGGTGGCGCCGGCTGCCCACTTGAGCCGCGAGGCGAGGTCGGGCAGCGCCGCTTCCTTCCAGCGCGCGATCGGGCCCACGCCCATCAGGAACACCAGCGGCGTGAGCAGCGGCACGAACACGATCTCGAAATACGGCGGGCCGACGGAGATCTTGCCGAGGTTCATCGCGTCGAGCGCGAGCGGATACAGCGTGCCGAGCAGCACCGCGCCGCAGGCCACCAGCAGCAGCACGTTGTTCGAAAGCAGCAGCGTCTCGCGCGAAATCAGGGCGAAGCGCGCGCCCAGGCCCACGCTTGGCGCGCGCCAGGCGTAGAGCGCGAGCGAGGAACCGATCACGATGACCAGGAAGGCGAGGATGAACAGGCCGCGCCGCGGGTCGGTGGCGAAGGCGTGCACCGACGAAAGCACGCCCGAACGCACGAGGAAGGTGCCGAGCAGCGAGAGCGAGAACGCGAGGATGGCCAGCAGCACCGTCCAGTTCTTGAAGCTGTTGCGCTTCTCGGTCACGGCCAGCGAATGGATCAGCGCGGTGGCCACCAGCCACGGCATGAACGAGGCGTTCTCCACCGGGTCCCAGAACCACCAGCCGCCCCAGCCGAGCTCGTAGTAGGCCCAGCCGCTGCCGAGCGCGATGCCGAGGGTGAGAAAGATCCACGCCGCCGTCGTCCACGGTCGCGTCCAGCGGGCCCATTGCGCGTCGAGGTTGCCGCCGATGAGCGCCGCCACCGCGAAGGCGAACGCCACCGAGAGGCCGACGTAGCCCATGTAGAGCATGGGCGGGTGGATCACCATGCCCGGGTCCTGCAGCAGCGGGTTCAGGTCGCGGCCCTCGGCCGGCACAGGAAAGAGCCGGTCGAAAGGATTCGACGTGACAAGGATGAACAGCAGGAAGCCGAACGCGAGCCAGCCCATCACGGCAAGGATGCGCGCCGCCACCTTCTCGGGCAGGTGCTTGCTGAAGCTGGCCACGGCGAACGACCAGAACGTGAGCATCAGCAGCCACAGCAGGATCGAGCCCTCGTGGCCGCCCCACACCGCGGTGACGCGGTAGTGCAGCGGCAAAGCGCGGTTCGAGTTCGAGGCGACGTAGAGCACCGAGAAGTCGTTGCCGACGAAGCTCGCCGCCAGGCACAGGAACGAGAACGCGACCAGCGCGAACAGGACGCGCGCAGAGGGCCGCGCGAGGGCCATCCAGTCGAGGCGATTCTTCGCTGCGCCCAGCATCGGCATCGTGGCCATGACGAGCGAGACGCCGAGCGCGAGCCAAAGCGCGAAGTGGCCGAGTTCGGGGGTCATGCGGGGGCTTTCGTCGCTGCTCTGGTCATTTCGGGGAAGGCGTGGCGCTCATCGATTCGGCCAGCTTGGGGTTGCCCTTCTGCGCGCGCTTGAGCGCCTCGGCGGCCTCGGGCGGCATGTAGTTCTCGTCGTGCTTGGCGAGCACCTCGCGCGCGACGAACACGCCGTCTTTCAGCTGCCCCTGCGCGACCACGCCTTTGCCCTCCTTGAACAGGTCGGGAAGGATGCCCTCGTAGCGAACCGAAATCTCTTTGGCCATGTCGGTGACGACGAAGTCGGCGCGCAGCCCGTCTCGCTTGAGCGTGCCCTCTCTCACCATGCCGCCTACGCGGAAGGTGCGCGCCTCGGGTGCTTCGTGCGCAGCGATCTGCGAGGGGGAATAGAAGAACACCAGGTTGCTCTGGAAGGCGTTCAGCACCAGCGCGACGATGGCCGCCACGGCGCTCACCACGCCGCCCGCGATGGCGATGCGCTTGTAGCGTGGCTTCATCGCGCGGCCCTTCGGAGGCGCAATGCGGCGAGCACCGGCTCCGCGACCATGCACAACGCGGTCACGCCGTAGGCGCCCCAGACGAAGAGGCCGTAGCCGCCCATGGCGAAGAACTCGGAAGCGCTGTGCCAGTTCACGTCGAGACCTCCGGGCCGACGCTGCCGCGCGTGGCCGGCGCACGTGCCGGGGCACCGGCCCACTGCGCGCGCCGCTCGCGCTCGAGCACGATCGCTCGCGTGCGTGTGAACACCACGGCGAAGGCGTAGGCCCAGAAGGCCAAGGTCATGATCAGCATGGCGGCGAGCATCGTCCTGGCCATTGTCGGGGCGGCCGTGAGGCTGATGCTGGCACCCTGATGCAGCGTGTTCCACCACTTCACCGAGAAATAGATGATGGGCACGTTGACGCTGCCGACGATGGCCACCAGGGCGCCCGCCTTGTCGGCCCGGCGCGGTTCGTCGATGGCCGAGACGATGGCCATGAAGCCCGCGTAGAGAAAGAGCAGGATCAGCTCCGAGGTGAGCCGCGCGTCCCACACCCACCACGCGCCCCAGGTCGGCTTGCCCCAGAGCGCGCCCGTCCACAGAGCGAGAAAGGTGAACATCGCTCCGGTGGGCGCGATGGCGCGCGCCACCATCGACGCCAGCCGGGCGTTGAAGGCCCAGCCGATCGCGGCCCAGAACGCCATCGCGAGGTACAGCACCATCGACATCCATGCCGCAGGTATGTGGATGAAGATGATGCGATAGGCGTCGCCCTGCGTCGCGTCGACCGGAGCCCGGAAGAAGCCCGTGTACAGGCCGGCCGCCGCGAGCACGATGGCCGCAGCCCAGAACACGGGCACCAGCCGGCCGGCCAGCGCATAGAAGCGGGAGGGCGCGGCGTAGTGAAAGAACGAGAACGGAAAGAGGGACAAGGGCAAGGAGCCAGTTCATCGAAACGTCGAGGCCCCTGATTGTCGGGCGAGCCGCGATTCGGGGTCGTCGGGCGGAAAAGGTTTCATTCGGTTGCGATGCGCAGCGCCGCAGCCGTGGCCAGCGGCGACAGCAACGCGGTGAAGAGGAGTAAGGCGCCGAGCAGCGAGAAGTGGCCGCGCGCCGACAGACCGGCGTCGACCGCGGCCACCGCGCCGGCGCCGAAGATCAGCGCCGGGATGCACAGCGGCACGATCAGCACGATCAGCAGCACCGCGCCGCCGCGCAGGCCCAGCGTGAGCGCCGCGCCCAGTCCGCCGAGCAGGCTGAGCACCGGCGTCCCGAGCAGCAGGCTGGCCGCGAGCGCGCCGATGGCCGGCAGGCTCATGTCGAACATCACCCCGAACAGCGGCGCCGCGATGGTGAGCGGCAGGCCGGTGAGCACCCAGTGCGATGCAGCCTTGGCGGCCGCGATGCCGATGCGCGACCGGTCGGCGATGAGCAGCTGCTCGAGCGAGCCGTCGGCCATGTCGGCGGCATAGAGCTGGCTCACCGACAGCATCGCCGCCAGCAGCGCCGACACCCACACGATGCCGGGCGCGATCTGGCGCAGCGTCTGCGGCTCGGGGCCGACGCCGAGCGGGAACAGCGCGATGGCGACGCCGAAGAAGGCCAGCGGCAACAGCGCGTCGGTGCGGCGCCGCGCGGCCAGGCGCAGGTCGCGCGCGAACAGCGCGGCGAAGGCACCCGTCATGCGGCGACGGGCGCGAGGCCGACGAGCTCGACGAGCTGCGGCCGCGGCTCGTGGATCGCCAGCGGCAAGTGGCTCGTGAGCACGACGATGCCGCCGCGTTCGGCGTGCGCGGCGAGCACGGCGTCGAGCCTGGCGCTGCCTTCGGCATCGAGTGCGTCGTAGGGCTCGTCGAGCAGCCAGAGCGCGGGTGCGTCGCTCGTTGCCAGCCGTGCCAGGGCAACGCGTCGGCGCTGCCCTTGCGAGAGCGTGCGCACCGGCGCGTCGCGACGGTCGGCCACGCCGAAGCGGTCGAGCGCCGCGTCGATGCGCGGTGCCGGCAGATCGTGGCCGCCGAGGCGCAGCAGGAAGCGCAGCGACTCGAACGCGGTGAGGTCGTCTTTCAACCCGTTGGCGTGGGCGAGGTAGAGCAGCGGCCAGCCGGCGACGACGCCGGTGCGGCTGATGCGGCCGGCGATCGGTGCCGAAAGCCCCGCGAGCGTGCGCAGCAGCGTCGTCTTGCCCTGCCCGTTGGCGCCGCGCAGCCAGGCGATGCCGCCAGCGGCCACGCACACGTCGAGCCCCTCGAACAGCACGCGTTCGCCGCGCGCGCAGGCCACGCCTTCGAGCCGCAGCGCATCGGCCGCCACCGGGGCTTGCCCGCGGTTGTCAGAGCTGTCTGACACTCTTAAGATCGGCTCATGTTGACAGTCGAGCCGAGCCCGGCACGGGCGGCGAAGGACGATTCCCGGCCGCACGCGATTGTGATCGGTAGCGGTTTCGGCGGGCTCGCCGCCGCCGTGCGCCTCGGTGCGCGCGGCTGGCGCGTTACCGTGCTGGAGAAGCTCGATGCGCCCGGCGGCCGCGCCTACGTGCATCGCCAAGACGGGTTCACGTTCGACGCCGGCCCCACCGTGATCACCGCACCGTTCCTGCTCGAGGAGTTGTGGGCTCTCGCCGGCAAGCGCCTGGCCGACGACGTCGATTTGCGGCCGGTGGCGCCGTTCTACCGCGTGGTGTTCGACGACGGCACCGCCTTCGACTACAGCGGCGACGCCGCCGCCATGCGCGCCGAGGTGGGCCGCCTCTCGCCGAATGACGTCGAGGGCTACGAGCGCTTCCTGAAAGCCAGCGAGGCGATCTACCAGGTGGGCTTCGAGCAGCTCGGCGACGTGCCCTTCGACGCCTGGACCGACATGGTCAAGGTCGCGCCCGACCTGATTCGCCTGGAGGGCTATCGCACGGTCTGGTCGCTCGCGTGCAAGCACGTGAAGAACCCGAAGCTGCGCGTCGTGCTCACGTTCCAGTCGCTGCTCGTCGGCGGCAACCCGTTCGCCACGACCTCGGTCTATTGCCTCATCGCGTTCCTCGAGCGGCGCTGGGGCGTGCACTTCCCGATCGGCGGCACGGGCGCGCTGGTGCGCGGCCTGGTCGGGTTGATCGAAGGGCAGGGCGGCTCGGTGCAATGCAGCCGCGGCGTCGCGCAGATCTCGGTCGAGCACGGCCGCGCAGGAGGCGGAGTCGCGAGAGCGCGCGCCACGGGCGTGCGGCTCGAAAGCGGCGAGCACGTCGCGGCCGACGTGGTGGTCTCGAACGCCGACTCGGCCTGGACCTACAAGCACCTGCTCGCACCCGAACACCGCAAGCGCTGGACCGACCGGCGAATCGCCAAAGCTCGCTATTCGATGAGCCTGTTCGTCTGGTACTTCGGCACCAAGCGGAAGTACGACGATGTCGCGCACCACACCATCCTGCTCGGGCCGCGCTACAAGGAACTGCTCGGCGACATCTTCGACCGCAAGGTGCTGGCCGAAGATTTCAGCCTCTACCTGCACCGCCCGACCGCCACCGACCCGGCGCTCGCGCCCGAAGGATGCGACGCGTTCTACGTGCTCTCGCCGGTGCCGCATCTGCAAAGCGGCACCGATTGGGAAAGCGTGGCCGAGCCGTATCGCCGCGCCGTCGAGGCGCGGCTCGAAGAGCGTTTGCTGCCCGGGCTTTCGCGCGAGGTCGTGAGCTCGCGTCTGCTCACGCCGCAGCATTTCCAGGATCGGCTGTCTTCGTATCGCGGCGCCGCCTTCGGGCTCGAACCGGTGCTCACGCAGAGCGCCTGGTTCCGTCCGCACAACCGCAGCGAAGAGGTCGAAGGGCTCTTTCTCGTCGGCGCGGGCACGCACCCCGGTGCCGGCCTGCCCGGCGTCCTGTCATCGGCCCGCGTACTCGACAAGGTGATCCCGCATGCAGATGCTTTCGATGGCCAGAGCACTCACGGTCACGCCCGCAAGGGCCGAGTTCAAACGAGTGCCTGAGGCCGCGCTTCTCGCCATGCACGCCGACGCGATCGCACCGGCCGACCTGGCCGCCTGCAAGGCCACGCTCGCGAATGGCTCGCGCACGTTTCTCGCCGCTTCGTACCTGCTGCCGCGAGCGGTGCGCGAGCCGGCCTGCGCGCTCTACGCCTTCTGCCGCGTGGCCGACGACGCGATCGATGCCGACCAGGCCGGTTGCGGCTCGGCCGGCCAAGCGCTGGCCGACCTGCGCGCACGGCTCGACCACATCTATGCCGAGCCGCATCGGCGCCTCGAAGCCAGCGCTGCCGACCGCGCCTTCGCCGCCGTCGTGCACCGCCACGCGATCCCACGCGAGCTGCCCGAGGCACTGCTCGAAGGCTTCGCGTGGGACGCTGCCGTGCGTCGCTACGAGACGCTGGCCGACGTGCACGATTACGCAGCGCGCGTGGCCGGCGCGGTGGGCGCGATGATGGCGCTGGTGATGGGTGTGCGCAGCCCGGCCGCGCTGGCGCGGGCGTGCGATCTGGGCGTGGCGATGCAACTCTCGAACATCGCGCGAGACGTGGGCGAAGACGCACGCGCCGGCCGCGTCTATCTGCCGCTGGCGTGGCTGCGCGAAGCCGGCGTCGATGTCGAAGCGTGGCTCGCGGCACCGGCATTCGACGCGCGCATCGCTGCCGTCGTGCAGCGCGTGCTGGCCGAGGCCGAGCGGCTCTACGCGGGCGTCGACTCCGGCGTGGCGTCGTTGCCGGCTTCGTGCCGCATCGGCATCAACGCGGCGCGCTTTCTCTATGCCGAGATCGGCCGCGAGGTCGGGCGGCGGGGTGGCAACTCGGTCGATGCGCGTGCGGTGGTGCCGGGGTCGCGCAAGCTCGTGCTGCTCTCGCGCGCCGCGCTGCATCGCTCGCGCGCGATGGGCGACGAACTCCCGCCGCTCGCGGCGACGCGCCATCTCGTTGCGGCTGCGAGCAACGCCACCGCGGACAGTCGCGCCACTCAGGCGCGCGAGCCGTCGAACGAACGCGCCGGTCGCGTGGTCTGGCTCATCGACCTGTTCGAGCGCCTCGAGCGGCAGGACCGCGGGCACGGCGCGCTGCGGCCGAACTGAAGCGCTCGCGGCCACTTTTTCGATGTGCGCTCAGCCGCTGCGTCGCGGCATGCGGAACGGCAGCATCGCCTGCACCACCGGCGATGCGAAGCGGCGCAGGTCGAGGCTTTCGTGCATGGCCGTTACGGGTTGGCCCATGAGCTGCGAGGCGACGACCGAGCGCGTGTAGAACGGCCCGTCTTCGAGCCGTTGCACGATGCGCGGCGAAGCGCCGGGATCGCTGCGCGTGCCGCGCTGCAACCCCCACGCCGAGCGCGGCAGGGTGGCTTCGGGCGGCGGCTCGAACGCCGTGCTGCCGGCCCGCCGGGGATCGAAACGCAGCGCCAGGCCGTGCGTGCTGCCGTCTTGCCGGGTCACGTCG
>Ga0209511_1003412_pt1 | contig 12173 bp, 8 predicted proteins | sample SSSSmetaG_FD_184141 | JGI IMG/M metagenome (GOLD analysis project Ga0209511, IMG submission 184141) | Glacier valley bacterial and archeal communities from Borup Fiord, Nunavut, Canada, to study Microbial Dark Matter (Phase II) - ​SSSS... | ecosystem: Environmental > Aquatic > Freshwater > Ice >... | reverse complement strand
TTTTCAGTAATTCGTCAGTGGTTTCCTCGTCAAAATATTTTCCCCCACAATTTTGACATATTTCCGCAGGTACATCTTTAATAACCAAAGTTGTCTCGTCTCGCTCTAAAGTCATTGTTGCCCGACCCGGCTCGGTTTCACCATTATTACAAATTACGCATTTCATGGCCTTCTCCTTTTAAAGTCTGACTTGTCAAGGCTAAATTCCTAGAACGATTGCTAACCTTTGGGTAATATCATTTAATGCCGCATTATCCAAACTACCTAATTTGCGGATAAAACGTTCAGTTGAAAGCGAACGAATTTGGAAAGCATCCGCTGCTGAAAGCTTGGTTAAACCATTCTGAAAATCAGCTTCTAAACGAATCATCCAAGCAACATTGGAATAATGATTTTTCCAATCGGTTACAGGAATAATTATTTTTAGAGGTAATATACCAATCTTGTTATCATTAACAATTATAGCGGGACGGGTTTTCTTTATTTCAGCTCCCCTGGTTGGCTCTAAATCGATTAGCCATACCTCGCCTCTATTCATAAAAATCCTCGCCATCAAGGGCCGTGAAAATAGTTAATTCCTCATCATTGAGGTAGTCATTTAACATTAATTGAGCAGAAACCTCTAACTGCTGTCTCAAAACCTCCCTTTTAAGAAGGTTTTTGGTTTGTTCAGATTCAGTTTGAACAGTTTGCAATACCGTTTTAATTACTTCTAATTGTTCTATAGAAGTAAGTTTATTAATTTCTTCAATAATTTCTAACTGAGTCATTACTTCAAACTCCTTCCAGCAGGTAAGGGCAAGCAAATTGGGCTGTCCCTACGAATTTTTTCGGCAACTGACAACCGTTCAGTCAAAAAGCTGGCTGACTTTTAACTTGAAACTGGGCAGAACCTGGCCGCCATCCAACTCACCGTTGATGTCTACTATTTCGGGCTGTTGGTTATTGGGGCGGTAGATATAAACCCGTTTGCGACTAGGCCGGATAGCCCAGATTAGGCTAACCCCAGCTTGCAAGTATAACTCGATTTTGTCCTCAACCTCGTCCCAGGTATCGTTGGGTGAAACTATCTCTACAGCTAAATCTGGAGGAATCGGGATATATCCAGAACCTCGAATAACCCGCTCGGCCTTTACAAAGGCTACGTCTGGCATTCTTAGCGTTCCGGGCATAATCTGGAAACTGGTGTCAGATCCATAATGTTGCCCTAACTTGTTTTGCAGCACAAAAATACCCAAATATGTTAGCAAAATAGCCCCAATGCGTCCGTGTTCTTCGCCTGCCATCGCTGGTGTATTTACCTCCCTAAGCTCACCCCGAATTAGCTCGTGGGTCTTGCTATTACCATAGAGAGCCACAAATTCTTCCACTGTGTAGGTTTGTTGGGTACTCGTTTGGGTCATAATATTCTCCCCTTATTCAAAAAGTTGACTGACCTTTAACTTGAAACCCGGCAGAGCATCGCCGCCGTCCAACTCACCCTTAACCGCCAGAAATTGGGCATTTGGGTCGTTGGCGCGATATATCACCACATATTGGTCAAGCATGTAAATAGACCAGATAAGGCCCACCCCGGCCTCTTTGTAAGCCTTTACTTTATCGTGAATCTTTTGGGTAGTATCGCTGGGCGACCACACCTCCACCACTATATCGGGAGCAACCGGGATAGCCCCACTAAATTTGGCGGGAGTGCGTCCGTCCAGCACAAAACAGGCATCCGGCTCTACATAATTTGAACCCACCGGACGACCCAAAGTGCAGGAAGCCCCACTGTAAACCTCGCCTAGCCGCTTCTCGCCTGCCCCAAAACCAGCATATCTATCTAAAAGAGAAACGACTCTCGCTACGATTTTGCCGTGTTCGGCACTGACCCCCGATTTCGGTTTAGCCACAATTCTACCCTCGATTAGCTCATACTCGTCCTCATCGTCATCGTCCCATTCCAAATTCAAAAACTCCTCAACCGTATAAAGTTTTTCCTGAATTTCCAGTGTCATAAGAGTTTCCTTCGTTAATAGATTTAGAAAGAGTAATTAAATCTGGTGGCGTTGCTGGGCAATAAACTCCAGCAAGTCGCTGCGGCTGATAATGCCAATCGGTTCGCCCTCCCGCTCGACTACCAGCGCGGCGGTAGCTTGACTAAAGAGCGGAATAATATTTTCGATTTCCTCGGCCTCGTCTACTGCTGGCAACGGCCCATCCATCACCTGCTCGACCTTTTGGCTGACAATCTCCGGGTTCTTGAAGATTTTCTCCAACAAAGTGCGCTCCTGAAGGCTACCAACAATCCTGGTCAGTCCACTAACGCTCTTTTCGCCCACAACGGGCATCTGGCTAATACCATGCTGATGGAGGCGACCAATCGCGTCCGAAACACTCTCATTGGCCTGAGCGGTTATAAAGGGGGCGGGTTGATTAGCGGAATGGCTGTGCAACAAATCCCGCACCTGGGGATGGGTGGGGAAACGCTCGGTAAAACCCTGATCGCGCATCCAGGCATCGTTGAAAATTTTGCTGAGGTAGCTCCGCCCGCTATCCGGCAACAGTACCACCATCAGCTTGCTCTCATCCAGCTTCTTGGCAGCCTCAAACGCTCCTACCAAAGCCGTACCACACGAACCACCTACCAGAATTCCTTCCTCGCGCACACAACGGCGGGCCATCAGGAAAGAGTCGCGGTCACTAACCGTCACCCACTCGTCAATCAAATCCATCGAAAGCGTGCCAGGGATATAATCCTGCCCGATGCCCTCCACTTTGTAGGGGCGGGTTTGCTCCTGAGTGTAAATCGAGCCTTCGGGGTCAACTCCCACTATTTTGATATTCGGGTTTTGCTCTTTCAGGTAACGGGCTACCCCTGAGATAGTCCCGCCCGTGCCGACCCCCGCCACAAAATAATCAATCTTGCCTTTGGTCTGTTTCCAGAGTTCCGGGCCAGTGGTTTCGTAGTGGGTTTGGGGATTGACCGGGTTAAAATATTGGTTGGGTTGAAACGCTCCGGGAATCTCGCGGGTCAAACGGTCAGCCACATTATGGTAATTTTCGGGCGAGTCGTGGGAAACGGCGGTAGGGGTAATAATAACATCTGCCCCATAAGCTTTTAGCAAGGCGATTTTTTCCTGGCTCATCTTGTCAGGCATTATAAAAATCGCTTTGTAGCCTTTGATAGCGGCGGCAATTGCCAGACCTGCCCCGGTGTTACCACTGGTTGGTTCGATGATTGTGCCACCCTTGCGTAACAGGCCGCGCCGCTCGGCATCTTCTATCATCCTAATCCCGATGCGGTCTTTGACGCTGCCACCGGGGTTAAGCATCTCAATTTTCGCCAGAATGGTTGGTTTAAGGCCGCGTGTCAGTTTTGGCAACCGCACCAAGGGGGTATTGCCGATAAGCTCCAACACACTATCATAAACCTCGATTTCCCCGGTAAACTTGTCCACGCCTGTTTCCACCGTCATACTACTTTCCTTTCGCGGCCCTGAGTTTGCGAGCCAACATTTGCACCAAGCCCCAATTTAGATTTTTAGAGAATAACAGGGGGATTCTAACCCGCTACCCGCCCAATGTCAATTAATCAGGCAAACCTAACTCCCTTTTCGGTTGTCAGTCGTCGGTTGTCGGTAGTTAGTCAAAAGTCAAAAGTCGAAAGTTTAAGGTCTTCGACTTGTTACCTTCGACTTTTCTTTTTCATCCCTCATCCTTGTTAAAAATAATAAGGCTGAGGTATTGATTTTTGGGTTGATTTTTTGCTAAAGTGGGGTATATAAAGTATTAAGAGAAAAGTTAAGTCCTGAAAAGTGGTGGATTATTTCAGGCGATTATTCAATAGTTAAGTTGAAGGAGGTCAGAATATATGGGTATACAGGTTGTAATGGGAGCGATGTTAATGTGTACTTTTGGGGTGGCTCCCGCCTCGCTGATAGTTGCGCCCACCAACAAAACGCTAGTGGGGGGTGTGCCCGCCGCTAATATTATGGACAACAAACCAATGGCTAATATTCCAACCTTTGGGATGTGTATGTCAATCGCTAACCCAACGGTGGCGACAGCCACGACGGCGGCTCTGGGTGTTCTAACCCCGATGCCCTGCGTCCCGGTTATCGCTGCACCCTGGGCTCCCGGTGCGCCTACCACCCTGATTGGTAATATGCCCGCTCTGGATAGCAATTCCAAGTGTATGTGCAACTGGGCCGGGGTAATTTCGGTGACGTATCCCGGTCAGGTTCAAACAATGGTGAGTTAACCTAATGAAAAGAAATTAAAGGTAGGAAAGGGACTGTGCCTCTCATGGTTGGGTTTGAAACCCAACCCTACATTTAAACTTTGGAATAACGACCACAAAACGAAGGGCCTCAAGGAATAGACTTGAGACCCTTTGTTAACTTCATAGGGCAAACTAACCGAATCGGGTTAGGTTTGCCGCCCATGCGCAACAAGGTAACCAAATTGAAAAAAGATTGGGTTGCCGTTGCCGGCTGCTATATTAACCTGGGCACCTACCCGTATAAGGCCGGTGGTGGATGCCGCCCCATCTACTGGTAAGGCTACGGCAGCTAAATTCCAGCTACAACTAGCAGTATAAGTTACGGGATTATAAGCGATAGGTGCAATACAAATAACGCTCAGATTGGGTGTGTTAAATGAACCTCCGGCGGTTCGTTGCTCCCAATTAAAAGTTACTGACGGGGCTACCGCTAAAGACAGATTTACTGAAGCAAACATTGGTATGATACTCACCCCGATAGATTGAGACGTAGGAGTGTTTGCCGCCGTCTGTAAATAGTCCAGATAGGGATTGTTTGACCCGGTAAAAGGTCGCCACAACATTACCACTGGCAATGTTCCACTAATTTTTGATTTCAACCCACCAAAGCCCGTGCCATCTGACCCTTGCCAATCCGAGCAACTTTCTGGCACTGAAGAATTCAGGCAATATTGTACCGCTAACACTACCTGGGTGCTATTTGCGTTAGAGCCAGGTACCACAGCTAAGGCATTAAACAGTTTAGATAAGGGACAAGCCGGAGTGGTCAGGTTGGCGGCAGTGCAAACAATGCTGGCGTTGGCAGCCCCATCGGTAGCATTTAGCGGGTTATCCGTCCACATAACATCTACGCTTTTAGTTACCCCCGCGCTTGATATAATATTATTTGTCAATCTTACCGTAGAAGTCAGGAAAGCCGATTGCTGAGGAAAGGCCGTAAAATGTATACTGGTAGCTAGGGTTGAACTAAAGCTAAAGTCCAGTTGAGTTTGAAAGAAATTAAGCGGCAAATTCGGATTAGGGGTAGGAATATTGGGAGAGTTTATCGCTCCCAGGCTAACTGCTCCTAGCGTTAATTTAACCGCCCCCAGGTTAATCAAGACATCCCCACTGATATTTGCCGGAATACAGGTCGAATCATCATCGGCACTACACAATCGCCAGCCAAGTGAAATATTTTGTAACTTCGTGCTGGTATCGGCCAACGGAGCCATAACCTTATGATTCCAATCCAACTGCCAGGTATTGGCGGTAAGCGTAGCCGTAACATTCTGGCTATTCGAGGCACTTACTTGCAAAGGTTTGAAAGCCGGATTGGAAGTATTATTATAGTTTACCGAGAAAATCATCCGCTTAACCACATTGGAAGAACCAAAATTCCCGATTATGGTGCTGGTATTGCTCACCATAATACTTTGGTTAGCAGGAACTGAAGCAAGGGGTGCTATCTGGCTACTACTCCCGGCGGAAGTCAGGCTATTAACCAGCGAAGCCGTTATATCTACCAGTTTAATACTGAAGACATTTTTGGTATTGCTTTGGGCGGCGTTGAAAAAGACCTTATTTCCCGGATTATTAGGATCTTGCCAGCCGGGGGCAAGAACTACCACCGCGATATAATCGGAGACTTGCCCGGTTAATTGCGGGATGCCCGTAATATTTATACTGAAGGGGAATTTTGAGGCCGTGTTGATAGCCGCCGCCGTTTGGGCACTGCTGTTAAATATGGCGGTGTTGGTGTTGGTATTGGTGACAGTCAGCGTCCAGCTTATTACCGCCGCATTGTTAGCCGTATCTATAGTTATTGGGATATTAATAACTTTTAGGGCAGGGTTAGTTGTATAAAAAGGCCCATTTACCGGAACAGGTAAAGCGTTGGTATTGTTATAGGGCGTATTAGAACCACTCATATAAAAGTTCGTGACCGAGGGCGCGGTAATAAAGAGATTCGTAGAAGGGTAGAAGTCCGTCGCCGCCACGCAACCAGTATCCAGCGTACCCGTCCAGCAGAAGGCGTATTTCAGCTTTATACCTGTTTGGGGCGGAATACTGGCGGTATTCCAGTTAAAAGTATAAGGATTCTGGGTGACGATGGGCGCGGGCAAAGGTTGCGGACTGGTTGCCGCCGCCACATTAACCGTCGCACTATTAAGCTGATAGGTCGCAGTAATTAATATTGAGGTCGCACTACGCCCCGTAATATTAAACGAAAATGGCTCACTGGGATTTAACGGACGGGCTGCTAAATCCGCGGCGGTGGGCGTTAAAGAAGCTGTGTCAATGCTGGTGATTGGAATAGTGGCGGTTGGATTGACCGCTACTGCTGCTCCACAACCTCCCGGCCCACAGGGCTGGACGGCAAAAGTAATTTTGCTACCGGGCTTAATGCCTAACGCTACCGAGTCAAAATCATAGGACGCGGCACTACTGGTAACGGTTAGAGCCGGGTTCACCGTCGCAGTGGTTACGGCGGTTGCTCCAAATTTCTGATAACCAATGGTCAGCGCAACCGTAATAACCCGTCCGGGTGGGCTGGTGGTAATTGCCAAAGGAATAGCCTGACTGAAATCAGCAGGGGTTGCCATCGCCGCCGTTAAAGCCGAAATTACCCCGTTAATAGGCGTTTGCACTGGGCTACAGTTAGCGGCAGTATCGGGTCCCGCCGCATCCCAACAGATTTTAGGGATAATAGTCAAGGTTTGGGGGGCAGGCCACTTGCTGGTATCAAAATTTGTTATTGACCAGCTTCCCTGCCCACCCGATGACAGGCTAAAGGTGGCGGGAATTCGTAAGTTGGTAACGGGGTCAGTTGCACTGGTTTTTACGTTTTGAATAGTGACAAATACCCCTGAACCACTGGTGCGATTAAGCTGGGAGACCTGCCCGGACAAAGTTAAACTAATCGGGATTTCGGTAGTCGCTAGGCCACTGGTAACAGTAATTACCGGAGCCTGAATAGTGAGTGGGGCGGGGAACTGGTTAACTGGCAAGGTACAGTTGGCATCGTCATCGGTAGGCCCCCAACAAACTTTAGCGGTAAGCGAAATTGTACCCTGTTGGGGCGGAATATTACTGGTATTCCATTGTATTCGCAAGTTACTGGCGGTTGATTTAAGCTGTCCGGTCTGGACGGTTCCGGCGGTATCCTGGTAAGTGAAGGTATAGGTAATGTGGTCAATTACCCCCGAAATTACCGTTGCCTGAATCTCGTTAAAGACTACCAGATTAGGACTGTTAGGCACAAGCTCAACCCGTACCTGGGGCGTGGCGATACTTAGCCCAAAGACCCCGCCCTGAATAGCTTGGCATTGGGTGTCGTCGTTTGTCCAACAAATATCGCCGCCAATGCTCATATTTTGCTGGGGCGGGATGGTAGAAATATCCCAACTTACCGTCCAGTTGCTGCTAGGGGTGGCGACCCCGATAGCCTGAGCCTGGGGTGCAGCCCCCACTGCTGGCGAAAAAGTGGCTTTCAATTTAGCCTGAGCGGGTTTGGCCTTCCCCGGTGCTACCACGCTCAAGGCTACATTAATCTGTTTACCATTTAATGGCCCTGACGTTGGCGACAAAAAGGTAACAGTTGGGGCGGGTTGCGGGTCAATCGAAATTGTAAGCACTACGCTGGCGGTGCCGTTGTTATAAAGGATATTTACCGGGAACGAAATCGGATTGCCCGTAGTGTTGAACTTCTGCAAGTTTATCGCGACACTCTGGTTGCCATTAGCGGCGATAGTGCCCGCCTGTTGCAACGACCCCACGTTTAGGTATTGTTGGGCCTGGGGCGGCAAGGGCTGCTGGAAGTTCCAGGTCAGAGGTGTACCACTGGTATTGTTCAATTGCAGGTTAAAGCTGTCCAGATTGGAGTTAAAAGTTATCGCTTCGGGTGCTAACTTCAAACTACCAACTGGCACTACTGGGGCATCTCCCGTCCCTGCGCTGGGAGTACCCACGCCCGGAGTACCACCAGCTCCTGCCGTTCCCGTTCCGCCCGCGCCACCAGTTCCTGCTCCTGGCGAACCACCAGTTCCAGGTGCTATGGTTGCTCCACTGGCCTTAGCCGCATCAGCAACGGCCTGTGATACGGTAAACTTGAACAAGGGTGGGGCATCGGGGGTAATATTCCCGGCCCCGTCTATCGCCCGGAAGTAAACCTCAAAATCCCCCGTCGTCAAAAAGGCTAAGGGCTTGGTGCTGGCATCGTTGTTGAATAGTAGCCAATCGGTGGCCTGTACCTGATTAGTGGCTGACAACCCCTTGACCGAGCCACTCCCGTCGGCGGTAGTTCTTGTGCCGGGGGCAATCCGATACTGAATCGTCGCAATATTGCTAAGGCTATCACTGGCCTTGACCCCAATTAATATCGGGGCTTTGGTGGCGACCTGAAATCCGTCCTTGTCGGGTTGGTCAAGGGTGGTGGCGGCAGCCCCGTCCTGAATTAACACGGGCGGGGTTTTGTCAATTACAAAATGCAAAGTAGTGCGGTTGAGTTCCGCTCCGGTGTTGCCCTCAAACACCAGTTTGTAAAAGCCTTCATTGCTGAAAGCCTCCCCGTTCTCTACCGCTTTACCATTTATGGGGGCCAGTGCCGGGGTTGTTCCGGCGGTAGTAGCATCCTCAGTGGTGGCTTTTGGCACAAAGTAGACTTTAGGGGTAGCGGGGCTGGTGCCTTCGGGTGTAAAACCTAACACTATTCCCGATTGGGTCATTAAACCATCCAGGGCATTGGTCAGCCTGAAACCATAGCTAAACTGGTCGGTAGGCTTGGTGGTGCGGTCACGACAGGCCAAAGTACCATTGATAGTATAATCTACCACCCAACGTAACTGATAGCCTTCGCTCAGAAATGTCCCCAAAGATTTATAACTTGAGCCATCAAAGGGGTCATTCACCCGATAGGTAGCGGCAATATTATCAAAACCGCCCGTCACTACCACAAAATGTACCCCGGTTTGTCCACCCAATAATCCCACAATTGCTGGGCGACCTTGCTGCAAGACCGCGTTAAGGCTATCCCAGGTGAAATCGTTACGTCGCCCGCCCTGTACCTGCCCATTGCTACAGGTCTGAACGGTTACTTCCCAATCGAAGGGGTCAGATTTGGTATCGAGACAGGTATTCAGCACATTCGGGTCGGTGTCCACCTTATAATAGTTCATAACCATCGCGGCGGCGGTCAGGGGGCAACCAGCCTCGCCAATCTTGTCGTTACGGGGCTTCATCTGCTGGTCGCGCCATTCCAGGGCGTTCATGCTGAAAGCTGGCACAAAACACTCGCCCTGATTTAGCGGAGCGGGGGCGGGTTGGCGAATATTGGTGATAGGTTCAAGGGCAGTCTGGGAACGCTGGTTAGTGAAGGGCTGCGAACTAGAGCCAGTGTTAAAATCCACCTGAGTTTGGGTGGGGCTGTTCTGGTTAGCCACAATCACCTGATTGCCATCGGTGGCGAAACACAACGGGCCCCCCGCGTTATCGCCATAATACAAATCGGGGGTCAGGAAGTTGGGCTGTTTGGTTAACTGGCGGGGTGCAGGCTGGGCGGCGGTGATATTAAGGCCCACCAATTCAAGCTGATTACCAACCTTCTTGGAATAAACCAGTTTAGAACCGTCGGCGGAGAACACCGGGCGGCTGGGCCAGAAGCCACTGGTAACGCGGTCAACCGAACGCTGGTTGTTGGTCTGAATATCGTAGACATTCAAAACGGTGTCGTCCATGAGTTGGTTGCGGGCGGTGACATAGGCCACGTAACGACCATCGGGGGAGACCGAAATCAGGCTGGCGAAAACACCGGGGAGGCGGGTAACATCGTTGCCTGTAATCCGCAAAGCGGCGGCGGTATCGCCCCGATTAATCACGATTTCGGATTTATCGCCCTGCATCGTGAGGCTGACCGTAACATTGGAGGTATTCTGGGCGCAGGAAGCGGGCCCGGTGAAGATGCTGGCGGTGTTAGTGTTGGTGGCGACAGGGCGCGGCCATAATACCAAAGCGATTAGCAACCCGGCGAAAATAAGCGGTAATAATATCAACAACAACGACAAGCCCACGTTGGTAATAATAGCCCGCACCCAGGGCAAACCCGCACTCTGGCGCAACGTGCCAAAAACCGCACCAGGAAGGTCGTCCGCCGTAATCTTGAACTTGTAGGTTCTATCAGCCCGAATCCAGTTACGGCGTTGGGGCTGAATTTCCAGCATGGTAAAGCCAGCAGCGTTAGGAGCCAGCCGTACCACTGGTGGTACAAGGTTGCTCTGGACGTTAGGTTGTTCTTGCTCAACCGCCAGGCGCAAACTCAGAGGTTGTTCTTGATTGTTTTTCAAGTTAATTCGGTAGCGGGCCGTGCCTACACTCGTCCTTAGCACTTCCGGCTCAAGTTTAATATCAGGAGCCGCCAGCTTGGGCGGGTTAATCCCCAGATTTATCGGGGTACTGGCGGCAATACCGGGCTGCAAATTGCTGGTTACTTGTACCGAGGGCAGATAACTACCGGGAGAAGCGTCGGCGGGCAGGGTAATTTTGAGGTTGATAGTGCCTTCATTACCAGGAGCTTCGGGGTACAGCAACATATCCGATGGTTCAAGTTTGAACCAGGTCGCGCTCATATCTACAACGGTTATTTCGTAACGTTCCACCTCCTGGCTGTTGTTAGTCAGGGTGATGGCAATGTCCATACTTTCCCCCGGTGTCATTTGCACCGGGTTGGGCTGAACTCTCATCGTAACATTTTCGGCCACGCGCTGTATTCTCCCGTTCGTTTATCGTCCTTGACCTAACCCCCTAGCCCCCTTCCCTAAAGCGGAAGGGGGGATATCATGACTGTGTTAGTGGGTTTAGGTCAATCCACAAAATTTTGTAATTCGATCTAAAACCTCGATAATATTATTGGCGACTTCTTCATTTGTCACTCGCAAAATACGCAAGCCCCGGCTTTCAAAAACCTTGCTTCTTTCCCGGTCATATTCAAGCGTATATAAATGAATCCCACCATCTACTTCAACTACCACTCCAGCCTTGTCACAATAAAAGTCTGCAATAAAGCCACTAATAATTTGCTGACGACGAAAATGTAGCCCCTCTAGCCTATTAGATCGTAAACGTGCCCACAAGAGTTTTTCTTCAGGAGTCATTTTACGGCGCAACAACTTCGCAAGTTCGAGTTTAGGTTTATCAACCTTTTGCCCTGTCACAACCCTTCTCGACTCTGTTTCGGGTGGCATTTATTATCCCCTAACTTCTTTTGGCCTCTATCCCCTTGATTTAACCCCCTGCAAATAATGAGTTTGTTCTCTTTATCTTACTCCCCCTTCCACTTTAGGGAAGGGGGTTGGGGGGTTAGGTCAACTAAACATAAGTAATCGTAAATGTTACCGTAATTGGCCCACCGACCCCTTGTACTGTCGCTGTCACTGTAAAAGTATTCCCAACCACTCCCGCTTGCGCTGTCAAAGCGGGGGCAGTGGCCGCCCCGGTTAAGGGGTTAGTGTTGGTAACGGCAGTTGTGACCGGGCCGGGGAAGTTTCCGTTAGCCGTCCCCGCCACTATCGTCCAGGTTACGGGCACTGCCGATGACCCAGCCCCAAATGGCGACACAATCACCCCAAGCACTGGTGTAACTGTTCCACCTGCCGCCACAATTGTGCGGGCTAATCCATTAGCGTCTGCCGCCATTGAAGCAGGGGCATAACGAATGGTGAAAGTAGCCACCGGGCCGACCCCTGGCACTGCCGCCGTCACGGTAAAGGTATTACCTGTGTTCCCCGCCAGAGCTGTTAGGTTTACTGGTGGAGCCGCCAGCCCTGTATTTGGGTTGGTAAAGCTAGTAGCGGTCGCCGAGCCGCCAAAGTTCCCGTTAGCCGTCCCTGCAATTACTGTCCAGTTCACCTGAGCCGAACCGCTCGGCGTATTTGGC
>Ga0209511_1003410_pt1 | contig 12193 bp, 9 predicted proteins | sample SSSSmetaG_FD_184141 | JGI IMG/M metagenome (GOLD analysis project Ga0209511, IMG submission 184141) | Glacier valley bacterial and archeal communities from Borup Fiord, Nunavut, Canada, to study Microbial Dark Matter (Phase II) - ​SSSS... | ecosystem: Environmental > Aquatic > Freshwater > Ice >... | reverse complement strand
GTCTGCACTCGGGGTTTTGCGGGTCAAGTGCCCCTAACGAAGCACCCGGATCATCTTGCGATTCACAAACTCCTCCATGCCGAATCGGCCGAGTTCTCGACCGAATCCCGACCTCTTGATTCCGCCGAAGGGGAGCTCAGGGCTGTCGAGGCCGACGCCATTGACGAAGACCATTCCTGCCTCGATCTGGTCGGCAACGCGCAGAGCTTGCTCGGGATCGGTCGTGAAAACGTAAGACCCGAGTCCGAAAGGGGTGTCGTTGGCGAGCGCGATCGCGTGTGGTTCATCGACGGCGCGGTACACGATCGCGACCGGACCAAAGAACTCCTCCGAGTGGGCCGGGTTGTCTGGCATCACCTCGGTGAGCACGGCAGTAGAGAACCATGCACCGTCCTGTGTGCCGGAGCCCGCAATCTTCGCCCCGTTAGCTACGGCACGAGAAAGCTGCTCTGACAGGTGGTCGGCAGCGAGAACCGAGGAAAGTGGGCCCAGTTCGGTGTCCGATTGAGTCGGGTCGCCCACGACGGTTCCGACCATCGCGTCGGTGAATTTCGCGAGGAATTGGTCGTAGAGCGCGTCGGCAACGATGAAACGCTTAGCCGCGTTGCAGGCCTGGCCACTGTTGTCGAGTCGGCCAGCGGCTGCCGCGGCAACACTGGCATCCATGTCATCAGTGCTGAGCAGGATGAACGGATCCGAGCCCCCGAGCTCAAGCACCACCTTCTTGAGGTTGCGCCCGGCGACCTCGGCCACCGCGGCGCCCGCACGCTCCGAGCCCGTGAGGGAGACACCGACGATGCGCGGGTCGGCGATGAGGTCGGCGACCTGGTCGCTGCTGACGAAGATGTTGCGGTACGCGCCATCCGGAAATCCTGCATCGCGAAAGATCGTCTCGATGGCCGCGGCCGACTCGGGACACTGGGAGGCGTGCTTAAGCAGAATTGGGTTGCCAAGCACGAGGTTGGGGCCGGCGAATCGGGCGACCTGGTAATACGGAAAATTCCAAGGCATGATGCCGAGAAGGGTGCCGATGGATGACCGGCGGATGAACGCCGAGCCCTCGCCATCAAGCAGCTCGATCTGCTCGTCAGCGAGAAACTTCTCGCCGTTCTCGGCGTAGTAGGAGTAGATCGCGGCGCTGAAATCGACCTCGCCCAGGGCCTGCTCGACGGGCTTGCCCATCTCCCGCACGATGATGGCGGCCAATTGCTCGCGGCGCTCAGTGTGCAACTCGGCGACCCGCTGGATCAGCGCAGAGCGGTCGGCGATGGAGGTCGAGCGGGACCAAGTGCGGTGGGCGGTGTCTGCGCTCTCGAGGTATGCGCTGACTTCGGCTTCGGTGGTCGTTGCCGGGTTGAAACCGGTCTCTCCCGTTGCGGGGTTAGTCACGATGTAGTTGCTCATGTGTTCCTCGGATGTCGTGGTGCGGGTGTCGTGGTGGCTTAGCGAAACGCGGGGATGCCGGTGAGGTGATTTCCGATAACCAGAGTGTGCACCTCATCGGTGCCTTCGTAGGTGCGGACGCTCTCTAGATTATTGGCGTGGCGCATCGGGGAGTAGTCGAGGGTGACGCCGTTGCCACCAAGTACAGTGCGAGCCTCACGTGCGATAGCGATCGCCTCCCGGGTGTTGCTGAGCTTTCCGAGTGAGATCTGATGAGGTTTCAACCTCCCCGCATCTTTGAGCCGACCCAGGTGCAGCGCGAGCAACATTCCCTTATTGATCTCCACCGCCATGTCGACGAGTTTCTGCTGCGTGAGTTGAAATCCGGCAAGCGGACGATCAAACGGGGTTCGCGACTGGGAGTAGCTGAGGGCCGCGTCGAAACTGTCGCGGGCCGCTCCCATCACCCCCCAGACGATCCCGTAGCGCGCCTCGTTGAGGCATTCGAATGGCCCGCGCAGACCGGTGACGTTCGGCAGCACCGCAGAGGCGGGCAGTCGCACATCCGTCAGAATCAGCTCAGTCTGTATGGATGCTCGCATCGACAGTTTCGGCCCGATGAGGTGTGCTTCGAAACCGGGGGTACCGGTGGGCACGATGAAACCGCGGACGCCCTCGTCGGTCATCGCCCAGACGATCGCGATGTGTGCGATCGTGCCCAGACCGATCCAGCGTTTTCGACCAGTGATGACCCAGTCATCGCCGTCCCGACGCGCGAAGGTCGTCATGCTCGCAGGGTCGGACCCCGAGTCGGGTTCGGTGAGACCGAAGCATCCGATGGTCGTACCGGCCGCCATGCCGGCGAGCCACTCGTTTTTCTGTTCCTCTGAGCCGTGTTTGTGGATGGCGCTCATAGCCAGCGACCCCTGCACGCTCACGAAGGTGCGCAGTCCCGAGTCTCCGGCTTCAAGTTCGAGGGCCGCGAGGCCGTAGTCGACGGCGCTGCGGCCGGGGCATCCGTACCCCTTCAGGTGCATTCCGAGGAGCCCAAGCCGAGCCATCTCGGGAATGATCTCGACCGGGAAATATGCCTTTTCGTACCACTCGGCGATATTGGGACGGATGGCTGTATCGACGAACGAACGAACAGAGTCGCGGACTGCCAATTCGTCGGGGGTGAGCAAGAACTCGAGATCGATGAGATCGGAGCTATCGGTTGCGAAATCAGTCATTGATTCACTTTCGGATGCGCGGTTCGCGTTTCAGGGACGACGAAAACGCCATCGATGCGGCGGGGGATATTCCAGGGGTTGTCGGGTCTGAGAGCGTCGGGCAACATCTCGCGGCGAGCGTTCTGCACGGCGACCGGCCGAACAAAACGATCAAGTGCACCAGCACCGACACTAGTCGCGTCTGACCTAGATGCGGCGGGCCAGGGGCCGCCATGATGCTGTGACCAGGTGTTAGCAACTCCGGTCGGCCAGGCGTTCACCGTCACCCGACCCACGCGAGAGGAGAGCTGCGCGACCAGGTTCACGGAGTCACCGGTATCGTCGTCCTCCTCGCCGATGAATACCGACGCGACAAGGGAACCCTGCAGGGTGCTGAGGGCACGAGCGGCGGCATCGGCGTCGTCGTATTCGCACAACAGTGCGACGGGGCCGAAGCACTCCTCGAGAAGACGCGATCCGGGCTGAAGGTCGTCGAGAGTGACAGACACGACGCGAGCGAATGGCCAGGTTCCGGTCTGGCGTGAGGTGTTCGCTTCTACCGCTGCCGCTGCCGCAGCTCGAGCGCTCGCCGCCTCCAGCTCGCTCACGCCCGAGGCGAAATGCTCGGCGATAGCGGCGGTGAGCAAGGGGGCTGGCTCCACTTGAGCGACCGCGCCGGTCACGGCGGCATGCATCCCGCAGCCGGACGGAGCGAACAGGAGACCTGGCTTCGTGCAGAACTGGCCAGCTCCGAGGGTGAATGAGGCGACGAATCCGTTTGCGATCGACTCGACCTGCTCCGGAGTTTTCACCGCGTTGCGGGTCACAAAGACGGGATTGACAGTACCCATCTCGGCGAACACCGGCACACCGCGTCGCGCCGCCCGTTCGAGCAGAGCCATACCGCCGCCCTGGCTCCCCGTGAATGCGACCGCACAGATTTGCGGGGCATCGACGACCTGCAGCCCGGCGTCGAATCCCACCACTAGGTCGTAGAGACCTTCGGGTGCACCCGCGGTCGCGAGGGCGTCGAGGGCGACCTGGGCGAGGCGAACGCTCAGCCGGGGGTGCGCGGGATGGGCCTTGACGACGACCGGACATCCCGCAGCAATGGCTGAGGCTACGTCGTGGCCGAAGACCCCGAACCCGAACGGAAAGTTGCTCGCACCAAACACGGCGACCGGGCCGACCGGGATGTTCCAGCGTGACAGGGTGATGGTGTCGTTCACCGTTTCAGAACTGGCGCCGAGGTAGAGCCCATCGACCGCGACGCTCGCGTAAAAACGTGCACTTCGGGCGGCCCCCGCGATTTCGCTTCGAAGTCGGGGCAAACCTAGCGCTGTCTCTTCATCGGCGAGCAATGCCAATTCATCCTGATGGAGCAGTAATGCGTCGGCGACGGCATTCAACCAGCGCGATCGATCGATCGGTGCCGTCATTGACAGTTGCGGAGCGACAGCGGCCGCGCGCCTGACGACTTCGGCGACCGCCCGTGGATCGGTGTGCGCCACCGCGCCTCGCTGGGCTGCCGTGCGAGGGTTCGTGCTCAGGTCGGATGCCCGAGTGACGCTCACGCAGCGACGGTCTCAGAAGAGCGAGATGTCTGTTGCCCGCCCTCGGAGAGATTCACCGTGAGGATGGCGTCGCGCAAGACTGTCAGCCCATCGAGCAGGAGTGTCTCCTCGATTACAAGGGGGGGAAGGAGGCGCACCACGTTCGAGAAGGTTCCGCAGACGAGTACAAGCAGCCCGCTGGAATGTGCTTCGGCCGCTACCTTCTTGGCAAGGTCCGTTCGCGGTGCGAGAGTGATGGCGTCCGCGAACTCCACGGCGAGCATCGCGCCACGCCCGCGCACATCCGCGAGAATCTGGGTCGAGGTCAGCAGAGGTTCGAGGATGCTGCGCACCAAAGATTCGATGCGCTGTGCGTTCGCGATCAGGCTGCCGTCTTCGAATGCCTCGAATACTCCCAACGCTGCGGCGCACGACAGGGGGTTACCTGCGTAAGTGCCACCCAGTCCGCCGGCGTGAACCGCGTTCATGAGTTCGACTCGACCGGTGATGGCGCTGAGCGGCAGACCGCCGGCAAGAGCTTTTGCCGTAACCGTGATGTCGCCGGCGATATCTTCGTGATTGCTCGCGAAGAGGGCGCCCGTGCGCCCCATTCCCGCCTGGATTTCATCCAAAACCAGGACAATTCCGTATTTAGTGGCCAGCTCGCGAAGGCCGGGGAGAAAACCCGGGGAGGGAACGATGAAGCCACCCTCACCTTGGATCGGCTCGACGACCATCGCAGCGAATGTCTCTGGATCGTTGTCGAGCAGGATTCGCTCGACGGCCTTAAGCGCCTCCACGGTGGCGTTCTCAGCACCGGTCGGCCAGCGTAAGGGCGAGGCATAGGGCGCACGGATGACCTCCGCGGGAAACGGTCCAAAGTTCAGCTTGTATGGGTTCAGCTTTGCGGTCATCGCCATTGTGAGAAGGGAACGACCGTGGTACGCGTCGTCGAACACCAGCACGCGCTCCCGGCCGGTGGCCAATCGGGCGACCTTCACCGCGTTCTCGACGGCCTCGGCGCCGGTGGAGAACAGAGCGCTGCGCTTCTCGAAATCGCCAGGGGTGTGCTCGTTGAGCCAACGGCACACTGCCGTGAAGGAGTCGTACTCGGTAACCATAAAACAGGTGTGGCTGAATTTCTCGAGTTGCGCCGCGACATGAGCCTGCACGCGGGGGTTGCTCGCTCCAACACTGGTGACTGCGATGCCCGACGCGAAGTCGATGATGCGGTTGCCGTCGACGTCTTCGAGGATGGCGCCCTCCGCTCGTTCGACGAAGACAGGCATAGTGACACCGAAGCCACTAGTGACCTGCTTCTCACGCTCGGCGTGCAACGCGATCGACCGCGGTCCAGGGATCGCCGTTGCGAGAAGACGGGTCTGCGGTAGTGACGGCATAGTCATGGCCATAAGTTAGCAACACACGCTCACTCGCGATATGGACGAATCATCTAATATCTGCCTAACTGGGGTTTAAACATCCAATCTAAGAGGAAGGCGCGCCACGATGATCCGCTTGACCCAACTCTGCGAGAGGCTCGGCCGAGGCCTCCGTCCGGTTGGGCACGTCCCCTTCGCCGCAGCGGAACTCACCGGCGTGCATATTTCGGAATTGGATGACCCCACGCCCTACCTGGAGGGCGGAGAACTGCTACTTACCACGGGTATTCCCTTCGGCCGTCGCACGAATATCGTCGCTTACGTCGATCGACTGCGCGCTCGCGGTGTGGTCGCTCTCGGGCTGGGCCTCGGCGCCGGGACCGACGTGGTGCCGACTGACCTCGACCGGGCCTGTGCCGCGGCGGGGCTGCCGCTGTTCGTCGTGCCCGAGGGCACTCCTTTCATGCACGTGTCTCGCGCCTACTGGGATCTGGTAGGGAAGACCGCTCAAGCCGATCTTGCAGCGACCCTCAACGTGCAGACCTCACTTGCACAAGCGGCGACCCGGCTAGAGGCCGTCGCCGAGCTGGTGAAAGTGCTCGCAACAGCACTCGGGGGGTGGGCTGTGTATCTCCCCGCGGATGGCGCTGCGGAGACATGTTGGCCCAAGCGCTCCCGGCACCTTCTGCCACTGCTGCGCGAGGAGACGAAACGCCTCGACCTCGCTGGAACCCGCGCGGCAGCCAGCTTCGCCATTGCAGAGGAAGACGTGCTCGAGTATTCGATCATCGATGGCACCCGCACTGCAGGGTTTCTCGCGGTGTGCGCCGGCCGGACACTACGTGCGCCCGATCGACAACTCATCGTGACAGCAAGCATGCTTCTCGCCGTCACCGCGCAGCGCGAATGGCAGCTCACGCGCGCGAATTCGATCGTGGGTTCCACTGCCGCAACCCTCGTGCTGAACGGTTTCGTCGATGCCGCCCGCCTCGTGGCAACCGACTTCGCACAATCCGCTCTGCCCGAACGTGTGCAACTTCTCGCGGTTCGGGGAGAGAACGTCGAATCGCTGTCCTCCGGGGAGTTGGCAGACCAAGTCGCAGCCCTGGTCGGATCCACGAGCGGCGAGCGACTTCGCTCGGGCATCCGTGGCTCGCGGCTCCGTTGCACTGCGGATGGCGTGAGCTATGTGATTCTTGGAACGCCGATCGCACTGGATGCGCTGGACATATCGCCGCGCGACTCCGGTCGAATTGCCGCTGCCGCGGGAAGCCCGGTGTTGCTGAGAGACGTGCACTTGAGGGTGGCCGAGCTCCGGCGGGCATGCCTCGGTGCTTCGCTAGGCCAGCTTTCGGTGGGGGATAGTGCGCTCGACGAGCGCGCCGCAGGGTGGGCCGAGGCCCTCGCTGGTTATTCGCGCGCCGACCTTGTGTCGACCGCCACCAGCTACCTTCGTCATCAGGGTCAGTGGGAGGCTGCCGCCAGGGAACTCGGGGTGCACCGCAACTCGCTGCGTCACCGTATGACCATCGTCGCCTCCCTGATCGGCGCCGATCTTGATGATCCCGACGTTTCGGCCCATCTGTGGTTAGCCCTCCGAGCCCGGTAACGAGGCGAGCCAACGACGCACTGAATTATTGTGCTCGCCAAGAGCGGGCGGGGCAGCTGTGCGTGGGGTGACCGCGGGTGTCCAGCTGATCGGACTGCGGAACTGCGTTCCCAGAGGCTTGCCCGACGCATCCTGCACCTCGATCGTCGGAGCCAGATCGAGTGCGCGTGCAAGCTCGATGCCATCGGCGATCGACCCTACTTGGCCGGCTGGCACACCAACCGCAGTGAAAGCGGTCTGCCAGTGCGATGCTGTGTGAGTGGTGAGTCGGCTCTCCAGAGCCGTAACCAAGGCCGGTCGGTTGTCGACCCGGGCGCGGTTGGTGAGAAACCGTTCATCGCTCAGCAGTGAGTCGAGCCCGAGCACTCCGAGGATGGCCACGAACTGCCGGTCGTTGCCGCACGCGAGGGCCAGCGGCCGGTCCTGGCAATTCAGCAATTCGTATGGGGCAATCGACGGATGAGCGTTGCCCATCTGACGGGGCGTGACCCCGGCACCGAGGTGCGCCTGACCCTGGTTAGCCAGAGCTCCTTGCAGGCTTGATAACAGATTGACCTCGAGCAGACGACCGATGCCGGTTTTGTTTCTCGCCTGGAGCGCCGCCAGGATTCCGATTGTGGCATCTTTCGCGGTGAGGATATCCACGACGGCGACGCCCACTTTCATTGGCTGTCCGCCGGACTCGCCCGTGATGCTCATGAGCCCACCGACGGCTTGCACCATGAAGTCGTAGCCGGGCAGTTCTGCCCCGCTTCCGCTGCCGAACCCGGAGATGGACGCGTAGATGAGGCGTGGATTCAGCGCACTCAGCGTTTCGTATCCCAGGCCAAGCGCGGCCATGCGTCCGGGCATGAAATTCTCGACGAGGATATCTGCGTTGCTCGCGATGGCAACGGCTACCGCGCGATCGGCGTCGAAGGTGAGATCGAGTTCGATGGACTCCTTGTTGCGATTCACGCTTTCGAAATAGGTGGACCCGGTAGGAGAGAAAGGTGGACCCCACTGTCGCGTGTCGTCACCCTCGCCCCGACGCTCGATCTTGATGACTCGAGCACCGAGATCGGCGAGAGTCATTGTCGCCAGCGGACCGGCGAGCACTCGCGAGAAATCGGCGACCACAACCCCGGTGAGGGGCAATGCCTCAGGTGAACGCGACATCGGAGCCGCTTCGGTTGATCACGTGACCAACCTAGCCATGGTTTCGGCGTCCTAGCGCGTCGACCGTCGTCGTGAAGCCGTTCAAGACCCTCCCGACGGCGCCACTCGACGCTCCGAACCGACGACTCGTTGTCCCGGGTGATTTCTTCGCCATCGCCAGCGTCAGCAAGGTCCCCAACGCCGCGCCGGACATGGGCCTGGCCACGTTGATCGCGGGTTCCCAAAGTCGCAGTCGAAACCGGGCACTGAGTACATCTTGTGGCCGGCTTCCTTGTGCGATCAAGGCGGCCGGGGAGGGGGTCGGTGCACTCGTTCGTCATGCAGAGGCGGCGAGTCGGCGGCGTGAAACCAAGATTCATTCGTTGAATCCGTGCCGACCCTTGCCCACACTTTCTCGGCTATCGAAGCCCTTCTTCCCGCTTGCGGCCCAATGACCTTGGGACAATGGTCTGAACCGACCGTGCGAGGCCCGCGCACACGACGAACGGTGACCACCCGGTCCAACGGGCTGCACAACCGCCCGTGCAATCCACACCGGTTACCGGGAGCACCGCTGCGATCCTCGGCCGACGCTTCGTGCTCGCATGTCTTACAAACCTGTGACGGATTGAAAAATAGGCTTTCGGGTATGACGCCGGGGACGTAGCGTTACCACCATGAGTGTCGTCACCGATGTACCCGCACGAATCGAACAAGTTCGGCCCGAGCGGACTCGAGCGTCGAACATCGTGATAGCTCTTGTGCGGGTGGCTTTTTCGCTGCTGTGGCTGCAGAATGTGACCTGGAAGGTTCCGCCAGACTTCGGGGCGAACCAGCAAAAAGGCCTCTGGGAATGGGCTCATCAGGCGGTAGTGCATCCAGTGCTCCCACCGTACTCGTGGCTCGTCGAGCACGTCATTCTGCCCGGCCTGCCGGTTTTCGGGTGGGGGGTTCTGCTTATAGAGGGCGGGCTTGGCCTTTTCCTTCTGCTGGGTTTGGCCACGCGCGGCTGGGCGATAATCGGGATTCTCCAGACGTCGGTGATCATCCTCTCGGTACTCAATGTTCCGGGTGAGTGGCCATGGTCGTACTACTTGATGATCATGACTTCTGCGATGCTCTGGGCCACCGCGGCAGGACGCAGTTATGGTCTGGATGCCCTCATCCGGGCGCGAACGGCCGATTCGACTGATCGGATCGTTCGCCTCTATCGATGGGTTTCGTGAGCATTGTCGCGTGATGCTGGCACGAGCCTTGCAGTGTTTCAGAACTCAGAACGTCGTTTCGTTACCGGCATCTACCCTGAAAGTGAGTACCTAACATGACCAGCACCACCCTGACCGAGACCGAAAGCGTCTCCCTTGAGGATGCCACCGCACGAGTTGTGGCTGTGGCCCGGGAGCACGCTGCCGACGTTGACGCGTCGGCTCGATTTCCTTCTGAAGCCGTCGCTGAGCTCGGTGCATCCGGTCTGTTCGGGCTGACCGTCGCTCAGGCTCACGGTGGCATGGGAGCCACGCCGGGGGAGTTCGCGGTCACCATGTCGGCGATCGCAGAAGCGTGTGGGTCGACGGCGATGGTCTTCCTCATGCATTGCTGTGCTGCGGCGGTGATCGAGGCGGCGCCGGGCGATGAGTGGGCAGACACCTTGCGGGTAATGGCTTCGGGTGAGTCTCTCGGCACACTTGCGTTCAGCGAGAAGGGTTCGCGCTCGCACTTCTGGGCACCGGTCTCGACGGCGACGACGAAGGCTGGCATGGTCACCGTGGCGGCCGAGAAGAGTTGGGTGACGTCTGCAGAACATGCGCAGGTGTATGTCGTCTCATCGGGCTCCGTCAGTGGTGACGCCGGAGCCGTCGACCTCTACGTGGTGGCCGGTGGAACAGCGGGTTTCGAGGTCAGCGGCGGATTCAGCGGGCTCGGCTTACGAGGAAATGATTCGGCGCCCATGCAGGTAGCCTCAACGCTTCCCGACTCGGCTCGGTTGGGTGATGTTGCCGCCGGGTTCGGGCTGATGATGTCTGCGGTGCTTCCCTGGTTCGCGCTCGGGAATGCGGCAGTATCGGTCGGGCTTGCGCGTGCCGCATCGAGTGCCGCGACCGCCCACGCCAGCGCAGCGAAGCTCGAGCATGTCGGGCAGTCGCTCTCGAACCTCCCGACGATCCGGGCACAGTTGTCAAAGATGGGAATCGCCGTTGCGCTACATACGGCATATATCCAGGACGTCGCCCAGCGCATGACCGCGCCCGACGATGAAACGTTGCTTCACATCATCGGAGTCAAAGCCAGCGCCAACGAGATGGCACTCACTGTCACGGAGACAGCGATGCGGGTCTGCGGAGGCGCAGCATTTTCCAAGCATCTTCCGATCGAGAGGTCGTTCCGTGACGCGCGAGCAGGTGCGGTGATGGCACCGACCGCTGACATGATTTACGAGCTTTACGGTCTCGCTATCACCGGCCAGCCCCTGTTCTAATACCCAACTCATTACCGCGAAAGGGACATGCGTGACTGAACTACTCACCTTGGGAGCCGTTGCCTATTCTCCTGCGGTCGTGGGGGTGTGGGAGGGGATGAAAGAGTATTTTGCCGACTCCGACGCTCCGTTCGACTTCGTCCTGTACTCCAACTACGGTCGCCTGGTTGACGCTTTGCGGAAGGGTGAGGTCGACATTGCGTGGAACACGAATCTCGCGTATGTCCGCGCGATGCTTCAGACCGACAATGGCTGCCGTGCCCTAGCGATGCGCGACATTGACACGGTTTACTCCACGGTTTTCGTGAGTGCTGCGGGTAGCGGCCGCACGGGTCCAGGAGCCGTCGCCGGTCGGCGGTTGGCTCTGGGGTCGGCCGACTCGGCGCACGCTGCGATTTTGCCACTGCACTACCTCCAGCAAGCCGGCGTTGACCTCGACACCATCACCGTGATCCGGTTCAACAGTGATCTCGGTAAACACGGTGACACCGGGCGTAGCGAGATCGACGCGCTCGAGGCAGTCATCGCGGGCGAGGCGGATGTCGCAGCGATCGGCATATCGACGTGGGAGAAGATCGGCGAGGGCGACTTCCTACCCGGGGCAGTCGAGAAGGTCTGGCAGACACCCGATTATTCACATTGCGCCTTCACGGTGCTGAGCTCGTCACCGCCCGAACTCACCGCAGCCTGGACCCGTCACCTGATGGCGATGAACCCGTCTGATCCCGAGCAGCGAAGAATCATGACGCTCGAAGGAGTCAAAGATCATTGGGCGACGCCCGCGCTCGACGGTTACCAGAGCCTGTTCACCGCGGTCGAGCGTCAAGGCATCGACCCAACGTGGTGATCCTCGACCTCATCCGCGCCGTCGACACCCTCGCGGCAGGCGAACGGCACACTGTGGCTGTGGCCAACGACAGCGAACGTGAGTTGGTGCGACGGTGGAGCGAGGCAACAGGCAACACCTTGGTGCCTGAATCGGTCTCCGCCAAGTCCGAGCGCACCGCCACCATCATCCGCGGACGACTGCGCGACCCAGCAACGGTGCTCGGTGCAGAGAAAATGCCGGGGACTCGGCTGTGGATTTACACCAACTTCACCTGCAACCTGGCGTGCGACTACTGCTGCGTGGGCTCGGGCCCCAAAGTGGATCCGAGAGAACTGGGCGCAGAGCGAATTCTGCCGATTGTGCGTGACGCCGCCGCCTGGGGCGTGCAGGAGCTATACCTCACCGGCGGTGAGCCGTTCCTGTTGCCGTATCTGGGGTCGATGGTGGTCGACTGTGCCGAGCACCTGCCCGTGGTGATTCTGACCAACGGGATGCTGTTCAGGGGTGCCGGTCTCAAACAGCTGCAGGCCATGCCTCGGGACCGGGTCGCGATGCAGATCAGTATCGACTCGCCGACCTCGCTTATCCATGACAGTCATCGCGGATTGGGCAG
>Ga0209511_1003409_pt1 | contig 12193 bp, 10 predicted proteins | sample SSSSmetaG_FD_184141 | JGI IMG/M metagenome (GOLD analysis project Ga0209511, IMG submission 184141) | Glacier valley bacterial and archeal communities from Borup Fiord, Nunavut, Canada, to study Microbial Dark Matter (Phase II) - ​SSSS... | ecosystem: Environmental > Aquatic > Freshwater > Ice >... | reverse complement strand
GAAATGCCAACATGTTTCAATCCTTGTTCTTATGGATGTTGCTTTTGAATCCGTTTTTTTAACCAAATTTTTAAGCGTCAGTATGTTATACAGTTTTTCTATTTCTCTATTTATATAATTTCGATATGTCAAAGAGCTTATTGGTACTGTTTTATTACAGGTTTCCGTAAACGCGCTATATTTATTATCAACACTTTGCACCTGCTTTTTTTAATAGTTAAAATAAATTGACACCCGGAACTTATCATTTAATGCAAATATTCCGGTAAGTGCAATCTACACATCTCAGCTTATATTTGGTTGCTTTCGGAAAATAATTTCGGCTGATAATATCCTGTATTTCCCTGGCACATTCCTTTACCAGTTGTTTGTCTGACGGTGAAATGGTCACTTCAACCAATTTATTATTACTTCGTGTGTATACCAGATAACCTTTGCTTACTTCGCAACCAAAACATGTTTCAATAAGCCAGGCATAACAAAACAACTGTGTTTTGTAGGTGTCATATATTTTTTCTTCGTACAAGGCAAATTTGTAATCAAGCGGAGCCATTGACCCATCTTCCAGTTTAAGCACCTCATCAATTTTGCCCCGCAGCAATTCATTGGTAAGGTATTGATCATTGTATCTTTCTACTGCACCAATCCGGCGGCGCAGGTACTCTTTATTTTGCTCTAGTTTTTCATCATGTACCTCACGGCCACGCATAACTTTAAATTTCCGTTCCTCATACTGTGGTATTGCCAGCACATACTCAAAGTAGGTGAACCTGGGACAATACAAATACTCGATAATATGCGATGGGGTTAATGTCATAAAAACAGGGCTTTTACTTCATCTGTTACCAGTTTTTTATCAAAAGCCTTACCCAATAATACAGTGGTTTGCAGCTCAGCTTTAGACATCGGAAAAATATAAACAGAGTCCGTTTCTACATTAATCAAATCTTCAATCTGCAGTTGAAGCGTATCCTTCTGGTTTGCATCAATGGTGCCTAAAAATACGGAGAACTGAACCCTATACAGGCCAGCCTGCTTGCAAAGTTTAGCTACTTTCGATCTTGATTTATCTTTTTCAATGTCATACATTATCCAGGCAATCATAACAAAATGTTTTAACTATCATCATCTGTTGAAATATCCGTTTTGTTGCCAATTAAGCCATTGGCAAATGTGTGTGCATCCTGCTGCATGGCATTTGCCCTTGTCTGGTTCCGACCCTTGTACCGGATTGTTTCACTTTCCATATACCCGTTCAAAGCAGTAATCAGTAATTCTTTTCCCTCCTTATTTAGAGTGATGCCATTGGTAATTTCATCGGTATGGGCTTTGTTTACTTTTTTAGCACTGAACAAACGGAATACTGTTGTTTCTACCATGATGCGGTACGGTTCAATAAAGTCGAACACCATACTTTTCTGGTTATAATCATCCCGGTGCAAAAAGCCAACATAAGGATCAAGCCCGGCCAGCATCAGGCTTTTTTCTGTTCTTGAATACAAAATGCCTAAACCATAATTTAAAAATGCATTGTAAGCATCTTTTGCCGGACGCATGCTTCTTCCGTTAAACTGGTATTGCTCAGGCAATACATAATTGATTGTTTCAAAATACAATCTGCCTGCTGTGCCTTCAAGACCACGAACGGTATCGGCAATGGCCTCAATTTTATCATGCTCCAGTTTGCCGACAGATACAACCAGGTTTTCTATTCTTGTAATTTTATCATTTAAAAACTCCGCCATTTGCGGCCGGTGCTTTTTCAAATCTTTTATAAATTCAAGCTGGTTGGTCATTTTTTCTGTTATCCACTCTTTCGTAAATGTCACTGCCTCTTTACTAATACTTGCCTCCAGTTGCCGCTTTCTTATTTTGGTTGTACTGCCCAGCTTACTGTGCCATATCCGGCCCATGGGATGCCCGTCGGCCTTAGTGAAGATGATATCAATATTATTCTTTAAAGCCAGTATAACAGCATCGGTGCTTAATGCGCCACTGATACTCATTACGATGGAAGTAATTTTATGTGCTGCAATATGCTGCTTTCTGGACTCACCGCCATCACCCGGCACCTTTATTTCAAACATATCATCCTTTACATGCAGGTAGGTGCCATAGGTATTCAGGTATATTTGCATCTGGCTAAAATTTTATTATGCATTTAAATTTCTAAAGCAATTGTGCCAAAGCCCCGAGCCACCGATTTACCCAGGCCAATATATTCCGGCAGCAACACATTGCTAACAAAAACTCCCTCAAAGGCCAGCATGGCATTATTTTTAAACTGGGTTTCCTTTTCGGCTGTTATTTTTAAATTAACCATTACGTTAGCATCTGCCCTGTAATTCATCGATTTAAAATAGCTCAATATATTTCCCGTTAAAATGGCTTTCAGATGTTTGGGTTGTTGCTCCGTTGCTTCGGCCATGTACTCCGAATAATTGCGCTGGCTAAGCGCCATCCACAGCGTCTGAAAACGGTAAGCATGTAGATCTTTGCACAGTCCGATATTTACTGTTTTGCTTTCAATATTTTTTTGCAACACAGGATAGGTACGCTCCCCTATTTTGAGTTCTTTAATCTTTAAAAATAAGTTGATCAGCAAATCTGCTCCTTCGTTCAGCCCCACCAGTATGGGCACGCCATCCAGCACTTTGTATTGTACCATTGGGTAACGGTAAGCGCTTTCGCCGGTTTCCAGGTGATTGTGCAGCAGCGGCGAATGCTCCTGAAACAATGTACCAAAATACCCCCGCAGTTTGTGTGCATCCCGGGTGGCGAGTTGTATTTCGGGAAAGCGAATGATGGTTTGGTGGAGGGTGTGCATATTAAAAACTTAAGGTGTTAATTTCCTGATAGCCTGTATTTACTGTGTAGTCATCTTTATCATAATTATAAAATCTGGAAGGTGATTCGAAAAGAGAAAGATAAAATCCAGAAATCATTTCATTATCAAAATCAATACTTTTTTTATTTATTGGTACCGGCACGTTAATTACAAAATCATAAAAAGTTGATTTAATCTTGGCAAATTCCTGCTTTTTTTGAAATATGTCGAAAGCAGGGTCTTCCCAAATATTTACATACCTCTCCCAAACATCTTTAGCCTGAATATTAAGTTGAATGAAAACCGACTCAGCTTTTCGCTCTTCAATCAGGGAGAATTCTCCAACATCCTTAAAATTAAACTTACATATAGCAGATAAATATTTTGAAACATGACTTTCCGATTGCTTCCTCACTTCTTTAAAATAATTTTGAATCAGGGACAGATAAAACTCTTCTTCTATCGTATCAATTCCCTTCAAAACATTTTTTGTTTTTTGGATCAAATCGGGTCCATAAATTAAAGATGTTGCCTTTCTCATCTCTTCAATTTCATATAAGTGAACTTCTCCCTGTTGTAATTTTTCATTGTATCGGTTTGCCCGCCCACCTGCTTGTATAATTGCGTCAACAGGTGCCATAGCCCGGAAAACTACGTCTACAGAGATATCAACACCTGCTTCAATCAATTGAGTAGAGATAATTATTTTCCTTTTCCCAGAGTTTGCTTTAATCAGGTTTATAATAGATTTACGTTCCCAGGGAGTAATCATAGTTGATAGATAATAAATATCTTCAGATTCACTATCAATGCAATTTCTTAATTCTTCAAAACATTGTTTTGAATGTTTCTTGGTGTTTAGTATTATTAAAATATCCTTTTTCTCATTGGCAGATAAATAATTAGTGACATCATCTATAAATTCTGAAAATAAAATTGAATTGCTTGCCTTGTTAATCAACTTTGTTCTATTAAAATAACCATAATACTTTTCATAATCCGGCACAATCTCAATTATTTCATTACCTGGTAGAAACATAAGTGGCATCGTAGCTGACATTAATATGAAATAGCAGTTGTAATTTTTTCCTAAAATCTCAAACGTATTCTTTAAAAGTTGCCAATATTCATATGGTACCGTCTGAACTTCATCCAAAATAATAATGGAATTTGCCAGGTTAGGCAATTTCATTAACAATGATTTATTATTCGAGAAAATTGAATTCAATAATTGAACAAAAGTTGTCACAACTACTTCCGATTGCCAGGTTTCAATCATGAACTCACTTTTATCAGGAGTTAATTCTTCATCATTAATTTTATAAACAGGCTCGGCTAAATGATGGTGCTTAAGTAAAATATTAGAATTTTTTGATTCAACAATCTGGCTATACACTTCAAAATTCTGGTCAATGATTGAAGTAAAAGGGATTGTTATAATTATCCTGGGAGCGGAAGATCCTAATAAATTTTTCATTTCCAGCGCTATAGCAAAGGAAGTGATCGTTTTCCCCAATCCAGTTGGCAGGGTTAGGGAGTATATATGTTTATCAGTTGAAAAAACTTTGGATAAGTTTTTCAGAGAACTATCAAAAGCTTCATTTTTCTTTTCATCAAGTTTACTTTTAGGAATATCAAAACCTTTCCTTTGTCTGAATGATGCAACTTTATCAAATGATACAGTTGTTTTCTCAACACCAGGATTGACATCTAAAATAACATCTGTTTTATCAGATAACAATAAAATACTAAAGAGTAATTGATGGAAATAGTATAGTTCAACCTTGTCCTGTAAGGCTAATTGAATAAAATCTACATCTTCCGAAAATTCCAAATGAAATTCAGGCATATCGTTAAGATATTCTTTTGAAAGAATATACTTTTTAAAATCTTTGAAACTATATTTCAAGGATAAGGCTGAACTAAAATGAGAAATAATGCTTTCTATCTCGCCTTCATCAAATACTTTAATTTGCTCCTGTAATTCCTTGCATTTTAATTCGATATAAAGTTCATCTTCGAAATTGTTTAATACTCCATGGTGCCGTTTAACCGATGTAAAAGTTAAATGCGCAAATAGCTGTTTTTCGGTAGCAGACAACTCAGTTTTACTCAAATATTCTTTTGAAATTTCCTTTACAAAAAGCGCAGAAATCAAAGCGTGATTTTTGGGTCCATTTATTTCATGCTCTTCACTCAACAAGTAATGTTGAAAAAACGAAGTGCCTTTACCTAGGTCGTGAAAGGCCCCTGAAAGATAGGCGAGATCATGTAAAGTTTGCTTCCTTAGCGGGTTAGTTACAAACAATGTTCGTTCTGAAACTAAACGTTTACAATTTTTTGCCACCTCATTCAGATGATCAATTAGTAGTTTATCAGGATGGGAATATATTTTCATAAAAACAAAATGTTGCCAAAATCATCTGTTCGATAAATTTCACCTGATTTTATTTTAATCGTATTCCCATTAGTTTCCAGAACCACTTCTGAATATTCAGTTACAATTCTATCTCTCAACATTTGCACCGGCATCGTATCGGAAGTGTATTTAAAATTTATTGACCGATCAAATTGAATTGGGTCATCAGGATCGGTGTTTGAGAGGTTCACAACTGTTACCACATCATGGAAGTTGTTCCCTTGTAATAGCTTCGCTTTTGTTACACCTCTAAATTCAACTGTAGCTGTAAACTGACTCAATCCCAAATAAGGAGTAAAGTGTGTTTTGTTTTCCCTTATGCGATCAATTAATTCAGAAAAGATTTTTACATCCCGCAAGTTTACGAAGATGCGGAAAGAAGGATTTTTTAACAACTCAAATTCTATCTGTGTGCGCTGTTTAATATTGAAAAAACTAGAAGCAGCCTTCTCGGTATCCAGTAAATTAAAAGCAATATTTACCTTTTTTACAGGATTAATTAGCTGAACCCCAATATCCGCGTTCTCTTTAGCAAATACTTCCGCAACAGGTATAACTCCTTCCCGAAATTTGCCCGCTGAAATTTCTCTTTCAATTCCTAATATAGCTCCAAGAAAACCAGTTATGGCCGAACGTGTCGGAATAGAATACGTAAGAGGAGATGTGGTTGTATTGAATTTTCGAAAATGACCATATTCACTTCCGATATCGAACACCAATATTTTATCAGAGTGCATTCAGATCGAGTTTTCCGTCAATAATTGTTGCTTCTGGCACCAGTTTTAACCTGGAGTCTAATTTTATCTCTACTGATTCAATCTTTTCTTTATTCGCACTTAGTTCAGCAAATACATCGGTTACATCCAATTTGAAATCTGCTAATCCACGAATTGCCAGATCATTTTTATCTGAAATCAATTTTAATCGTTGCCGTAAATTACCAATGTAGAATGAATCTTTGTAATTGATTATCATTAACAAAACAGGACTTTGCCCAAACTTAGAACGGGAAATAAGATTCTTTGTTCCCTCCCAAATACCTTCCTCTAGAAGCTTTTTATCATCCTCGCTCATCAAAGAGTAGTTAGCAGCTTTTTCATTAATCACACCATTAAAACCGATCAATGCGTAAGGCACTTTGTATTCGGTTCTAAAAGTAGATTGTGATTTTTTATCACCAGATGCAAAAGCACCAGTGCCCTGTTCTGTAATAACTTCAGTTTTATGAAGAGAGCAGCCCATTTGAAACTGGGTAGGTCCTGTTAGTGTTATTGAATCATTCTTTAAAGGCAAAACACCTCCAAAGACACGAATGTCGATACATGATTCTAACACCTTATCTCTGCTTTCGCTGAAAGCAACAGCCCGCCTCTTACCATCAGAAACATATTCCTTATCTCCGTCAGTATATTTCGTTTCTCTGACAAATATATCCTTACCATCTGCTCCATTGTATCCTTTATATTCAAACCAGTAGTCTCTGATGGTTCGCTTAAGGCGGACATCTGAAACAATAACTGTTGAATTTTCTGCATCAAATCTGGGCCGGTTTTCATTAAGCGGATCTCCATTTGGATTAGCATTTTCTATTTCGTAAAGAAATAAAAGTTCACTTCGGTTTTTGACTGTTTCTGGCATAAAAATTTATAATTATGAGGTTTGTAATTCTTCTTTTGCTTCGGTGTTTTTAAACTGATTTCCAAATTCAACTCCGGCAACAAAATAAAATGACAATTCGTTGTTTGATATCTTATGAACCCGGTGAATGTTAAGGATAAAATAATGATCTATAAATTCTCTTAAATTGGAATATGCATAAAATCCTTGGTACTGTGATATTTTATTAAGTGCCTCAACATACACACTTTGTAGCAATTCAGCACTAAGGTTATATCCTCTTAATTTTTTCTCGAAAGGAGTATTGCCCAAATTGACTTGTTGAATACTTAACAGAAGCCTTACTAATATTCCAACAGAGAAAATTCCGACCTTATAGTCAGAATCTAAAAACCCATGATTTTCACTTACAAAATTTTTTAGCTTTTCAAGGTCGAAAGATTGCTTTTTTTCGATGTGTTCAATTGTGTCCATTAATATATAATTTGAGTTGTAATCAATTAATCCCAGTTCCTGTAGATAGCGAGTAGTTAAATGTGCTTTGCGAACGGTTAAATTTGTCATTTCAACATACCCATCAGAAGTTTGCATTCGATTATAGTTTGTACGAATCACTTCCATAAACTTAGTATATAATGCTTCTCCAGAGAAATGCTGAAGCATAAAAACTCTTTGAATCAGATCATAAAAATCTTTTTCAAAAAAGGTTTTTAAAACCCCAAAGTTGAATATCAAATCAAACTTTTCTTTTTTAATTGTTATCGCTCCTTTGTACAAAGGATGTTCATTTATTTTTTCTGGCACATCAACAAAAAGCTTCCGAAATCTTGAAGGCACAATTTCCTCCAACATGAGTTTAATTTTGATTGCCTTGGTGGTAGGGTTTTCCTCATAGAAAAGAAAATTGAGATTGAAATAATCTTCTTCCATAGCAATCATCTTCTGTAAACTATCTTCCTTTATTTTAATTTTTTGCCCCGCTTTTAGGTCCTTGTATAAATCCTTTAAACGTAATCGTGCTTTGTCTAAGCTTTTAAAATCCTTGCTTAAAACGGTTTTTGGAATTGCATAATACGCATTTCCATAGAAATAGCCACTGAGATTATTAACTATATAATTCCTTCCTAATTCAAATTCGAGACTACAGTCTGTGCAAATGGGGTAGTTACGCCAATTATTTACTTGTTTGAAAAATCCGCTCACCATGCCAGGCTTGTCAACTGTTGCATATTTAAATGGAGAAGCGAAGCCATGAAGAGTTGGCCTTTTTTGTAAACAAACAGAGCATACGGCATCAACGCCTTCAGACATAACATCATACTTTTCTGATTTTTCTTCTGTGCCGCTTAATGTAAGGATTTGCTGAGTAATATCGAAATCTGCTAAGTATTTTTCTTCCCCATCAATTAAAAACATCAGGCTTAAGCCCGAAGCATTTTTATTTTCCTTATCTAAGCTATCATAGAAATGCGATAATTCATTTTTTATATTCACATAATTCGTTTCCTGCAATAAATACTGGTAAACAGTTTGAAAAACCTGTTGCTCTTTAGCAAGGGAAGTAACAGCAAGACGATTAATGAGTGTTTTAAACTGATTATCTACCAATGTTCGAAACTTCTTTTCAATGTCCCCAAACTTTGTTGTGAAAGTTATATCTCCACCACGAGCAGATCCTTTTCTGTAAGCATATTTTTGAAAGTTTTCGACGCTAACATTTTGCGCATCAATATTTTTAAAAGAACACGTAAGTTCGCTTTCAATAATCTTTAATTCGAAAACAACAACTATCATTTTATAGTTTGCTTTTTCAGGAAACATATTTTGAATAAAAAGCTGATAAGGTTCTTTACTACCCATTTCTTTTAATACTAATTTCCCTATCTGTACAATGGCTTTGTCTTGCATGATTAAACAAAATTTTATCCGGTCATTATTTCCAATTTTTCACAAACCTTAATCATACTTTTTTTGAATCAATATTCATTGCCAAAAAAGTACCATGATTTTGTCCAATAGCCTTGCTTGCGAAGTTTTGATACGTTTGCATATATCAAATTGTACTGCTATATTCGGAAAGTCAATGATATCATCCCACTCTCCTCTTTCTTCACTGAGTTGTTTGCCGAGTTTTATCAGGGTGTTTAGCATTTGGGGGCAACCGGGGTTTATTTATAAAGTAGTTTGAAGAACAATATTACAAATAACATATTATAATAAAGTAAAAATAAATCAGTATTATTTGCTTATTCAATTTATTTTTTCATTAACAGTAACTAATTTATTAAAATGATGCTTCCAAATTCAAAATAAATAAACGAGAAAACAAGGCCTTTATAGGGGATTGATTAAATCCTCTTTTTTCCAGCAAGATTGATTCCAAGTCAATGTTTTGGTTCAGGATATTTTTTGTAATTGCATTTATTCTTGCACCTCATACTCATGACAGTAGAATAATCGTTGCAGCTACAGTTGCTATTTTATCAGTCCGGAGTGGCAATAAGAATAATACTCAAATTAACCCTGGCTTTGATACCTCAATTGGCTATTCTTTCACGCCGCAATATAATTTCATTTATTTCTTGAATATTAAACTTATCACCACATCCTACCCCAAATTGTCACTTCACTGATGGCAATATTACAATGCTAAATACAGAAATTGTGGTAAACTGTGCCTCGAATTTAGACAGAAAATTTATTAACATTATGTATATATTTATAATAATTTAGCACTTATTCTTTAATTTATATTAATTTAAGTAATAAATTTACTAAAAAATATAAATATGCAGTTTGAAATAGCAGAATTACCCCAAAAGCAATTAGCGCTTATAGGGCTAACGGGAAAAGATATATTGAGTTTACCACCCCGTACATTAAATGCGTTGCTCTCCGGCAACAGGACTTCTTTAATACGTTTTACCAAAGTGAATATTCCGGGCATGAGCAGCCCTCTTTCTTTAGATGCGAAACTTTCCCTGGAAAGAAAACCTGATAATTCGGTATCCTTAAAAATTCATCCTATTAACCAGTCTCCAAAAAACTCTTTTAATCTGACCAAAGAGGAGCTGGGATATTTGGCTAATGGTGAAACAAATTTTGTTTCAAAACAAATAAGAAATGCAACAGGTAAGCGAAACGAATACCTCGTTACACTTGATAAAACAACCAATGAATTTGTTGCTGTTAGAAGAGACCACATTTTAGCTCCTGAAGTAATTAATGGAACCGCATTAACAGAACAACAGAAAACAGATTTTAAAAATGGTAAAGATATTGCTGTAGGAGATGGAAGTTACAAGCTTGATCCTAATTCGGAATTAGGTGTTAAAGAAAACAACAATAAGCCGGTAAAAAACCTTCAGCTAAAACATTCTTCTTATTCAGAAAATGAATTGCTCATTGACCTTGCGCTGTTAACTTCAGGGCTTGGACATTTTGTACTCCTGGAACATTTAGCCAACCTTGCTTTACACTCCGGTGCAGCCGTGATGAAATCATTGAGGGAAGAAAGCCATCTTAATAAACCAGTTAGAGATGCCCTGGCAAAAGCATCCCCTGAGTTAACAGATACTTATAAGCAAACGCAGAAAATATCAGCAAAAGAAATTCAGGCATTGGTTGAACATCATCTTGGTGGAGTGACCGGAATTAATAACCAGGATGAAAAAATAAGGAGGCAATACTCAGCCGAATATTTGCCACAAAATTTTGATGAATTAACCACAAAAGAATTAAATAGCTTAAGTATTGATATCAGAGATTTTTATGAAAGCAAAGGGTATTTAACAGACGATCAGCGAGCGGCAAAAAGTATAATTATTCAAAAGTTGTCAGGAGAAGAAATTAAGCCATTGATTGAAGATTATTTGGGCGGGTCAAATGAATTGAATAAAACAGGTACTGTGAATAGTAATACTGTAAATCCATCTGCTGCAGAAATTGCGGTGGAAGAAAAAACTGAAGCAAAAATAATTCATACAGAAACGCCGCAGATTTCTGCAAATGATTCTCCCATACAGAAAGAAGAAAAGCAGGGCGTGGCTGATGAAATAAAGGAAGAATCAAAAAAAACTGTTCAGGTAAAAATATAATCAGAAAGAAAAAATAATTATGCATCAAATATATCAGATCACAATTTCCTTTGCGCTCCTTGTAGGAGTAATGGGCTGGCTCTTAATAAAATGGCTGGAGCAAAAGGGTAATACAATAAACAAGTTGTTTTATCCGCTTACAAAACTTCACCTGCAGATAGTATACGAAATTACGGCGGCAGGCTTTTTTTATTTTGGTATAGGATGTTTTGTATTACTTATTCAACGATAAAAATCTAATTATGAGCCTTAACCAACAAGAAAAATATGAAGCCAATAAGCACATCTTTCAACAAAATATAGATACCGCCAAACGCATTAACATGGCTTACTTTCTGCATGAAAGGTATAACTATCCAATAAAAAAAGATGGCCAGGAATTTATTGTTCAAACCAATTCACCAGCAGGCAGGATCAATGTATTTCTGGAGAGGAGAAACCGCAATACCTGGTTATACAAATCATGGGGAACAGGCGAAGTCGGAAATATATTTCAATACCTCAGCAGAAATGAAAGGGCTGGTGATTTAACAAAAGCAGATACCGTAAATAAAATATTACAAGACCTTCAACATTACTCCCCTTCTGGTATCGTTCAAAGCCAGTTTGCTCATTCATTTAATACAAATACAAAAGGAAAACCAGACTTAACATATTTGCCCCATACCAGTCGTAATTATCTTTATTCCCGTGGTATTGGTGATGAGATTATAGAACATTCAAAATATGCAAACACTATTTATAACAAGATGTTCTTCCCCGATCCTGATAAACCATTTTCATTTTTAAATACTGCATTCCCGGTTAAAAATATTGCAGGTGAAATAGTTGATTTTTCTATGAAGGGCAGACAATATACCAAGGATCGCAGCTATCAGACGTTTTCATCTTATGTAGCTGATGGTAATAAATCATTTGGCGTGTGGCTAAGTAACACTGATCAAAATGTAATTGGAAAAATAACCTCGTTTGTAATTGCTGAAAGTGAGATTGATGCCTTATCATACAGTAAATTAAATCCTCGGTATTTGAATAACTCATTAGATATATCCTTTGGCGGGCATATATCTGTGAGACAACTTGAACTTATTAATCAGTTGGTTCAGAAATATGAACCTGCAGGAATCAACTTTATTGTTGATAATGATAAGAGTGGAAACAAATATAAACATGATATAACAGCGCACCTGTCGGAATTTAAAGAACTGAAAATAGATATTGATTTCGCAACCT
>Ga0209511_1003407_pt1 | contig 12195 bp, 8 predicted proteins | sample SSSSmetaG_FD_184141 | JGI IMG/M metagenome (GOLD analysis project Ga0209511, IMG submission 184141) | Glacier valley bacterial and archeal communities from Borup Fiord, Nunavut, Canada, to study Microbial Dark Matter (Phase II) - ​SSSS... | ecosystem: Environmental > Aquatic > Freshwater > Ice >... | reverse complement strand
CTGATGCCGCAACCGGCGAACACGTTTCCGATTTACGATTTGGTTTTGCGCCCGTGCCGGCAAAGCGACCGGGGTTCGATCCGGCAGGCGATGCCAGAGCACTGCTCCTAGCGACCACGGTAACGCCGGCGGCAACACCGATTCCGGGGCGCATCTACACGAACGACGATCCGAGCGATGCATCGGTGATTCGCGTTCCCGATGCGTGGAATGGCTCGCTCATCGTCGCCGGAACGCCGGCGACGCGCAGCGCCTACGCGAACGATTTGATTTGGGGCGAGTTTGCGCTCGCGCGCGGCTACGCGTTCGCCTCGGGCAACAAAGGCGTTCCGTACAATGCCGTCGTCGAAGCCGCATCGGCAACGCCCGCCCAGCGCGCCGCTTATCCAATTCCCTTCGACGCGGCGGGATTCACGAGTAAGGGCCTCGTCATTCGCCTCGGCCTGCTCGAACCAAAGCCGGTTCCGATCGAAACATGGAACGAGAGCTATCGCCGCTTCGTCGTACGCGCAAAAGACGTACTCAAAACCAATCACGCCGCGCCGAAGCGCACGTACGCCGTCGGTCTCTCCAATGGCGGCGCGCAGGTGCGCACGTTGCTCGAACGCTGGCCGGAGCTCGTCGACGGGGGCGTCGAGTGGTCGGGTGTCTACTGGTCGCCCGAAATGAATTTCCTCGACTATTTTCCACCGTTTCTCAAGCTGATGCCCGAGTATATCCGCAGTGCCTATCGCGATACGACGATCGTCGACAAACTCGCACGCCTGGGCTTTCCACGCGACATCACGCAAGCCGATCCCACGCATCCGTCGCTTTACGGCGAATACTATTCCAACGTGCCGCCATACTATAGCGACCTGACCGTGTACGCGTATGCGCTCCTGGTCGACCCGAAAGCGACCGCGAGCTATGGTGCCCCGCCATGTGTTGCCGACGCGAATCCGCGTTTGCCCGGTGCGTGCACGGGAACGGGACTCGCGCTCCCGGCAAATCGAGCGAACTACGTGCTTTCCGCCGAAGGACGCGCGGCGATCAAGCGTTTCGCGCATACCGGCGCAATCGAGAGACCGCTGATCTCGATCGCGGGGACCCGCGACGCATTTATCACACCGGAAAACAATGCGGTGGCGTACGCGCGAGCGATCGGAGGCGCGAAAAAAGCGGCACTGCATCAACTTTTTCTCGTCGAGGGTGGAACGCACGTCGATACGTTCGCCGCGTTCGGCTACGGGCTGCAAGCGCAGGCGCCGTTTGCCTGGGCCGCGTTCGATCGCCTCGTTGCAACGATCGGCAAAGGCGAACGAACGCCGCACCCGACGCGAACCGTCAAGGTCCCCGGAGAGATCGCATGACCGAGGATGAACTGACCGCGGTCGTTGCGGCAGCGACCGCCTTGTTTCGCTCGCACGCCGCCGATCGCGCTGCGCCCGTGCAATCCGCATGGCGGATCGCCGCACGGATCGACTGCGCCGACGTCGCCGAAGCGCGGGCCGCAGCGCGTCGTGCGTCCGTCTGGTCGATGGGAGCACGCCTCCATGGCTGAAGCGCCATTCCGGAAACTGCTCGTCGCCAACCGCGGCGAGATTGCCGTTCGCGTGATGCGCAGCGCCCGCGAACTCGGCATCAAAACGGTCGCCGTCTACTCGGAGGTCGATCGCGATGCGCGTCACGTGGCGCTCGCCGATGAAGCGTATCTGCTCGGCCCCGCACCACCGGCGCAGAGCTATCTCAACCGCGAAAAGATTCTGGACATTGCGAAACGCGCGGGCGCCGATGCGATCCATCCGGGCTACGGGTTCTTTGCAGAAAACGCCGCCTTCGCGCAGGCCGTGATCGATGCGGGCATGACGTGGATCGGGCCGACGCCCGCAGCGATCGACGCGATGGGCGACAAAGTGCGCGCACGCCAAGCCATGGTCAACGTGGGCGTACCCGTCGTTCCCGGCGGAATCGAACCGATTCTCGATGGCGCAGGCGCCCGCGAGGCAGCCGCACGCTATGGATTACCGCTCGCCCTCAAAGCCTCGGGCGGCGGCGGTGGCAAAGGCCTCAAAGTGGCGCGCACGCTCGATGAAGTGGAGTCGGCGTTCACAACCGCCAAGCGCGAGGCGCTGGCCTATTTCAACAACGGCACGATCTACGCCGAACGGTATCTGGACAATCCAAAACACATCGAACTGCAGATCCTCGCCGACAAACACGGCAACGTCGTTCACATCGGCGAGCGCGATTGCTCGCTGCAACGTCGCCACCAAAAGGTCTGGGAAGAGGCACCCGCGCTCATCTCTGACCACGTGCGCGACGGACTGCGTGCAGCCGGCATTGCCGCGGCGCGTGCGATCGCCTACGACAGCGTCGGTACGATCGAGTGTCTCGTGGTGAAAAACGAGTTCTTCTTCCTCGAGATGAACACGCGCATCCAAGTCGAGCACACCGTGAGCGAAATGATCTCGGGCATCGATCTTGTGCGCGAACAAATTCTCGTGGCCGCCGGTCGACCGCTTGCCTTCGTGCAGAGCGATGTCGTCTTCCGCGGCCATTCGATCGAAGTGCGCGTGAATGCCGAAGATCCCGCACGCGACTTCCGCCCGGCGCCCGGAACGATCACCGCGTATCGCGAGCCGGCGGGTTTCGGCGTACGCGTTGACTCGGCCGCATCGCCCGGAATTACGATTACGCCCGACTACGATTCGATGATCGCAAAACTCATCGTCTGGGGACGTACGCGCGACGAATCGCTCGAACGTCTGCGGCGAGCGATCGACGAGTACGTCGTCGAAGGCGTGCCGACCACGCTCCCGCTCTTGCGGGAACTGGCCGACTACGGACCCGTTCTCGACGCGCACTACGGCACGGCAACGCTCGAACCGTTTGCGGCCTCGCGCGGCGGCGTGCCGACCAACGGACACGTGCCAAGCGCCGAGCCGCCGGTCCCAGCGCCGAGCGAGACGTTCCGCGTCGAAGTCAACGACAAACTCTTTCGCGTGCGCTTCATCGATCTGCCGGTCGGATCGGCGCCATCCCGCGCGGCCGCTCCGAAAGCCGTCGCGAAAGGCGGAACGCGCAAAGTCCAGGCCCCGCAAGGGAACGACGTGATCTCACCGATGCATGGTGTAGTCGTCGAGGTCAGCGTCAAAGCAGGCGCCGTCGTTGCCGAAGGTCAGGTCATCGCGGTCATCGAGGCGATGAAGATGATGAACGAAGTTCGCGCGCACAAAGCCGGCACCGTGGAGAGCGTTCATGTAGCCGCCGGTGCGACGCTCGAAGCACGCGCCCCGATCGTTACGCTGGCGCCGGCGCCGTAGCGATCTCGCGCGCGGCATCGAGCACGACGTCGTAGACGACGCGTCCATCGGACTCGGTGCGAATCGAGAATTCGCGCGCGAGATGCGAGATGATAAAATGCCCGCGGCCCCGTTCGCTCAAGGGATCGCTCGGAAGATGCGGCCGCGGCGTCACACCTTCGCCAAGATCGCCGATGACGAGGCGCGGATAGCGTCCATGCCAATCCAGATGCACGTCGACGCCGCCGGGTGCGTGTTCGACGGCGTTTGCAAGCAACTCGCCGATCACGACTTCGCTTGCCGCGATCTGCGATTGCTCGGTTGCATAGGTGCGCACGAGTTTTGCGATATCGCGCCGTAACTGTCCGGCCGCCAGCGTATCGTTCCGCGCCAGGTGCCACGTGAGATCGGTCGGTAGCGGATCGAAGCGGACGGCCAAAATCGCAATATCGTCGGCCTGCGCGTGCTTCGCAAGAACGCGCCGCGCGATCTCGTGCGCAGGCTCGGCCCGCTGGACGAGCGACTCCTCGGAGATCGCCGCGCGAAGCGCGGCTTCGCCCGCATCGAGATCGCGACTGAATTCGATTAGGCCGTCGGTGTAGAGGACGAGCATACACCCCGGCCCGAGCGTCGTCGTAAACGAAATCTCATCATCGGGACCACGCAGGCCAAGCGGAAGACCGGCCGTTTCGAGCGCCCACACGGCGCCCTCGCGTGCGACCAGCGGCGGCGGATGCCCGGCGCTCGCATATGAAAACGTGTGTTTCTTCGGATCGATCACACCGAAAATTCCGGTCACGATCGACGCCGACTCGTGCAAGAGTAAGAGCTGATTCGCCCGTTGCAACACGAGCGCCGGATTGCTATCGACCATCGCCGAGGCCCGAATCGATTGCCGAACTTCGCCCATGATCACGGCTGCCGTCAAGCCGTGCCCGGTGACATCACCGATGCTGACCGCGATGCATCCATCCGAAAGCGGAAACGCATCGAACCAATCGCCGCCGACTTCCGACTCCGCCGCCGCAGGCGAATAGGCCGAAGAAAATTTGATTCCGTCGAGCACGGGCAGCGAACTCGGCAGCATCGCGCGCTGCAGCGTATCGGCAACGCGATGCTCGCGCTCGAAGAGCTGCGCATTATCGAGCGCAACCGCGGAGCGCAACGCCAAATCCTCGGCGAAAGAAACATCGTCCTCGGAATACGTTCGCCCCGAGACACCATACACGAACGAAATCGTTCCGAGCGTACGCCCCCGCGCGCGCAGCGGCGCGATGATGATCGAAACCGTCTGCGGCCCGTTCAACTCCTCGTAGATCGCACGTTCGTCCGGCGTCGCAACACCCGCAAATTCAGGATCGTACGGATCGACGAGTTGCGCCACGCCCGTCCGCATGACGGAGGGCACGCCGCTCGCCGCGCGCGGATCCAGATGCATCGTACCGACGAGCCGCTGCCCGGCGGATTCGCGAGTCGGATCGCGATGCGCGATCGCCACGGTCTTGATGCGGCCGTTGTCGGCAACCAAATCCACTTTGCACCAGTCCGCAAATCCCGGAATGGGCAAGCGCGCGATCGAGCGCGCAACGGTTTGCGTATTGAGCGACGAGGCAAGCGCGTTCGACGCCTCGGCGATCAACAAACTGCGGTCGGTGATCTTCCGCTGATCGTCGACATCCGTACACGTACCGAACCACTTGACGAGCACGTCATCTACGATAAGCGGCGTCGCTCGCGCAAGCTGCCAGCGATAGGTCCCATCATGCCGCCGCAGCCGGTAGTGATTCTCAAAGGCACGCGGTTCGTCGACGTGCGCTTCCCACGCCGTCTGCAATTCGACGACATCATCGGGATGAACGAGCGTATAGTACCCGACCTCACGAATCTGCGCGTCGCTCAACCCGGTATACCGCTCGGCCGTCCGATTGAAATAGTCGGGCCACCCATCGGGCAGGCAACTCCATAAAATCTCCGGCACGGCATCGGCTAAAAAGCGATAGTGCGTCAACAACTCAGCCCGCTCCGTCTCCGCCTTCACGCGATCGCTCACATCATGAACGAGCGAGAGAATGGTAAGGAGCTGCCCGGCTTCATCGTACGCAGCAGAATTATACCATTCGCAATACAGCACGCGCCCATCGGCAGCAACGTTGCGATTGGAACTCATGACGCGTTCGGTACGTCCGTTCTTCAGAGCAACATCGATACCACGAACGAGATCGAGATCATCGGCATGAACGAACGCCCAATCCTCAGCCCGCTTCCCGACAACATCGGATTCGGCATACCCAAAGATCGCCTCCGCCTGAGAAGACCAGCGCAACACACGAAAATCCGCACCCCACTCGATCACGGCGAGCGGCGAATTCTCGAGAAGTGTCATAATCCGTTGATCGGTCGGCGAGCCACTACTCCAAAAGACGAGGTCGAATGAAAACAAAGATCGTGCGCATCGCCCTCATCGTCGGCGCAGTCGGCGACATCGGAATCGCACTCTTCTGCTGGTTCTTTCAAAGCCAACTAGGCCCCATCCTCGACGTCCCAACAAAAGACCCCGCCCTAACAACGATCGCCGGCGGCGAATACCTAATCGTAGGCCTACTCTACATCCTCGCCTACCGCGACCTACCAAAATACCGCCCGCTCCTCTGGCTCTTCGCCCTAGACCAACTCCTGGCAATCGCGCTGCCCCTACTCGAGATGAGCCGCGGAAACGCAATCGTCTCCTGGAAAACCCTAGGCCCAATGCCCTTGAACGCAGTCCTCCTGACCCTCTATATGTGGGGATCCCGGCCCCCAACGAAAGAGACCGCTTAGAAAAACCGGCTAAGGAAAATCGTGCCAAAGGGCTGGGCTTGGTGGTGTCGGCGGGGTGTCCAACAATTTTGCGGAGCCCTGAGGGCGGGAGCAAAATTTTGGCAAGTAAGAATTTCACAAGGATGTGAAATTCTGGACGTCCCCACCGGCACCACCAAGCCCAGCCTTACGCCACAATCACCTAAGCAGCAACCAAAGCCACCATATGCTTAACAATCGAGGGATCCCAAACCGTCCCCCCTCCGGCAACAAGATGAACGAGCGCCTCATGCGAACTCATCGCCGTCCGATACGGACGATCGCTGACCATCGCATGATAGCCGTCAGCAACGGCAACGACGCGAGCAGCTAGCGGAATTTCATTACCGCCAAGCCCGCGCGGGTACCCCGACCCATCGAAGTGCTCGTGATGCGCGCCGACGATATACGCGTACTCGAGCAACGAGGGAAAGCGACTGAGGATCGTTTCACCGTGACCCGGATGTTCGCGCATCGTTACCCACTCGGCATCGTCGAGCGCACCGGGCTTGAGTAAGATGCAATCGGGTGTCGCGATTTTGCCGATGTCGTGCAACATGGCGGCAACTTCGATCGCGTCGGCCTGATCCTCACCAAGGCCGATGGCGAGAGCGAGTTTGCGCGCCCACTCGCCGGCGGCAATCGAGTGATCGCACGTCGCGGCGTCACGCGCGGAGAGCATGGCGAGAAGCGCGCCGACGACTTCGCCGTGACGCGCACTTTCACGTTGCCCGATCACGCTCGATCGGCCACTTGTGCGGCAAGCTGCTCCGCGGTAATTTTACGCCAATGGCCGAAATCTGCTGCCGTCATCGGTTGACCGACTCCATATCCTTGCATCCACCGCACTCCATTATCTAAAAGCCAACGCTTTTGAAACGCATTGGCAACGCCTTGCGCGATAATCCGCCAGTCGAACGCGCGCGCCATCGCGATCGCAGCCAAGGCAGCGCCGGTCGAACTCACACGACGCTCCACACCCACGATCAACGAATGATCGAGCTTCACGAAATCGATCGGCAATCGCTCCAGCACCTTGAGCGACGAGACGCCGCCCCCGAACCGGTCGAGCCCAGTTGAGATACCCCGTTCTCGAGCGGCCGCGAAAAACCCGATCGCCGCTTCGACATCTTTCATGACGGCGGTTTCGCCGACTTCGACATTGAGGTGCGTGCTCGTGTAACGCGGGTCGGCCATCAGGCGATCGAGGTCGCCGAGCGCGACTTCGTCGGGCACCGCGATGTTCACGTAGATCTCGACCGCATTGCCTTCGGCCATCCAGCGCACGTTCTGCTGCGCGGTCTCGCCGAGCACCCAGGCGTCGACCAGGGAGATGAGATTCGAGGTACCGAGCGATCCCAAGAACGATTCTGCGGAAAGCAGTCCGTCCGTCGGATGAAGCCAGCGCGCAAGCGCCTCGGCGCCGACGATCTCATCGGTCGTCGCATCGATGACGGGCTGATAGCACACGAGAAATTCGCGGTTCATCATCGCGCCCTGAAGGTCTTGGGTCAGGCGGCGACGCGTTTCGATTCGCTGACGAACGCCCGAATCGAAGAGAAACACGGCATCGCCGCCCGCTTCTTTCGCACGATACATCGCGATGTCGCCGTTGCCGAGCAATTCTTCGGCAGTCGAACCGTCGGCCGGAAAATGCGCGACGCCGATCGAGGCGGAGAGACCGAAGATGTGCCCGTCGACATCGAAAGGCTTGCGCGCGAGCTCCCGCAGCCGCTGCCCGACTTCGTAGGTTTCCTCAAACGACTTCGTCTCGGGAATGATTGCGGTAAATTCATCGCCGCCGAGACGCCCGATGAACTCTTCGCGTCGGAGCGCTTTGCGAAAGCGCGAGCCGAGTTCCGCGAGTACCCGATCGCCGGCGCTGTGCCCGAGCGTATCGTTGACATGCTTGAAGCCGTCGATGTCGACGAAGAGCACGGCGGCGTTGTGGCCGTTGCGCTTGGCCGATGCGATCGTCTGCTCGATCCGATTGAGCAGCGCGAGCCGATTGGGCAGACCCGTGAGGGCATCGTGGAAGGCGAGATTTGCGAAATCGCCGACATCCCGGCGGCGTTCGGCGAACTCGGCAAATATCGTGGCTAGGAAGCTTGCCTCATCGAGGGCCGATTCGTCGAGCCACTGCGACTTGCCGATCGCGCCCCAAAGCGCGAGCACGTACCCGCGTTCTCCCAGTTTTCCAGGCGCGCAGAGGGCGAGATCGCCGTCTTCCTGTGGTGCGACCAACGGGTGGTTGACCGTCACGGTGCGCACGATCAGGGCCGGAATCCGCGCCGGCAGCGCGACGTCGGCGGGGTGCGTGGCGATCACGGCACCCTCGGTGTCGACCTCGATCAGGCTTCCGCGATGAAATCCGAGGAGATCGCAGGCTTCGGTGACGACGGCGTTGCCGAATTCACTCAAATCCACACCCGGCTGAAGCGAGAGCGTCCATAGCGCGGCCAGGCGTCGATTCGCACGCGCCGGTCGTTCGGGCTTCGGACCACCCTCGATCATCCTACCTCCGGGATTGATTGCGGCCGCACGCGGTAGCGGCATCGTAAAGAGCGAAGAGTCACATCGTGAAACCACGCACGACAAACTCTAGCGGTATTCCTATCGAATCTGTTTACGATACGCCCGCGCCGAGTCGTCCCCTTCCCGGAAGCTATCCGTATACACGTGGTATACGACGCGACATGTATCGGGGACGTCTGTGGACGATGCGACAATACGCGGGCTTCGGAACGGCTGCAGAATCGAACGAACGATACCGTTATTTGCTCGCGGCCGGAACGACCGGACTCTCCGTTGCATTCGATCTTCCGACGCAGCTTGGCTATGATTCGGATGCACTCCCAGCACGCGGTGAGGTTGGGAAAGTCGGCGTCGCGATCGACACCATCGACGATATCGAAACGCTCTTCGCCGACATCCCGCTCGAGACCGTTACCGTCTCGATGACGATTAACGCCCCCGCCGCGATCCTGCTTGCGTTCGTACTCGCGGTCGCACGCCGCCGCGGAATCGCTTTTTCCACTCTGGGCGGAACGATCCAGAACGACGTGCTCAAAGAGTATGTGGCCCGCGGAACGTACATCTTTCCGCCGACCCCCTCGATGCGCATGGTGACCGACGTGCTGGCGTATTGCGCCGAACACGTCCCGCTTTGGAACACGATTTCGATCTCCGGCTATCATATCCGCGAGGCCGGCTCGACGGCGCTTCAAGAGATCGCCTTTACGCTCGCCAATGCCAAGGCGTACGTCCACGCAGCGGCTCGCGCCGGAATGGATGTGGACGTGATCGCGCCGCGCATATCGTTCTTTTGGAACGCGCATAACGATTTCTTCGAAGAGGTCGCGAAGTTTCGAGCGGCCCGCGCGATTTGGGCTGAGATCGTCCGCACCGAATTCAACGCGCGCGATCCAAAATCGGAAATGCTGCGCTTTCACACCCAGACCGGTGGCTCGACGCTCACCGCCCAGGAAGCGACGAACAACGTCGTTCGCGTGACGCTTCAGGCATTCGCCGCGGTCCTCGGCGGCACGCAGTCCTTGCATACCAACGGGGCGGATGAAGCGCTCGGACTGCCGACGGCGGAGGCGGCCCGGGTCGCGCTGCGCACGCAGCAAATCATCGCCTACGAAAGCGGCGTGTGCGACGTCGTCGATCCGCTCGCCGGCTCGTACTACGTCGAGGCGCTCACCGATGCGCTCGTTCGTGATGCGAAGGCGCTCATCGCGGAAATCGACGAACGCGGCGGCGCGGTCGCGGTCATCGAGAGCGGCTGGATGCAAGATCAAATTTCCGAATCGTCCTATCGCGCGCAACAGGCGATCGAACGGGGCGATGCGGTCGTCGTTGGCGTCAACAAATTCAACGCAGACGTCGGTGGGGTGCAGATTCCGATCCAGCGCGTCGATGCGCGCGTCGAACGCGATCAAGTCGCGCGGCTCGCGGCTTTTAAAGCAGCGCGAAACGAAGCGCTCGTCCGACAACGGCTCGCCGACGTCCGAAACGCGGCGACGGGGACCGCGAATCTGATGCCGCACTTCATCGAAGCGGTAGATGCGGGGGTGACGCTCGGTGAGATCTGTACGGTGTTGCGCGAGGTCTTCGGCACCCATGTCGCGCGCGCGAGCTTCGCATGATTGACGCACCGATCGACCATATCGCAATCGTCGTTCGCGATCTCGATGCGAGCATCGAGCTCTACACGAAGACACTCGGCTTTCGCGAAGTCTATCGCGAGATCGTTGCCGATCAAGGGATCGAAGCGGTGGGTCTGCGGACGGGTGATGCGATCATCGAGCTCTTGCGACCACTCGATGAAAACTCGGCGATCGCAAAATTCCGCGGCGAGGCCGAAACGAAAATGCATCATACCGCCTATCGCGTTGAGAACATCAGCGCCGAACTCGCGCGACTCAAATCGCTCGGCGTTCGTCTCATCGACGAAGTTCCACGACCTGGCGCACACGGCAACACGATCGCCTTCTTGCATCCCAAATCCACCGCCGGCGTCTTGATCGAGCTGTGCCAACCCCGCAGCGGACCGGCAACCGGCTAAACGCGCGGTACGAGTCGAACGTCGATCTCCGTCTCAAAGGTCCGATGCCAGGGAAGCGATATCGTGAGCCCGCCGTTACGATACTGCGGATAGACCCGCGCGAGTAGATCGACGGCAAAGGGCCACAAGACGCGGCGATTGTGTCGATCGGTCGCCTCGGCGACATCGGGCAGTAAATACGTATGATCGGGAATTCCGCGTGCGACGAGCGCGTCATTGATGGCGGGGCGAGCGAAGCTGTGAAACGCGTAGTCATCGATGTAGCGGTCGAGTTGGAATTGCGCGTGCGCGCGTGCGTCATACGTGCCGCGGCGTTTTCCGATCGCAACGGCAAGCGCTTCCGGGATGGCGGTGCCGACGGTATTTGCAACCGTGTTCCACGAAGCAAACGACGCGATCGCGCCCGCAAGCCGCGAGTCGATGAGCGACTCTGCCAACCCTCGGCGCTGCGCTTCGTCGTTTTGCAAAAACGTCAAATCCGCAACGGCAACCGCTTTACCGCGTTGTACCTGCGCGCGCATCGCCGAAACGAACGTCGCTTCTTGTTCGGGTGTCGAATCGGCAACTCGCACGAAAAGTGGAATGTCCGCATCACCGTTCACGCGCTGCGCGCCGCTCGCCCGAATGATGCTCCCGACGGTCGTATCGAACGGAGCGAATTCGAGCGGATCGTTATCCGCTCCACCGTTCGCACGGGAATAGATGACGGAGACGGTCGGAACGACCCCCGCTTCGCGCGCGATCTGGGCGGCAACGAGCGTCATGGCAAGTTCGTCGGCACCCGGCTCGATCGAGGCGCGATCGGCGATCGCTAGGCGCGCGACGCTCGCACGTAAGGCGGCCAGATCCTTGAGATGGAGGCCGACGGGACCGGCATCGTCTTGCCCGAGAAGCAAACGATCGTAGGCGCCTTCCGCCGTTTGCCGCAAGAGCCAAAGATCGATCGCGCGATTTCGCGCGCGCGTAGCAAGGTAGGCATCGAGCGTCGCCGATCCGGCTCGAGCACGCAGGGCAGCGGCTTTGGTTCGATCGGCTTGCGTCTGCGGCGGGTCGGGCAGATTTGCGTACTGCTGGATCGCCTCGGTGGGCGGACCGGCCGCGAAAAACGAGGCCGCATCGCCGATCGGCGCGAGACCCGTCGGCGCAAGTCGCATCACCGTTCCAAACACGGCGAACGACGCGTTTGCGTGCGCGGTGCGAATGGCGGCCAGGTCGTTCAAGCGCGAACGTACCAGAAACTCCGGTGCAGTCGGCGTGCGCGAGGCGACCAGTCCGCCATAACCGATCATATCCGTCGAGATGACGAATGCATCAGCCCGCGCGAGCAGCGGATCGCGCAGCCAGCGCAGCAGTGCGTCCGGGTCGCCCGGCGTAAGATACGTGCCGATCAATCCGCGCGGCGGCAGAATCACCCGATCGCCGGCGATCGCAGCGAGCATCTGCGGAAGCTGCGCGGTGACGGGGCGGTCGTCGAGCGGCACGACGACGATGGTCGCGGCGCCCACG
>Ga0209511_1003406_pt1 | contig 12195 bp, 9 predicted proteins | sample SSSSmetaG_FD_184141 | JGI IMG/M metagenome (GOLD analysis project Ga0209511, IMG submission 184141) | Glacier valley bacterial and archeal communities from Borup Fiord, Nunavut, Canada, to study Microbial Dark Matter (Phase II) - ​SSSS... | ecosystem: Environmental > Aquatic > Freshwater > Ice >... | reverse complement strand
TGCGAATTTCGGATAAAATTATCATTCCTTTCAAATAGATTTTTTATAGGTTTTGAGTTTTTAAAAGTTACGTTTTTGGTAAAATGACTTGAAGGTTTTAAATATTAAAAATAAAAAAAAAGTTCACGTTACATTTTTATCTATACTTGCACATTACAAGAATTTAATAATTTTGAAATGAGTAAGAAAGTTTTATACACTTTAGAATATCCTGTACGTAGTTCTCCCGGTATTTTATATGATTTTTTAAGTAGTGCTTCTGCGCTACAAGAGTGGTTTGCAGATAAAGTTGATGACAGAGACGGCATTTACACTTTTGGATGGAACGGAACCGATGAAAAAGCTGAAGTGTTGGAAAGAGAAGACAATAAACATATTCGCTACAGGTGGTTAAACGGCCCAAAAGATGAGTACTTCGAATTTAAAATCGAAAAATCAGAAGTTACCAACCAGACCATTTTAATTATTACAGATTTTGCGGAAAAGAAAGATATTAAAGACCAGACCCAGCTTTGGGAATATCAGGTTAAAGATCTTTTTCACCGAATAGGTAGTTAGGTTGTAAGAAGATTCAGAATTTTTTTATATACTTCGGGTAATACAGACTGCATCATATTCCAATGATGCAGTTCGTATTTCAAGGCTATTTTAAAAAAAATTCGACTTTCAATTTGTATTTTTAAGTCGTTTGTTAATGGGGAAATTTTCTTAAAATTTTCATCTCCAAAATGATGTTGCCATTCATCTTCTCCGACCGATATATAAAAGTCATTCTCATTTTTTAAGTTAGCTAAGATTTTAGCAGCATACTTTTTTTTATAAGTTCCTTTTAAGTGAAGGGTAATACTGATAAAATTTCCCCACCAAAACATTGTACGTAAAGCAAAAATATTTTCTTTGCTAAAAGTAGCCGGGTAATCCATTATCACATAAGGAAACCCATTATAATTTTCACCTTTTGATATTTTAGGAACAGCTGAAATTAAAGTTCCTTCAGTACTTACAACTTCTCTAAAATTCAATGATATAACAGGGATTTGTTCATTAAACAATGCCGCTGCTTTACTAATGACAGCCTGTTTAGTTAAAATAAAATCCTTATCATTTGCCATGGCAAGTTCGCCCGCAGAAAGCATTACTTTTGTGCTGTTATCCATCTTATAAAAATGAAGGATAAAAGTAAAGCTTTTATACAGCCCTCATGTTGAAAAAATTAGATAAACTTATTCTTAAATCATTTCTGGGTCCGTTTATCGTTACATTTTTTATTGCATTTTTTGTTTTAATGATGCAGATATTATGGAAGTATATTGATGATCTTGTTGGAAAAGGATTACCCTTTTTTACGATCGCCAAATTTGTATGGTATGCCAGTGCAACACTCTCCTCTCTTGCTATGCCGATTGCAATACTTATTTCATCTATCATGACCTTTGGTAACCTTGGCGAAAGCTTTGAGCTTGTAGCAATAAAATCTGCAGGCATATCATTACTAAGGTTTATGCGTCCGCTGATGTGGTTTACTGTACTGCTTTGTATCATCACTTTTTTATTTGCTAATTATGTTATTCCTTACTCACAACTAAAATTTGTTACGCTATACAGAGACATACTTGTAAAAAAACCTGCACTGAATATGAAGCAGGGAATTTTTTATAAAGACATTGATAAGTATGCGATAAAGGTTGGTAAGAAAGATGAAAACGGAACTAAAATAGAGAACGTTTTAATCTATGAACAATCAAACATATTGCAGGAAAATACGATCGCTGCAAAAAGCGGAAACATGCAAATTTCTGATAACAATAATTATCTTGAATTTAAATTAAAAGACGGTAATAGGTATCAGGAAAAAGGAAGTTATGGAGACACTTCAACAGAATATGTAAGACTACAATTTCAAACCTTTAAAAAACTTTTTGATTTGAGTGCATTTAACCAGAAAGCTGGTAATGAAGAAGATTTAAAAAATAATTCTAAAATGTTGAGCGCAACCCAGCTTAATAAAAATATAGATTCAGTTTCGAAAATTAAAGACAGTCTTTCAAAAAATATCAGCAAGTACATTCATGCATCATTAAAATATGTAAACGACACATCTTCACAATGGAAAAATGTAGCACCAGTAACATTTAATAGTAAAGAAAAACTTTTCCCTAACAGCGCTGAAGATATTATTTACGAAAGATCAATCAGCAAAATAGCAGAAATAAAAAATAATTTATTTTTTAATAATACAGAGTTTGAAAGCAAAAAGCAGGACATAATTAATTTAAAACTTGAATGGCAACGAAAATTTGCTTTTTCTCTTGCTTGTATGGTTTTATTTTTTATTGGTGCACCGCTTGGTTCTATTATTAGAAAAGGTGGGCTGGGTATGCCATTGGTAGTTGCAATTGTATTCTTTTTAATTTTCCATTTGCTTAATATGTTTGGCGAAAAGTTTGTGAGGACGGAAACCCTTTCCCCTTTTTTAGGTATGTGGCTGGCAATTATTGTTCTTACACCTGTAGGTATATTTTTTACTTATAAAGCAATGAATGATTCACAATTGTTTAATAAAGATTTGTACCTTAACTTTTATAGAAAAGTAAAATCATTTTTACCTGTAAAAAAACAGGCAAATACATAATACAAACATCATGGAAAATAACAATAGCCGTCGTAAATTTTTAAAAAATACTGTAAAGGCTGCAGCAATTATAACTGTTAGCAGTGCAGGTGTTTCCAGCCTTTTAGCATCCTGCTCCCCTACAAATTCATTGGCAGTTCCAGCAGCTTTTTTAACAGGTTTTAACCAGCAGCCTTTGCCTTATGCTTACGATGCTCTGGAAAATGTAATTGATGCAAAAACAATGGAAATACATTTTAGCAAGCATGCGGCGGCTTACAGCAAAGCGCTTAAAGAAGCCGCAACTGCAGAAGGAATTGACGAAACAAAACCCCTTGAAAATGTACTGGCCAAAATTTCTAAATACTCTGTAAAGATGCGAAACAATGCCGGTGGGCATTACAACCACGAAATGTTCTGGAAAAGTATGCAACCTAAAAAAACAGATAACAAACCAACAGGAAATCTGGCAGCTTCAATTGAAAAAACTTTTGGCTCTTTTGCAAATTTTAAAACGCAGTTTAGCGATTCTGCAAAAACAAGGTTTGGAAGCGGCTGGGCCTGGTTATATGTAGATGCTGCAAATAATTTAAAAATTGGAAGTACACCTAACCAGGATAATCCTTTGATGGACAAATCAGATATAAAAGGTTTTCCTATACTTGGGTTGGATGTGTGGGAACATGCATACTATTTAAAATACCAAAACAAAAGAGCTGATTATATTGAAAACTGGTGGAATGTAGTAAACTGGAACTATGCAGAAACAAGATTTAATAAAAAATAAGACTTCTTATAATAGACTCAGCCTTTGAAAAGCAACTTATCTATTAGAAAGGGAGCTGAACAAAGGCTGATGAATTGACATTGCAATCGTAGTACAAATGTAGTAAAACAACTACTTTTTAAAGTATATTTTTTAAAAAAATATTTCACAACAACCTGTTAAAATACTTAAAATTTAAACTCTAATAATTTTAAATACTTCAAACATTAAAATATCAAACTAAATACAATTATTTATATGAATACTTGGAAAGAATATCAGGAACAAAACAAAGAACGTTTTCTAAATGAGTTGCTGGATCTGTTGCGCATACCAAGCGTAAGTGCAAAAGGAGAACACAAAGCCGATATGCTTAAATGCGCTGAAGCGGTAAAATTAAGTTTGCTGGATGCCGGTGCTGATAAAGTTACCGTCTACGAAACAGAAGGGCACCCAATTGTTTACGGAGAAAAAATTATTGACCCAAGCAAACCAACAGTATTGGTTTATGGCCATTACGATGTGCAACCCGCAGAGCCGCTCGAACTTTGGAACAGCCCTGCTTTTGAGCCTACAATTATTGACGGAAAGATTTTTGCAAGAGGAAGTTGTGATGATAAGGGGCAGATGTACATGCACGTAAAGGCATTGGAAATATTGGTAAAAACAAACACGCTACAAAACAATATTAAATTTTGTATTGAGGGTGAAGAAGAAATTGGTTCACCCAACCTTGGCAAATTTGTAGCTGCCAACAAAGAATTATTAAAAGCAGATGTTGTACTTATTAGTGATACTGCAATGATAAGTTTAGATGCACCGAGTATGGACGTTGGTGTGCGTGGGCTTAGTTACATAGAAGTAGAAGTAACCGGACCAAACAGAGATTTACACAGCGGTGTTTATGGTGGTGCAGTTGCAAATCCAATTACAATTCTGGCAAAAATGATTGCTTCGTTACACGATGAAAATAACCATATTACTATACCCGGCTTTTATGATGATGTTGTTGTTTCTACAGACGAAGAACGAGCATTAATGGCAAAAGCTCCTTTTAATGAAGCAGCATATAAAGAGGAACTTGGGGTAAAAGAATTGTGGGGTGAAAAAGGTTACACAACAAATGAAAGAACCGGCATAAGACCAACCATAGAACTAAATGGTATTTGGGGCGGTTACACCGGCGAAGGTGCAAAAACTGTTTTGCCGAGCAAAGCATTTGCAAAAATATCAGCAAGGCTTGTTCCTAACCAGGGCTCTGATAAAATAACAGAAATACTGATAAATCATTTACAAAAAATTGCTCCGGCAAACGTAACAGTAAAAGCAACATTGCACCATGGCGGCGAACCATATATGACTCCAATTGATAGTAAGGGTTACAAAGCTGCTTCCAAAGCAATAGAAACAACTTTTGGTAAATTACCTATCCCTGTTCGGGGTGGAGGTAGTATTCCAATTTGTGCATTGTTTGAAAAAGAACTTGGTATTAAAATAATATTTATGGGCTTTGGCTTGGATAGTGATAATCTTCATAGTCCCAATGAAAAGTTTAATATAGAAAATTATTATAAAGGAATAGAGACCATTCCTTATTTTCATAAATATTTTACAGAAATGGCATAAATAACATTTTTAAATCATTTTTAAAGAGCCCAATTTAACCGTTGGGTTTTTTTTGTGTTCCCCCCCACCTTACTTATAAATTATTTTAAATATGATTATAACAACTAATTTTTTCCTAATCTCATAGTTTTTTTAACAAAATATTATTTAATTTGAGCCTCTAAACAAAATTACTATGAGAAAAATAAAATTATTCTTTCTTTTTTGTATACTTTTTTTGGGAGCAAATGCTCAGAATAAAGAGGTAAACGGAAAAGTTACAGATTCTAGGGACGGCTCTCCCTTGGTTGGAGTTACAGTAAAAGCCAAAGGTGCTGCCAGCTCTACAACTACAAAGCAAGATGGTACGTTCACCTTAAATGTACCTGCTAACACAAAAGCATTAACGATTTCCTATGTTGGTTTTAAAGTGCAGGAAACAGCCATTGATAATGCTGCTAATATTTCTCTTTCTCAGTCAGATAATTCTATGTCTGAAGTAATTGTGGTAGGTTTTGGTACAAAAGCAAAACGAGATTTAACCGGCTCTATATCAAAAGTAAGCTCCAAAGATATTTCAGGAACACCTGCAATATCTTTCGAAAGTGCTATTCAGGGTCGAGCAGCAGGGGTTTTTGTAGAACAACAAAATGGTAAACTTGGGCAGGGTATTAAGGTAAGGGTTCGCGGCGCTGCTTCAATCACTGCAGGTGCCGATCCACTTTATGTGGTTGATGGGATAACATTACAAAACAGCAGCTTGTCTAGTAATGGTGCTACTACAAACCCGCTTGCAGATATTAATCCTAATGACATTGAATCAATTGAAATATTAAAAGACGCTTCTGCAACTGCCATTTATGGTGCTAATGGCTCTAACGGTGTTGTTTTGATAACTACCAAAAAAGGTAAAGCCGGTAAATCAAAAATTGAATTCGGTTATTTTACGGGTAATCAAAAACCTACTGGTAAAAGAGATTTTTTAAATGCTAAAGAGTATGTTGACTTTTTTAGAGGTGCAGCAATTCCCGGGGGTAAGTATGATTTTAAAAATGGGATAAGCAATTTTGCAACAGAGCAAGAAGCAATAAATGCCTATGTTGGTTTTGTAGAAAGAAGATTAAAAAGATATTCCGGAGGTAATGATGACTATAAAACTGCAAAAGTAAATACTGACTGGCAGGAACAGGCTTTTCAAACAGCACCCATCAGTCAATATGATATTAATTTTTCTGGTGGTAATGAAAAAACCACTTTTTACATGGGCGGTCAATATATAGATCAAAAAGGAATTATTACAAGAAATAGCCTCAAGCGTTACAGCGGCAGATTAAACCTTGAGCACAAAGTGAGGGACTGGTTATCTTTTGGTATGAATATGAGTTTTGTTAGATCAAATAACAACAGGGTTTCGAATGATAATGCGTTTTCTACACCTTTGCAAATAGTTGCCCTTTCACCCATAACGCCATTGATTGATCCTAGAACAGGACAAATAAGTGGTGCTTTAGATACCGTAACCGGTAGACCAAATACAAACTTTCCGGTTTATTATAACCCATTATTGAGTGCGCAAAATTCATCTTACAAAACTACTGTAAACCGTACATTAGGTAATATATTTTCCAATATAAAACTTACAAAAGGGTTGAATTTTAGATCTGAGTTTGGCATAGATCAAACAAATCAAAATGAAGAAAATTACAATGGTCGCTTAACCGTTAGGAATACTTTGGCCCCAAATGGAGCGGCATTTGCTTCTTCGGACGAAATCCTAAACTTAACCGTAAATAATTTCTTACAATACAACAAATCATTCAACGATAAAAATATCTTAGATGCAGTACTTGGAACAAGCTATCAAAAATATGACATTTCGTCCCTCAGTCTAAATGCCGAGCAATTTCCAAGTGATGCTTATAAGAAAATAAGCAGCGCGGCCTCTCCTACCATTGTATTTAGTGGGGGTACTGGGTTTAGAGTACTTTCTTACTTTGGAAGAGTTAACTATAAATTAAATGACCGCTATTTATTAGCAGTAAGCGGTCGGTATGATGGATCCTCTAAATTTGGTACTAACAATCAATATGGTTTTTTCCCCGCAGCTTCTGTGGGATGGATTGTGACGGAAGAAAAATTTTTACAGAATGTTAGGTGGTTAAGCTTTCTAAAATTAAAAGCAGGATATGGCGAAACCGGTAATTCTCTTGGCATAAATAATTTTGCTTCGAGAGGTTTGTATTCCGGAAATGCAGCTTATGGTGGGTTACCTGGCCAACACCCCACTCAATTGGCAAACCCTGATTTAAAGTGGGAAACTACTGCAAGTTTAGACCTTGGTTTTGAAGCTAATTTTTTAAAGAACAGAATTTCGCTGGAAGTTGATTATTACGAAAGAAAAACAAGAGACCTTTTATTAAGTGTAATTATACCGGGCACCAGTGGTTTTTCAACACAAACCAGAAACGCAGGAAAGCTCAATAATAAAGGGATTGAATTTACTTTAAATACTGAAAATGTTGCAACAAGAAATTTTAAATGGTCTACAAACATAAATTTTGCAGCCAACAGAAATAAAATTGTTGATTTAAAAGGTCAGCAGATTGGAACTTTAAACAGAGCTAAGGAGGGAGAAGCCTTAGGAGTGTTTTATGCAAGAGAATTTGCAGGAGCTGATCCTAAAAATGGTGATGCTCTTTTCTATAAAAATACTGTAGGTGCAGATGGTAAACTTGACAGGTCTACAACCAATGATTACAACCAGGCTCAGGATGTTGTAATCGGAAACCCTAACCCTAAATTTATTTACGGATTTAAAAATAATTTTAGTTACAAAGGCTTGGATTTAGATGTATTGTTACAAGGGGTTTATGGAAATGACATATTTAATGGTGGTGGTCAATACATGTCAGCAAGTGGCAGTAATGGTTTTGATAACCAGACTCGTGACCAGCTAAATTCATGGAAGAAACCCGGCGACATTACTCAGGTACCTGAAGCAAGATTAAATGCCGCAAATGGAACAGATAACTCAAGCCGTTATATTTCTGACGGTTCCTACCTAAGAGTAAAAGCAGTTACACTAGGTTACAATCTACCAAAGTCAATTCTTTCAAGACTACGCCTTGATAAAGCACGTATTTATGTGAGAGGTCAAAATTTATTTACCATTACAAAGTATAAAGGTTGGGACCCGGAGGTAAATGCTGATTTTCAGGCGAGTGAAATTAACCAGGGACAGGATTTTTACTCTGCTCCTCAGTTAAAAACTGTTGTATTTGGAATTAATATTGGATTATAATTAATGAATAATAAGATTATTATGAAAAATAACATATTTGCTATATTGCTAACAGGTGCAATTCTAATATTTGGTTGCAAAAAACCTTTAGATGTAGAACCAACACAAAGTATTGATGAAAGTGTTGCATTAAAAACAAACAGCGATGTGCAGGTGGCGCTCGTAGGTGCTTATGCTGATATGGGAGCAGCTGATCTTTATGGTGGCAGAGTTTATTTAAACACTGAATTATTAGGAAACAGTAATGACCTTAGTTGGGGGGGTACATTTCAGGGTCTTACCCAAATATTCAATAAAACAATACCTGTTGATAATGGGTTTGTAGCCGGCACCTGGCTAACAGGTTACCGTACCATAAATGATGTAAACAATGTTTTAAGTGCTTTAGCTTTTGTAAATGCTAATCAGGTAAACAGGGTGGAAGGTGAAGCGAAATTTATTAGGGGCACAGTGTATTTTGATTTGGTAAGACTTTTTGGCAAAGCCTGGAATGATGGAACGCCTGCAAACAACCCTGGAGTACCATTGATACTTACACCTACAAAATCAATAACTCCGGCTAGCAATGTAGCGAGAAGTAGTGTGATGCAGGTGTACGATCAGGTAATAAAAGATTTAACTAATGCAGAGGCTAAATTGCCAGATGTAAATGGTTTTTTTGCTACAAAAAATGCAGCAACAGCAATGCTTGCCCGAGTTTACTTACAAAAAGGAGATTATGCAAGTGCGTTGCAAGCAGCAAACAGAGTAATAATTTCTAATAAGCAATTATTAAATGCTAATTATGCAGATGAATTTCCTTCCAATCCCAATGGCCCTCTTGCTATAGCTAACACACAGGAAGATATTTTTATGATTCAGGTAAATGCAACTCAGGGTGTGAATGATTTTAATACATTCTTTTCCGTGTATGGCAGAGGAGATATTGGTATTACAAATAACCATGTTGCATTGTACGAACCAGGAGATCAAAGATTGACGCTGATTGATGTTAATGCGCTTGTTTCAGCTAAGTTTGACAATGCTTATGGAAATGTCCACATAAGTCGCTTGGCAGAAATGTATTTAACAAGAGCAGAAACTAATTTTAGGTTGGGATCTGCAGTTGGAGCCACACCGTTGGATGATATAAACATTATCAGAAACAGAGTAGGGTTGCCAAGTTTATTAGTGGTTTCATTAGCAAATATTTTGAAAGAAAGAAAGTTGGAATTGGCATTTGAAGGATTTGCTTTGCATGATGCGAAGAGACTTCAAAATAATGTTGGGGTTTTGCCTTTTACTTCAACAAAATTAATTTATCCAATACCTGATAGAGAAATACGAGTGAACAGTAGCCTAGTTCAAAATGCAGGATATTAATTTTTTTAAATTTTAATAGTGAAATTTTATAAGTCGCTTCCTTTAAAAGAAGCGACTTATTATTTATAGAAATTTAAAAAGATGCATTTATCTAAACAAAAGTCTTTATTTTTGCCGCCCAAAACCACCTGAATTCCTGTTTGTATTCAAGTATTAGATTTTGGGTTTTGATTGATAAAATGATGTCGGGGTAGCTCAGCTGGTTAGAGCATCGGATTCATAACCCGAAGGTCGGCAGTTCAAGTCTGCTTCCCGATACAAAGCCTAAACCTTTATAAACAAGGGGTTAGGCTTTTTCTTTGTCCTGACATTTTAATGAAATAGTGTAACAGTTAACAAAAAGGTTAACAAACAACGCTAATTCTATGATCAAATTATCTTCAGGTTTCACCTACTCAGGTATTGAGGTTTTCCCAAAGAACTGGAAAACAAAAAAAGCTTCATTAAAAAAAGACTGGTACATCTACTATCGTTTCTACGAAAGTGACAATAACGATACTAAAATATTTACAAATAGTAACCTTGTTGTAAGAAAAGGTATGAATCATTTTAAGACGTTAGAAGAGCGTCAAAATGAAACAGTGCTTGTTATTACAAAAGAAAAAGATAAGTTAGAAATAGACGGCTATAACCCGCTTCTGATAAAAAATAAAACTCCTGCTATTGAAATAGCATCAGTTCATGAGGCTACCCCATTTATAAAAGCGTTAAGGATTGTAGAAAAAAATATAAAGGGATCAGATTCTAGTAAGAGAGATTTAAAAAGTATTTTAGGTTTTGTTTCAGAAGCTGCATTAGCTCTAAATTATAGTGATATATCTGTTTCATTTGTTTCTCGAAAACATTTAAAGCAAATCTTACTTCTCATTGATGAAAAACATGGAGAAAGCCCACATCGTTACAATAAGGTAAGGAGCTATTTAATGATTCTCTATAACGAATTAATTGAACTAGAACTGGTTGATGCTAATCCACTAAAAGATATTAAGAAACGAAAAACAATCGAACGCTTGCGGGTTTTACCGAGTATTGAAGCAAGAAAAATTATAGATAGCCATCTTCAGAAGAATCATTATAGTTTTTGGGTCTTTATGAATATATTTTTTCACTCAGGCGCAAGACTAACTGAAATGATGCTGGTAAAAAGAAAAGATATAGACCTTAATAAGCAGTGTTTTAAAATAATTATAAAGAAAGGGTCAACCTACAAGGAAGTTGAAAAGCCAATAAAAAACATAGCGCTAAAATTTTGGGAAATAGCTATAACTAATGCAAACCAAGAGGATTACATTTTCTCAAAGAATTTAAAGCCTGGCCTATCTCCTATTCAATCCTATCAAATTACTAAAAGATGGAAGAGATTGGTAAAAGTAAAACTTGGAATATCTGAGGACTTTTATTCGTTGAAACATTTAAATCTTGATGAAACATCTGCAATACTAGACCTTAAGGATGCTTCTAAAATGGCTTCTCATACTTCAACAGCTGTCACAAAAAAGCATTACGCAATTAATGAAAACAGCCGTCAAAATACAAGGTTGAAAGAGGTAGATAACCCTTTTGTCTAAGCTACTTTAAGTTCCCTTTTGTAACGTAAACATGTAGGATTAGGTCGATGACCGTTCAAATAATTTTTACAAGTACTATAGTTGAGAGAATGAACAACAGCAGCTTCTTTTATTGTAGGAAATATTTCTCCTGTACAAGTATTTATAATTTCCACACAGTTCTTTTTGATTCCAATTAATCCTGTTTTATATGCATGAGTAACATTTTGAGAATGAGAAACCCATTCCAGATTTTCAATCCTATTATCTTCTTTACTCCCATTAATGTGATTTACTTCTCGGTAATTGAAGACATTAGATAAAAATGCTCCTGCTAAAAGTCGATGTACAAAGAACGTTAAATCTTTACCATCTTTTGATAAACGTACCGTCCAATATGCAGAGCGGTCCATACGTTTACAAAGAACATGCTCCTTTATCATCTTTACTCCACTCCTGTGTTTTACATAACGTTCCATTCCTTTAATTTCCCCTTCATCTGAGATCAGGTATTCATTTTCATACCCTTTAATTGGTTTCCAGATTTTCAATGTTGCTTTCATTTTTAATTTTGTTGGTAAGGATGAAGCTTGGCTACTCCTTATCAACTAAATAATGTTGAAGTTTGGAGTTGTTTGATCATCCTTGATTAATGTTTTACTTTTTAAATCCCTTTATTTTAGAGCATAAGAAGCCCTAAGAGCAAATGGTAGATTTGCACTGACATGGATATAATTACCTCTTCATTTTAAAAAATGATGCTTTCTAATTATATTCTTTCGATGAAGGAGTTGTCCTCGTAGGTCTGATTGTTTTACCAATGTTACCCTGGTCGTTACTTTTTCCACTAACCTGAATTTTCAGGTAGTAACACGGGAGCTTAACCTTCCTCTTTTGGCTCTATCGGCGATAATCTTTTTCACGATTAGGTGTTTTGCACCAACGTTACTTATCCAAGCCAACTTCTGAGTCCTGTCGAATCTTTCTTAAGGATTAACGCAGT